>MKWU01000688.1_pt1 | contig 63272 bp, 67 predicted proteins | sample 809101 | NCBI WGS metagenome assembly MKWU01 (sample SAMN05860141, study PRJNA318959) | sponge metagenome | host: Aplysina aerophoba | place: Slovenia: Piran, Adriatic Sea, Gulf of Piran | collected 2013-05-07
AGGGTCACGGACGCGACCTTCTATCCCCTGTGCGGGCCGGTTCCGGACAGTATGAACCCTGCCACGGTCCGCTCGACGTCGGAAACGAACCGCCGGTGTATGCGGCTATCTACCATTGTGAAACGCGCCTGTGACAGATACGGCCTGCTTGTAGCGGTGGCCGGTTCGGGTTTGGCTCGTCAAGCCGAGAACGCAAGCGAAACAGAGATACAGGACACTAGGAGGGTACTGAGCAATCCACCAGCGGCCTGCCAACCGCCGGCATAATTCCTGGGCTGGCGGGCGGCAGGCCCGAGCAATCGTCATTGTTCAGTACCCTCCTGACGCCGCTTGCCTTGCCGGGGGTCAGAACAACTCCGCTAGGTCGTTGGCATCGCTGATCGATGCGAGGTCGTGGAGGGCCCTCAGCAGTGTTTCGGCTTGGTCGTAGCCCATGGCCGGGTCGGTGAGCCGGTGGAATTTGTCCTCGAACATGGCCTCGGGCATGGGGCACCCGGGACTCCCCAGGATGTCGTACATCAGAGCCGACTTGGTGAAGGTGGAGCCGCGGGCATGCAGTTCCACGGTGTTGCGGACCTCGTGGAAGCGCCGGGCAGCGAACACCTTGGAGCCTTCGGGATCCTCGACTATCTCGATCCGGCGGGCCATGGCGCGGGAGGTGGGATCGGCGAAGCGTTCCTCGCTGAACCAGTCGTGTCCCGGCTCGACGCCGAGGATGCCGAGCGCGGTACCCCACTGGACGCTGTAGATGCCTTCCCAGTAGGTGTTCGGGGAGGGATCGTACTGGTGGGGCCGGAGGTAGATGTCCGGAAGATGAACCGTTATCCGGTCGACCTCCTCGACGGCGATGCCGTGATCCTCCATCAGTTCGAGGCTCAACTGGATCCCTCCCTGGGACAGCCTGCTCGAAGGCCACGGCTTCAGCTGGATCTCGCCGGCGGTGTAGGAGAAGGGCGCCGGGGAGGTTCCCATCGAGTCGACGTCGTACTCCTTTAGACGCCGGTCGAGTTCGTCGGGCATCTCTCCGTAACCATGGGAGGCCAGCAGGGCAGCCTGGATCCCGTCATGGCAGAGGAAGAGGTTTCCCATACCGAGATGGCTGATCCGCTTGGGTTCGGGTGGGTTCAGCAGTTGGGATTGGCGGACCGGATAACCCCAGGCCAGGCCGACTGCCAGGTTGGTGGTGCGGGCATCGAGACCGAGCAGACGGGAGGTGGCCATGGCCAGGCACAGGTTGATGTGGCGCTGGATATCACCGTCGTAACGGGCGTAATGGAAGCGTCCGTTGATCTCGTAGGTGACGCATGCCGTCGCTAGCATCTCGGTCCCGCCGGCCCCGACCTGCTGCCCGACGGCGAGCACGGTATGCACCAGGGAGGGCCCGATATGGATGCCCGGACCGGTCTCCTCGAAGTCCAGAGACCGGGCCAACTGGGCGTTGACGCCCGCAGCAAGCTGGCTGGACGTCTTGAAGCCGCCTCCGAGAACCACCGCTTCGGGGGTTCCGCCCACACTCCGGGCGTAATCGAGCAACTCCCGACCGGAGACCGGCAGACCCCCGTAGGTGGTTCCCACGGTGTCGATGAACAGGCGCTGCATCCGCTCCCGCGCCCGGTTGGGGATGTCCTTGAATCGGGTATCGAGCAGTTCCTCGACCAACTGGCTGGTCATACCCACGGTTTGGACCTCCTTCTACTGGTTCGACCATAACGTACCGACCCTGGGGGATGCGTGGCGCGAGTAGTTTCCTTTACACACAAACACGGCTGGACGGTTGGAGGGCCGGGCATGGGATCGTACGAACTACTGGTGAAGAACGGCACCCTCGTTAGGCCGGGTGCGGAACCTGAACCGGCCGACCTCGCCGCGGATCGGGGCCGCATCGTGGCCGTCGAGCGACCGGGACGGTTGGCAGATGGGGCTCGTACCATCGACGCGTCGGGCCTCCATGTGATGCCTGGAGCAATCGACCCTCACGTGCACCTGGGCATGGGCGGCGGTTTCGATTCCTTCGAAGCGGATACCGCTTCAGCCACCATCGGCGGGGTTACCAGCCTGTTCACCATCCTTATCGACAGTGGACCCTACGAACCTGTGATCGCCGCGCACCACCGGGTTCTGGACCGGGTCAGCCATGTGGACTTCGGGTTCCATCTCACTCTTATGACCGACGACCACATGAGCAAACTGGAGGCGCTGGCCGACCGGTGGGGGATCAACTCCTACAAGTACTACATGAGCTTCCGGGGCGATGAGGGCGCTTATCTGGGCATCGAAGGCACCGACGACGGTGCCTTCCACCACATCGCTAGTGGGGTGGCCGATGTCGGTGGGGTGCTGCAGATCCATCCGGAGAACATCGAGGTCGTATGGCGCCTGCGTGACGAGGTCCGGGCGTCGGGTCGCGACGATCTGCGTGCCTGGGACGACAGTAGACCCGCCTTCGTGGAGGCCGAAAGCATCTGGCGGGCCTCCTTCTTCGCCGATCTGGTCGGCGCTCGCGTCTACTTCGTCCATCTGAGTTCCGCTGCCGCGCTGGCCGCCGTCCGGGGTGCCCGCCGCGCGTTTCCCGGTGCCGTCCTCCTGGCCGAGACCTGTCCCCATTACCTGACCCACACGCACGACTCCGAACTCGGTACGGTCGGTAAGGTCAACCCGCCGTTGCGAAGTGGGGAGGACCGCGACGCGGTGTGGGGAGCCCTGCTAGACAGCACCGTTGACACCGTCGGGTCTGATCATGTCGGGAGGCGCCTCGAAGCAAAACAGGGTTCGATCTGGACGGCCTCCGCGGGCTTTCCAGGTCTACCCACGGTCCTGCCCATCCTGCTATCGGAGGGACACCACCGTCGCGGGATCGCCTTGAGTGAGATCGCGCGGATGGTTTCCCAGCGTCCCGCAGAGATCTTCGGCTGCGCCGATCGCAAAGGCGATCTCCGGGTGGGGATGGACGCCGACCTGGCCATCCTGGATCTCGGCTGGACGAGGGAAGTCGACGCGTCGCTGCTGGGTACCTGGGCCGACTACGGGATATACGACGGTTGGGCCCTTACGGGGTGGCCGCGCTACACGGTAGTCCGGGGGACGGTGGTCCAGGAGAACGGCGCCCTGGTCGGCCGTCCAGGGTGGGGAGAATACATCCGCCGAGCGTGAGAATCAGCCATGTGATGGGCACCGGGGATGTCCACCGACGGCCTCACCTAGCCGATCGAGCTCTTCGCAGCTTGCTCGTGGTTGTGAGCGTAGAACTCCCGGGTTAGCCGATCGAGACGATCGTCGAGGCGGTCGAATCGGCCCTGCATCCACCTGGCGAGGGCCAGCACGACCAGCGCTGACGTAGCTAGGACGTTCACCAGGGTGCTGAGCAATGTATCGGTGAGGTCCATCGGTTTCCTCCCACCTCTATCGGGTATCTACCATAACATACATGGCGGTCAATGATATTAATACGTCCCCTTATCCAACCATTCAAACGATCCGACCCATCGGGGATGGGTAACCCTCACCGGTCGAGAGACCGAAGATAGGTAATGGCGGTCTCGACCGGGACGACGTCGGCATACTTGGCATCCATGTCGAACAGGCTGATGTCGTGGCTGATCCTGATTCGGTCGAACACGCACTCCTCGACGACGATCGTGTGGAAGTTGTAGGAGAAAGCATCGGCGACCGTGGCCCGGACGCATCCTCCGGTGGTCGCCCCGGTGACCAGGACGGTGTCGGCTTCGAAGTCGACCAGGTAGCTCGCCAGCGCGGTCCCGAAGAAGGCGCTGGCATGCCGCTTCGGTAGCAGCACGTCCCCCTCACGGGGAGCTATCTCGTCGATGAACTGGTATCCGCGTTCGGGGATTGATGTCACGAGCGGGTTGATCTGGCCGAAACGTCCCGCGTCGACCTCGCGTTTGGGCGCCACGTAGGGGTAGATGATCGGTACGTCCTTCTCCCGCGCGGCTTCCAGGAGCCTGGCTACGTGCCCGACGGCCTCCCAGGCCGGCTCGCCGCAGGCGGTCGGGTACATGGTGGTTATCGCCTCCTCGATCGGTGCCGGGTGGTCGCCGGCTGTCCGGTACTGGAGGTCGATGACCAGCACAGCCGGACGTTTCCCGAACCCGACCCGGTTCGCGAAGCCGGCCAGTTCGTAAACGCCACGGTCCTCGTCGGGTATGGAGGCCAGCCATCTAGGAGGGTGCTGAGTAACCCCCTCTTGCCCCGACGGTCGATGCAAACTATCAGGCCGGCGAACGACCGGACGACCTCCATCCTCGTTCTTGAGGACCCTCCTAGGCTCGCTCACTCTCTCGTCCTCCTTCTCGCCCGGATGTCGTCCGCGAGCGAGTCGAACTCTTCCAGCATTACCAACCCCTGGCGTTCGTCCCATGTGAGCATGTGCTCCTCGATACACGGATCGCTGTCGTCGGCTGCCAGCCTTGCCAGGGCATCGCGGGCCGCGGAAGCCATGCTGCGGAGCAGCAGGCTTGCTCGCAGGACTATCCGGTAGCCGAGTTCCTCCAGCCGGGGGGTCGGGATAAGGGGCGTCTTGCCACCCTCTACAAGATTGGCGACAAGGGGCACGCCAGGGAACTCGGCCGCTACCCGTACCATTTCCTCCAACGATCTGGGTGCCTCTACGAATAGGGCGTCGGCACCCGCGGCGAGATAGGCCCGGCCCCTCGATATCGCTTCGTCGAGGCCGGCCATACCCCGGGCGTCGGTGCGGGCGATGACCATGAGGTCAGCATCCGAGCGGGCTCTGACGGCGGCATCGATCTTCTGCTCCATCTCGCCCACGGCTACCAAGCGCTGGCCCTCGAAGTGTCCGCACCGTTTGGGATCCTGCTGATCCTCGATCTGGATGGCGGCTGCCCCGGCCCTCTCCAGTTGATGGACCGAGCGCATGACCGAAAGCGGACCGCCGAACCCCGTATCGGCGTCAACGATCAATGGGAGGCGGCAGGCTTCCCCTATCCGCCTTACATGCTCGGTGAGTTCGCTGCGGGTCACGAGACCCACGTCGGGAAGTCCGAATGCCGAGTTCGCGAACCCCGCACCGGTTATGTAGGCGGCCGGGAACCTGGCCCTCTCCACCAAGCGAGCAGAGAGCGCGTCGATCACGCCGGGGACTACGATCGCTCGGCCGGCCAGCACAGAGCGGAGTTCGCCGGCCCGGGAGGACGGTCTGGGACCGCCGAGACCCGGAGGGACTTGCTTACCAGGCATTGATTAGAACATAGTCGCAGTTTCCCGCCGCGTTTGGCCTTCGAAGCTTTAGGCTTCGGTGCGACTCCGAAGGGAAGGGATCCATGGGTGTAGTGTCGAACCTCAGCCCGCGGGAGCACGTTGAGTTCGTCCGGGAGAGGGACCTGTCCTGGGCCCCGTTCGATCCACTAGGAACTCCTTCCGGACGCCGGGTCAAGTACTTCACCGCCGGTACCGAGAACGCCGCTTTCAGCGGCTTGGTTCGTTACCCGGCCGGTCTGGAGGTTCCGTTCGGCGCTCACACCCGCCAGGTGGAGTTGTACGTGCTCGACGGCGCGCTCGTCGTCGGGGACACCGAGTGCGGTCCGAACACTTACATCTTCGTACCTGCCGGGGTCGGATACGGGCCGGTACTAGCACGGGAGGAAACCACCATCCTGGCACACCACGAAGGCTCTCCCGATCTGGTCGAACCGGCGAGCGACGGCGAGGCCACGATCATCGACACCGACTCCTGGGAGTGGACCTGGGGGGCAGGCGCGGGGCTACCAAAGGGACTCTGCCACAAGACCGTCCGGTACGACGAGACGACCGGCGAGCGGACCTTCGTCCTCGGGGTGGTGCCATGGTGGGATTCGCCCCTGCTCGAGTTCCACCCATGCGTTGAGGAGTGCTACGTGATCCAGGGCGACATGTTCATGGACAACGTCGGCGAGTTGGGCGCCATGGGTCCGGGAGACTACTTCTGGCGGGACCCGTGGGTCAGTCACGGACCGATGCGAACCAAGGGGGGCTTCGTCGCTCTGCTGCGGCACGACCGCCACCATGTGAACTATTTCACCGATCGCACCGGAACGAGCCCGGAGGAGAATCGGGGCCTTGTGGAGGCGGGCCACTTCGACGGGTAACGTTCGAGCGCCGGTAACGAGTCGAGAGGAGACAGCGTGGACCTGTTCGAGGCGATGCGCACCCAACCCAGTACCAAGCACTTCAAGCCGGATCCGGTGTCCGATGACGACATCCGGAATATCCTCTCCGCGGCTACGTGGGCACCGAATGGCGCCAACGCACAGCCCTGGGAGTTCGTTGTCATCAAGGATCCGGAACTGAAGGGCAAGATCGCTGACATCTACCGGGACGGATGGGATTTCCTGCGGGACCACCCCCGCCGCCAAGGCCGCAAGGCGTACGACGGCCGGACCGGCCAGAAGACGATGATCAAGATGTCGTACTATCTGCGCGATCACCTCGAAGAGGCCCCGGTGCTGATCGTGGTCGCCATGAACATCACCAAGAACAACTACCCCCGGTACGGTGTTCTGAAGGCCTTCCGGGCCGAGGTGAACTACACGTCCACCGTCCCATGCATCCAGAATCTGATGCTGGCAGCGCGGGGTCTGGGTTTAGGTACGTGCTTTACTACGGCCATGAACATCGTGGAGGAGGATGCAAAGATCCTCCTGGGGATGCCCGAGGAGACCCAGATCATCGCGTTGATCCCCCTGGGCTATCCGGTCGCCGACTTCAAGCCGGTCAAGCGGATCGCCGCCTCGGAGTTCACGCATTGGGACGGCTGGCAGGGAGAGTGACCGGTTGGCGAGCACGGCCCGCGTCCGAGGCAAGGACGACCCGCAGGGTTCATTGACGTCGGCCGAGGCGATTCTGACCGTCGATGGTCTGAGCACCACTTTCAAGACCCACGATGGCCCGGTTCCGGCGGTCCGCGATGTCTCTTTCGAACTCCGCAGGGGCGAGTTTCTGGGTCTGGTCGGAGAGTCCGGATGCGGCAAGTCGACCGTGCTCATGTCGATACTGCGCCTGCTGCCCGAGAACGCCGACATGAGCGCCGGCTCGCTCGACTTCGACGGTAGCGACCTGCTTGGTCTGTCGGACGAGGCCATCCGCAGGCTGAGGGGTCGCCGGATCAGCCTCATCCCCCAGCGTCCGATGAGTTCGCTGAGTCCGGTCGCCACCATAGAGAGACAGCTCAAGTGGTACCTGCAGCGCGACGGGGCGAGGAACGCGCAGGAGTTGACCGAAGCGATCGAGTCGATGCTGGAGCGGGTCGGTCTCCGAGCCGCTACCGAACGCCTGTCGGGATATCCGTACCAGTTCTCCGGGGGCCAGCTACAGCGGATGCTCATCGCGATCGCGGCGCTGGTCGGGGAGCCGGACGTGTTGATGGCCGACGAGCCGACGACCACCCTCGATGTCACCGTGCAGGCGCAGGTACTGAGCCTGCTGATGGAGGCGAGGGAACGGCTGGGCTTGTCGGTCATCATCGTCACCCACGACCTCGGTGTCATCGCCCAGACCTGCGACAGGGTGGCGGTCATGTACGGAGGCCGCCTGGTCGAGATGGCCGATGTGAACACGCTCTTCCACGAACCCCGCCACCCCTACACCATCGCCCTGCTCGATTCGCTCCCGAGCCGGCACCGGCGCGGCGAACCGCTCACCTCGATAACCGGCAGCGCCATCGGTTCCAACCTGCTGGATGGATGCCCGTTCGCACCACGCTGCCCGAGCGTGATGGACCGCTGCCGCACCGAGGTTCCGGAGAGGCAAACCGTGAGCGATACGGTCGTCCGGTGCCATCTGTACTCGGAGGCTCCCGATGGCTAGCACCCCCCGCTTGGAGGTTCGTGACCTGGTCAAGCACTTCCCGGTGCGGCGCGGTACCTTCGCCAAGGTGCGCGAGTCCGTCCGCGCGGTGAACGGTGTGTCGCTGCGGATCGAGGACGGCGAGACGGTGGCAATCGTGGGCGAGTCCGGGTGTGGCAAGTCGACCATCGCGCGGCTGATCCTGCGGTTGGAGCGGCCGACGTCCGGCAGCATAAGCCTCGACGGGGAGGACCTGCTTGCCGCGGAGGACACCATCGCAGCCCGACGGGCCATACAGTTGGTGTCGCAGAATCCCTGGTCCGCCCTGAACAGGCGCAAGACCATCAAGCACACCCTGACCCAGCCGCTCAAGGTTCACGACCTGGTGCCGACCAACGTCGATCGCACCGCTCGGGCTGCCCAACTCCTGCAGGAGGTCGGTCTCTCGCCCGACTACCTCTACAGGTATCCGAGTGGCATCAGCGGCGGTGAACTCCAGCGGGTGACCATCGCCCGGGCATTGGCCGTGTCTCCCGACGTGCTGATCCTCGACGAACCGACCGCCAGCCTGGATGTGAGTGTCAAGGCCAGCATCATCAACCTGCTCATCGACCTCCGCAAGATGGAGAATCTGACCTATCTGTTCATCACGCACGAGATCGACATCGCCAAGCACGTCAGCGACCGCATCGCCGTGATGTACCTCGGCCGGATCGTCGAGCAGGGACCCACCGAGGAGATCTTCGAGGATCCGCAACACCCCTACACCCAGTCGCTCCTCGCGTCGGTTCCGGTCCCCGACCCGCAACTCCGCTCCGAGTTGAAACCAATCTCCGGGGAGGTTCCCTCCGCCATCGATCTCCCCTCCGGTTGCACCTTCCATACCCGGTGCCCTTACGTCTTCGATCGTTGCCCGCAGGAGATCCCCGAACTCACGGTCATCAACCCCAGCCATGTCGCAGCCTGCCACTTGCTGGAGTCGGGCCGGGGAGCAAGCGTTGCCGGCGGAGCGTCGCACGGCTGAGCCGGGGCCGCTCGGACGGGCAGAGAAGCCCGTGACGGTCCCAGGGTTGTTCCACCGGTAACCGCCTGATGCAACTTCCACCTCCGTCCCTGGGTGTGGCCTATTTCAGCCTGGGAAACCGGGGTCCGACCCAGCTGGCCGACCTCAGTTCCGACCTGGAGGGAATCGGAATCGATCACCTTTTCGTAACCGAGTCGAACAACGACGCCATGACGACGATGGCGGTGATCGCGGGCGCGACGTCGACCGCCACCATCGGCTCGGCCATCGCCAACATCTACCTGCGGCACCCCCTGCAGATGGCTCAGGCGGCCGCGTCGGTAGAAGAGGTCTCGGGTGGCCGCCTGCTTCTCGGTCTGGGTGTCGGGCACCAGATGGTGAACGAAGAGGGTCTCGGACTCGACATGTCGACGCCGGTTCGGGACATGCGGGAGTACGTGGAGGTGATCAGGGCCGGTCTCACGTCCGGCGGCGCTTCACTGGGCTACGAGGGCAGCCGCTACCGCGTTCTGGGTCCGAGGGCAACCGTTGCCTGGACGCCGGAGAGGAGGGTCCCGATAGTGGTGGCGGCCCACGGTCCCAACATGGTCCGTATGGCCGTCGAGGTGGCCGACGGCATCTTCACCTCCGTGGTCAGTCGCGCCCAGATATCCCGCCTGCGAGAGTTGATGGACGACCACTGCGCGGCGATCGGCCGCGACCCCGCGACCCCGCGCATATACACCATGGTCTACGCGTGCATCGACGACGATCAGCGCCTCGCGCTGGAACGTCTCAGGGACCGGGTGGAGCTGACCCTCGTCCAGATCAACTACGTGAGGCAACTACGCCGCGAAGGGATGCTGGACGAACGTTCTTCCCTGGACGATCGGCAGGTGGCGGAGCTGGGTATCGCAGGATCGGTCGAACACGCTCGCCATATCCTCGGTGAGTACCGCCGGGCGGGGGTGGACGTGCCCATCATCGCCCCGTTCACTCCCGATCCGGCCGATATCGCTACCGGCTACAGGTCGTTCTCGGTTGACGCGTACATGGCACTCGCGGAGTTGGTCGGTTACTGAGGGACCATCTGGCCGACCACGATCTGGCTGATGGCGACGCTGGGTGCGAACGACGCCACTGCCAGCACGGTCTCCGCGAAGTCGTCGGCCTCGATCTTGGGAACGTCCCGGCCGGCCGACATCCCGCTGCGGACGGTCGATGCGATGACGACCTCGGTCACCTTGATTGCCCGATCCGTGACCTCGCCGCGCAGGGATTCGGCTAGGCCGATCATTCCCCACTTGGCAGCGGAGTAGGAGGCCCCCGTTGGGAAACCCCGTATTCCCGCTCCCGAGTTCATGCCGATGATGTGGCCCCTCACTCCTTCGAACGGTGTCTGGTCGACCATCTGGCGGACGGCGGCGCGGGCACAGTAGAACACGCCGTTGAGGTCAGTGCCGATCACCTCGTCCCACTGTTCGGGGGTCGTGTCCTCCACCCGTCCTCGGACGAAGTTTCCGGCGTTGTTGATCAGGATGTCGAGCCGTCCGAACTCCTCGACGGTGCGGGCGACCGCGGCGTCCGCCGCGAGGGGATCGGTGACGTCGAGGGTGCAAGCCGCGGCGATGCCGCCCGAGGCGTGGATGGAATCGGCGGTCGCCTCGGCGGCGTCCGTCGAGCGGGCGGTGGACATCACCCGTGAACCTGAGCGTCCGAACAGCTCCGCTACAGACCTTCCGATCCCGCGTCCGGCGCCCGTGACGAGGGTCACCCTTCCGTCCAGATCCCTCACGCCGGCTCTCCCTCGTACAGGTGATACCTGGCGCCTGACCCGGGGGCCCTGACAACCGCACCACGCAGCCGTCCCAAGTGGGGCAGGTCGATGTCCCTAGGTACGGCGGCGATCACCGTGCCGAGTGAGCGGGCCCGAGCAACCGCATCGTCGATGTCGGGAACCTCGAAACCCATTGCCAGGTAGCCGATGTTGGGGGCCTCGGCCCGCCCGGTGAGGTCCACGCACTCGTAGTTGAGCGGTGCGCAGAGAGCCACCTTGCCGAACATGTGACCCTTGACGAACACGACGTGGGTGCGGGCATCCGGAGGTAGGTTGAGGAAGTTGTTCTGCTCCGGACGGTCGAGGATCGCATCGATGAGGGGCTCCATTCCGAGCACCCGGCGATGGAACTCGATTGCGGAGTCCATGTTCCGTACGTAGTGAGCCGAGGTGACCACCTGCGTGAAGCCGGTCGGGGTCATGCCGTGCGAGTCGAGGAAGGCGGCCATCTCCCCGGTCTGCGTTTGAGTGCCCCGCACCAACTCCACCAGATTGACCGGCACCGAATCGGGGGCCTCGAACACCACCTCCGTCGGTGAGCCCACAGCCTTGTTCATCTCGTAGGTGGTGGGCTCGCTCCAGAACCGGTACCCGGCTGCGCTGAGGCGGACCGCCGTCTCATGGATGTGGTTGGTGTAGAAGTTGAGGTTCCCCAGGCCGATCCAGGTGGTCTCGCGTCCGGCCCTTACCTCCTGTCGGGAGTCGGTGCGGAACCGGAGCAGCATGACCCGGCCCACCCGGCTCCCTTGGTAAGCGGCCAGGACTGCTTCTGCCTCCAGGCCAGGTGGCGATTGCCACTGCGCCGTAAGGGACTCTCCGTGCCAGAGACATGGTTCGGTAACCGTGAGCCCGATCACGTCACGGTAGAACTCCAAGGATCGCTCCATGTCCGCGACGCCGATGAACGAGATGCCTAGGGCCGATCCGGCCTTGTAGCTCGCCAAGGTGGTTCTCCTTTGCCGGTTGTCCGGTCGTTCGTTGGGTTAGTTGATTGTGGTCGGTCTGCGTTGCGGGTGGCGTGCTCCGGGTCGGCATCGGCGCCATATCCCACCGCCGCCCCCCAGACCAACCAAGGGAACCGCGATACCGTAACGACAGCCCATAGCGTGAACGTGCCCTAACCGGACGTCCCGGCGGGAAACCCGGCCTCGGTCGGTCGTCTACGGGTGGATACCGAGAATCAGCCCAACGGTATCGCGTATCCGGGCTAGAGCGACCGATCCTACGTTGCCTCGCACACGGCTGATCCGCGCGATCGAGACTGCTCGGATGTGTTGGCACTGTGCTACGCAGGGGTACTCCAATCCGTTGTGACGGTCGGGTTCGAGCTCGACCTCGGACTCGAATCCTCGGTTGGTGCTGGTCAGAGGTACCACATGGATCACAGTGGGTTCCTTGGCGAGTATGTTCCGAGCTGTTACGACAACCGAGGGATGGAGAAAGCCAGCCTCTCGCGCGGCGGGGATGCCGAGGTCGAGATCTACTACGTCACCGGGGATCAGCATCGAGCCATAGCTGCTCTTCAGGGGTTAGAGGCGTGCTGAGTTCCTCTCCCATCCGTTCCTGGCGGAGTTTCCGGATGGCCAGAGCTATGGTGTCTCCTAGGGTGGCGTCCAGTTGCTCGGCGAGGCGGCTTAGTTCTTGATGTGTTGCCCTGTCGATGCGAACGCTCGTGCTCTGCATAATCTGAAGTATACAGAACAGCATGCATTAGACACGTGATCAACGATACAAGGTGGCCAGTGGCCGCTAGCCTTCCGATAGATGGGTTCCAGATCCCATATCGGCTTGTCTCGTGCGCTGACCCCATCGACACGGTCATGGGCACGGTTGGTCAGGCGGGCTGAAGCTGCCGGTCTGGGTCAAGTGAACAGTGCGGATACGGCTGGCGCCGACTGCTTCGTGGACGGTGGCGTGGCGGTCGCCGTTACATCGTCGATCCGTCTCGCCGTGTCGGTGGCCCTTCCCACGCGATCCCCCCTGCAGACGGCCATAGCCGCGGCTTCGCTGGCCGATCTGGCGCCCGGCCGCGTGACCCTGGGATTGGGAATAGGCAGCCTGGACACCAACGAGACCCGCCACGGAGCGGGGTACTCGCCGCCGCTGCCGAGGATGCGGGAGTTCCTCCGGGCGGTAGTCACCCTGCTGCGATCCTCATCTGGCGAACCGGTCGCCTACGAAGGGACCTACTACCGGGCGGTCGGGACCGGCATGGGCCTCGACGCGGAGGAACTGCCGGTGGTCCTCGGTGCCCACGGACCCCGGATGACCGAGTTGGCGGTCGGCGAGACCGGCGGGGTGATCGTTCACATATTCACCCCGTTGCAGGTCCTGGCGGCGCGGCTGGCGCTGGCGGCTCGCCTCCGCCCCGATCCCTTCCTGGTGGGAGTGGGCCGACCTGTGGCGGTGCACGAGGATCTGGATCGGGCGATGGAACTGGCCCGCTTGGAATTGGCGGGTGTCATGTCGATCCCGCGTTTCCAGCCTCGCCTGGTCGAGTTGAGAGGGAAGGAGGGGGCGGCTGAAGTCCTCGACCTTCTGCGCGACGGAAGAGCCGCCGCAGCGGTGGATGCCATCGACGATGACCTGGTCCGCGAGTTCGTAACGGTGTCGGAGCCGGACCGGATCGTGGCCGAACTTGCCACTATCGATGGGGTCGACACCGTGGTTCCCGTACCATCGGGTATCTTCGCGCCGATCGTGGCAGGGAGGCTGGGGTTCGACATGGGCGTGTTCGAGGAGTCCAGGGTGGCCCTGGTGGAGGCTCTCGTGGGCTGGGCTGAAGAACGGTGCTGAGCGCCGTCCTACCGTCCGCTGACCTGCAAACGCTCATCGACTGCCGGGTCGACCTGTGGCTACTCAACGGCGCGACCGAGTGAAGGAGTAGACGTGGTGGGAGCCATGGAATACGTCACGGTCGGCGTTTCCGACATGGACAACTCGGTCCGGCTCTTCCGGGACGTGATGCAACTCGACGTGGAGGCCGAATACACGCCTTCCGCCAGTCTCCTGTCGCTCTGGGGGCTGGAAGGGATCGAGGGAGCACGGGTGGTCGAACTGTCCTGTTCCGGATATCCGGTGGGGCGCCTCCGACTGCTCGCCACAACCCCGCCGCGCACGGTCCGGGTGCGCCACGATCACGGAGGTCCCGACACAGCCACCGACGTGGGAGTGAAAGCGATCGACTTCTACGTACGGCCACCGATCAAACGCTGGATCGGCAGGCTGGAGAACGCCGGGTGCCGCGCACGGTCGGAGCCCATACGTTGGGAGATCGGGACGGTGGAAAGCGAAGAGGTCAACATCTCCGGTCCGGACGGCTACCCGATGCTGCTCATGGTGGCCTGGCGTCATCCGGAGACCTTCCGCCGCAAGTTCGATGCTGCTAAGCCCTTCAGCGAGGTTGCCACCACCTCGGTCGTGTGTGGGGATCTCGACGCCAGCCGGCAGTTCTACGGCGCGGTGCTGGGGCTCACCAAGTTCAGCGACGACGAGGTCGAGGATGAGTACCGGGACCTTGCCGACACGCTCACCGGCGTGCCGGCCGGGACGAGGGTCCGGTTGACCCTCTACGGGATGGATGGTGAGCCCAGCGGGAAGCTCCTCCTGGTTCATTTCTACGAGGCGTCGGTGCGCCGGTTGGAAGGTCGGATGAGGCCTGAGCACCTGGGAGTGGCGATGTTCACCCACCGGACCAGTGATATCGAACGGGTGCACCGCCGGCTCGAGGCTGCCGATGCCCCGATCCTCGCCGGCCCCACCCGGGTTCCCGAATACGAAGGCCGGGTGATGGTGGTCACCGGACCCAACGACGAACTCTTCGAGATCATCGAGGCCGTGCGATGAAAGCCCCTTGCCAAGGCCTTAGCGACTTCCGTACGGTCTCGCGCCACTCCGTCTCCCTCTCGCTGCTCCAGTCCCAACCGACCCCCTGGAGGTATGGATGCATCCCCATGTCGAGTTGATCCCCCAACGAAGCCAGACGCTGCACCGCGTCGCAACCCCGACTACGGGGCCCGGAGCCAGGCCGAGCACATGACGATCAAACGCTGGTACGTCTACGCAGGGGACCGCCGGATCCACTACCGCCGGGCCGGTTCCGGCCCACCGCTGGTCATGCTGCACGCATCGCCAGGCAGCACTTACGCTCTGGAACCTCTGATCTCCCTGCTCTCCGAGTCGCGTACCGTGATCGCCATCGATACTCCTGGTTACGGAGAGTCGGCGGGTATCGACATCGAGGAACCGGAGATCAGTGACCTGGCTACGGTTCTCGTCGACACGTTCGACGCATTGGAACTTGGTCGGGTCGACCTCTACGGAACCCACACCGGTTCGAAGATCGCGGTGCAGTTCGCAGGAGACAATCCGAACCGCGTGCGCCGGTTGGTTCTCGACGGGATCGGGGCCTACACACCCGAGGAACGGACCGACCTGCTGGCCAACTACACAATCGACCTGTCTCCCAGATGGGACGGAACCCACCTGGTCCGGGCTTGGGCGATGCGGCGCGACATGCACATGTTCTGGCCGTGGTACGCCAGAGACGGCGACCACCGGATGGCGATGGACATCCCGTCCACCGACGAGATGCACGACCACTACGTCGACTTGCTGCGGGCGATCCCCGACTACGGCAAGGCCTACCGGGCCTCCTTCCGCTACAACGTGCAGCAGGGGATGAGCCGCCTCACCGTGCCCACCCTCATGATCGCCCTGCCCAGCGATCCCCTCTACCAGTACCTGGTCGGGGGAAGCTCCCTCGGCGACGACGTGACCGTGGAGACGGGTGCCAGCGACGTCGCGATGCTCGCCGCCTCGACGGCCCGTTTCCTGGCAGAGGGCGACCAGCTTCCGGACGCGGATCCGGAACCCGGATTCACGCCCGTGACCGGTTCCATACGCCGCCTCTTCGTCGATGTCTCGGTCGGGGCCTTGCATGCCGGGCGCAGCGGTGGGGAAGGGCGGCCCCTGGTCATGCTGCACGCTTCTCCCACCTCGGCCAGGAACCTCGAACCTCTTTCGGCGCGCTTTGCTGCCACACGGCCGGTGATCACGTTTGACAATCCCGGCAACGGTGACTCCTCGCCGGTTCCGGGTGAGCCCGAGATAGCGGACCTGGCCAGGGTGATCGTGGAAGGAATCGACGCTATGGGGGTCGGAGATTTCGATCTCTACGGCTCGCACACCGGGGCCCACATCGCCATCGAAGTGGCGATCACTCAGGGTGAACGGGTACGTGGTCTCATCCTCGACGGGATAATCCCGTACGACGAGGCACAGGCCGCCGAGTGGTTGGCCTCCTACCCGCCTCCCATCGTCCCCGACCGCCACGGGGGCCACCTGGTGTGGGCGTGGAACTTCATGCGTGACCAGGTGGTGTTCTGGCCATGGTTCTCCCAGACAGAGGAGAACGTCCGGCACGGCGCCTCCATCCCGGACCCCGATGTCCTCCACGACCGGGTGGTCGAGATGCTCAAGGGTGGGCGTACCTACCACCACCAGTACGCAGCGGCCTTCCGCTACCGGACCCAGGAGAGGTTGCACCTGGTCGAAGTGCCGACTCTCGTGTGTGCCGGGCCCACCGACCCCCTCCTGGAGCACCTTCCTACGGTCCCCGGAATCCTGCCCGAGGCCGAAGTGCTGGCCCATCCCGGACTGGCCGGCGATGGCGCCGCCGACTCGACCGTTCTCGAGTTCGCTCGCTTCCTCGCCCGAGCCGGAGGTGCGTGAGCATGGCAGCTAATGGAGCGAAGCTGGTCGCCGCGATCATCAGCACCTCCGAACGGGATCGGCACATCGAACTGTTCCGCGACGTGCTTGCCATGGACGTGATGTCGGACCAGGTCCTGTCGGGTGCCGAAGCCTCTCAACTCTGGGGAGTCGACGTGCGGTCGGCCCGGGTCACGCTGCTGGCCACCCCTCCCAGCTACGCGGGCGTTGCCCTCATCGAGTTCGACCCGGTTTCGGAAGTTGTGATCCGGGAGGGCATGCAGGGGATCGACACCGACGCTCTCAAGGTGATCGATGTCGTGACCTCCGATGCCGAGGCCGGTTTCGAGCGGTTCGAGCGGGCCGGTTTCGTGGTGTCCGACGTCCGGTCGAGCTACGAGATCGAGGACGGATCCGTCACCGAAACTCATGCCTACGGTCCCGAAGGGGTGGTGATAGGGATCCTGGACTTTCACACCATCGACGCGTCCCGATTCGTTGAGATCACCGATCGGGTGTTCTCGGAGGCGATGAGCGTCTCGGTGCCGGTCGACGACCTGGACCCGGTCGTCGAATGGTACGAGCGGGTGCTCGGCATGAAGGTCGTGCACCGCTACGGGTTCGACGCCGAGAGCTTCAAGGACCTGGTCGGCACAGATTCCGCGGCCTGGAACGTGAGGGGTACCAACATCGGGCGCACCACCGAGGAGTTCTACTTCGGCGTGATCGACTACGGGACCGGCGACACCGAAAGACGTTCTCTCAGAGACAGGGCCCGGCCTCCCCACCGGGGGATTGCCGGCGCCCTCTGCACCGTGGACGACCTTGACCTGGTTGTGTCGACCGTCGCGCCGCAGGAGATAGTCGGCGAGCCGGTCGAGTTGGCGCTGGGGCCGTTGGGTCGGACCCCTGCCATTACGGTGGTCGCTCCGCACGGCATAGTGCACACGGTTGTGGAGATTCCGTAGTCTGTTGCCGACTAAATGCTGGGCCTGGATAGGCGAATCGCGAGCCAACACCGAACACATGTTCTTGCATTGGCAGACGCGCACACTATCCTCTGCATGGCAATGGTACCGACAAACGCTTGGAAGGGAAGGTGATGGCCACCAGCACCGATCACCTGGCGAGTCTCGTAGAGAGGGCGGATGAAGCTGTCCGAGGCATTGAAGATGCCGATAGGCAGCGAATCGCGTTCGATCGGGTGCTCGTTCACTTGCTAAACCAGGATCATAAGGTCTCCACGGCCAGCAGCTCTGTTACGGCTCCACGCGATCCTGGCGGCTCTGACGATGCAGATGCTACGTTTGCTGATCCGCAGCAACGAATTGATGCGGTTGCGGAGTACTTCAAGATTGATCCCGAACAGGTTCCGGACGTATTCGACGTCTCGGATGAAGGCCCGAGCCTCATCGTACGGACTAGCCAGCTCGACGAGGCGAAGGCAAATGCAACGCGCGAGATTGCCTTACTAGTGACGGGCGTGCGAACTGCGCTTGGAAGGGATACCGAGACAGCACATATACGGGAGTGTGTTGACAACTACGGAAGGCTGGACCGTAGCAACTTTATGAAGACGTTGACCACAATGCCGGAGCTATCGGTGTTGGGTAAGCGCGGTTCATCCAATCGAATAGTACGCATGAAGGTCCGCGGCGCTGAGAAGGCCGAGGACTTGGTCAAGCGACTTGTGGGCGAATGACCGAGAGCCGGGAGAATTCGGAGATTCCCGACCTAAGGCTGGATGATTTGCACGATGAGTTGATGTTGTCGATAGGCCTATATCGGGACGGTTACTACGACGAAGCCGTCCGCAAAGCCTCTCAGCGCTTCATCAACCGTATAGCGGAGAGAGCAGGTCGACCAGACCTCGACGGGGCAGCGCTGATTCAGAAGTCCTTCTCCGACGAGAAACCACTCCTCGAATTCAACGATCGCAAGACGATTCAGGAGCGCAACGAGCATGACGGATTCCGATTCCTCGCGGTCGGACTCGCTCGTGGAGTGCGTAATCTCATTACTCACGCGGACGAATACGGACTTACGAGTGTCACGGCTTTGGAATGGATGGCATTCATCAGTGCCCTGCATCGCCGCCTTGATGAGGCGAGACAGGTCACGTCGGAGTCAGCGAAGTCCTCCCGGTAATGAGTGTTGGCTCTAGGGGGTTTTCCCACGCGATCGTGGGGACCGCCGACCTCGACGAGTCGATGCGTCTGTGGGTCGGAACGTTCGGGTTGTCCGTCGGCGAACGGTGGGAAGGTCCCGATCCTGAGCTGGAGAAGTTCTGGCACCTTCCGCCCGGGGGCATCAGGCGGCAGGCGTTGGTGGGGCTTCCGGGCGAGTCGACCGGTCGTCTCCATCTGGTGGAGTTCAGCGATCCCGAGCCCTCCGTGCGAGACGGTGCCCGCTCGTTCGACCTGTGTCCCAAGAACCTCGACGTGCGGCTCACCGGTATGCACGAGCGGTACGGTGAACTGGTTGCCTCGGGTTGGGAGATGGGCTCCACACCGGTGCGGATGCCACTCGACACCATGGAAGTGTACGAGGTCCAGCTCAGGGGACCCGACTTCACGAACCTTTCGCTGGTGGAGGTGGTAGGTGAGGAGCTTCCCTTCACCCCGAACGGCTACGTAGCGGTCACCCAAGTGGTGGGAACCACCCCCGACAATCCATCCGAGCGGGACTTCTTCGAGGAGGTGTTCCAACTCCGGCATCTTGACTACCACCTGTTCGAAGGTCCTGAGGTGGAGCGCATGGTCGGCCTTCCGGTCGGCGCCAAGCTGGACATGCACATCCTGGGCGATCCTGACGACGCGCTGGGGAGGATCGAGCTGGTCCAGTACGTGGGGGTCGCTGGAACGGACCTGTACCCGCGGGCCCGCCCGCCCGCGTGCGGTTTCCTGGGGGTGGCCTTCGATACCGAAGATCTGCATGGACTGGCTGCCCGCGCCCGAGCCGGATACCACCCCGTCGAGGACATGGGAACCGCACGAACGCTGACCGGAGACGGTATGCGGGTCGTGGTGACCAGCCCGGCCGGGATGCGTATCGAAGTGAGACAGGTCTAGCCCCGGTTCTTCATGCGGGGGTTTGTATTGGGCGAACGGGTGGGGGGTGTAAGCTTCTGACCAGGGATTACGGCCGTTCTAGGAGGGTGCTGAGCGATCCACCAGCGGCCTGCCAACCGCCGGCAAAGTGCCTGGGCCGGCGGGTGGCAGGCCCGAGCAATCGTCATTGTTCAGTACCCTCCTAGGAGTCCGTCTCGGTCCGACGGGACCTTCACCCGTCGGGTGCACCCCGGCCCGGTCCCGATAAGGCGGTTGATGTGGCATGCTGCCGTGGTGTGTCTGGAAACGTGAAGATGCTGGGCTAGCCTGGAGGACACAGGCTACGAACTACCGGGATGGTGTGACCTGGAACCGGAACTGAGAGAGGCCATCGAGAAGATCCATACCCCGGCCGGGTGGGTCCACCTGGCCACGATCGGCCCGGACGGAAGTCCCCATGTGGCGCCGATGATGATGGGGCTGGGTGACGGGGTTCTGCTGTTCAGCCTCACCGGAAAGCAGAAGAAGCGCAATCTCGAACGTGACCCGCGGGCGACGGTGTCGCTGGCGGAGGCCGGGACGCTCGCCCATGTGATCGCTTGGGGCTCGGTCGGAATACGCCACGATGAGGAAGCCCAGGTTCTCTGGGCGGAGATGATCAAGAAAGCGTTCGGCGATTCCGGATATGTCGACTCGAGCCGCCCGTTGAGCCTGGAGGAGACGAGCTTGGGCGTGATGACGGTCACCCGGCACAGGATCTACGGCATCGAGTGACGGCAACGGTTCGCCGGGCGTACGCGGACTACCGACACGGGCAGTTGCATTACCGGATCGCCGGGCCGATGGATGCCGATCGGACCCCCCTCATGTGCTTCCACCTGAGCCCTGTGTCGGGTGTGATCTACGAGAACCTGCTCACCGAAGTCGGCAGGGACAGGTTGGCGGTGGCGCCCGACAATCCGGGCTTCGGGGGATCCGATCCGCCCCCTTCCCCTCCCACTATCGGCGACTACGCCAAGGTGATGGGGGAACTGGCCGACTCGTTGGGACTCGGATCGGTGGACGTGATCGGCTACCACACCGGTGCCAAGATCGGCATCGAACTTTCGATCCAACGGCCCGAGTTGGTGCGCAGGCTGGTTCTGGTCTCGACTCCCGTCTACAGCGACGAGGAACTGGCCCGCCAGCACGCCACGCTCGGCAAGCCGAGCTGGTTCGACGAGGGGGGCGCCCATCTTCTCGAGGTGTGGGACGGACACTGGGAGTGGCGCGGCCCCGACCAGACCATCGAGATGGTCCACCAGACGGTCGCCGAGGTCTTCCGGGCCGGAAGCCGGGCCTGGTGGGGCCACCGGGCGGCCTTCGAGTACCAGATGGGCGACCGGCTTCCCCTGGTGACCCACCGGACGCTCGTGCTGTGTCCCCATGACGATCTACTCGAGCCCACCAGACGTTCCGAGCCGCTCATCCAGAACGGCAGGCTCCTCGAACTCCCGGGATGGGGCCACGGGATGATGGATCTCCACACGGAACGGTTTGCTTCCATCATCAGGCAGTTTCTCGATGGGGAAGGCTGAAGCTGCAACCCTTCGGCCAACCCAGGAATATATACAACTGAGCCATCGTATTTACTCTCGGACATGGGAAAACACCTCGTAGATATTGATGAGAGGGCGTTGAGTGCGGCGCGGGCCGAGATGGGAACGGCCACGATCAAGGAGACTGTGAACAAGGCACTCCGTCTCGCAGCTTCTGCTCGTGACTCCCGTGTAGCCAGGGCACTGGACGTTCTGGCGGAGGCGGGGCATGCTGACCGTTCCGATCCGTGGCGTTGAGCACCCTGCTTGACACGAGCGTCTTGACTCGTCTCAGGCATCCGTCGGTGAGAGCCGTTGTCGAACCGCTCGCTGCCAGGGGTCAGGCTGCTCGAGCCGGTATAAGCGATCTTGAGATCGGCTACTCAGCTCGCAACGACGCCGAGTGGGATTCGCGCATGCGCTCGCTCGAGGTCTTCCTGCTTGTCGAGACGACTGCTCAACACGTCCGGAGGGCACGGCAAGTCCAACGGATGCTGGCTGCAAGGAGTCAGAGCGGCCGCAAGATCCCCGACTTGCTGGTGGCGGCCGCCGCGGAGGAACTGGAGTATACGATCCTGCACTACGACCGTGACTTCGACCTGATAGCGACGGTTACCGGACAGCGCTGCAAGTGGGTCGTGCCTCAGGGAAGCATCGGCTAACCAGTCATGGTATACAGCGGTCCATGACGTTCATCATCACCGAGGCATGCATCGACGAGAAGGACGCCTCGTGTGTCGACGTTTGTCCGGTGGACTGCATCCACGAGGGTGAGGACCAGTTCTACATCGACCCCATCGAATGTGTCGACTGCTACGCCTGCGTTCCCGTGTGTCCTGTGAAGGCGATCTTTCCGGACGACGAGGTGCCGGAGCGCTACATCGCCTACATCGACAAGAACTACCTGTACTTCGGCGTAACCCCCCCAGCCCGCTGATCGCGACGACATGAAGCACCGGACCGTCACGGGACGGATCTCATATCGACGCTCCGACGGATGGCTACGCGGCCACGAGACCTTTCACCTCACCGTCCACAGCGGTGGCGACCGGACCATCAGATCGGTCTCGGAAATCTACGATTCGGGGATCCTGCGCGATGTCACTTACACCGTGGACCGCAACTGGCGGCCCCGCGACGCGGCCATCCGGCTCCGGATCCATGACGAGTTCGTAGGATCGAGTTGGTTCCGGTTCGACGGGCAGCGGGCGGAGTGCGAGGCATATCTGGCAGACGGGGGCCGGGTGAGCCAGAGAATCTCCCTCGATGTTCCGGTCGCTACCTTCAACCCGCATCCCGTGCAGGTGGACATGTGGCACTTCGGGCCTTACGACCATGACGGCGAGCAGGTGCAGACCCTCAAGGTGCTGACCGCCTCGCCGCTACACGACGGCGCGTCCGGACCGATGCTCGCGGCGCTCGACCTGCCCATCGAGCACGTGGGCCGGGAAACGTTGACCGTCGAGGCGGGCACCTTCGTCACCGAGCATTACCGGTTCCTACACGAAGGTGACTGGCCACCGCAGGACGCCTGGTGCTACGGAGACGACCTGATCCTGGTCCGGATGGACTGGGAGTTCACGGCGACCAGGTACGAGTTGGTGGAGCTTTCACCCTCGTAGCAGTCAGGAACCCACTTCCAGGGGCAGGCTCGGATCACGACCCCACTCGCTCATCGAACCGTCGTACACTGCAACGTCTTCGTAGCCCAGCAGGAGGAGGGCGAAGGCGTCGGTCGTGGCGGAGATACCGCCACCGCAGTAGGTGATGGTCCGCTCCGATTCCAAAACGCCTGCCTCCTCGAAGGAGGTGCGAAGCTCGTCGGCCGGCTTGAAGGTTTTGCGCTCGCGATCGGCCAGCGTGGCGGCGTAGACGTTCACGCTGCCTCTGATGTGTCCTCGCCGGTGATAGTTGGGGATCAAGCGCTCTCCGGAATGGACGGGAGGGGGCAGCGCGTTGACCAGAGCGGTCCGCGGGTCGTCCATGGCGTCCAACACGTCGTCCATTCCGACTATGTAGCGGGGGCCCGTACCGGCGACGAAGCGCGCCCGGGGGTAGGTCACGGTTTCGGCTGTCACGGGCCGTCCCTCCTGGCGCCACTTGTCGAAACCGCCGTTGAGCACCCTCACGTTGTCGAACCCGAAGGTCTGAAACATCAGGAAGAGGCGAGTGGCCCAGTAGTTGATGCCCCGGCTGTAGAGAACCACGTCGTGCTCATTCCCGACCCCCTTCTCGGACATCACCCGCGCGAACTGTGAGGAAGGCGGCAACATGAACCTCAGGTGCGGATGGTCGGCGGCGAGTTCGTCGGAGAGGTCCACGTAGACGGACCCCGGTATGTGCGACTCGGCCCACGCTTCCGACCCTGACCAGACGATGTAACCGCCGTCCGGTTGCCGGTCCAGGATGATGTCGCAGTCGATGATCCGCAGGCCGGGTTCACCGAGCCGGGCCTCGAGTTCCGCGGTCTCGACGAGGAGATCCGGCCGGGCATAGCCGTGAGGGGACCGGTCGGCACCTATCTCCGGCGCGCCTCGCTCGGGTCCTGTTTCACTCATCGGTCCAACTCCACGAGCTCGTACGTGGTGGACATCACATCGAAGCGTACCTTGACGATGATCAGGTCTCCGGGCAGGCACCAGATGTCCTCCGGGATCGACTCCTCACCGAGCAGGAACCGGAAGTGTTCGGTCTCGAAGGTGCCCGCCTCGACGGTGACCGTCTCCGGACCGACACGTTCGATCCGGAACTCGTCGGTGCTCACCCCCCCGGTCTCGAGTACGGTCCTGCTCAGGTAAGGTCCCGACGCACCATCGGGCCGCGGCGAACTCATCAACGTTCCCTTGATGGTCTGGATCCGAGCCTCGCTCGCCATATCGAAGGCTCCGATATGCCAGACATCGCAGGCCACCGGGTGGGGGCCGAAGGAGGGAGGTAGACCCTTCAGTCTCATCCGCTGCGATATGCGTCCGGCGTCGGCGGTGAAAGTCTCGCATTCGGCGTAGCGGTCCGTGAAACGGAACCAGCCACTCCCCATGAACTCGTCGTCCTGGGACAACCGGACGAATGCATCGACCGGCTGCCAGTTGCCGTTGACGGTGTAGGTCACGTCGCGTACCAGGCCGGTGTTGAACACCTCGACGAAGGAGCGGATGGTCCGGTGACCGTTACGGTGACTGGTGACGGTGAACCACTCCTGCCCTCGCTCGCCCAGGGTGTCGCTCCGGTAGGCGACCTTTCCTCGATACGTCACGTGCTTCATAGGGCCCTCCTTCCCACGCGTTCGATCAACTCGACTATCTCGCCCAGGTCTCCGGTGAACGCCGCACACCGTCCTCCGTTGTACGGGGGTGCCTCGACCGCGGCCACCGGACCGGCGGCCAGGTAACCGGCCGAGCGCATGCTATCGGTTGCCGCGTCGAACTCTTCCGTGTAGAACGACGCCATCCCGAACCCGGGCGGCAGTTCGCCCACCGCATGGCTCTGGAGCGGCCGGTCGTCGGGGAATCTGTCAACTTCGACCCGTGTCCGCCCCCGTGGCGATAGCACCGTGAACTCGAAAGCGTGGTCGGAGGGGAGTCCTGCCTCTCTCGAGATGATCTCAACCGGGGTGCTGAACTTCCAGACCGCCTCGAATCCGAGGCCGTGCAGGTAGGGCCCCAGCTGCCGGTCCGGATCGGTGCAGAGAAGCACCGCCACGAACACCGCCCCGACCTCGCATCCGGGCGGGGGTCTCACATGGTTGGTGCCTGCGGCCAGTACCTGCGTGAGGTAGATCTGCTCGCCGCACGGTCCCACCACCTGCGAAGCCCTGATGGCGGGCGGGCGGCCGTCGAACCCGAAGTCGACGGGTTCCCCGTTGATGCGGAACTCGCCATGCCGCCGGACCGTCTCGGTCAACCCGTCGACGTCGCGCACCGTGATCTCCAGCGCTGTCCACCCCTGGGTCGAGAACGGCGCGGGCGCCGGGTCAGGTCCGCTCACGAAACGCACCAACCCACGGGCCTCGCCGGGAGCGCCGAGCAGCACCACCCTCCGATCGGGGTCCGATATCGACCATGCCCGGGCCAGCGGTTCCCCGAGACGACCTGCGTAGAGGGTTACGTAACCGAACAGGTTCCGGTACAGCGCAGCCGCCTCGTGGATCACCTCGGGGTGCGCGGTCACCGTTCCTATTGCCAGGTCATCCACCAGCGGTCGTGACATCACGATCCTCCTTCCACTCTGTGTCCGACGGGCTGCTCGCCGGCCTTCGGCTTGTGTTCGGAGGGGTGCAGGATCGCACCGATCACTCCGGTCAGGGCGATACCTCCGCCCAGGAGGTGCAGCGTGGTTACGGGTTCGGAGAGTAACCACCAAGCCAGGGCGCTTGCCACCACCGGCTCCGCTCTCAGAACCAGGGGTGGGATGTTTGCCGGGAGCCAGCGGTACGCCCAGGTCATCATCATGAGTCCGGTGCCTCCTGGAATGGCTGTCATGTAGGCCAGAAGGAGCCAGTCCCGATCGGACACGGGTCCCGTGTTCCAACCCGTGGCCGCTACGTAGATCGTGACTACGATGGCGGCGATCCCGAAGATGGTCCACATGAGGGTGACAGCGTCCAGATGGGCACGGGCAATCTTCAGGAACACCATGTAGAAGGCCCACGCGACCAGCGAGGCGCAGGCCATCGCTATGCCGACCGGATCGCCCCCCAATCCGGTCGATCCTCCGTAGCCGACTATTCCGGCCCCGATCACAGCCAGCAAGGCCCAGACGAGGAAGCGGCCTCCTGGTCTCTCTCCCAGGATCGGAACAGCTACCAGGATGACCAGCAGCGGCATCAGGGAGGTCAGGAGCACGACATCGGTCACGGAGGTCAGCTTCATCGCGGTGAACATCAGTGGCTGGGCGACCCCGACGGCCAGACCCGGCCAGATTGTGCACTTGAGGGACGCCGGCGAGGGTCGCACCCCGAACCAGACGGCCCGGACCGCCACGAGGACGCCGAATGCGAGGGTCGTGCACCAGAGCCTCCAGAAGGAGAACTGGACACCCGTGAGATCCGAAGCCTGGATCGCGATCAGCCCCGTGCTCATGATCACGACGCTGGCGACCATCGCCAGCAGCGGGACGTTGGGGCGTTCGCGACGGGATGTCAAAACCGGAGGGAGGTCGGTCAACCGGAGATCCTTCCTGGGGATCGACCAGGGCGCGTTCACGCTATGCGCAGCCGTTACGGAACCACGATCAAACTAGCCGCCGTGAGTCCTATCCCTGGGCATGGGAGGATAGCCCTTGTGTCCGCGGTCCAGCCGTCGTAATAGCGCAGGACACCCTCGTCGGTTGACCCCGGTTCTTCACGCTCTCTGGGCACACCCACCCATGGGAGGCCACTTCAGACCTGTTTTCGTGGCTTCTCGCGCACGCCGCCCTTCCAGGTCAGGAGTCTGCCGGCGGCTCCCCATTCGCTCGGACAACCCACGCGCATGGACAATCGGGGTTGACAGTGAACGGCCCAGTGCCGGTCAGTTGTCCCGGATGAACCTGTGGACGATCGAGACGAACTCCTCCGGATACTCGTCGGCAACGTCTACGCCGGCACCCGGCATCGGGGCGAAGTGCCCGTTGGCGAACAAGCCGGCTCCGGTGGTGCGGTTGTCCTCCCAGAAGTGGTCACGGTTCCCGCAGATCACCAGGGTCGGGGCCTTCACGCGCTTGGCCACCTCCACCTCGTCGGTCCTCCCGATGGTGTGGTAGGCGTAGAACCACTTCGGGCCCACCTGCAGCCTGGCGATCATGGTGCGGCGGGCGATGTCGCTGTTGTAGGCGAGGCGGTCTCCGGGTCGGGCCAGCATCTCGCTCATGTCCCAGCGGCTTATCCAAGCCTGCTGGACCTCGTTACCGTCGCGATCGTAGGAGCGGGGCTTGGCATTGCTCATGTAATCCCGGTTGACGAAGGCGAAGTGCTCGTTCTCCTCCGGCACCTGAGGAAGACCGTAGAAGAGGAGGTGGGTGACCCTTCTCGGATAGTCGGCCGCCATCCATAGCGCCACCGTGGCGCCGAAGTGGTGACCCAGGACGCTGTAGCGGTCCATCCCGAGCAGGCGGGTGACCTCGTCGACCCGCCGGGCGAATTCGGGCCCGTCCGGCTGGCTGGGAGGCGGGTCAGACTGTCCGTGCCCCGGGATGTCGATGGCCACCGCGCGGTAGCCGGCTTGCGCGAAGCGAGGCAGGACGTTCTCCCACATGCCGGCTGCATCGGAGGTCTGGTGGAGCAGCACCAGTGGGATCCCATCCCCGCTAGCCAGGTAGTGCACCTGCCCCAGATCGGTATCTACGTAACCCTTCCTGATCGCCATCGCACCTCACGGGCTCGCTGCGCCAACCATACTTGCGCCGACGCGGGTTAGCCCCGATTTTCCATGCGGGGGTTTGAACTGGACGAACGGGATATGGGATATGAGCTTCTGACCAGGGATTATGCGTTTCGATAGTCCCTTCTCGGCCCCTGCGCGACCTTCACCCCGTCGCGTGAAGCCGGGCGCGGTCGCGATGACGTCGTTGATGCGGCATGTTGCCGCGGGTCTGTCTGGAAACATGAAGTGAAGCAGGGCTAGCCTCGCAGGAAGGGCGATCCGAACAAGGAGGCAAGCATGGCGGATCTCGGAGTGGCGTACTTCTTCAAGGGGGTTGACGGTCCCGGACCCCTGGTCGAATACGCTCGGCGGCTCGAGGACACCGGGTTGTCGCACCTGTTCGTGACCGAGGCCTACAACGACGCCATGACGCTGCTGGCCGCGCTCGCGCTGGAGACCGAGCGGCTCACGCTCGGTTCCGGCATCGTGAACATCTACGCCCGCCACCCGTACCAGCTAGCCAACGAGACCGCCGTCGTACAGCAGTTGTCAGGTGGCCGGTTCATCCTGGGTATGGGAACCGGGCACCAGGAAGTGAACGTGGACGGCTGGGGCATGGACATGCCGAAGCCCCTCTCCCGCATGCGCGACTACCTGGAGACCGTTCGCCGGGCCCTGGATTCGGACGGCGGTCCGCTCGACATCCGCACCGAGCGTTACCAGATCACCGGTCCTGCGGTGGCCTGGGCGCCTCCCCAGCGGGTACCCATCTACCTGGCCGCGCTCGGACCGAAGATGTTCGAGTTGGCCGGCCAGGCTGCTGACGGTGTGGTCCTCTCGATGGCGCCCCTGCCCTACATAAGGAGGATGCGCAAGCTCCTCGATGACACCGCCCGTGCGAACGGCCGAGATCCCGGCGACATCAAGATCTACGCCTTCGTCAACACGCTCCTGCGACCCACCAGGGAGGAGGCGATCCCGCTGCTCCACTATTCGATCAAGAGCTACTACCGGTTCCCCTTCTACCAGTACCAGTTGAAGGTGGCGGGGGTCGATCTCGGACCGGGCGGGGTCAGCGACGCGGCTCTGGACTCGCTGGCCATCGGCGGTCCGCCCGAGTATGCGCGGGAGCGACTCGACGAGTACCGGGAGGCCGGGGTTGACGTGCCGATCCTCTCGCCTATCGGCACCCTCCCGAGGCCTACGCCCGCGGATCCGGACCTATTTGCAACGTTCGACGGCCTGGCCGCGCTTGCCTGACCCTCGGAGGGGTGGTCAGCTGCCCTTCTCCTCGATGAAGGCGACGACCGTTTCGCAGAACAGGTCGGTTAGCTCGTCGATGGCGTCGACACCGCCGTCCGGGAGTTCAAGGAAGCGTCCGTCGGGGAAGAGCGAGGCGGCGGTACGGTTCTCCTCGAAGAAGTAGTCGCGCCGTCCGGTTAGCACCAGTACGGGAATCTCGATGCTCCGCGCCATCTTCGCGTGGTCGGTGGCGGCCACGGTGTGATGGGCGTAGTGCCAGTTCGGGCCTGCCTGAAGCTTGGCTATGAAGGTCCGCAACGCTTGGGCCTCCGTGAAGCCGGTCGGTGACCCCTGTGGACGACCCATGTCGCTCATCCTCCAGCGGGTGGCCCAGTAGCGGCGGATCTCGTCACCGCCACGCCGGTAGGGCCGTGGCTCGTCGGCCGCGAGGCGGTGGCGCCATTTCTCGTTCACCATCGGGTACCCGTTGAAAGTGACGGTCCTCACCCGTTGCGGGTAACGCAGGGCGATCCAGGCTGCCACCGTGGCTCCGAAGTGCCGTCCGAGCAGGTGGAAGCGGTCGATGCCCAACCCATCCAGGGCCTCGATCACCATCCTGGCGTTGTCCGGTCCACCGGGCTTGAAGTCGGGCGTGTAAGAGGCGCCATGCCCAGGGATGTCCAGCGCCACCGCCCTCAGGCCCCGCGCACCGAACACCGGCAGCACGCTGGTCCACTGGCTGGCCGCATCCGACGTCATATGTAGCAGGACCAGGGGAGCGCCCGAGCCCGAAGCCATGAAATGAACCTGTCCGCCGGGGGTGTCCACGTAGCCGCGCCCCGCCGCCGGCGGAGCCACCATCACGATGTCTGGGTTCGCAGGTAGAGCTCGCGAATCTTGGGGTTGAAGTATGCGTAGAGGATGTCGACCGCGAAGTTGAGGAGAAGGAAGAACACGGCTGTGAACAGGGTGGCGCCCACCGCAACCGGGATGTCCTGCTTGCGGAAGGAATCGACCATCAACTGGCCGACCCCCGGGATGGTAAAGACGGTCTCGACGATAACCGACCCGCTCACGAGGAAGCCCACCAGCAACCCGATGACTGTTGTGGTCGGGATGATCGCGTTGGGCAGGGCGACGCGGCCCACTACCCGCCGCTCCTGCAAGCCCATCGACCGGGCGAAGGTGACGTAGTCTCGCTGCAGCGTGTCGAGCATGGACGCCCGCAACGTCTTGGTCACGATGGCGATGGTCGCCAGGCCGAGAACGAAGGAAGGGAGGATCAGGTGGAGCAGGTTCTGCCGCCAGTCCTCGGAAAAAGCCACCCACCCTCCGGCGGGTAGGAGGTCGGTGATATACAGGCCGAACACCATCAGCAGCAGCAGACCGAGCCAGAAGTTGGGGATAGATATGGCCACCACCGATGCGACCCGGATAAAGCCGTCGAGGAAGCCCCCGTAGCGGGCCGCCGCGATCAACCCGAGCAGCATCGCCACCACGGTTGCCGCGATGGCGGTGGTCACGGCCAACTGCAGGGTCGGGATCGCCCGGTCGGCGATGAGTTCGGTCACCGGAGCGAGGCTCAGGTTCGATTGCCCCAAGTCACCCTGGAGAACGTTGACGAGGTAGCGCCAGTACTGGACGAGGAGAGGCTGGTCGAGGCCGAGCCGGGCCATCACCTCGGCCCGCTGCTCCGGCGTGGCATCGGTACCGGTGAACAGTAGAACGATGTTGCCCGGCGTGAGCTGGATGAACATGAACACCAGCGTGAGTACGGCCCAGAACACGATGACTGTGGCGACCAGGCGACGAAGTACGTAGCTCCGCAACGCACCTCCTGGGGGGGATCCGGCGTATGTTTGGGTCTTCATCATACGCCCGAGAGACCCCCGCCGCAGATTTCGCGGGTTTTTTCCGGCAGGAGACCGAGCGGGGCTAGTACTGTCGAGTTGCCGCTATTACGGGAGGGTATATGGCTGAGCACACTGCTGATGGCCAGGGAGTCGTGGAACCCCACGAAGATCGGAAGCTCATCAGCCGCCGGCGGTTCATCACGATGTCCGCGGTGGCAGCTGCAGGGGGTGTGCTCGCTGCCTGTGGCCAGGATGCGGAGGAGGCTGCGACCACTCCTGCCGCTACGTCCCCACCGGCCACCACGGCCCCGGCCACGACCGAAGCCATGATGGACGAGGCCGCCCCGACGACCACCGAAGCGCCTTTGACCACCACGGTGGCTTCCACCGCCCCGACGACCACCCAGCCGGCCCAGGTCGGCGGGATCGTCGTCGTCGACCAGGCCACCGAGCCGCCGGCACTCAACCCGTGGCAGTTCAACTTCCAGTACGTCATCTGGATGTCCGATCTGGTAGAGGAACCTCTCTACCGCTACGACGACGATCTGAACATCATCCCCTGGCTGGCCACCGAACTGCCCACCGCCACCGACGACGGCCTCACCTGGGATATCCCCATCAGGGAGGGTGTCCAGTTCCACAACGGTGACACCTTGACTGCCCATCACGTGGTCGACCTGTTCGCCAAGGGGGCCGAGTCAGGTATCTGGCGAAGCCGCTTCGCCTTCGGGATAGAGAGCACAGAGGCACTCGAGGACAACCTGCTGAGGGTCAACTTCAGCAAGCCGTTCTCGATCTTCCTCGACAAACTGGCGCTCATGTCGATCCGCCACCCCGACAATTTCGAGGCGACGGACAAGTTCCTCGGTACGGGACCGTTCGTGCATACGGAGTACGACCAGGGTTCCTCGGCCAGCTTTGCCCGCAACGAGAACTACTGGGGTACGCAGCCGCAGATCGACGGCGTGGAGTTCCGGTTCGTGGCGGACAACGGGGCGCGGCTGGTGAACCTGATCCGGGGCGACTCGACCGTCTACCCGGAGACCGAGCCAAACTCGGTGCCGTTGCTGGAGGCGGAGCCCAACATCAGCGTGCTCAACCAGCAGTCGCCCTTCGAGATCCTGTGGTGGAACAACGTGGGCCGCGAACCCTTCAGCGACAAGCGCATCGTGGAGGCGATGGCGCGTTCGATGGATCGCCAAGCGGTCAACGACGTGGTCTTCGGTGGCCTCGGGACCATCGCCCAGGGCATGCTGGGACCTGCCACAGGCGGGTACGACCCCACTTTCACGCCCTTCACCGACACCGCCGACCTCGCGACGGCGCGGGCGCTCATGTCGGAGGCAACCAACCTGGTCTTCGACGAAGAGGGGAACATCGCCGAGGGAGACCTCGTTGAGTTCGACATCATGTTCATCAACTCGCCGACGGTTCGCGATCTCGGGGCGGTTCTGCAGCAGCAATGGTTGGCGGTGGGTCTGAAGGCCAACCTGGCCTTCCTGGAGATCGCAGCCTGGGTCGCACTCTTCTTCGACTCCGACTACGACATCGGGGTCAGCGTGTCGACCGACGGACCGTCCCAAGGCGCGACCGCTTGGAGTTCGCTGGGCACCGCCCGTTCGGATCACTTCTTCAACACCATGAAGTACTACAACGACGAGTACACCCAGTTGATCAGTGACTCGTTCGGCGAGCCCGACAACGCCACCCGGTTCGCCATGTGGCGGCGCGCCAACGAGATCCTGACGCTGGACTTCGTGATGACGCCGCCGGTGTACCCGCCGTTTGTCATCTCGACCCATTCCAGCCTGCAGGGGAACCTTCTCGGACCGATGCGGACCAACCGGCTGGCGTTAGAGAACACCAGCTTCGTCGCCTGATCACAACACCGATGGGAGGACGGGCGCCGTCGTGAGTGTCACGGCGGCGCTCGCCAGGGAGGTCACGGACACAACGTTCGGCGACCTCCCGCGCCCGGCCGTCGACCGGATCATCCGTCTCGTTGCCGACTCGGTGGGTCTCTGCTTCATGGGCTACCAGGTAACCGGCCGGCCGCTGTGCGACTACGCGGCGGAACTCGGCGGTCCGGAGGAGGCGGTGCTGGTCGCCGACGGTCGTCGCGTGCCCGCCGAAGTGGCCGCGGCGGTCAACGCGCAGGTGGCGAGGGACACCGACTTCGAGGAGACCGGCCCCGGCCTCCATGCCGGGCCGGCAATGGTCCACACCGCCATTGCCGTGGGCCAGCGCGTGGGCGCCTCCGGGGCCGACGTGCTCACCGCGGCCATCCTCGGGTACGAGATCAACGCCCGCTTCCATCACGCCAGGCGGGACGGCGACGTTCTCCGCCACCACGCGACGTGCGTGGCCATCGTTGCCGGCAAGCTGCTGGGGCTGGACGTCGAGACGCTCAACCGGGCCATCGGGTTCTCCTGGGACCTGCCGACCAGCGACCTACTCCGCTTCTGGCCTCCCCCCACCAAGCGGGTGAGCCCGCTCGGGATCGGCAATCTGTGGATATGCCGGCTCGGGGTCCAAGCGGCGTTGCTGGCCCGGCACGGCTACGGGGGCCTTCGCGACGAACTCGACTTCCATGAGGCCGACTACGACCTGGACCGGCTCGGATCGCCGACCGGCTTCGTGCATACCGCCAACGAACTGGAACTCAAGCCCTACCCGGCGAGCCGGGGATGCAACGGGGCGCTGCATCTCGTCGGACGGATCGTGCGGCGCGAATCCATCGGGGTGGGCGAGATCGAGCGGATCACCGCCCGGCTTCCGAGCATCTACCTGGATCCACACCAGTTCGAACCCGAGCCGGAGAACTACTGGCAGGCCATCTACAGCACGCATTGGGGCATCACCATGCAGGCGATGCAAATACCGCCGGGCCGGGCCTGGTTCACCCCGGACCGACTCGCTGACCGAGCGGCCCGGCGCTTGTGCGCCCGAGTGGAGATCGTCGAGGATCCCGAGGCCACGCGAGCCCGCAACGAGAAACGGCGGGGGGGGAGTGGCCACACCGGGGGGGGGGATAGGCCCACACGGGGGGAGGTCCAAGCCAGGGGCGAGGTGTTCACCGAGTCGATCCTGATGCGCGACGTGCCGGGTAGCGCGGGTACGCCGATCAGCGAAGCCGGCTTCGAGGCGAAGTTCCTAGGACTCGTCGAGCCCGGTCTCGGTGCGGAGAGGGCCGCGGCGCTCTACGGGACCCTGATGGGGCTGGAGACGGTTCCCGATGTCAGATCGATCGCTTCCATGGTGGCCTGAAGGGCGCCCGGGGGCTTCTAGCCGTGACCACCGAGTCCGGTGTCTGGAGGTAACGATGGAGTCAATGAAACTCACCGATGTCAACGCCATGGGTTGGACAGCGGAGATGTTCGGCGGGCGGGCTAAACGTCTATTCGACGGGCCGGATGGGAGCCACCTCGACTACGTGTACTTCGAGGCGAACGCCGCCTGGGATCGAACCGACCCGGGCAAGGGTCCCCACTACCACACGTACCACGAGTGGGCCTACTGCCTGTCAGGCCACTTCGTGATCTACGAGTTCGTCCATCCCAGGCAGGTCGAAGGCGAGTTGGTGCACTTCCGCGAGGGGACGTTCATGAGCCGGCCCGCGTACAGCCTGCATGCCGGGCAGGGCCATCCTCGAGCGGCTTTCCGGCAGGGTCCGTGCGTCCTGCTGAACTACGAGGAAGGACCCTCGGAGGTACTCCTGGCGGGGCCCGACAACGTTCCTCCCGACGTGGTGGACTGGCCTGACAACTTCATCCGCCAGAGTGCCACCTCGCTGGAGTGGGAAGCGGATCCCGACCTCGACGGGGTGAGCATGAAGTGGCTACGGGAGGACCCGATCGGGGGATTCCGGGCCAAGCTCCGGTACGTGCCGGGCGGATGGGAGGCACCCCAGGACAAGCGGGCCGGCTTCCACGGGCGGGCCCTGAGGTTCGCATACGTGCTAGCGGGCGGCATGGCGCTGGTGGTCGATGGTGAGCGGCGGGAGGTCCGTGCCGACTGGTTCATCGAGCAGCCACCCGGAACGGTCTGGGCGTGGGACCGCGGTGCCGCCTCCGGGACGGGATGCATGTGGTTGGAGGTGACCTATGCCTCGGGCTGCGCGCTGAGTGGCGAGAAGGTGGAGGATCCGCAGCCTGCCGGCGCGCGAGCGGGTTGACTACTGGCGGAGTTGCGGGTCTAGTAGGTCGTTCAACCCGTCTCCCACCAGGTTGAAGCCGACGGTCGCCACCAGCAGGACCATCCCCGGGAACAGCGAGTACCACCACGCACCCAGCAACATGAAAGCTGTAGCGTCGAAGAGGATGTTCCCGATCGTCGGGGCGGGGGGCTGGATACCGAGACCGAGAAAGCTCAGAGCGGCCTCAGCGAAGATCGCGATGGCGATCCAGAGAAAGGCCTGGACGAGCACCGGAGGCGCTACGTTTACTATCACCTCGCGGAACAGGATCCGGCGGCGGGGCACCCCCACCACCTTCAACGCGTCCACGTAGTCCTCGTGGACCTCCACCAGGGTGGCCGCCCGGGCGACCCGCGCGAAGAAGGGCGTAGCCGCCAGGGCTATGAGCAGGACCACCTTCCATGCGCCGGGAATCTCGATCGGGCCCACCTGGGTGGGACCGATCCCAGTCAGGCCTAACACGAACATCCCGAGCACGAACAGGGGGAGGGCGAGGATCACATCGACGGACCGCATGATCACCTCGTCGATCATGGTGCCGCCGCGGTACCCGGCGATCATCCCGGCGGGAACGGCCAGGATCAGGCCCAGAAGGACGCTCATGACCGCTACCAGGAGGGAGATGCGGGCTCCATCGGCGGAGCGGGCCAGCATGTCCCGTCCGAGGTGATCGGTTCCGAACAGGCTCTCGCTGCCCGGCTCGAGTAGGCGGTTGGTCGAGAGTTCGAGCGGATCACCCGTGAAGATGGGACCGAAGATGGCAAAGAGCAGGTAGATCACCACCAGAAGGGCACCTGCCCGGGTCGCCCAGTTGTGGTTGATGGTGCCCAGGAGAGCGCGTAGGGTACGCGCTGCCGGCGAAATCGCCGGGGCCGGAACGGAGATCTCGGTCAAATCCCGCTGTGCGGTTGTCGACACCGGAGCACCTTCTGCTGGTTCGGTGCATCCAGGTTAGCCCCGATTCTCAATGCGCGGCGCCTGTCCGAGCGAATGGGTAGCCGTTAGCAGGCTGCTGACCGAGACACCCTCGGCTGCGGGCGGTGGACGGGAACGGGCGAGAATCTTCCAACTTTTGATTCCAACTTTTGATTCCAACTTTTGATTCCTACTTTTGATTCCTACTTTTGATTCCTACTTTTGATTCCTACTTTTGATTCCTACATTGATTCTTCGGAGCCTGTCCAGATATACTCAATAAATACTTAAGGTTTTGAATAGTCTATTCTTAAAAATCAAGTTTCAGTTGAGGAAAAATGCGTACCAGCCGCCAGGATCTCCGTAGAGGGCTCTTCCAGCTTGCCGTAATGCAGGGGGGATACTTCACCGCTGCCCAAGCGCGGGAGATCGGCTACTCCTACCAAGCGCAGCACTACCACGCGCAACAGGGTAACTGGGTCCGGGTCGATCGAGGTCTATACCGGCTCTTCGCGTGGCCGGTGGGCGCACACGACGAGCTGGTTCGCTGGACGCTGTGGGCTGGAGGCCGAGCGGTCGTTTCCCACGAGTCCGCACTCGACGTCCACGGGATCGGCGAGTTCAACCCGGCTCGGGTCCACCTGACCGCACCGAGGGCCTTCTCCAAGCGCGCGGTTGGCGCGGTGATTCATACAGCCGACCTGGATCGAGCGGACATCGAGAACCGAGAAGGGTTTCGAGTGACAAGACCGGTCAGGTCACTGGTCGACGTCGCTGCCGCCGGCGCGGACAGCGACCAACTCGGGCGTGCGATCGAGGAGGCTCAGGACATCGGTCTGCTTACACCCCGACGGCTCCGCGAGCGAGCCGAGGCCGTGGACCTCAAAGCCGCCCTGCGCATCGAGCAGGCTCTCGGGAGGCTCGGCCTCTGATGCCCTACAGTACCCCGGCAGCACTGCGTGCGGCACTCGACCAGCGCCTTCGTAACCAGTCCCAGGAGTCCGGCATCAGCGTTGAGCGGCTTCGACGGCGGGTGATGCATGAGCGAATCGTTGTCCGTCTGGACTTGGCCGAGCCAGGTACGTGGGTAGTGAAAGGGGGCCTTGCCCTCGACGTTAGGCTGGGTAGTCGGGCACGGGCATCGATGGACCTCGATCTTGGTCTGCGAGAAGACGGCATCGAAGGTGATCGTCTCTGACCCGCTCCTACGGCGACCGACGTAGCACTCGGGTACGAGATCTCGTCGACCTGGTTCTACTTCTCGAGAACGATTACCTGGACGATGATCGCTGTCGTTCGGCAGTACGGACCACCTTCCTGCAACGCGCAACGCACGAACTTCCAGGTGACCTGAGTGATCCGCCGCGTGGATGGACCAGTGACTACGCGTCGCTCGTCGAAGACCTCGATGTCCAGGCCGACTCCCTACCCAGCGCCTTCAGCCTCATCCGATCCTGGTGGATCAAACTCGACGTACGGGGAAACTGACATGGCCCAGAAGAAGACAATCGCCAAGACCACACCTCATGCGAAACTCGTAACTGCCGTCGGGGCCGCGCACGATGCCATGCGTAGGGACGTCGGACTGAACGGCGATCTCGACAGGATTTCGCAACTTGCGTGGCTGCTGTTCCTCAAGGCCTTCGATAGCCTGGAGCAGAACCGCGAGACCGCCGACGCCGAGTTCCGACCAGTCATCGACGCGCCGTATCGCTGGCGTGATTGGGCCGACGATCCGAACGGCCGGACCGGAGACTCGCTGATCTCCTTCATCGAGACAGAATTCACCGATGATCGGAGGGAACGCCGGCCGGGACTACTGCCGTACCTCCGAGGCTTGGCCGGGACGGGGAGCCACGATTCCCGCACCGCCGTGAGTTCGGTCTTCAAGGAGATCAACAACGGGATGTTCTCCGGCCATCTGCTTCGCGTCGTCATCGACAACATCAACGAGATCGACTTTGCGTCGTCCGACGACGTCAACACGATGGCCCATCTCTACGAAACGATGCTTCTGGACGCGCACTATGCCGCCCGTGGATCAGGGGTTTTCTACACTCCCCGGCCGGTCATTCGCTTCATGGTGGAGCAGGTCGCCCCCCAACCCGGTGAGGTGATACTCGATCCGGCTTGCGGCACCGGAGGGTTTCTGGTCGAAGCCCTGGAATACCTCCGCCCCTGGGTCGGAACGCCAGAGGAGCTTCAGAGGCTCCAGGAGAACCTGCGCGGCGTCGAGAAGAGTGCCCTCGCGTATCTCTTCGGGATGATGAACATGTTCCTCCACGAGGTCGGCGAACCGAATCTGATCCGAGGCGATGCGTTGGCCAAGCCGATCACAGAGATCCGCCGCACTGATCAAGCCGACGTCATCATCACGAATCCCCCATTCGGTGGCATCGTGGAGGGGCGGATTCAGGACAACTTCCCAACCGACATGCGGACAGCGGAGACAGAATGGCTCTTCATCCAACTCGTGGTCCGGCTGCTGACGCATCGTGGCCGGTGCGCGATTGTCGTACCGGATAGGGTGATCTTCGGGAATCGTGTCGGTGCCCGCATCAAGCAGCAGCTTCTGCAGGAGTGCAATCTGCACACCGTGGTCAGGTTGCCGAAGGGCGTGCTCGAGCCCTCCACCGCGATCCCACTCAACCTGCTCTTCTTCGAGAAGACCGGGCGCACGAGAGAGACCTGGTTCTACGAGATTCGCCCACCCGAGGGACGGAAGAAGTACACGAAGACCATGCCGGTCAGCTTCGAGGAGTTCGACAGGTGCCGTGCTTGGTGGAAGAACAGGGTCGAGGATGAGTTTGCGTGGCGAGTGCTGATCGAGTCGATCAAGTCCGCGGACTTCAATCTGGACTTCCGGAACCCGAACCAGCCGCATGATCTCGCTCATCGGCCGCCGGCGGAACTGCTCGGCGAGCTCATAGAAGTAGAAGCGGAGATACTTCGGCTCCTGAAGAGCCTCGAACAGGGGCTCCAGGCGTGAGCGTCGGAGACCGCCGGCTCCGCGAGGTTCTCACTCTCGACGTCGATCCGGTCCAGGTGGATGCGACCGCTCGGTATCCGCTGGCGGGTGTGTACAACTCTGGACGCGGGCTGTTCAAGAAGAACGACCTCGCGGGGTTCGGCACAAGCTACAAGAAGCTGCATCGCCTCCGAGCAGGCCGTCTGGTAGTGAGCAGGCCACAGGCCTTCAAGGGAGCGATCGCTGTTGTACCTCCCGAGTTCGATGGGTTCCACCTTTCTCCCGAGTTCCTGACGTTCTCACCGCTAGAGGGGGAGCTCGACGCGCGGTTCCTCTCGTACCTGTGTGCGTGGCCCGAGTTCTGGCAGCGGGTCGCGTCCGGACATGGGAATCCCGGAACTTTTCGCGAGCGGGTCCACGCCGGCCGGTTTCTAGAGATCCGGCTTCCGATTCCGGATATCGATAGCCAACGGGAAGCAGGCCAAACACTGACCTTCTACAGACAGAAGGTCGAGGCTCTGGATGCGAGCGCAAAGCGGGCGAAGGAACTGAGCGAGGCTGCTGCCGTCGCTCTTGCGTCGAGACCCGATCTCTCCGAGCCGGAGAAGAAAGCACGAGGCTGGACGAAGGCCCCGCTACGCCGTCTGATGGAGCAAGTTGCTCACCCGGTGCCGGTCGATCCGACGAAGACGTATCCAAACCTCGGGCTCCGCCGCTCTGGCCGAGGCGTCTTTCGGAAGGGATCGATCGACGGTTCCCGGACCTCGGCCACGACGCTGAACCGCGTCAGTGCCGGCCAGTTCATCTACTCCAAGAACCTTGCCTTCGATGGTGCCTACGCTCACGTTCCGACGGAGTTCGACGGCTTCTTCGTTTCCGGCGAACTTCCGACGTTCCAGACTCACGCTGCTGACTTGGACGCGCGCTGGCTGGCGACCTACATGCAGTCGGAGTCGGACCGGACGGAACTTGGCACCAGTAGCAAAGGCCTCAGCCGTCGCCGCCAACGACTGAGTGTCGGCTCCCTCCTGGACTTCGAGATCTGGAAACCTCCACTCGCTGAGCAGCTCCGGGCTCGGCGGAAGATTCAGGTTCTCACCCGTCATCGGAACCTGCGAACCGAGTCAGAACCCGTTGTAGCGGTGCTCTGGCTGTCGACACTCGATGAGCTTATGGCCACTCTGACCGGGTAGCCCGCTCACGACCGGAAGCAGAGCACGAGAGGGGATCGCCGTAGGCCCGCCGGGCGCAGGGTTTGGTGCCTGGTGTTTCTCCTATATTCGTGGGGTGCTACCGGCTTCGCCGGCCTCCGTCTCCCGTATACCCTGGCCATAGGGCCACGGATTCTGGAGGGCTTGGATGAGCATTACCCAACAGCTGGCGGCGGAGGTTGCCGGGGCTGACTTCGAGGGCCTTCCATCAGGCGCGGTATCGATCGTCAAGCGGGCCCTGATGGATGACATCGGTGTGGCGCTCCTGGCGCACAGGTTCCTGGACCGGCCGCTGATCGGTTTCGCCACGCAGGTAGGGGGCCTGCCTGAGGCAACCCTGGTAGGCAGCGGCGCCAGGGTGTCGGCCGGCTTGGCGGCCGGCGTGAACGCGGAGATGGCATCACATTCCGACTTCGAAGAATCCGGTCCCGGGGTCCACGCCTTTTCCCCGATTGGCCAGACCGCCGTGGCGATGGCCGAGCGTGGGGGAGGGTCGGGCCGGGACGTGATCACCGCTATCGCAGTGAGCTACGAGTTGAACGGGCGCTTTGCCCGCAACCTCGCCGACACCAGACCGCTCATACATCTGTTCCCAGCCCATTTCCGTCGCCATCTCATCGTCAACCCCGCCTTGGTAGCCGCCCGGATGCTGGGACTCGACGCCGCCGCCACCAACCTGGTGATCGGACTCTCCTGGACGATGGTCCCTGCCGACATGAACCACATCTACCTGACGCCCCGTCTCGGTTGGACCAACAGCCAGCACAACCTTTGGAGCTGCCAGATCGGGGTCCAGTCGGCCCTGCTGGTCGCCGCGGGTTCGGGAGGCCCAGCGGACATACTCGACCACGGCGCATCCGACATCTACGACCTGGGTTCCCTACGAGCCTCGCCGTCGCCCTACTACTACCTGACCAGCGAACTCAACTTCAAACCCTGGATCGGTAGCTACGGCTTCATGGGCGGTATGCAACTGGCCGAGCGTTTGGTCTCTGAGCACAGTATCGATCCCGGCTCGATCGACACGGTGGTCTTTCGCGGCAGCGCCGTCTACAACGACCCCGACAGTGTCTTCATCGACCCGGAACCCGACACAGCCTGGGAAGCGCTCGGATGCGTGCCGTGGGCCATTGCCAACGTGATCCTCGGCCATCCGGCCGGTCCCGGCTGGCTTGACCCGGAGAGCCTGGCCGATCCCGTCCGCCGCCACCTGGCCCGCCGGGTCCGCCTGGAGACCTCCGAGAGCCCTTACGTGAACGAGGTGGCGATTTCTGCGAGAGGAAGGACGTACACGGGCAGGATCAGGCGCGAGGACTACCTCGGCAGCCCTCGAAACCCGATGAGCGGGGAGCAACTGGAGGCCAAGTTCCTTCGCAATGCCTCGGCTGTGGTCGGGGGATCGCAGGCCCGGGACATGCTTGCCCTCCTGCGTTCTCTCGAAGAACTGGACGACATCCGGCAACTCACCCGGCTCTTCTCTCTACGGTCGTGACCGCTCACCGTTGCTGGTAGGTGTGACCCACCCGATCCGAGCGGGTGGCGCTCTCCGGGTTTGCGGCTTGGAGCAACACCGGCGACAATTGTGTTTTCCGGCCGAACAAGGATGTGCATGGGCTCGCTGATAAAGAAGCGCCGCAAAAAGATGAGCAAGCACAAGTACCGCAAACGGATCAAGGCGAACCGTCACAAGAAGAAGCGCTGAGATCCTCAGCGTGAAGGTGCCCTAGGAGGGTGCTGAACAATGACGATTGCTCGGGCCTGCCACCCGCCGACCCAGGCATTTTGTCGGCGATTGGCAGGCCGCTGGAGGATTGCTCAGTACCCTCCTAGTTAGCGGGCGCCGACAGCATCGGGCCGCAGGATCATCACTCTTCCGCCGGGTCCCACCGCGTCCCGGAGGGATTCAACGAGCGACGCTGCGTCACCCTTGTCTGTAAGGCACAGAACGGAAGGTCCAGCACCCGATAGGCAGGCGTGCAGGGCTCCGGCTTCGAGAGCTGCGGTAATCAACGTCCCCGTGTGAGGACTGTGAGCGGTGCGGGGTGCCTCGTGGATCTCGTCGCCTCCGGCTAGGTCCAGCAAGTCAGGGGACCCGGTGCGCAATCCTTCCAGCAGTGCTGCCACCCGGCCTATGGTGCGCACGGTTGCCTCCACAGGAACCGACCTGGGGATTACCTTACGGGAGTCCTTCGTCCTCAGCTCGAAGCCCGGCGCCGCCACCACCGGAACGAGCTTGGACGACAGTGGGGGGTGGATCACCGAGCCATCCACGACGGCCACCAGTCCGCCGTAGACCGCGGCTGCCGCGTTGTCCGGATGTCCCTCGAGTTCCCTCACGCATTGGAACAGGTCGTCATGGCCGGGGTCGTTGCCGTTGGCCCGCAGAGCTGCCAGCGCGCCGGCGGCGTAGGCGGCTGCGCTCGAACCAAGCCCCCTGCATAGGGGTATGCGGTTCGACACCTCCACCCGCAACGGCTGCCTGCTGACCTTGCGGGCCGCCGCCAGGATCGCGTCATCCTCCTGCCTTCCCAGATAGGGCTCGGGACCCTGGTGGCGGATCGACCATGAGGATGCGGGTTCGGCTCGCACCTCGCACCTGAGGTCGAGGGCCAGAGCGAGCGTATCGAAGCCGGGACCGAGGTTGGCTGAGGATGCCGGGGCGGATGCGCTCGTCACTGACCGGGTCACGCTTCCACGAAGATGTTCCTGGCGGTGGGAACGGCGGTGCGGATAGCGCCTTCGAGGTCTTCGATGGTCTGGCTGACCTCATCGCCCGATAGACCGTCGACCAACTCCACGTCCAGGTTCACGAGAATCTCCTCCGGGCCCATCTGCATGGTAAGCAGCCGGTCTACCTGCTCGACGTTGCGATGGGCGAGAACCCGGGCTCGGATGGCGGCCCGGTCCCGGCGTCCGGCCGCCTCGCCTATCAACAAGCCCTTCGTCTCGAAGGCCAGGAAGAATGCCACTATGGCCAGCAGCACCCCGATGAAGATGGATGCCACGGCATCCCAGATGGGATCGCCGGTCAGGTGGGAGGCGATCACCCCGGCGAGGGCGCCCACCAGGCCGGCCACAGCCGCGCTGTCCTCGAAGAGGATCACTAGCAGGGCGGCGTCTTTCGTCTCGCGGACCGATCGCCACAGCGAGCGCGACCCGCGTGCCCGGTTGAACTCCTTGATAGCCACCACGTACGAGAAGGACTCGAAGACGAGGGCGCCTCCGAGGACCGCGACCGAGATTCCGAAGTTCGCGACCTCATGAGGGTGACGGAGCGCGCTGATACCGTGCTGGATTGAGAACACAGAGCCGCCGACGAACAGCATCACCGCCACCATGAAGCTCCAGAAGTAGACCTCCTTGCCCCGGCCGAATGGATGGGTGGTGCCTCCCTGCCGCTTCGAGACCGCCATACCCCACAGCAACATCCCCTGATTGCTGGAGTCTGCTACGGAGTGGATCGCCTCGGCCAGCATCGCCGCCGATCCTGTCATTGCGGCGGCGATGAACTTCGCCACCGCTATAAGCGAGTTGGCGACCAGCGCGGCTAGAACCGCGAAGCGTGATCCTTGAGCTGCCATGACCGCAGTGTACGAGGCTCGAGCCCACTTCGCCGCAGACATGACGGACCGCGTGTCCCCGAAGCTGGTTTGATAGCGGTTGGTCTGCGTTGCGGGCGGCGCGCTCTGGACCGTCTTCGATGCCTCTGGCTGCGTCCTGCCTCCTCGACATACCCTGGTGGGTACGCCTTCGTCGGCGAGTCCTTGCCATAGACGCCGCTTGCGGCGCCATATCCCACCGCCGACCCATAGACCAACCCGCGACCCGCGGTACCGTAACGACTGCGCGTCGGGTGACAGCGCTTAGAATCTCTAGGGCCTGTTCACACTACAAGAGGCACAAGATAGTATGCATTGGTTAAGAAACGACTACGATCCTCGTTTGGAAGGATCGCCTCAAGACTCGTATCGTGTTTGCCCCTTACTATCTGTTAACCAACAATCTGTATGTGGTGGAGACTTGTGTTAACAGGCCCTAGTCGGCTACATTCACCCAGGCACGATCATCATTGAGCGGGTACTCCCGTTGACAGGACTCCATGGCGGACATTCTCGGATTGAACACGCTCCTGGCACAACTGATGTCTGCGATCGGGTTGGCCATGGTGTTCGGTAACGGCCTTGCCATGTGGAAGAACGCACGGGGCCAGGCGCCAAAGGGGGTCCAAGGCGCATACCGGCCGGGTCGCGCACGGTTCCTGCTGGGTGTGGGGATCGTCATCAGCGTGTGGGGCCTCTCGGGCCAGCTCGTATGATGAGCACCTCCACGAGCGACTCACGTCGAGGTGCGCGCCGTTCGAGCCGCCGCTAGCATTTCCGCCCATCGTGCGGGTGTAGTTCAGTGGTAGAACATCAGCTTCCCATGCTGAGAACGGGGGTTCGATTCCCCTCACCCGCTCTCATCCCCTGACGCACTGTTGTCCCGATCCGGGATCCACTGCCAATGTATTGTGGAGCAGGTACGTGATTCCGTCCGCGCCGGTTACGGAATACCGACTTGTCCCTCAAGACGCACTATCGGGGAGCAGGATGATCCTCTCGGATCGAGACATCAAGGCGGCGGTGAAGTCCGGTCGGATCGTGATCGACCCCTACGTTCCCGAGCACGTCCAACCCTCATCGGTGGACCTCAGGGTGGATCGGGTGTTCCGGGTCTTCGAGAACCATCGTTACCCGCTTATCGATCCCAAGACGAACCAGCCCGATCTCACCAACGAGATGGTGGTGCCCGCCGACGGGCGGTTCATCCTGCATCCGGGCGAGTTCGTACTCGGCTCGACCCACGAGCGCCTCAGGCTCGCCGACGATGTGGTAGCCCGCCTCGAAGGCAAGTCCAGCCTCGGGCGCATCGGGCTTCTCATCCACTCCACAGCCGGGTTCGTGGATCCGGGTTTCGACGGTTACCTGACCCTGGAACTGGCCAACGTCGCCAACCTGCCGATTGCCATCTACCCGAAGATGCTCATCGGGCAGATCAGCTTCCTCGACCTATCCAGCCCGGCGGAGAATCCCTACGGTTCGCTCACAGCCCGTTCCAAGTATCAGGGCCAGCGAGGCCCCACCGCCTCCCGGATCCACGAGAACTTCGACTAGGAGAAGTGAACCGCCTCGGTTTCCCCGGAGTATCCACCAAGGCGGATCAATCAAGGCCGCATAACCCTCGCCAAGGGCTCCCAGGCCCTCGACAGCCACCCCACCACCACGCGCCCGCGACCACACCCGCCACTACGCCACCCACCAGGGCTTGGCCCCAAACCCCCGACCGCGCCCCCTCGTCGACTTGACAATCATAGGAGCATCGAAGGGCCACTAAAGGGGGGCCAACAACAAGATTCTGCCTGCACGACAGAACGCTAGTGCCAGCATGATATACACTGTTGACCGAGTTGGAGTTGACGATAGATCAGCTGTCGTGGTATCATCAGGCCGTGCGAGTCTTCGCTGTGTGCCGCTTCCCCTATCCGACATGGTACAGGTAATGCCATCGATTCGTATTCCTCCACCCCACAAAGGGCCTTTGGTCCTAATAGCTACTATGGGTTCTGCACGATTCGACTCACTCAAGAGTTGCCTACGACATCGTGACGGTGATCTGTCTCGGCAATCTGTCGTTAAACAGATTGAGACGGCTACCAATATCACCAAAGCAGACAGGCTTGTGGATGCGTTGGCGGGGGCGTGGGCCTTCGCGAATAGGGCAGGACATACCTATGAACAAGCAGCGGGCATCATTGCGGGATCAGATGTACTGAAGCTAAGTGATAACGAGACAAGTGCTCTCGCTTACCGGTTGTCGATCCTGTTTCAGAGTCCGGTCCTTTCCCTCCTTGCTCATGCGATATCCTTAGCTGAAGAGGAGGAGTACTCCTACTGTACCTTGAGGATTCTCTCGGACCTACGTCCTATGTTTAGTCAAGATGAGGACACCGAACCGGTTGCGGCCTTAGTACGACATACGATGAAATTTAGTGTTCACGTAGAGGGACGGATAGAGTCCATCGTGATATCAGTAGACGACAAGGCACTCGGTGACATCCGAGCAGGAGTTGAGCGTGCGATGAACAAAGCTCAGACGTTAAGACAGATAGCCCATAAGGCTGGTCTAAGGATAGTCGATCTTGAGGCGACACACTGATGAACCAAGCACGTAGTGATGCTCAGTACTGGACAGATGATCCTCCCTCAGTTGACTCCAGTGCTGGATCAACGGCTACGTCTATTGGGTGGGGAGGCCTTAAGGGGAGGCCCTTACACTCTCATGTCAATTGGGACGGAGCATTGTTCGTAGGAACTCATGGATTAGACTACGACCCTGTAGAGGAGTCTGGGATACGGGTAGAGGAGTATGAGATCCCTTCATGCCGTCGCTTGTGGTACCGATCTGGACCTGCCTTAATGCCGGATTACTCCAGTATTGGTAGATGGACTCAGGATCTTGATTCCGACTCCTTCGATAAGTTGATTGGCATTGAGAGATCTCTGACTCACAGCTTGCCGGACCCTGTTTATTCGATAGACGAGCACACAGAGGTTTCTGAAGAGGAAGGAACGACCGACTTAGCGTTTGGAGTCAGGTTCCGTCACCAACTTCAGACTGCGTTTCGTTTAGAGCCGGTAGAGAATGGGATCCGTCATGAGGCCGAGTCTATAATTGATGAAGCCTTGAAGGGTACGGAATCGATTACAGTTCTAGATTCGTTTAGAGCCGGTATTATAGAAGATTCTCCGGCGGGTTTTGCAGCTTCAATATTGCTCTGTCTTGGACGCCGTAACGACTTGGGCACTGCTGCGTGGAGGGCCGACTTAATAAAGGCGAGCTTGAAGTCTGACGATGTAGAGGTTAGAGATGCGGCAGCCCAGGCGGCGGAGTTCTGGAGTGACCGAACCATACGTAGTGTGCTTCAAGAGCATGCCGAGCCTGAAGGTTGGCTAGCCGAGTATATCAACGATATAATTGGTGACTTGCCAGAGTAGAGTACGTGTTTCTTGCGCGAAGGATCTCGCAGGCGAAGTGGCGCCCTAATCCTTGGCTTAGGGAGGGTGAGATATCAGCTGATGCAATAACTGCTGATCTAAGAACCTATAGGAACTCACTGTCGTTTTGGCAATGCGGTAGTGCTACAATGACGGAGTTAGAGAGAGCAGTCTTGGCGATTGTAGCTGCGGGTCAGCATATCAATACTATTGACCTTGTTTGGATTGAAGATAAGGGCCTAGAGGCAGATGGGCTGAATTGGGAGGCCACACCGGGAGACACCCCAGTAACTGCACTACGTTCGAGTCACGTGGACGTAATTGAACTAAACTATACACGACTTGGGAAGGTAGCAAGTAGAGTAGTGGATGCGATTGGCTTAGGGAATGTCAAGCGCTTTAGACGGGGCGTGGCAAAGGAACTGCTGGTGTCGGCAGTCGAACGGGGCCAAGTCTTGCGGTCGGATCTCCATAAGGGCATTCAGAAAGAGTTATAGGATACCGTTGACCTTGTCAGGCAGTGGAAGGCCTAATGAGGGTGGTGAGGATGGACCGAATTGGTTTGTCCGAGTACGAAAATCGGCGCACGACGGCGCGGAGTGCGCTTGTGCTGGCGGTCACTGGCGGGGTTTCGGTGGACCGGGGACAGATTGATGTCGGCGATCCACTCGGATCAATTGCAGACATCTAGCCCACTGTTCTATCAGTTCCCACCTTCGGTTGAATAGGTCGTTTCGCCGACAGGCGGCGCAGTCGCTGTTGACGGGGGCCTAAGCCGACTCGTAGCTCGCACGGTGGACACTGTAGACATAGCGGGCCAGTCCCCGGAAGCTTGACCGGAGGCGGTGGGGCAGGCACTAACGGGATGCCATTCTCACGCAAGGCGCGGAGGGCTTACCGTTGGGAAGCCATGGCCCGGGTCGGTCATGGGTACACCAGGCTGCGGGTCTCAGCGTAGCGTTGAGCTTTGGCTGGAAGTTCAGGACCCGAGTTGCCAGAGGTGCCCTGCTATCGCGGCGTGCTGCATACGTTCGCTGGGAATCTCTGTACTGTGGGTTCCAGCCTGATGTCGGACTAACGGACACTCCGGATCCCTCGTGACCTTCTTGTCGTGAGCACTCGGAACTCGAAGAGGGGCAGGCTTGTGGGGTACCAGGCTTGAGATGGTTGCTACCCCGTACTTCTCCAGAGCCTCCTCGCCCGGCCGAGAGCCTGGTGCATGTCGGATTCGGGGATGGGGGCGTTGCGAATGGCATCGTTCGCAGGGCGGTCCTCGTGGAGGATCTGTCTGATCCGCTTCGCCACCTCTGCCAAGACATGGTGCTGTTCTGCGACGTCTCCGGGAGTGAGGAGACCGCCGTGGCCGGGTACTACCACGGGGCGGATGGTCGTGCGGGCGGCCTCGAGAGTGGCGGGCCAGTCGAGAGGATGGGAATCGCCCATCTTGGGCGGTTCTCCCTCCTCCACCAGATCTCCCATGAACGTGACCCCTCCGCAGTGGATGACGATGTCGGCGTCTGTGTGGCCGCGCCCGTGATAGGCGGCCTCCAACTTCCTCCCTCCGATGTCGATGGACGCGACGGCCTCGAAAGTACCGTCCGGGGGAACGATCCGGACCCGCTCGATCTCGCCGAAGCGCTCTGGAGGCATCCATTTGCGGGCATCCTCCCGGTGCTGGTCGGGGAAGTCCCGAAGCACGGTCCGGCAGCGTCGGTGGCCCCAAATGGCGGCTCCGGGGAAGCGAGCGTTACCGAAGACGTGGTCCCAGTGCCAGTGGGTGTTGAGGATCCACCGAACCGGCTTCGACGTGAGGTGTCGTAGTTCATCGATGAGCGTGTCCGCCGCTTCGTGGCTCTCACGGGTGTCGATCAGCAATACCCCGGCTTCCCCCACGATCACCCCGACGTTGGAACGCAGGAACGGGTAGCGGCGCCTGAACACTCCAGACGAGAGTTCTTCGAACATCGGGCAGAGAATACGTGCCGGCGTGGGCGGCCGGTACCGGCGATTGTTTCTTTCGCCACGGGTTCTTGACCCTTCTGACGGGGATCGAAGGTGCCGCACGGCGCGTTCTGCGGCATTATTAGGCCCGGATGCCTACCAACGTCACACCCGAGTACAAGAAGGCGGAAGCAGAGTACAAGGCGGCTAGCGAGATACGGGACCGGCTGGTGGCCCTTCGAGCGATGCTTCGTACCATCCCGAAGCACAAGGGGACCGAGCACCTCCAAGCGGGGATCAAGACCAAGATTAAGGAACTCACAGCGGAGTTGGCGGGACCCAGGAAGGGCGGAGCCCGCGGAGGTCCTGTATTCACAGTCCGTCCTGAGGGTGCGGGTCAGATCGCCCTCCTCGGACCCCCCAACAGTGGCAAGTCCTCGCTTCACGATGCCCTGACCGGATCCGGCGCGACCATCGGTCCCTACTCCTTCACCACCCAGCACCCCCACCCGGGAATGATCCCTGTGGGCGATGTGGGCATCCAGTTGATAGACCTCCCCCCGATCGCAAAGGAACACTCGTTGCCGTGGATCGGCAATGCTCTCCAGCCGGCCGAGGGTGCCATGCTTGTCGTCGATCTGTCAGAGCCCGGCTGCGTCGAGGACGTCGATGCGCTGGTAAGCGTACTTTCGGAGAGGAGGATCCATCTGGTTGCTGAGTGGCCCAGAGGATTCGAGTCGCCGTCGGATCCGGACGACCCGTTCGCCAAGTTGCTTCCGACGGTGGTGGTGGCTGCCAAGGCCGATCTGGTGGACGACGTGGAGGAGGAGGCTGAGGTGCTCCTTGAACTCGTGGGCCTTCGGTTGCCGGTGCTAGCGGCGTCGGTGGCGGATGGCGGAGTTGACCATCTTGGTCCATGGCTGTTCGAGGCACTAGGAGTAGTGCGTGTCTACACGGAATCGGCTGCCAGGAAGCGCGACGACCGCCCTTATACGATCAGGCGCGGCCAGACGGTTCTCGACGTGGCCTCGATGATCCACAAGGACTTCGCTCGGCAACTCAAATTCGCTCGCTTGATACGGCCTGGCCAACCCGACCGCCGGATAGGGCGAGCGTTCGAGTTGCAGGACGGGGACCGCATCGAGATCTACACATGAGCGGGGCCGCTGCCCGCGCTAGCCCTGATTCTTCGTGTTTCCAGACACACCCGCGGCAAGGTGCCACATCAACCGCATCATCGCGGGCGGGCTGGGTTTCACCCGTCGGGTGAAGGTCGCGCCGTGCCGAGACGGGACTATCGAATCGACCATAATACCTGGTCAGAAGGTCATAGCCCACAGCCGGTTCGTCCGGCACAAAACCCCCGCATGAAAAGTCGGGGCTCGGAGGGTACTGAGCAATCCACCAGCGGCCTGCCAACCGCCAGCAAAATGCCTGGGCCGGCGGGCGGCAGGCCCGAGCAATCGTCATTGTTCCGCACCCTCCTAGGGGTTGAGGGAATTGGTGTAGCCGTGGGGTAGGTTGTCGAAGCGGGTGAATTTGTCCGCGAACGTGGTCTTCACCGTACCGGTGGGTCCGGCCCTCTGCTTGGCGACGATGATCTCGGCTATGCCCCGTTCCTTGGAGTCGTCGTTGTAGTACTCGTCCCGGTAGATCATCAGCACGATGTCGGCGTCCTGTTCGATGGCGCCCGATTCGCGCAGGTCCCCGAGCTGGGGACGCTTGTCCTGGCGTGATTCGAGTGCCCGGTTGAGCTGTGACACGGCGATCACCGGAACGTTGAGCTCTCGGGCCAGTGCCTTCAGGTTGAGGCTGATCTCGGCTATCTCCTGCTGGCGGTTGTCTCGACTCCGGCCCTGCATCAACTGCATGTAGTCGACCACCACCAGTTCCAGACCCGTCTTTCGTTTCAGCCGCCGGCACTTGGACCGGATGTCGCCGACGGTGCGCGAGCCCTCATCGGCGTGGAGGGGCACCTTGTAGAGGCGGGCGGTGGCTTCCACGAGCGCTGCCCAGATACGGGTGGAGTCGCCTCCTCCCAGACCCGAACGTAACTTCATGGAGTCCACCCGCGCCTGAGAACCCAGCCAGCGGTAGGCGATCTCGGTCGGGGACATCTCCATGGAGAAAAAGGCCACCGGTCCGTGGTTGATCGCCACGTGGGAAGCGATGTTCATTGCCAGGGCGCTCTTGCCCATCCCCGGTCTACCTGCCACGACCACCAGGGTCGACGGCTGGAGACCGCCCAACTTCTGGTCGAGATCCACCAGGCCTGTCGGCAAGCCGGTGACGTCCAGTCCCTCGGTCTCGACCTGTTCGAGCCGCTCCAGCACCTTCGTCAGCAGGCCTCCCAGCACCTCCAAGCCTTCACCCACTCGCTTCTCCGCCACCCCCAGCATCGTCTGCTCGGCCTCGTCGAGCGCTATCTCGACCTCTGTATCGAGGCTGGTGGCCAACTCGGCGATCCGCCCGCTCGCGTCGAGCATTCCCCGCCGTAGCGAGTGTTCCTCCACGACCCCGATGTAGTAGTCGACGTTGGCCGCGCTCGGTACTGCATCCCAGAACCCCACCACGAAACCGGGTCCACCGGCGCGCTCCAACTCGCCCGCCCTATGCAGACGGTCTACCACCGTGACGGTGTCGATCGGCTGGTTCTCGTCATAGAGGCGGCGCATCGCCCCGAAGATCGTGCGGTGCGCCGGGACGTAGAAGTCCACCGCCTCCAGACGGTCGAACACCTCGTCGGCAGCGTTGGCGGACCGCAAGACAGCACCGATCACGGACTCCTCCGCCTCGGCGCTGTGAGGTGGGACAAGGCGTCCACCAGATATGATCTGGCTGGGCGCTCGCTCGGCTGTCGTCACTCCGGCCCCCCCCGGCCGGGCCGCGTTCGTATGATCCTGGTCATCCCGTCACCCTTCCTATCCCTACTCGCTTGTACGAAAGGATGCCGTGAGGGTGAGACACATCCCCCTCCGGCTCCATCTGCCGGCCTTCGAAGGCGAGACAGGCAGGATCACCGCTGATGTATGTCGTGGAGAAGTCGCTCTGGGGAAGCGGGAAGTCGCCGGGAGGAGGAGCAGGCGACCCGCCCCTCGTCCGATCACGTTGAAGCATACGCATGTCGGCAGGCCCCGAATGCCGTTCCGGAGGACGATTTTTTGTCGTTTTCGGACTCGGCGAAGCCGTGCACGCCCTGCGTCCGCCTATAGAGGGTGCGCGGATCGATTCTCACCTGGGGAACCGGTGAGTGCGACGGTTGACGACCCTATAGCTGTGACCAGCGTTCTTCCGCGTCAGAACCGGGTGTGTCTCGCATGTAAGGGTGGCCGTATCCGCCCATGCGTGCACCCTCTCAATCTGGATCCACCGGATTCCTCCCGTAAACCAGTGCTGACCCGGGCAGTTCCCGGGGAACTCCTGTCACAGGAAGTCACTTGCTATCGGGACCCGACCAGTGCCTAACGGCAGCCATTCCCGCAGGTCGGACCGCCTCCGGCTTGCACCCACCTCGGTCTTGCAACTCCCTGATCGGTGCTTCCAGGCTTAGGCCGGTATGACGTCCAGGACCAACTCGAACTCGACGTCGCTGTGGAGGGTGATCTTGATCTGGTGGAAGCCGATCATCTTGATCGGTGCCGGTAGGGAGATCATCTTGCGCTCGAGTTCGACCTGCGACAGGCTCCGCACCGCGTCGATGACCTCGGATACGCCGATCGATCCGAACAGCCGACCCTCAGCGGTCACCTGAGCCGCGATGACGATCCTGGTCTCGGATAGCTGCCTTCTCAGGCTGAGCGCGGCATCGAGTTCCCTCCTGCGGGCCGCGTCCTTGACCCGGCGGGCCTCCTCGATCTGCCTGATGGCTCCCTGCGTCGCCTTCACGGCTAGCCGCTGCGGCAAGAGGTAGTTGCGTCCGTAGCCGTTCGAGACGTCGACTACTTTGCCCTTTGTGCCGAGCCCCGAGACATCGGTGGTGAGGATGAGCTTCATCGCTGGTTGTTCGTGTACGGCAGCAGGGCCATCTCCCGCGCGTTCTTGACGGCGATGGCGACCCGCCGTTGGTACTGGGTACAAGCGCCGGTAACGCGCCGGGAGCGTATCTTGCCCCGGTCGGAAACGAAACGGCGCAGGACCGCCAGGTCCTTGTAGTCGACGTAGGGGACCCGGGTGTTGTCGCACGTCATCTGACCGCATCCCGGGCAGGCGCGTTTGCGTATCGTCTTCGGGCCCCTTGTACGCCGTCGGCGCCGCCGGGCGGGGGTTCTTCTTGCCATTATCCTCGACTCCTTCTAGAAGGGGGCCTCGTCCGGCCCGTAGCTCTCGCGGGCGACCGGCCCCGGAGGTCTTGCCGCCGGCTTGCCGCCACCCCAGTTGTCGCCACCCCGGCGGGGAGTCCGCGTCACCGATGCGGTCGCCCACCGGAGGCTGGGACCGATCTCCTCGACGCGGATTTCGACAATTGATCGCCGCTCGCCCTCCTTTGTTTCCCACGACCGCTGCTGGAGTCGCCCATTGATGATCACCCGCGAGCCCTTCTGGAGCGATTCCGACACGTTCTCGGCCATCTCCTGCCAGCAGGTTGCTGTAAAAAAGCTAGTGTCGTCCTCCCACTCGTTGGTGTTCCGGTTCCTCCACCGTCGGTTGACCGCTACACGGAGGCTCGCGACGGCCACACCAGATGGGATGAATCTCAACTCGGGGTCTTCCACCAGATTGCCAACGACCGTTACTGAGTTATCTGCCATGCTTCCTTACCTCTCGTGCTCGTCTTGCTCTTACCGATCACCATGCCTTGCCGGTGTGACAGAACTACCTGTCCTCCTTCGCCTTACCGCGGCTGGAACGGGCCGGGCGGATCTCCGGCCGGACAATCTTGTGCCGCATGACGGTGTCGGACAGGGAGAGTGCCCGGTCCAGGTCGGTGACGTGGTGTGGCTCCCCGTCAAAGGTGAGTACCGTGTAGTAGCCCTCGTTTGCCTTGTCGATCTCGTAGGCGAGCCTGCGCTTGCCCCAGAAACTGACGTTGGAAACGGACGCTCCCTCCTCGGTGAGGAACCGTTTCAGGATCTGGGACTGCCGACGGGCGTCGGCCTCGGCCATCTCGGGCCGGTGGATGGTCATCAACTCGTACGTGCGCATCGCGGCGCATCACCTCCTTCGGACATCCCGACCACGGTCTGCCGTGTCGGGATGGCGCCGGTTTCAGGGCGCAGGATCGATTTTTCTTGGGGGACCCATCCCATGCATGACATCGTGCATCAGGGCCGGCTCGGATTCTAGGGGGGTTCGCTGCCGGACAGTCTAGGGCGCGTTCATGTTATGCGCAGTCGCTACGGTGACGCGGTCCGGAGCACGCCGCCCGCAACGCAGACCGACCACGCTCAAGCTACCTGCTACAAGCATTGCAAGGTAGGGGGCGAGCGGCTGCACCGGACTTGAGGATCTCCTAGTGGGGAAAGCGGGCGAAGACAGCACGGCGGCCACCGGGCTCGGCCATCCCGTCTGCATGCTGCTGCTACCGACTACGTGTACCATCGCCATCGTGTTCAAAGACCTGCAGTCGCTTCCGCCCGCGACCTGGCCCCGGGCCGCCCTCTTCGCTCTGGTGGCGGCCGCAGTCATCGCCGTTCCGTCCGACCTGATCGACACTCCGCTCTTCGGCCGTCCTGTTGAGACACGCTGGATCGATTACGTGATCTTGGTGGTGACCGCGGGTCTGATCGGGCTGATCCTCGCGATCCGGCCTGACCCCTCCGATCCAGATGTCTCTGCGGATGCCCGCAGCCGGGACGACACCAGGACCATCTGGGGCGGATTCGTCTCCTTTCTCGCCGTCGGGTGTCCGGTCTGCAACCAGGTCGTTGTCGCGTTGGTGGGAACTTCCGGGGCGCTGGCGTGGTGGGCGCCCGTCCAGCCGGTCATCGGTCTCCTCGCCGTTTCGCTGCTTGTCTACACGTTGCGCAAGCGTCTCCAAACCTTCCGGCTCGTTGCCTGTCCCGTACCCGCATCGAGCCGGCGGAAGGCTGCCCGATAGGCCGGCGCCTTCCACTTGCCGTTTACGGAACCCTGCGGACCGGTTTCGGCAACCATGGCCTGCTGGCCGGAAGGATCGAGCGCCGGGAAGCCGGAGTCGTGGAAGGGTTCGAGTTGTTCGTGGACGGGATCCCGTTCGCCCGGCCCGCAGGCAGCGGCAGCGTGATCGTCGAGGTTATCTGGCCGGTACCCTCTCTCTACGATCAGGTGCTGGCGGACGTCGACTCCCTGGAGGGATACAGCCCCTACCGTCATCCACCGTACAACCTGTACGAACGCCTCGAGGTGGTCGTCAAGCTCGATCGCGGAGGGGAGGTACGCGCCTGGATGTACCGGATCGGAGCTTCGGTCCGGCGCTTCACGGTGTCCCGCGAGACACTCGTCCCGAGCGGGAACTATGCCGATGTCCGAGACGGGAACCTGGACGCATGAACAGGGACGGTGCTGAGCAATCCACCAGCGGCCCGTCAATCGCCGGCGTGATTCCTCGGTCAACCGGCGGTAGGCTCGAGCATCGTCAGTGGTCAGCACCTCCGAGGAGGATGGCCAAATACGGGATGAGAGTCGTCCCGGCGTTCTCCGAACGGGAGACTGTCATTGACCGTCGGGCCGACAGGAGGCTCAGCCCCGCCTACTGGCTCGTCCCGATCCGGACCTCGAAGACATCCGGCCAGAGTTTGCCCGTCAGGTAGAACACGTCACGCCGGGGGTCGTACGCGATACCGTTCAACACGTCTATCCCCTCCGTGGCGGACAGCCGTTGCCGGAGGGGAGTTGCGTCGATACGGACGATGACCTGTCCCGTATCCGGGGCAATGACCATGATCTCGTCCGAGAACCACACGTTGGCGTAGACCAGGTCCCCAACGCACTCCAACTCGTTGAGGTCCTCGACCGGTTCTCCGGCCAGGAGAACCTGCACAGACCCGATCACCTCGAAGGTATCAAGATGCCGGAAGGTGAGTCTCGACGATCCGTCGCTCATGACGAAGCGGTCGGCGAAGGCACACAGGCCCCAGCCCTCCCCGTCGTACGAATAGGTGCCGAGAGGGTCCAGGGTCCGGGCGTCCCAAACGAAGGCGGTTTCCTCCCTCCAGGTGAGCTGCACGACGCGTTCGCCTACCACCTCCAGTCCCTCGCCGAAGTAGCGGCTGTCCAGGGGAGTGGATGCGAGCACCTCTCCGCTGGTCGGGTCGACGATGCGGACCGAGGACCTGCCGTAGAGACCGGTGCTCTCGTAGAACCTGCCGTCTCGGAACACGAGACCCTGCGTGAAGGCATCCGGATCGTGGGCGAAGACGTCCAGCACGAAGAGTTCGGGCGGGCTTGTGGATTCGGGTGCCGTGCGAGCGGGAACCCCGCCTGCGGCTGCGGTCGTGCCGGTCGCCGGGCCTGGATCGACGGTCGGCTGCGTCCGTTGGAGAGTGGTGGTCGTTGCCGCGGGCGAATCCGTAGTGGTGGACGCGGTAAGTGTTTCGCTCGGCCGTCCGATTGTGGATGTGCTCGGCGCCGCCGACAGGGAGGGAGCGCTGGTCTCGGTGCCGGCATGGGATGTGGAGGAGGGAATTGGCTCCTCGGCTGTCTCAACGGGAGGAGCGGTCCCGGATGTCGGAGGTGCCGTCGGCGCCGGCGTCGAGCAGGAAGCGAGAACGATAAGCGCCAGGGCCGAGGCACCTGCCGCCCTGCCCAGGGACCGCCGCCCACTACTCCGCCGGTTCCTCTTCAATCCGGCCCTCATGGGTTCACTGGGCACTCCCGCCGATCATGCCGACCCGTACCATGGCCAGGATCAGAGGGTGAGGGTGGGCCCCCTGGCCTCCGGCATGCGGTCTATCCGCTAGGAGGGTGCTGAGCAATCCACCAGCGGCCTGCCAACCGCCGGCATAATCCCTGGTCGGCGGGCGGCAGGCCCGAGCAATCGTCATTGGTCAGCACCCTCCTAGGAGGGCGCCGATAACCCCGTGCAGCGAGACTCGCTCGTTAGTCCGTGGCGCTGCCGGCAAGTGTGTTCCCAGCTGTCGAACCCCGCAGGGTTCGTTGTTCAGCATCCTTCCAGTTCCTTCAGGGGCGGTCTTGGCGGTCGACTCAGGCCGGCTGCGACGCCTGCAGGAGCGAGAGGTCAGTAAATCATCGCTGAGGCGATGGACACCTCGATGTCATGGATCGCTTGCGACACGGCCTGGCCGATCAGATCCAGCTTCCGCACCTGGTCGATACGGGTCGCGGCCTGATCCAGTTCACGTCTGGAGAGCATCTGGCGGAACAGGCCGCACGCGTCGGCCAGGCACAGGATCACCACATCGCGAGGATCGGGAATCTCGTCGCTGAACAGCACGCCCATGATCCTCAGCTTGACCTCGCGCTCGGCCTTACCGTCGACCATCGGGTAGCGCCTCGATCTGAAGACCCAGAGGAAGCGGTCTTCCTGGCGTTCGAGGATCCCCTGTTCCACCAGCCGGGCGAGGGCCCCTTCCCGGATCTCGTCGGCATGCTGCACCGTGTGCTCCACCCAGAATCTGGTGTCGCGCTTATCTCCCTTCGCGATCTCCGCCAGGGTCGGATCGAGGAGGTTGTCACCGACCGGGGTGGAATCCAGCAGGACCAAGTGTTCGAGGTCTGTGTCGATACGATTCGCCATGGCGAGATCCATCAGCACGGCCCCGGCGATCGCCCGGTCCATCGCCAACCTGGAGACAGGTACGAACTTCCCGTCTTCATCGCGCAGCAGAAGCAGGACTATTTCCTCGACGAAAGTGAGCATGGTCTTTCTAACCCCCGTTAGTGCGGCTCGACCCGGACCCCCACCACACCAGGGGCCGAAGCCGTCGAAGGTGGTGGGTCAGGCAATAGACAGTCTATCCCACTCAGAATCCTGCCCGTATACAGATCTGCGGGAATCCGGGCTGTTTCGATCTGCAGGGTGACCGAACCCTTGTTCCGAGGGCCGGGAAGGATCGGTAGGGCCGATCACCGAGGCAATGCCAGGACGCGGTTACGTTCGTAGCATCGGAAACGCAGGGTCCAGGGTTCGAGATCGTAGCTGCTTGACACCTCGTGGAAGGGCACGAGCCCGAGGGTCGTGCCGGGCCGTCTACGCGCATGAAGCATTGGGGGCGCATGAAGCATTGGGGCGCAGCCTGCACGGCTGTCGGCGGGATGGCAGCGGAGGCGGTGGGTACGTCCGCTCTGGACACGCAGCGTTCTCGGGGCCGCGGCGATGCGCGCGTCTGTAGTGGGCTGTCACAGCACTAGCCTTGATCCTTCATGTTTCCCGACATACCCGCGGCAACATGCCACATCAACCACATGATCGAGACTGGGCCTGGCTTCACCCGACGGGTGAAGGTCCCACCGGGCCGAGTCAGGACTGTCGAAACACCCGTAGTGCCTGGTCAGAAGCTCATAACCGACACCCCCGTTCGCGGAGATCAAACCCCCGCATGAAAAATCGGGGCTAACGTTTGCCATCCGGCGGAGGGGAAGGTAGCCACTTGAATTTCGATTTCTCACCACGGGTGGAGGAACTGCGGGGGTTGCTCTCCGAGTTCATGGAGGAGTTGGTGTTCCCGGCCGAGGAGATCTACGCAGAGCAGATGGCCTCAGCTGGCGACCCGCACCACCATCCGCAGATCATGGAAGACCTGAAGGCGGAGGCACGGGCGAGAGGGCTGTGGAACCTGTTCCTTCCCGACCCGGACTTGGGGGCCGGACTGTCGGTCCTGGAGTACGCACCGCTAGCCGAGATCACTGGCCGCAGTCCCGACCTTGCTCCCGAGGCGGTCAACTGCTCGGCACCCGATACCGGCAATATGGAGACCCTCCATCTGTTCGGAACGGACGAGCAGAAGCGCCGGTGGCTCCTCCCGCTGCTGGACGGGACGATCCGTTCGTGCATCTCGATGACGGAGCCGGACGTTGCCTCCTCGGATCCCCGGAACATCAGGACCAGGATCCGTGTGGACGGGGACCACCTAGTCGTCAGCGGCCGTAAGTGGTTCTCGACGGGGGCGGCCAGCCCGAGGTGCCGGCTCGCCCCCCTGATGGGGGGGGCCGGACCCGCCGGGCCCCCCTCCCGCCGCCAGAGCATCGTCCTCGTTCCGATGGACACGCCGGGGGTGGATGTCGAGCACAGTTCCGCGATCTTCGGCTACCAGGAGCGGGGAGGCCACGCCACCATCCGCTTCGACGACGCCCGGGTGCCCGCTGCCAACCTGCTGGGGGAGCGGGGCGCCGGGTTCGCCATCGCCCAGGCCCGGCTGGGCCCGGGCAGGATCCACCACTGTATGAGGGCGATCGGTATGGCCGAGCGGGCATTTGACATGATGTGCTCGCGGGCAAAGGCCCGCGAGTCCTTCGGGTCGGCCCTGGCCGATCACGGTGTGGTGCAGGATTGGATCGCCGAGTCCCGGATCCTCATCGAGCAGGCCCGCCTGCTGGTACTCAAGACCGCATGGATGATCGACACGGTGGGAGTGAAGTCGGCTCGCATCGAAATCTCCGCCATCAAAGTGGCCGTCCCGAGGATGGCGAAGGCGGTCCTGGACCGCGCCATACAACTCTTCGGTGCTGCCGGAGTATCGGACAGTTTCCCCCTAGCCAGGCTCTACGCCCAGGTCAGGGCACTCCAGATCGTCGACGGGCCCGACGAGGTGCACATCCGGGCGGTCGCACGCCGAGAACTGGCCCGCTACGAACCCGGCTACGAGACTTCCCTGTAGCGTTCGGGGTTCTCCGGTTCGTGTCTTAGGCGTCTGGCAACGCGTCATTCTTACCCATTGGTCAGCGGTCTCGAGAGCTGATTGATCGATCATCAATCAGCGCCGAAAAGGGCATTCCTGCACCCAAAACAGTGCCTCGCGTCCTCATGTCCCAACGGACCCGGTCTCGGGAAGCCGGGAGCCTTCCAGGTGCCCAATGACCGAATCGGGAAAGGAGCATGATTCCTGGCAATTTCGTACCCTGGTCGGGGCCACCGTCACGCGGTTTACCGTTCGTTCACAAACCTTTTTCCTTTGGGACCGAATTAATTGGCCAAGGTTGGTGTTATATAGGGTATGGACGAACTACTCGTAAGTACACCGGCTTTAGATATCAGTGCGGTGGCCGTCGAGCCCGCGAGCGAAGATGTGACTTCGTGGCGGGAGCTGGCGGGCTGCCAGGGTCTCGACCCGAGTCTCTTCTTCCCCGATGAGGGGGACTACATTGGTGTGGAGAGGGCCAAGCAAATCTGCGCTCCTTGCCCGGTCGCATGGGAGTGCCTCTCGTATGCGGTGTGGGCGAACCAGACCGACGGGATCTGGGGTGGTACCACGCCGGGCGAGCGCCGCCGCTACCGGCGACTACTGGTGAAGGAACTGCGCGAAGTTTCCTGAGAGGGTGCGCCGATAGGCACACAACTGGGGGATCACCGAGGATCCCGCCGACCGGGCCCAAAAGGATGAACAGTGGTACTCCGGATGGAACTTCGGATACGCCATTGACAGGGGCGGCCACCGTCCGCCTCTCCGTGGCCCTCTGAATCCATCCGGCATCCCGCTTTCCTACCCGGGCAGCGGTTAGCCTGACTGGATCATGGAGGCTCTCCCCGATCTGGTGTCCGAGCACGCCCTGAACCTCGGTCTGAGCCTCCTCTCCCTCATCCTGATATTCACCGCGCGTCACCTGATTCTCCGTGCCGTGATCGCGCGGGTTCAAGACACCCAAGCAGCCTTCCGGGCCCGCAAGCTCTCCTTCTACGTGTCGGCCGGGTTGTTCCTCCTGGTAATCGGCATCATCTGGACCTCCCAGCTGGCCGGCGCCGGATCGTTCCTCGGCATCCTGTCGGCCGGCATAGCCATTGCGCTCACCGACGTGTTGAAGAACGTGGCCGGCTGGCTCCTGATCGTGTTCCGGCGACCCTTCAAGGTGGGGGATCGGATCGAGATCGGGTCCGACGCCGGGGACGTGATCGACATCGGTGTCTTCCGGTTCAGCCTTCAGGAGATCCGCAACTGGGTCGACGCCGATCAGACGACGGGCCGGATCCTCCACATCCCCAACGGCCTGGTGTTCGTGGAACCGCTCGCGAACTTCACTGAGGCCTTCCCCTATATCTGGCACGAGATCCCGATGACAGTCACCTTCGAGAGCGATTGGGAGCAGGCGCGGGAGATGGTCCAGAACGTGGTCGATCGGTACGCGCTGGATGCGGAGCAGGCAGCGGCCGTCGGCGAGTTGGAGAAGTCAGCCACCCAGTACTCCGGCCTGTACCGTGACCTGGCGCCCTCGGTGTTCGTGGAGGCTATCGACTTCGGGGTGACGGTAACCGGGAGGCTGCTGGTCGAGGCTCGTGAGAGAAGGCTGATGACCTCCCTGATCTGGCAGGACCTGCTGAGCGAACTCTCCCAGGCGCCGAATGTCACACTCGCCTACCCCACGACCCGGTTCTTCCGTGCGGACCTGGAGTGAACGTGCCCGGGCCGGCGAGACCCCCAGCGGTCCCGGTGTTCTCGAGGCTGGGTCCGGAAGGCAGGATCCTACCGCAGGCTAAGTTGGGGGCATGACGGAACGAATCTATTCGAAGGATGCATACGCGGCCAGCATGGCTGCCGAGGTCATAGCCACCGATGTCGACGACGGGCGGGTGCTGGTGGACCGGACCGTCTTCTACCCGGGAGGGGGAGGGCAGCCCATCGACCGGGTATCCCTCTGGGTGGGGGAGGACCCGTTGGAGGTGGTGCGTGTCACGCAGGACGCAGACGGTGTCTGGCACTGGCTCGCGGGTGGCCTACCCGGGGTGGGCACCCGCGTCGAAGGTCGCATCGATTGGGAACGGCGATACATGCTGATGCGCACCCATACCTCGCTGCACGCTCTGTGCGGGGTGGTTTGGGAGTGGTTCCGCAGCCCGGTCACCGGAGGGAATATGGAGCCCGGACACGGGCGCCTGGACTTCGAGCTCCCCGCCTGGGACCCGGAGAACCGCACCCCGCTCGAGAAGGCCCTGAATGCCGCTATCGCCCGCCGCCTTCCCATCGAGGTGTCGTTCATGCCTCGGGAGGAGGCCGACAAGGATCCCAGCCTGATCCGCACCAAGGTCAACCTGATCCCTCCGTCGGTGAGGACGATACGCGTGATCGACATCGTCGGCCTGGACCGCCAGGCTGACGGAGGCACCCACGTTGCCTCGACCGCCGAGGTCGGTCGGGTGAGAATCTCCAAGATCCAGTCCAAGGGCCGGGGCTTCCGCAGGATCCGCTTGGCCCTCGACGAGACCGTCGACTGATCCGCTCAGAAGCGACTAGGGAGGCAGGATGGGCGTGAAACAGGAACTCGAGGCGAGGATCGGTGAGGTGACCGGGGTGGGCGAATGGCACACCGTCACGCAGGCCGACGTTGACCGCTTCGCCGATGCGACCCGTGACCACCAGTGGATCCATGTCGATGAGGAACGGGCGGCGCAGGGCCCCTTCGGTACCACCATCGCCCACGGTTTCATGACCCTGGCGCTGATCCCGGGAATCGGCCCCCGGCTGGAGCCACCCGGCGTGACCATGACCATCAACTACGGGCTGGACCGGGTCCGGTTCGTTTCCCCGGTTCCGGTCGGATCGAGAGTGCGGGTGGTCTCGGAGCTGGCAGGCGTGAAGGAGACACCCAAAGGATTGAGGCTCAAGGAGAAGGTCACGGTTGAGATCGAAGGGAGCGGCCGCCCGGCCTGCGTCGCCGAAACGTTGATCCTCTTCGTGCTCTAAACCGGTTCGGCCGCTCGGCTGAGGCCGGTCCGCTGGTCGATCTGCGGCAGTCCGGGTTCGGCCGGTCGTGAAGGCAATACTTCGACTCGAAGGTGAGAGAGAGGCGCTCCGCCCGAACTCGCATTGGGGTTGCCAGCGCCATCGGAATGGGGCATGGCTGCAAGTGTCATTGAAGGCTGGGTGGACCGGGCGGACACGGTCGCCGTCATCTGCAAGACCAACGCCGTTGGAACGTAGAAACGGCTGGTCACACCCACAAACTCGTCAACCGTCGCAGGTGCCCCGTCTCGACGTGAGCAGCTATCCGCGCACCCTTGGAGCGGGGACACGGCGATCCAGATCCGGTGACAATCGGTGGTCCCGCTCTCTGAGAGGGCCTTCCCCACGAGGGCGAATGCGGTCCCGTGCCCGCACAACTCCAGAATCTGTTCAGGCAGCAGGCCTGTCCCCGGGACCTGTCCGGGGAATGGTGGCGGCGGGGTAGGTACTCATCGAGCCACGGCCGAGCAACCCTTTGGAGTCGCCGACGGTCGGTGTTCGAACAGGCGGGAACGCCCGAACCGGGACCGACCAACGCTACGAGAGAGCTGGATCTGTCACAGGCTCGTTGCACAATGCTAGATAGCCGTATACACCGGCGGTTCGTTTCCGACGTCGAGCGGACCGTGGCAGGGTTCATAATGTCCGGAACCGGCCCGAACAGGGGATAGAAGGTCGCGTCCGTGACCCTCGGAGGTGGCGGCGGGGGTGGGAGCCCAAGGAGAGAGGCACCTTCCCGCGGTTTTCGCGTTCTCGGGGTTCGGTGGGGTGGAGGTGTAGCCCGCTCTTCT
>MKWU01000689.1_pt1 | contig 63235 bp, 59 predicted proteins | sample 809101 | NCBI WGS metagenome assembly MKWU01 (sample SAMN05860141, study PRJNA318959) | sponge metagenome | host: Aplysina aerophoba | place: Slovenia: Piran, Adriatic Sea, Gulf of Piran | collected 2013-05-07
GGTGCGGGGCCCTTTTGCTTTGCCAGTCTCCAGTCGCGCCCCTACTCTATGGACACCAGGTAGTGGTAGTGCGGCTGCCCGCCGTAGACCACCTCGACATCGAGGCCGTCCGCCACGCTCGCGAGCGCGTCAGCGGCGATGAGGGCGTCGCCGTGGGTGACGTCGCCGCCCCAGTAGAGCGTGACCAGTGAACCCTCCTCCGGCTCCGCCGCGCGCACCAGGGCGACGAGAGCCTCCTGCACCGTTGGCGCGGAGGCCGCCAGCTTGCCTCGCAGCAGCGACATCACCTCGCCCGCCCGCACCTGCGCGCCGTCGATGGCGGCGTCGCGGACGGCGGTGACGACTTCGCCGTCGACCAACGATTCGGCGCCCTCCGCCATGGACTCGGCGTTGCCGTCGAGGTTGCCGACGGGGGAGAAGGCGAGCATCGCCGCGATGCCCTGCGGCAGCGACGTCGTCGGCACGACACGCGCCGGGACCGGGGACATGTCCGCCGCCTGCCGCGCCGGCTCGATGTCGAACACCTTGAGGGTCGGGTTGGTGGGCAGCTCGATCAGCACCACCCGGGTGCGCGGGCGCAGGGCCGCGAGCCACGCCGCCGGGGCGGAGGGCTCCACGAAGGTGGTGGCGATGCCGCGCCGCGGCAGCTCCTCGGCGAGCAGCACGCCGGTGGCGCCGTACAGGTGGCGGCTGGCGATGATGTGGTCGCCCTGCTCGGCCACCGAGAGCAGGGTCATGGCGGTCGCGGCCATGCCGCTGGCCAGCGCCAAGGCCGCCTCGGTGCCCTCCAGGGCGGCGATCTTGGCGGCCACCGACTCCTGGTTGGGATTGTTGCCGTAGCGGCTGTAGCGCAACGGCTCGCCCGCCTCAGCGCCGGCGGATAGCGGCGAATGGAACGTGGAGCTGCGCACCACGGGAGCCACCACCGGCTCGCCCGGCCGGCCTTCCGGTTCGCCCGCATGGATGGCGCTGGTCGCCGGGCTGACCACCTTCATTCCACCGCCCGGCCGGCTCATCGGTTCATCAGGACTCATCTGCGCCTCCCTGCTGCGATAGTACCGGCTGGACGGTACGGTTTGACAGAGCGGGGCGGTCGTTGCCACCATCGCGCTGGCGCCACCCTCGGCGCACCGTCCGGCAACTCGGCTCATGGCAAGCTATATCCTCCGGCGCCTCGCCTACATGGTCATTCTGCTCGTCGCCCTGTCGGTGGTGGTGTTCATCGTGATCCAGCTTCCGCCCGGCGACATGATGACGGTGATGCTGGCGCGCATGGAGGCGGGCGGCGCCGATGCCAGCCTCGGCGGCGAGGAGATTTCCGCCATGCAGGAGCAGTACGGCCTGCACCTGCCGGCGCACATGCAGTACCTGCGCTGGTTCGGCAACCTGCTGCGCGGCAACCTGGGGCCGTCGTTCGTATACGGCAGGCCGGTCACCCTGCTGTTGCTGGAACGGCTGCCGCTTACCGTGCTGATCTCCGGCATCACTCTGCTGTTCGCCTACGCGGTAGCGATCCCGATCGGCATCTACTCCGCCACCCACCAATACTCGCTCGGCGACTACGGGTTCACGGTGGTGGGGTTCGTCGGCCTGGCGACCCCGAACTTTCTGCTTGCCCTGATCCTGATGTACCTGCTCCTGACCCTGTTCGGCGTCAGCCCCGGCGGCTTGTACTCAGCCGAGTTCGATCACGCTCCGTGGAGCTTCGCCAAGTTTCTGAACGGCCTCGGGCACCTGCCACTGCCGATCATCGTCATCGGCATGGCCGGCACGGCGGCGATCATCCGGGTGATGCGCGGCACCTTGCTCGACGAGCTGCGCAAGCAGTACGTGATCACCGCCCGCGCCAAGGGCGTATCCGAGGCCACGCTCACTTTCAAGTACCCGGTGCGGGTCGCGTTGAACCCGATCATCAGCACGGTCGGCTGGCTGCTGCCGGAGATCGTCTCCGGCAGCACCATCGTCGCCATCGTGCTCAGCCTGCCGACCGTGGCGCCGCTGCTGTTCGATGCGCTGCTTCAGGAAGACATGTTTCTGGCCGGCAGCACGCTGATGGTGCTGGCCGCGCTGACCATTGTCGGCACGCTGATCTCCGACCTGCTGCTGGTAATCACCGACCCGCGCATCCGCTTCGAGCGCGTCTAAGCCGCGCATGAGCACGATCACCGTGACCCGCCGGGAGAGCGCCGCCGAGGAGCGCTACTACCTCGCCACCCAGTGGCAGCTTATCCGGCGCCGGTTCGCTGCCCACCGCCTTGCCCTGCTTGGCACCGTGCTGCTGATCGTCCTGTACGCGGGCGCCCTGTTCGCGGAGTTCCTCGCCCCCTACGACGCCTTTCGCCGCTTCCCGGACTATCAACTGACCGCGCCGCAACGGGTGCGCCTGTTCCACGACGGCACGCCGCGCCTGCCGTTCGTTTACGGCCTGCACCGGGAACGCCACCCCGAGACCCTGCGTTGGCAGTTCGCCATTGACCGCGACACCCGCTACCCGATCGCGTTGTTCGTACGCGGCGACCCGTACCGGCTGGTCGGCCTCATCCCCGCGGACATTCATCTGTTCGGTGTCCGTCACGAGGAAGGCTTCCTGTTCCTGTTCGGGACCGACAATCTGGGCCGCGACCTGTTCTCGCGCAACGTGTACGCGGCGCGCATCTCGCTGAGCATCGGCCTGGTCGGCGTGGCGATGAGCTTCGTGCTCGGCTGCCTGCTCGGCGGCATCTCCGGCTACTACGGCGGCGCCGTCGACACCTTCATCCAGCGGCTGATCGAGTTCCTGATCTCGATCCCGTCGATTCCGCTGTGGATGGCGCTGGCGGCGGCGCTGCCCAACGACTGGCCGCCGCTGCGCATCTACTTCGGCATTACCGTGATCCTGTCGGTGGTGGGCTGGACCGGGCTGGCGCGCGTGGTGCGCGGCAAGCTGCTGGAGTTGCGCGAGGCCGACTTCGTGATGGCGGCGCGCATCGCCGGCGCCGTGGAGCGCAACATCATCGCGCGCCACCTGCTGCCGTCGTTCATGAGCTACCTGATCGTCAGCCTCACCCTGAGCATCCCCGGCATGATCCTGGCCGAGACCGCGCTCAGCTTCCTCGGCGTCGGCATCCAGCCCCCGGCCATCAGTTGGGGCGCGCTGCTGCAGGGCGCCCAGAACGTGCGCACCGTCGCCCTGGCGCCGTGGCTGTTCATCCCCGGATTGTTCATCGTCCTCACCGTCCTGTCCTTCAACTTCGTCGGCGACGGCCTGCGCGACGCCGCCGACCCCTACCGGTAGCTACTTCGGGCGCCCCCGCCGCCCTATCGCTCATGCCGTGACGCTTCTGCGGGCGATAGGGTATTGTGCTATTGCTCATGAGGTGGATCTGGCAGCGGCCGGGGTGGCCGGAGTTCTCCTGGGATGCGGGGCGGCTGGCGCCGCTGGAGGCCCGGTTTCTGCACGAATCGGGTCGCCGGATCGGTGCGTGGCGCCATCTCTCCGACCGCGACCGAACCGATCTGAGGATCGAGTGGCTGAGCGACGAGGCGCTCGACACCTCGGAGATCGAGGGCGAGATCCTGAACCGCGCCTCCGTGCAGTCGTCGATTCGGCGGCATTTCGGCCTTGGCGTCGAACCGCGGCGCGTCTCGGCAGCGGAGGCCGGTGTGGCCGAGATGATGGTGGCCGTGCACCGGACCTTCGACACTCCGCTTGACCATGAAACGCTGTGGCGGTGGCACGGGACGCTGATGCGCGAGCGCCACTGGCTGGCGGGGGTTGGCGGGGGCCGGGCGGGCCACGGGCTGGCGGTGATCGGCGGGTACCGGCAGCACAAGGAGCCGATGCAGGTAGTGTCCGGCCCCGACTACAACCGCAGAGTCCACTATGAAGCGCCCCCGTCCGACCTGATGATGACCGAGATGGCGCGCTTCCTTGCGTGGTACGAAGGCTCGCGCGCGGTGCCCGCGCTGACCCGTGCGGGGATAGCCCACTTCTATTTCGAGTGCATCCATCCGTTCGAAGACGGCAACGGTCGGATCGGCCGCGCACTGGCCGAGAAGGCGCTTGCCCAGTCGCTCGGAGAACCGACCCTGATCGCGCTTTCGCGAGCGATTGTCCGGCGTCAGGCGGCATACTACGCGGCGCTGGAGTCCGCCGGCCGCTCGCTGGACGTCACCGACTGGCTGGTGTGGTTTGCCGACACCGCGCTGGCAGCGCAGAACTGGGGCGAACGGCGTCTGATCCGGCTGATCGAGCAGACGCGGATGTTCGACCGGCTCCGCGGGCGGCTGAATCCGCGCCAGGAGAAGGCCCTGCTGCGCCTGTTCCGGGAGGAACCGGACGGATTCAAGGGGGGCCTGAGCGCCGACAACTACCGGCGAATTACTCGCGCCTCTGCCTCGACCGCGACCAGAGACCTCGCCGACTTGGTCGCCAAGGGAGCGCTTCGCCGCACCGGCGAGCGCCGCCACACGCGCTACTGGCTCGACCTGCCATCGTTCGGCCCAGCCGACAGCGCGAAGCTCAGGTAGAGGGTTGACAGGGGACGGTCTCCGGCCAACGATTGACGGTGAAACAAAAGACTCCACAAGGAGGAGATATGATCAAGAGACAGTTCATGCTGATTGCGGCGGTGCTGCTCGGCTGTTCGCTGGCGGCGTTCGCCGGCGGCACGGAAGAGGGCGCGAGCGGCGAGGCGATGGCCGCCGAGCGCACCGGCAAGTATGGCGAGGCGCCGATGCTGGCCGAGCTGGTGGCAGCCGGCGAGCTGCCGCCGGTGGACGAGCGGCTGCCGGTGAACCCGTCGGTGCGCACTCCGATCGAGGAAGTGGGCACCTACGGCGGAACCGTGCGCGTGTTCGCCATCGACAACTGGCCGTGGCAGGACATGACCGAAAGCGTCGAGCGCGGCCCCTACATGCTCAAGGGCGTTGACGGACAGATCCTGCCCGACGTGGCCGCGGGGGTCGAGATGGCCGCCGACAACACCTCGGTGACCATCACCCTGCGCGAGGGCCACAAGTGGTCCGACGGCCAGCCGGTGACCGCCGACGACGTGGTATTCCAGTTCGTGGCCATGCACCTGCACCCAGAGATCGTAACCTACAAGACCAGCCCGTTCGTGACCGACGCGACACGCATCGACGAGCGCACCGTGCGCCTGGACTTCGACGCGCCGCACCCGGAAATGATCGTCAAGCTGGCCACCTGGCACGGCGGCGACTGGGAGATGCTGAAGCCCAAGCACTACCTTTCCAAGTGGCACATCGACTACAACGAGAACGCCAACGACGTGGCCAAGGAGGAAGGCCATGAGTCCTGGCAGCAGGCCTTTACCGATCACTTTTTCTGGAAGCCGTCGACCGACATCGACCTGCCGGTGATCCAGGGCTGGCGTTTCACCGAGATCACCCCCACCGTGCGCGTGTTCGAGCGCAACCCCTACTACCTGCGCGTCGACACGGCCGGCAACCAGCTCCCCTACATCGACCGCATCGTTTCCACCGTGGTCGAGAAGGAGGTGTACAACCTCAAGATCATCGGCGGCGAATCCGACCTGGCATACGGCAGCACCAGCCTGGAGGACTTCGCCCTTTACAAGGAGAACGAGGAAGCCGGCGACTACAAGGTGACGCTGATTCCCGGGTTGTCCGCCGCCGACGTGGCGGTGGTGCTGAACCAGAACCACCTGGAAGAGTGGAAGGCGGAGCTATATCAGGACGTGCGCTTCCGGCGCGCTCTCTCGCTCGCCATCAACCGCGACGAGGTGAACGAGCAGGTGTTCTTCGGCCTGTCCACCGCACGGCAGGCAGCACCGCCGTCGGTACACAGCTACTACAAGGAGGAGTGGGGCAACGCATGGGCCGACTACGACCCGGATCAGGCCAACGCCCTGCTCGACGAGGCCGGCCTGACCGAGCGCGCGCGGGACGGATTCCGCTTGGCGCCGGGCGGCGAGGAACTGCAGATCCTGGTCGAGTACTCCGAAAGCACCCCGGTGCCGGCGATGGAACTGATCAAGGAGTACTGGGAAACGGTAGGCGTCAAGGTGCTGCTCAAGGTGGAAACCGGCCAGTCGCGCAACGTCACCCGGACGCTGAACGAGCACGACGCTCGGGCAAGCGGCATCGGCGAGGCGTCGGAAACCGGCCAGTACATCACCGGCGGCGGCGAGGCGTTCACCTGCAACCGATCGCGCGGCGTCACCGCGGACTCGCGCTGGATGCCGTGCGGCACCGACAACGGCTGGGGCTGGCAGTGGGGCAAGTGGCTGGCCGCCAACGCCGCCATCAAGGCCGGCACCCATACGCTCGCCGACTTCGGCGGCGAAATGCCCGGCTGGGAACCGCCGCAGGAGGTCAAGGATCTGGACGAGTGGTCCTGGGCGCTCCGCGTCACCGAGTTCGGCTCCCCCGAATACGTCGAGCTGGCAACCAACATCGCGCAACTGCAGGCCGACAAGCTGTGGGCGATCGGCGTGGCGGGCATGAGCCCGACCATCTATATCTCGCGCAGCAACATCGGCAACGTTCCCCAAGCCTACGGGATCGGCGTGGAGTGGTCGATCGGCCTCAACTACTGGGGCGACCAACTCTTCTTCCGCCAGTAGAGCCGACTCTACCGGTCACAGGACAGGCGTGGCGCAATGCCACGCCTGCGCCTACCTTACACGGGCCAGCCGGCGGCGCGTATCGCCACGGCTGGCCCGATTCGCAACCGCTACCAGTTGGTGTGGGAGCCGTCGGAGCGGCGCAGGTGGGGGTTTTCCCAGAACTCGAACGCTTTCTTGACCGCCGGTGCGTCCTCGTTGAACTCGACGCCCAGGCCGGGCGTGTCGGGTACGCGGTGGGTCACGCCGTCGAGCTTCGGCTGCACCGGGAACAGCTCGGAATCGAAGTCGAATCCCAACTCCGGAGAGCGCTCCTCCAGCCAGGCGAACAACGGGGTAGCGGCCGCCAGGTGGATGCAGGCCGCCGTGCTCACCGGACCGAGCGGGTTGTGCGGCATAAGGTCGATGTAGTGCGCCTCGCACATGCCGACTACCTTCATCGCCTCGGTGAAACCGCCCACGTTGCAGATGTCGAGCCGCGCGTAGGCGGAAATGCCGCGCTCCAGGTAGGGCCGGAACTGCCACTTGCTGGCGAACTCCTCACCGATCGCCATTGGCACCGGCGTCATGCGCTGCAGCGCGTCGTAGGCCTCCGGCGTCTCGTCGCGGATCGGTTCCTCCAGGAAGTCGAGGGTCCCGGCCGGCATCGACTGGCAGAACGAGGCCGCTTCGCCCACCGACAGCCGGTGGTGGTAGTCGATGCCGAGTGCGGCGCGCCGGCCCACCGCCTCGCGCACCTTCACGATCCACTCGGCGGTGTGCGCCATCGACACCCGCGGATCGAATACCGGATCGGGGCGGCCGTCGCCCTCGTACGGTTCATCCACCGCCGGATAGCCGATGCCGGTGCGGATGCAGGTCCACCCCGCCGCCACCAGCCGCTCCGCCTCGTCCACCACGCCTGGTCCCGGCTGCGTGGTGGTGGTCACGAAGCACGGCACCCGGTCGCGCTGCTTGCCGCCCAGGAGCTGATACACCGGCACCCCCAGGCTGCGCGCCACCAGGTCGTGCAGCGCGATGTCTATCGCCGACAGCGCCGCGGTCAGCACGCGTCCGCCTTCGAAGTACTGGCTGCGGTAAACGCGTTGCCACAGGGCGCCGATGCGGCGCGGATCCTCACCGATCAGAAAGCGGCGGAAGTGGTCGATGGCGCCCTGCACGGCCAACTCGCGGCCGCTCAGCCCCGCCTCGCCGTAGCCGTAGGAGCCGTCGTCGCTCTCGATCTTGAGCACGAACAGATTGCGATGGCCGGCCCACACCGGAAAGCTCTTGATGGCAATAATCTTCATGGCGGTGCCAGCATAGCGCAGGCGTGGCTCGTCCGCCTGCCCGCTTGGTAAACGCATCCGCCATACTGAAGCCGCTCATGGCCCCGTTGGCCGATTGGCCTTGGTCATCACCCCGGGGCACACCGGGTGCCGCGAAACGGGGCCACATGCTCAGGGGGCGACGAGCCGGTTCTCCGCCGCCACCCTCCCGTACCACAGACCGCTGTCCTTGAGGGTACGCTCCTGGGTCCGGAAATCGACGTACGCCAGACCGAAGCGGCTGTCGTACCCGAACGCCCACTCGAAGTTGTCCATCAGGCTCCACACGAAGTAGCCCTTCATCGGAACCCCCGCCTTGAGCAGGTCGAGTACCGCAGCGAAATGGCCGTGGAGATAGGCGATGCGCCGCGGATCGCGCACTCGGCCATCGACGAGCCTGTCCGGCAGCGACATGCCGTTCTCGGTCACGTACCATTCGGGTATGTGCGGGTGCCGGTGATACAGGCGGGTGAGCAGATCGGTGAGCCCGGCCGGGAAAATCTCCCAGTCGCGGTCGCTGACATTGGCATCGTCGCGACGATGCAGCGGCTTGCCGTCGCCGCCGGCGGGGTCGTGCACGACCTGCCGCGTGTAGTAGTTGAGCGCGAAATAGTCCACCGGCTGGTGGATGGTTCCCATGTCGCCGGCGGCGATCTCGGGGACATCGGCGCCGTAGTGGTCCCAGGCAATCTGCGGATACGGCCGGCCCATCACCGGATCGAGGAACCACTCATTGTGGGTGGCATTGGCCAGTGCGGCACGGCGCAGGTCCGCCTCGGTTTCCTGCGCGGGGTACGCCGGCGTCATGTTCAGAACGATGCCGGCCTTGCAGTTGCTGCTGTGCGCTCGAATGATCGGCATCGCCGTCCCGTGGGCAACAAGCACGTTGTGGGCGACCTGTAGCGCCACCGCGCGATCCTGCAGACCGGGCGCATGCTGGCCCAGCTCGTTGCCCAGCATCGAAACGCACCAGGGTTCGTTGAACGTGGCCCACATCTTCACCCGGTCGCCGAGCCGGGCGGTAACCGCCTCCGTGTACCAGGCGAATGCATCGATGGTGTTGCGGCTGGCCCACCCGCCATCGTCCTGCAGGGCCTGCGGCAAATCCCAGTGATAGAGGGTAACCAGCGGCACAATGCCGGCATCACCGAGGGCGTCCACCAGCCGGTCGTAATAGTCGAGACCCGTACCGTTAACGGTCCCGCCGCCATCCGGAACCACTCGCGGCCATGCGATGGAGAACCGGTAAGCGTTGTTGTTCATCGCCTTCATGATGGCGATGTCGTCGCGGTATCGGTAGTAGGAATCACACGCCGGATCCCCGGTGGCGCCGCCGGCGACCTTACCTGACATTGCCGCGAAGCGGTCCCAGATCGACTGGCCTCTGCCGTCGGCCGCGGTGGCGCCTTCAATCTGGTACGAAGCGGTTGCGGTACCCCAGAGAAATCCGGGCGGGAACTGGTCATGCACGATTCCACCTCCTGACGGCGGCACGGGCTTGGCTCGCCGCGTCGTCCGCGCTCGGCGGCCTTAGCGCGATCCTGCGCACTCCGCCCACCCACCGCCCACGCCCGCTACTATAGACAATACCCGATTTGTTTGATATACAACGGGAGACTGATCGAAACTAATCGAAAGCCGCTGCATAGTAAGCAGCGAGCAAAAGGAGCATATTATGATGAAGTGGCCAACCGTAGTAGTGCTGGGCCTCCTGTTGGCGGTCCCGGTGTTGACCTTTGCCAGCGGCGAGACGGACACCGGCGCCGCCCGCGTCGCTGCCGCCGCCGGACCGCTTGGCGCCTACGAGGAGCCGATTTCCGTGAGCTGGTCGATCCAGACCGCGGCGGCCTCCAAACTGCTGGATGACGACACCTGGGAGGACAACCGCTGGAGCCGCCTGATCAAGGAGAAGCTGAACATTGATCTGGAGGTTGCCTTTACCGCCGACAGCAGCACCGACGCGTACCGCACCAAGCTGAACGCGGTGATCGCCGCCGGGGACCTGCCGGACATCTTCAAGACGCAGGACGCCAACGTCTTCCTGCAACTGGTACAAAACGACCAGCTTGCCGACCTGACCGACGTATACGAAGCGTATGCGACCGACTCGATCAAGTCGTACCAGGAGCGCTTCGCCGATGCCTATGAAGGCGCTTCGTTCAACGGCAGGCTGTTTGCGATCCCGCGCATGAACGACAACTTCCACAACGCCCCCTTTCTGTGGATCCGGGACGACTGGCTGGAAAACACCAACTCCGAGCCACCGAACACCATTGAGGAACTGGTCGCTCTTGCGGAGCTTTTCGCCACCGGTGATCCCGACGGCAACGGGATCGACGGAGACACCTACGGCCTCGCCCTGAACCGTGACCTGATCCGGCAGAACCACGCCAGCATCCTCGGCCTGGTTGCGGCGTTCGGCGTGCCCGGCCACGGCATGAACATGTTCTACCGGGACGACGACGGCAACATGACCTTCTCCTGGATCCAGCCGGGCATGAAACCTGCCCTCGCGTTGCTCAACAGCATGTACGAGCGCGGCCTGATCAACCAGGAGTTCACGGCCAAGGACGAGTCCGCGCTGGTGGAGGATTGGACCAGCGCCCGAATCGGCATGGCATACGGCAGCAACTGGGGCACCTGGTACCCCTACAACAACGTCTACAAGCGGGACGGCGTAATTTCGCGCGCCTATCCGATTCCGACCGCCGCAGGGTACGACTACAAGGTTGGTATCCAGAGCAACCGAGTCGGCCAGGTGACCATGGTCCGCGCCGACGCGCAGTACCCCGAGGCGATCATCAAGATCCTGAACTTGTATGACGAGACCGTGAACTTCTCCGGTGATGACGCTTTCAACCGCTACTGGGCCGACGAGCAGTACCGCCTTTCACCGGTATACATCGACATTCCGAACGAGGTGTACCAACCTGAGGTCAACCTGGCCCTGGAGCGGGGCAGCGCGGAAGGCTTGCCGGCATTCGCGCGCCGGTCGTACCAGTACGTCGTGGGCTTCGCCGACGGCTCGCTGGCCGACAACGACAACGCCTACGGTACCTGGGGCCAGCAGAACGAGAACGGCTCGCTGAACATCGTGCTGCACAGGTACCAGCCGGACAACGCCGTGGTGCAGAGCATCCTGGCCATCGAACGCCCGGACGCATGGCTGACCAACGTCTCCGTGCTGGAGACGCTCGCGATCACGGCGTTCACGGAGATCATCATCGGCCAGAGGCCGGTCGAGTACTTCGACACGTTCGTGGAGCAGTGGCTGCGCGCCGGCGGCCAGGACACCCTTGACGCTCTGGACGAGATGTATCCCGAATAGCTTACGCATCCATGACGGGCCGAGCCGCGCCTGCGGCTGGCCCGTCGCGCCAGTCCCTGAGCTACACGGAACGACGATGGCCACCTGAGAAATGCTGAGTCTGAGGCAGAGAACAAAGCTGCTCCGCGAGTTGCCGCTCTACGTCATGCTGATTCCGGCGGTGGTGCTGGTCATCATCTACAGCTACGGCCCCATGGCCGGCGTGGCGATTGCCTTCCAGAAGTTCGTCCCGGCGCGCGGCTTCTTCGGCGACCAGGACTGGGTGGGCTGGGCGAATTTCCGCACCCTGTTTGCCATGCCCAATATCTGGCCGGTGATTCGCAATACGGTGCTCATCGCGTTCAGCAAGATGGTTGGCGGTGTGGTAGTACCGGTCACCTTTGCGCTGCTGCTCAACGAGATTACCAACATCACCTCCAAGAGGATGTTTCAGACCCTCGTGTATCTGCCCAACTTCCTGTCCTGGGTGATCATGGCGGGGATCTTCATCGACATCCTGTCGCCCAGCCAGGGGTTGGTGAACACGCTGCTCGGTAAGGTCGGCGTCGAGCCGTTGTTCTTCCTCGGCAATCCCAGCCTGTTTCCGGCCACCATGGTGATCACCGATATCTGGAAAGGCTTCGGGTTCGGCACCATCATCTACTTGGCAGCGCTCACCAGCATCGATCCGGCGCTGTACGAGTCCGCGGTGATTGACGGGGCAAATCGCTGGCAGCAAACGCTATACATCACGCTGCCCGGCATCATGGGCATCATCGTGCTAATGAGTGTGTTGAGCTTGGCAAACATTCTCAACGGCGGATTCGATCAGATCTACAACATGTACAGCCCGGTAGTGTATTCCACCGGCGACATCCTGGACACGTTCGTGTACCGGCTTGGCATAGAGCAGGCGCAGTATTCGCTGTCCACCGCTGCCGGACTGTTCAAATCCGGCGTCTCGCTGCTGTTCATCGTCGCCTCCTACCATCTCGCCGATCGCTACGCCGGCTATCGGGTATTCTGACCGGCGCCGTGGCAGCAGAACCAACCATCAGGCACGGTCGCTCGGCCAGTTACAAGCCGGCAAGCAGCCGTTCGCCGGCGATGCCGGTTGTCCGGAACTCGCGGAACCGAATGAAGACGTCGGCGGCGCGGCGTGTGTTCGTAGTGTGCAACACCGTGCTGCTGCTGGTCGTGGCTGTGATCTGCATAGCGCCATTCGTCAATCTTCTTGCGATCTCGTTCTCGGATAAGGTGTCCGTGGCGGCCGGTGACGTCACCTTCTACCCTATCGGATTTACCACCGTGGCATACGAATTCATCACCAATACCGCGAAATTCACGCAATCGTTGGTGGTCTCGTTTGAGCGCGTGGCGCTCGGTGTGCCGGTGAACCTGCTGCTCATCGTGCTAACCGCCTATCCGCTCTCCAAGTCGGTCCGGGAGTTTCACGCCCGCCACATTTTCTCGTGGTTCTTTGTGGTCACCATTCTGTTCAATGCCGGCTTGATACCGACCTACATGGTAGTCCGCTACACCGGGCTGATCGACAGCATTTGGTCGCTGGTCCTGCCGACTTCGGTGCCCGTGTTCAGCGTGTTGGTGGCGATGAACTTCATGCGCAGCCTGCCGAAGGAGATGGAAGAGGCGGCCTACATTGATGGCGCCAATCACGTGCAGACCCTGGTCAGGGTCATCTTGCCGGTGTCCGCTCCCACCATTGCCACGGTGACGCTGTTTTCGTTTGTAGCGCACTGGAACAGTTGGTTTGACGGTATGATCTACATGAACAAGATCGAGCACTATCCACTGCAGACCTACCTGCACACCGTGGTGGTAAACCCGGCCGAGTTTCTGCGCGCCAACACCGATCTGACCGGCAATTTGGCCAAGTATCTGACCCTGATCAGCCACCGCACGACAGGTGCGGCGCAGATGTTCCTTGCCATGATCCCGGTGCTGGTGGTGTATCCGTATCTGCAGAAGTACTTCACCACCGGACTTGTAATGGGCAGCGTAAAGGGCTGACCGCGATGCCCGCAAGATCAACAACGAAATGAACAACAGGAGCAACTATGGAACACGGATTACTAGGTAACAACACGATGGTGCAGGTCGGCGTAATTGTGCGCGACATCGACAAGGCGGCAGCCGACTACGCCGAGTTTTTTGGCATCGACAAGCCGCAGGCCCGGCTTACCGACAGCCACGACAAGACTCTGGCAGAGTACCGAGGCAGCCCGACCAGGGCGCGCGCCAAGCTCGCGTTCATGGACTTCGGCTCGCTGCAGGTGGAGCTGATTGAACCGAATGAGCAGCCGAGTACCTGGCGCGAGTTCCTTGACCGGCACGGGGAGGGAATTCACCACCTGGCGTTCGTGGTCGACGGCATGAAGGAGAAGGTCGCCACCCTCGCCGGCAAGGGATTCGCGTTGCAGCAGAAGGGTGAATACACGGGCGGCCGCTACGCCTATGTCGATACGACCGACACCTTGAAGACGATCATCGAACTGCTCGAAAACGATCGTTCGTGACCCGGGACAGCTTCGGCCTCGGCTGCTGGGCGTACGGGCTGGCGGCGCCGGGATCGGAAGAGGAACGTAGCGCCGCCGCTGTCGTTCGGGAGGCATACCGCCGCGGCGTGCGCCACTTCGACACGGCGCACGGGTACGGCGATGGGCAATCGGAAGCGATCGTGGGCGCCGCACTGGCCGGGCTCGGCGACGCCGAGATCGCCACCAAGTCGGGGCTGCTGCCGGCGCAGGAAACCCGGAACGCCGTGGAGCGGAGCCGGCAGCGCCTGCAACGAGACACAATCGACCTGTTCTATATTCACTGGCCCAAGCGGGGCGTCGACGCACGGCCGATGCTGGCCGAGCTGGAACAGGCGCGCGCCGCCGGGCTGATCCGCCGCATCGGCGTCAGCAATTTCTCACGCAAGGACCTGCACCGCGCGGCCGAGGTGGCCCGCGTCGACGTCCACCAGGTGGGCTACAACCTTTTGTGGCGATACCCCGAACGGGAGGTTCTCCCGTACTGCCGAGAACGCGACATCGCGGTGTTCAGCTACAGCTCTCTTGCGCAGGGGCTGCTGACCGGCAAGATGCCACGACGCCCGGCGTTCGCGCCAACCGACCCCAGACCCAACACCGTGTATTACGATGCTGAGGTGTGGCCGCACATATACGCCGCCGTCGAACGAATGAAAGAAATCGCAGCAGCAGCCGGCCAACCGCTTCATCATCTTGCACTTCAATGGCTGGTCGAGTCCGCGACGGTCGCGCGAGTGCTGGTGGGCGCGCGCAGCATCGAGCAACTCCACGACAATCTGGCGGCATTCGAACAGCCCGCGGCGGTCGACGCGCGCGCACAGTTGCAGCAGATCTCGGACGACGTGCATACGCACATTCCCGACGTCGGCAACATGTTCATGTACTACCCGTAGCTACCCGTAGCAACCCGGCGGCACCTACACCTCGTCGATGCCGAAGAACTCCATCATGATGTGCTCCAGGTTGAGTTGCAGCCCCCGGTACGAGTAGTGCGCGCGTGCAATCGCGTAGTTGTGATCCACCGCCTGCCGCCGGTAATCGTCGTCGTGCAGGAAGCGCTCCACCTCTTCCACCACGTCGTTGGTGATGAACTGTTCCATCAGCGCGACCTGGAACCCGCGCGGCCGGATGTCGTACGCAAACACCGGGTAGTTGTTCACGAAGATCGGTTTGCGGTGGTAGACCGCCTCCAGGAAGGCGTTGCCGAACCCCTCCACCAACGACGGGTAGGTGATCAGGTCGGCATGCGGATAGACATCGTCGAGCGTGTAGATCTTGCGGCCGTCGCCGCAGTCGCCGCGCCGGTCGCTGATGATCTCCTCCACGAACAGCGCCCGCACGCCGAGCAGCTCCGCGTAGCTGCGCACCCGGCCCTCGTAGGAGAACCCCTCGTCGCCCGATGCGTGCGAGATCACCAGGATCGCGTTGTCCTGCTTCTCCAGACGCCGCACCAACTCGATGGCGTGCTCGATCCCCTTGCGCTGTATGACCCGGGTGGGCTGCAGCACCAGGGTATCGTCGGGCCCGATCCCGAGCGCCTCGCGCACGTCGGCGTTGTAGCTGTCCACCCCGGACGGCGGGTGGTCGTAGTCCATCACGTTGGGAATCAGGGCCGCGTTGGCGCCTGAGCGCAGCGCCAACTGGTTGCGCGCCGTACCGTTGATCACCACGTGAGTAATCGAATGCAGCCGCGGCGGGTAGGCGTTGCGCAGGTAGTCGGAGACGCAATTCAGCATGAACCGCTTGCGCTCCCAGGTAAAATCGTGATGATGGCCGATGGTCGGGATGCGGGTCTCGGCGATCACCTCGGAGATCGCCAGCCCGAACGGGATGTTGAGCGGTATGGCGAGCGTGTTCTCCGGCACCAGGACATCGATCGAGAAACGCTCAATGAATTCGTAGATGCCGCGCTTCAGTTCGTCGCGCAGCTCGTGAATGCGGGATGTGACCGCCCGCGGACGGACGTCGGTGTGGAACAGGTCCTGTTGAATCTCTTCCACCTCGGGGTGGGTGAAGTGCGCCTTGGGCAGCAGCAGCGAGCGCTCCTCGGGGGTGTCGAGCTCGCCGGCGCAGTAGTAGTTGTCGTGGCCCATCCGTTCAAACACGGTGGCCCACTTGTCGATTTCCAGGGACACGCCGTCGGTGCCGGCGATGCGGAACGAGATGAAACCGATGTTGCGCCGCTTCATGTCAACCTCCCGCGAGCTGGCGCTGCCGGGTGAGCTTGCGCAGCTTGGGTTCGATCACCACCCGGCAGTAGGGGGCGCGTGCATTGCGCGCGTAGTAGTCCTGGTGATAGGACTCCGCCGGGTAGAACCGCTGCAGCGGCTCGATCTCGGTCACGATCGGACGCCGGAATTGCTTTTGTGCGGCCTCCCGCGACGCCTGCGCGCAGCGCTGCTGGTAGTCGTTGTGGGTCAGGATGATCGACCGGTACTGGGGACCGACGTCGTGGCCCTGCCGGTTCAGCGTGGTGGGATCGTGGGCGTGCCAGAACAGCTCCAGGATTCGCTCGTAGCTCACCACGTCGGGATCGAAGGTGACCTGCACCACCTCGGCGTGCCCGCTGCGCCCGCTGCACACCGCTTCATAGGTGGGGTTGAGGTCACTGCCGCCGGCATATCCGGATACCGCCGAACTCACCCCCGCCACGCCCCCCCCCCCCGGCGCGCCCGCGCCCCCCGCCACCCCCCGTTTCGGGGGGGGGGTGGACCCCCCCGCCGCCGGCATATCCGGACCCCGCCGAACTCCCCCCCGCCACGCGCAGATACACCGCCTCCACGCACCAGAAGCAGCCACCGCCGAGCGTTGCCGCGGTCTGCGCCGCGGCCTGGCCGCCGTTATTCAGATCAACAGGCACGGTGCCTCCTTGACGCCAAGTCCGCAAAAAACCGACGCACACGGATTTCGGACTACGCCATCTAATCGGTTAGTATAGCGCACTGTGCCGGTTGCACCAGCACTGGATGGATGGGAAAGACAGGAAGAATGGCGACACCCGCACCGCGCCGCGACCGCGAACTCGAGTCCGAACTCGAAGAACTGCGCCTGCGGCTTCTGAATCAACTTGACCAGCGCACCGGGCGCGAAAAGGCGGTGCTGCGCCGCACGATCGCGGTCCTTGCCGAACGGCGCCGGCGCCGGCGGGCCGGTTGCCAAGACGCCGGTGCCGCGGACGTTCCGGCTACTCCAGGTAGCCGTGCAGCATGCGCGCCTGCAGCGACATCTGCAGCCGCTCGAGCGCACGCTTCTCGATCTGGCGCACCCGCTCCTTGGTCAACCGGTAGCGCCGGCCGAGCTCGTTGAGGGTCAGCCGCTGCCGGCCGTTCAGGCCGAACCGGCTCTGCACGATATCGGACTCGCGCCGCGTCAGGCTGCCGAGCACCTGGTTGATGTCCGCCTTGAGCACGTTGGCCATCGCCTCCTCCTCCGGGGAGCGGGCCGCCTTGTCGCACACCGAGTCGCCCAGTTCGGCGGGAACGTCCTCGTCGAAGGCGGGCGATTCAAGGGACAGCGGGTCGCGCGACACCGACAGCAGATCGGCAACCCGCTGCACCGGCAGGCCCAGGAAGTGCGCAATCTGATCGGTGGTCGGCTCGCCGCGCTGGCGCTGGCGCAACTCGGAGCGCGCCCAGCCGATGCGCTCCACCACGCTGGCGGCGTGGGCCGGCAGGCGGATCGAACGCGACTGCGCTTCGAGCGCCTTCATGATCGACTGGCGGATCCACCACACGGCGTAGGTGGTGAAGTGAAATCCGCGCTCGGGATCGAACTTCTCCACTGCCTTGAGCAGTCCGATGTTGCCCTCGCTGACGAGGTCGGACAGCGGAATGCCGCGGTTCTGGTACTGCCGCGAGATGTTCACCACGAAGCGGAGGTTGCTGTTGACCAGCTTCTCCTTGGCCATCTCGTCCCCGTCCCGCGCGGCGCGTGCGTACCGCTGCTCTTCCTCTCTGGTCAGCAGCGGGTGGCGCTTGAGGTCGCTGAGGTAGTCAGCTAACGGTGTAGTGTCCATACAACCTCCATATCACCACAATGCAGCCTGCGATTGAAGATGATTTGAATGGCCCGTTAAGAGTTCGTAATGTTCGAGCGGACGCGGGCTGGTCTATTCAAACAGGTTGTCGAACGCGTTCCGCGCCTGCTTGGCGCGCTGCTCGGTCAATCCGCCCGCCTGGTCTCCTGTTCCCTCGCGCAGGCGGAAGTAGTCGCAGAAGTTGGCACGGTCCTTTTCGCGCACCGGCTCCGGGATCGACTCGCGGCAGTCCCACTGCAGTCCCTTCTCGTAGAACGTGCAGTTCAGGCACACCTTGAGCGGCTTGCTGCAACTCGGGCACTCGGTCTCGCGGAAGATCGGCAGGTCGCGCGGCAACCGGGTGCCGCACGCGTGACAGTGGCCCATGCCCTCATCATACCACGGCTCCCCGCTCGCCGCCGCGCGGGATGCGATACAAATCGCGCTGAACTTGGCGCAATGGGACGTATTCCAGGATCGTCCTGCGGTTATAATGGCGCCGAGGATCCGCCCAATAATGACTGAGCACAATCTGCTGATTTTCCTGTTCCAGGTGCTGGTTCTGCTGGTGCTGGCGCGCGGCGCCGGCGAGCTGCTGCGCCGCCTGGGGCAAGCCCCGATCGTGGGCGAAATCCTGGTCGGCGTGCTGCTCGGCCCTACCCTGCTCGGGCGGGCGTTTCCGGAACTGCACGCCGCGCTGTTTCCGCCCGATGCCGTGCAGCGCAGCATGCTGGACGTGGTGTCCTGGTTCGGCGTGCTGTTCCTGCTCCTGGAGACCGGCCTGCACGTCGACGTGAGCGCGGCGTGGCGGGCGCGCGGGCCGGCATTGCGCATCGGCATCATCGGCGTGCTGGTGCCGCTGGCGGTAGGCTCGGGGCTTTCGTTTTTGTTGCCGGATAGCGTGCTGGCAGATCCCGACCGGCGCATCATCTTTGCCCTGTTCCTGGGCACCACCATGGCGATCAGCGCGATGGTGATCATCGCCCGCGTACTGCACGACCTCGACCTGGTGAAGAGCGACCTGGGGCTGGTGACGCTGTGCGGCTACGCGGTCAACGACATCCTGGCCTGGATCGTGTTCAGCCTGGTGCTGGCGGTGGCGACCAGCGCGGCGCTGAATCTCGGCGCCATCGCATTCCTGCTCGTGTTCACGTTCGCCTTCACGGCGTTCGCTCTCACGCTCGGCCTGCGCCTGGTGGACAGCGCAGTGGCGCGCATCGGCACGCGCATGTCCGAGAACCCGGGCGCCGTGCTTACCTTCGTGTGCTGCCTCGGGCTGGCATGCGGCGCGTTGACCCAGGCGGTGGGGCTGACGGCGCTGTTCGGGTTCTTCCTGGCCGGCATCATGGCCGGCGAGGCGCGCCACCTTACCGAACGCACACGCGAAATCATCGGCCAAATGGTGCACTCCATCTTCGTGCCGCTGTACTTCGCGGGATTGGCTCTGCACCTCGACTTTATCGCCAACTTCAACATCGGCCTGGTCGTCTTCGTGACCGTGGTGTCGATTGCCGCCAAGTTCGGCGGCGCCTGGCTGGGCGCCCTGGGCCGCGACATCTCCGCCCAGGACCGGATATCGATCGGCATCGCGTTCACGCCGAGCGGGGTTACCGGCATCGTGGTGGCCGGCGTGGCGCTGGAGTACCAGATCATTACCACGCCGGTGTTCGTGGCCATTGTGTGCTCGGCCATCGTGTCCGCGCTGCTGGTGGCGCCGTGGCTGTCGTGGTCTATCCGGCGCGGCGAACGGGTCGACCTGGCCCGGCTGCTGGCGCAGAACGGCATTCTTCCGGCGCTGCGCGCGCGCGACCGCTTCACGGCGATCCGTGAATTGTGCCTGGTGGCGTCGCCGGCCACCCGCCTGGCCCCGGACGACATCAACGAAGCGGTCGATGAGCGCGAGCAGCTCATGGGCACCGGAATCGGACGCGGCGTCGCCGTGCCGCACGCCCGCATCGAGGCGCTGCGCCGGCCGGTGGTCGCGTTCGGCCGCTCCGCGCAGGGGCTGGACTGGGACGCCCCGGACGGCGAGCCGGTGCGCTTCGTGTTCCTGGTGCTCACCCCGGCGCGGCAGGAAGGCCTGCAGGTGCAGATCCTGCAGGCAATTGCCCGCACCATGAGCGGCGAGGGCAGCCGCGACCTGGGCGCGGCCGGCGACGCCGCCGCCCTGCGCAAGCACCTGTCTCAACTCCTGAAGCGCTGATCGGCCCGCGGCCACCGCGAATTTCCTTGACCCTGACGTAACGTAAGGGTCTACGTTGGCGGTCATGGAGACCGAGCAACTGCACACGGTGGGCGAGGTCGCGGCGCTCGCCGGCGTCACGATACGCACCCTGCACCACTACGACAGGATCGGCCTGCTGGCCCCATCGGGACGCTCGGAGAACGGCTATCGGCTCTATGCCTACGGTGATCTCGAACGGCTGCGCCAGATCCGGCTGTTGCGCGAATTGCGTTTCAGCCTGGATGCGATCGGCCAGATGCTCGACGCCCCGGCGTATGGACGGCGGAGCGCACTGGAGGCGCAGCGGGACCTGCTCAGGGAGCGGCAGGAGAGAACGGAACGCATCATTCGCGGGGTCGACCGGGCCCTGCAAGCAATGGAGAAGGAGACGGAAATGGACCGCACGGAGATGTTCGAGGGACTGGAAGAGTTCGACCACGAGCAGTATCGGGAGGAGGTCGAGCAACGCTGGGGCGACACCGATGCGTACCGGGAGTCGATGCGGCGCACTCGCCGTTACGGCACCGGCGACTGGGCTCGGATCAAGGCGGAAGGCGAGGCCGTGGTGGCCAGGTTGGCCGACCTGATGGCCGTGGGCGCTCCGGCCGAGGGTCGCGCGGCGATGGATCTGGCGGAGGAGCACCGGCGCCACATCGACCGCTGGTTCTACCCGTGCAGCGAGGCGATGCACCGCAACCTCGCCGACCTGTACACGGACGATCCACGCTTCACGGAGTACTTCGAGAAGCGTGGCGAGGGGTTGGCCGTGTTCGTCCGGAACGCGATCCGGGCCAACGCTCAGCGCGCGGGCGGCGCACCGAGGGAGTAGGGGCCGGCGGCGGCGGTGCTGGCGCGCAGGTGGTCGTACACCGCGTCCTGCACTTCAAGCACACGCACCGCCTGCATCACGTCGGGGTCGCCGATGCGCCCGGCCTCGATCGCCTGCAGGCCCCATTCGATGACGCGCCGCATGCGCTCGCCGTGGCCGATGTCCGGCGTGATGGCGACGCCGCCCGAGGTGTGCACCTCGATCAGCGGCTCGCCGTGGTCGCCGTAGCGCTCGAATACCGACGCCTTGCTGCCGACGAAGCGGAAAAAGTGATCGCCGGCGCGGGTGCCGGAGGGATAGTTGAAGCCGGACTCGATGATTCCCGTCACCCCGGCGGCGGTGCGGACAATGCCCACCGCGGTGTCCTCCACCTCGCGGCGGTGCATCAGGTTGGCGAGCACGCCGCCGACCACGGTTACCGGGCCGCCGCCGGCGAACTGCAGAAAGGTGTCGATGCCGTGTGAAGACTCCACGACCCACGATCCGCCGCCCGACAGCGCCGGCTTGTTGAGCCAGTGCGACGGGGTCGGGTCGTAGCGTGTCGGCGGCCCGTTGTTGAGCCGGCTGCTGTACAGCACCAGGTCGCCGAGGCTGCCGTCGGCCGCCATCTGCGCCACCTTCTCCACCAACAGGCTGCCGCGGTTGGGCAGCGTGAGGGCGTGCGGCAGGCCGGCCGCCATGGTGGCCTGCGCGGCGGGACGCAGGCGGTCCGCGCAGTCGGCGAACGGCTTGTCCAGCAGGTAGGGCACGCGGCGCTCCACGCAGGCCGCGACGTGGCCGGGAATTTCCACGTGCTTGCCGCACACGATCGCCGCATCCGGCTTCACGGCGTCCAGGCAGCTCGCCGCAGCGGCGAACCCCGGACAGTCGAACTCCTGCTCGAGTTGGGCGCGCGGGCCCGGTTCGGGATCCATGGCGGCGACCACTTCATGGCCCATCTCTTTGACCGTGCCGGCAATGCCGCGGCCGTGGTGACTGTACGAAAGAACGGCTATGCGCATGACGCCATCCTACCAGAGCCGGGCAGTTCGCAGGCGTGGCACGATTCGTTCGTCAGGAAAGCATGTCCTTGAACGCTCCCGGCGGCACCGGCGCACCGCGGCCGAGCATCCACTGCCACATCTCGGTGCGCAGCTCCCACGCCTTGTAGTAGTCGGACGCGTGGTCGAACGGGCCGATCTGCTCGCGGATGCGGCGCTGGGCAACTTCCGTGAGCGTTTCTGGATCGTGGTCCCAACTCGGCGCAGTCGGCGCGGAGCGGCGGTCGAACAGGAACTTGAGCATGTAGCGGGTGCGCTCGCTCCGGTTGCGGGTGGCGGCGTGCCACAGGTCGTAATGAGTAATGGCCACGGTACCGGCCGGGACCGCCAGCGGCACCTGGCCCTTGATGTTGGCGTAGGTCGCGAGCCGGTCGGTGGGAGCGTTGCGGAAGTGGGTACCCGGCATGATGATGGTCGGGCCCTGTTCCATCGGCACCTCGTGCGGGTAATACATGGCCAGCACGCACCACACCTGGTGATGGCGCACGTTGGTGCCGTCCTGGTGCCAGTTCTGGCTGAGCGACCCCGGCGCGTTGACATGCAGGTGGCGATGCCCGTTCATCACGTAGTCGGCGCCAAGCAGGCTGATCAGAGCGCCGCGCACCTCCGGGTGGCCGTACACCTGCTGCAGCAGCGGCACGCGATCCAGGATTTCGTTGCCGGCGCCGTTCGCCTGCCCGCATTGCGCGGCGATCTGTTCGTTGAGGCCGTCCGCAAACTCCGGGTGCACCAGGTGATAGCCGTGGGTGACAAACAGCAGCACCTCGTCGTCCGACAGCAGCCGCGGCGGCCGCGCACTCAAATCAACCCGCGCATCAACCATCGTATCGGCCATCGTATCGGCCATGGTCTCAGCCATCGTACACCTCCAGTTTTTCGAGAATGAATTCGTGCCCGATCAGGTCGATCTCGCGATCGTCGAACGGCGCCCGCTGTTGCGGAAAGTGGACCACCCGCCAGCCCGCCACGATGGCGTCGTGGACGTTGCGCCAGGGCAGATCGGCAGCCTCCGGGTCGATCTGGGTGACCGATCCCGCCACCGGCTCATGAACCGCGGCCGCCACCAGGCTGGCATAGATGCTCGGTGTGACGGCATGCAGGTACAGCAGGCGCTGGCGCCAACGCGGCGGCCGGGCGCCGCGGCAGTCCGCCAACAGCCGGTCCAGGTCGGCTTCGCCGAGGGCATCGCCCGCCCGCAGCTTGCGCCGCGCGGCATCCACCCAGGCCCCGACCGGCGCGGCGGCAACTGGACCGGCTGTTGACGGTGGCGAATGGTTGTCCATGGCGCTTGCTCGGTGCCGCTACCCTACCGCAAACCCGCTGCAAGCGCGAGCAGTAGCCCAGCCCGCCGCGGGGTACTGGCGGACGGCGGGCGTATCGGGTAAGGATTGAGCCGCGATATGATGTTTCACGCAGGAGTGATCGGGGCCACCGGCTACATCGGCACCCCGTACCGAGCGGAGATGCGCGGGGCGCCGGATGCCGCGCGCATCGTCGCGCTGTGCGCGCGGCGCCGCGACCGGCTGCAGGCGGCGGCGCGCCTTGACGGCTGCGACTTCATTACCGACGACTGGCGCGCGGTGGTGGACCATCCGGACGTGGACCTGGTGGTGGTGCTGACGCCCGACCGCCTGCACCGCGAACCCGCCCTGGCCGCGGCGGCCGCCGGCAAGCACCTGTTCTGCGACAAGCCGGTCGGGGCCGACGTCGGCGAGGCCTACGAAATCTGGCGCGCCTACCGCGACCGCGGACTCGGGCACTACGTGCCCTACTGGACCCGCTACGAGCCCAAGTTCCGCCGCGCCAGGGAGTTGCTGTCCGGCGGCGCGCTCGGCGAACTGAAGGCGGTCGTGTACCGCTGGCACAACCCGCGCCCGCCGTCGATTCCCTTCACCTGGCGCGACGACGCCGCCCTGTCCACCGCCGGCAGCATCGCCGACGTCGGCTCGCACGCCTACGACACGGTGCGCTGGATGATCGGCAGCGAGGCGAAGCGGGTGGTGGCGCAGGCCGGCGTGCTGGCGCCGCCGAAGCCCGACCTGGGGCCGATCGACCTGACCGAGGCACTCGAATGGGGCGCCGCGAACCCTGCGTCGGCGGCGCCGCGCACGCGTGCCGGCACCGCCTACGACTACGGCGCCATTATCTGGGAGTTCCACAATGGCGCGGTGGGGGCGATGCTGCTATCGCACGCGCCGGCGCTGCGCAAGGGGCTGGCGCCGGAGTTGGAGCTGCACGGCAGCGCGGCGTCGGTCGCCGTCGACCGCGTCCGCCATACCGTCACGGTGATGCGCTCGGACGACGACGTGACCGTCGAGGATATCCCGGAGGACCGGGTCAACCGCTGGTCCCGCTTCGTGCTGCCGGCGCTCGCCGAGCGCGCTGCCGGTAAGGAAAGCGCGCACCCTGGTCTGCACGACGGCTGGCGCACGCAGGTGTTCACCGAGGCGGTGGTGGCGTCGGCACGCCGCGGCGAATGGGTGGAGCTGGCGGAACTGGACGAGGAGGCATAATGAGCAACCTGCATAACCTGAGCAATCAACGCATCAACCGGGCCGTCGAACTACTGGCCGACGACCAGCCGATCTACTACACCGGCGCCCACACCGGCGCCGTGTTGACCCACGCACAGGGCGTTGCAGACGCTCGCACCTGGGCGGACTACATCAACGTGGGTATGGAGCACGGCTGCTTCGACCTGACCGGCCTGGCGCACTACATGGCCGGCCTCGCCGCTGGTGGGCCAACGGCAAGCGGCCACCGCACGCCGGCCGTGATCGTGGAGGCGCCGGTCGACGGTACCAGCGAGCCGGTGGTCCGCTACAACGCCTGGCAGTTCCGGCAGATCCTGGCACGCGGCGTGCACGGCATCCTGCTGTGCCAGGCGGAGACCGCCGACGCGGTGCGCGCCTTCGTGGAGTCGTGCCGCTATCCGCGCAACATGATCGGAGTCGGCGCCGGCCTGGAGCGCGGCACGCGCGGCGTCGGTTCGGAGTCGGAGGCGGCGCCCGTCTGGGGCGTGGATGGAGACGAATACCTGGCCCGGTGCGATCCGTGGCCGCTCAACCCGAACGGCGAACTGCTGCTCGGCATCAAGATCGAGTCGGTGCGCGGCGTGGCCCACATCGAGCAGATGCTGGCGGTGCCCGGACTCGGGTTTGCCGAATGCGGCCCCGGCGATCTGCACATGTCATACGGCGTGGAGCGGGTGCCTGGGCAGCACGACCCGCGGGTAATCGAGGCCGCCGAACGGGTGCGCGCCGCCTGCGCCGCAAACGGCGTGGCGTTCCTGGAGGTGTGCACGCCGGACAACATTTGCAGCCAGATCGACCGCGGGGTGCGGGTGGTGTCCGGCGGCCAGGAGCAGATCGCCCGCATCGGGCGCGCCCACTCCGGACGCACCCTGCCGGTCGGCTGACTAGCGACGGTCGAGGCCGGCGCCGCTGTCAGGCCACCTCGACCGGTTGACCGGTGCGTCCCGATTCAATGGCGGCGGCCACGGTGGCGGCGATGTCGCGGCCCGCGCGAGCGTCGAGCAATGTGTCGGCGCCGGTTTCGATTGCCGTCTTGAACTGCTCCATGAGCAAAAAGTTGTTGCTGTCCGCCACGCGCACGTTCGGGTACTCGGTGGCCGGTTGGCCGCGGTAGTAGATGCCCACCTCGGGACGCGCCTCGGTTACCACCAGCGCCCCCTCGCTGCCGACCAGGTGCAGCTTGATCTCGCCGATGTCGGGATGGCTCGCCGCACCGATGCGCCCGATGCACAACGACCCGAGCACACCGCTCTCCATCTCCAGCGTGACCGTGGCCAGGTCGTCGACGTCGTTGTCGGCGTTGGCCTGGTGGAAGTGGGCGGCGGTGCGGGCGAAAACGCGCCGTACCGGGCTGCCGGTCAGCGCGTGGATGTAGCCGAGCGGGTAGATGCCTTCGATCTGCAGCTCGCCCATCGCCGCGGTGCCGACACCGCCGTCGGAGCCGTCGGCGTGCGCCTCCAGTTGCCGCGCCAGCCAGTCGATGGGCGGAAAGCCGGGCTTGCGGCTGCCCTTCGGCGGGCCGGCGTCCTTGGCAAAGTAGAAGTCGACGTGGATGGCGCGCAACGCGCCGATCGCGCCGCGCTGCAGCTCCTGCTGCGCCTGCACCAGCGCCGGCAGCAGGTTGCGGTTCCACAGCAGGAAGCGGACGCCTGCTTGCTGCACCGCGCCCACCAGCCGGTCGCACTCCGCCAGCGAGGTGGACATCGGCTTGTCCTGCACCACGTGCATGCCGGCCTCGGCGGCGCGCACGCTCAGGTCGCAGTGCCGCTCCGCCTCGCTGCTCACCACCGCCACCTGCACGCCATGGTCGGCGAGGGCGGCGGCCACGTCGCGCACGTAGGGCACGCCCAGTTCGGCGGCAAAATCCTCGTTGCGCTCGTGCGCCCAGTCGGGCACCTGGGGGTCGTCGGCCACCACCACCACCTCGAAGGCGGGATGGGCGTGCACGGCGCGCGGCACGTAGTCGTGCTTGACCGCGCTCAACGCGGCGCAGCGGTAGACGGTGTTACTCATAGCGATCCTCCCGGCGCACCGCGACGTCGCCGCTGGCCGCCGACGCGGCCGCGGCCGCGGCCACCTGCAGGGCGGCATGGGCATCGGCACCGGTCACCTGGGCTGCACGGCCCGCGGCCGCGGCGGCGGCAAACTCGGCCAGTTCGCCGGCCAGGTCGTGGTTGCCCTCGCCCGGATCGCGCGCGGCCGGGTTGCCGCCGGCGAACAGCAGCGCGCGGTTGTGATGATCGTCGGCGTAGCCGGCCCCGGTAGAACCGATCACCGACACCGACTGGTAGCCGTCGCCGGGCGGCAGGCCGGCGCTGACGTCGATCAGGGCCATGCCGCCGGCGCGGAATCCGAGGTGAATCTGAACGTAATCCGAGCCCGCGGCGCGCGCGTACACCCGCTCCGGGCGATCATCGAACAGCCAGTTGGCCAGGTCCAGGTACGGCGCGGCAAGATCCTGCCAATCCGGCACCGATCCGGTGACGCCGCCGGCGGCCGCGTGCCAGCGGTGTGCGCGCAGCAACCCGAGCTCGCCGAGCTTGCCGGAATCGAGCCGCTGCTTCAGCACCTGTTGCGACGGCAGGAAGCGCAGCGTGCCGCCCACCATCAGGCATACATCCGCGGCGGCGCACTGTTCGCCGAGCGCCTGCAGGCGGGCCGCGTCCGCGGCCGGCGGCAGCTCCAGCAATACGTGCTTGCCGTGCCGAACGGCTTCGGCGGCGTCATCCAGGCGCGCGGCTGCCGCGCCGTGCACCAGCACGCCGGAGCAGCAGTCGGAATGCCCGGCAAGCAGTTCCGGCAAGGAAGCGGCCTGCAGCCCGGCGCCGAGCCGGCGCGCGGCTGCCCCCCGCCCGCCCGCGTCCGGATCCACCACGGCGGCCACGCACACATCGGGGAGGCGCAGCAGGGCGTCCGCATACCGGTCCGCGGCTCCGGCACCGACCAACGCGTAACAGGTCATGATGCCGCTCTCAATGCCAGCCGTGATCGTAGGTGACCGGCGTGCCGGTACGCTGCGTGGTCCAGTTGTATCCACTCCCCAGCACCACCTCGCGCCCCGTTATGGACGACTGCTCGGCGGCGAACAGAATCTCCATCACGTGGCGTCCCCACATGCCGTCGGCGGGCGGTTCCAGATCCTGCTCGATGGCGGTGGCGAACGAATTCCACTCGTGGTAGAACTCCGCCTTCGGGTCGTCGAACGGGACATCTTCCCACTGCTCGCCGGTGCCGAGGCGAACGAACTTCTCGCCGTGCTGGCTGAACTTGAGCGAGCCGTTGGCGCCAATCACGTGGCTCTCGTAGGAGGGCCCGCCGTTTGCGTAGCCGCACGACACGGCAACGCCCGCGAGGCCGTTCTTGGTGCGGATCATCGCGGTGGCGGTGTCGTCGGACGCTTGGTAGTGGGCGCGCGTGCCCACCACGGCGCTGACCGCCGCGGCCTGCGAGCCGAGCAGCCACATCAGGCGGTCCACCACGTGCACGCCGTTGGCCAGCCACATGCCGCCGCCGTGAAAGCGGCTGCGGTACTGCGGGCGCCGATTCCCGAATCCCCAGTTCTTGGACATATAGCACACCACCGTCATCAGCGGCCCGAGTTGCCCGGAGTCGAGAATCTCCTTGGCCTTCAGGCTGGTGCCGTAGAAGTGCTGCGTGTGGCCGACCATCAGCTTGACGCGGTTGGCGTCTGCCGCCTCGATCATGGCGTCGCACTGCTCCAGGCTTATCGCCATCGGCTTCTCCACCAGCACGTGCTTGCCGGCGTTGCACGCATCCACCGTCAGGCGGTGGTGCAACTGGTGTCCGAGGGTGATCGCCACCGCGTCGACGTCCGCATCCTCAAGCAACTCGGTGTGGGTGGCGTAGCCCTCGGGTACTCCCCAGGTGTTCATGAACTGCTCCCGCACCTCCGGAAACAGGTCCGCCACCGCCGTGATTTCGACGTTGTCCAGTTCGGCGATCGCCGCCGCGTGAGCGCGCGCGATGCCGCCAAGCCCGATTATCCCTACCTTCAACATGTCGCGTGCGACCGTAGAGGCAATCGCCCCCCCGATCAACCCCTAGGCGCGAGCCGGTTCAGGCGAAGTCTGCGCGCCACAGGTGCACCGCACGAGCGGCGAGCCGGCTTTGGCGCGCTTCGAGCAGCTCGGGCGTCCACTCTTCCGGAGCCATCCGTGGGATGTCCTGGCTGATGGCATAGGTACTTTCGCTGTACGCCGACACTTTGTCGAGGTACGCGGCATTTCCGATGCGTCGATTGGCTGCCGATTCAAGCAGCGTGAGGTTTCCAAGGCGGTACACCGATGTGTCCCAACGCGCCGAATCGAAAGTTTCCTCCCAGTCATCGGCGGGGTTTTCCGGCAAGATGTGCTCGATGGTCGCGGGGTCGGTATCGGGATCGCAAGCCCGGCCTGACGCGTCCGCCTCCAACCGAGCCAGGATATACTTTGCCAGTCTTCTCTTCCGTCCGCTCGTGCCAACCTCCAGGCCGGCGAAGTCTTGCCGGGTCTTTGCGTCATCCACGTAGATCGGTTTCAGCCGTTCGAATACCCCTGCGGGGGTAGTCACCGTACCATCCTTGACGGGCTTGGCGGCGTAGTGAAACGCGGCTTCCAGCGCGCTGGGGTTCCGACTGCTGACTACCGTGTAGCGGAACGACAAGACACTGACCATCCTCAACACGCTGACGAAGTTTGCTTTCGAAAAGGACTCCCACGCGGTAAACAGGAGCGGCATCATTTGGCGCACGCGGAACAGGGTGAGTTCCCGAATGTAGGGCTTGGCGTCCGGTAGATCCACCCAATATCCGTGACTCGGATCTCCGACCGCCACGAACAGCTCCGCACGACGCTCCAATTCGTCGAGCAGCGCGAACACGCCGTCGGCTGTCTTGACTCGGCCGCGGACCAGTTTGAACAGCCGCTGGCTCCGAACTTTGGGCAACTCGCACAGCATGTGGTAACGCAGCAGCTCGGGAAAACGTTCCTGTTCCACGGTGTCCATGAGCGCCTGCCACCGGCGCTGGAGTGCCTGCAGGTCAGAGGGTACACGCACACGAGAGAACAGGAAATTCTTCAGCAGGTCGGTAGTGGTCAGCTCCAAACCGCGCGCATTGAGGGTCTCGAACACCGTGTAAGCGTTCAACTCGTCGTCGACCGTGATGAGAATGAAGAGCAGCTGCCGGGCCATGGTCTCGGACAGCACACCCGCGGTGGCTCTGCCGTCGTGGCGCAGTTCTGTGAGCGCTTCCAGACGTTGTCGAAATTGGATAAAACACTGCCACAGGAGCCGATTCGACCTCGGCAGACGCCTGGGATTGCGTGGCTCCCTGTTCTGTACCAGGTAGTCCTGATAGATCGCGTCGTCGGTCTCATTGAGGTAGAGCCGGCTGCTCTCGGTCAAGGAAGCAGGATCCTTCTCGCCGATGAAGCGATTGCGAAGTTCGCGCGCTCGCTCACGGTTTGCATCTGTCTCGATACCCTCGTCAGCCATGGCCCGCAGCCGCGCAATCACTGCAAGGGCCAGGACACTGAGTGTGGCCAGCCGCTGTTGACCGTCGATAATCAGAAACTCGCGGTCTGTCTGTTCTTCGACCACGAGAGCGCCTAGGTAGTGAGGCTCATCCGGGGCCGAGCGGAGATCCATGAGATCGTTCCAAAGATCCTCCCATTGCTCCTCGGACCAGGAGTAGTCGCGCTGGTACGGCGGCACACGATAGCGCTTTCCGTTGCCGATCAAGTCGAGATAGTTGATCGTGTTGGTGTTCAAGACGTTGCTTCTTGCCATTTCCTCTGTCGCGGTGACGCAGACCCTACGCTACGATTTTACACGTTTATCAGCAGTGCTGCCGGGCGTCTTCGCGCCCCACACGCGCCCCACACGCGCCGCCGGCCTCCCTTACTTGCGGCGTAAGCCGGCGGGGGCGGTTTCGCGCGCTTCCCAGCGCGCCTCCTCCAGGCGGGCGAGCAGTTCGCGGTGGGCGCGCGGGGTAGCGAGGCGGCGCAGGCCAAGCACCGAGTAACCGTTCACGTACAGATTGTCGTCGTCACACCCGGCGGCCAGCGCGCCGGCCACCCGATCGGCGGCGCTCGCCGCTCCCGAGCCGATCCGCGCCAGCGACAGCGCGGCGTTGCGGCGCACGGTGTCGTTGTCGTCCTGTATCACGGCCGCCAGGGCAGCCGCGGCGGCGGACGCGTCGCCGGCGCCGCCGCACACCAGGCCGAGGGCGTCGGCCGCCTGCTCGCGCACGACCTGTTCCGGGTCAGCCAGGGCAGCCGTCAGCGCCGTTTCCCCGGCGCGCGCCGGCGGGCCAACGTCGCCGAGCGCATCGACCGCACGCGCCCGCACCGCGGGGTCGCCATCACCCGCCAGGTCGCGCAGCGCCGGCACGGCCGCCGCGCCGAGCGGAGCGAAACCATACGCGGCGTTGCGGCGCACCCGCTCGTGGGAACTGCGCAACGCCTCGGCCAGCGGCTGTGCGGCGCCCGACCCACAGCGCCCCAGGCGGTACGCTGCCTGCAGGGCGGCGCACTCGTCTTCGCCGGCGAGCTGTTCGAACAACGCGGCCAGCCTGCCGTCCGCCGACCCGGGCAATCCGGCGCCCGCCCCGGACTGGCCCAGGTGCCAGCGCCACTGGTGGCCCCATACCTCCGGCAGGTCCGCGCGCGATCCACCGCCAGCGCTCCCGGCCATGCCACTGTGCTCCAACGCGGGCGCCGCCGCGCCGGGCTCATGGCGCCAGCTCGGTTGCACCGGATCGCTCATGCGCGTAAACAGGAACTTCACCATGTAGCGGTTGCGTGCCGCGTTCACGGTGCCGGCCGCGCGGTGCCAGATGTCGTAGTGCACGAGGACCACGGTGCCGGCCGGCCCGGTAAGGTGAATCTCGTCCTGCTCGCTCTGCTGCTCGACCAGGTACTGGGAGCGCGGCACGATCGCCGTCGGGCCCATCTCCTCGTCCGTATGCTGCGGATAATAGAACGCCATCGCCCAGCGCGCGTGGTGGTGGCGCCGGTTGCCGTCCACCGCGTAGCGGCTGTTGCCCAGACTGTCCTTGTGCAGGCGCTGCGCTTCGTTGCCGGGCGCGCGGTCGTGGCAGTGGCGGTGCATGTGCAGGTAGTAGTCGTCGCCGAGGATGCTCGCCAGCGCGCCCGCCACCCGCGGATGGCCGAACACCCGGCCCAACTCCGGCACCAGCGGCAGGAGGTTGTTGAACGGGTTGCCGCCGCGCTCGATCACCGTACCGAGCCGGTCATACACCCGGTCGTGAAACCCCTCCGGCAACTCCGGCTGCAACACCAGGTAGCCGTCCACCAGAAACCGCTGCATCTCCGCATCGCTCAACCGAATCAGTCCGCCATTCATGCCCCACCATTACACCGTTTCTCCGTACGCCTGTCGACCTGCCGCGGGCGAGCCGCGCCCTACAACGCCACACAACTGGCCGGCCGGGGCGGGTTCGGGATAGGGTGGAAGCGATGAATTCGCCACGCTACAAGGCAGCGCTGATCGGGTGCGGCAACCGCAGCCGCAAGCACGTGGAATCATACGAGCACGTGCCGGAGGCGGCACTGACCGCCTGCTGCGACCTGATCGAGGAGCGCCGCGCCGGACACGCCGCGGAGTATGGCCTGACCGCCTACGCCGACGCGGCCGAGATGATCGAGCGCGAGCGTCCGGACATCGTCCACATCGTTACCCAGCCAGCAGACCGGGCGGAGTTGATGCACCTGGTGGCGGACCTCGAGGTGCCGGCGTCGGTGGTGGAGAAGCCGCTCGCCGCCGGGGTCACCGACTGGCGCTCGCTGGTGGCGCTGGAGCGGCGCAGCAGCACCCGCTTCACGGTCAGCCATCAGTTCCGCTGGCACATTGACTTGACCCGCTGCCGGGAAGCGCTGCAGTCGGGCCGGCTCGGCGCGGTGCGCTTCCTGGAGACCTCCTGCGGCATGAACGTGTCCAACCAGGGCACTCACGCGCTCAACTACGTGATGTCGCTGAACGGCGACGCGCGCGTGCACACGCTGTTCGGCACCGCCAGCGGCATGAGCGGCAGCGATCCCACCCACCCGGCGCCCGACACCTCGGTGGCCCACCTGCTGTTCGACAACGGCGTGCGCTGCCTGTGGCACCACGGCACGACGGCGCCGCTGATCGGCGACCCCGCCACCACCTACCAGCACCTGCGCGCGGCCGCCTACGCCGCGCGCGCCCGGTGGCCCCACGCCCGGACGGCGCCGCTGACCGGCCACCCCGCCACCACCTCCCAGCACGTGCGCGTGGCCGCCTACGCCGAGCGCGGACGGGTGCTGTACGAAGAGTTCCGCAACTGGGAAATCGTGGGACCGGACGGCACCGAGTGCGGCCACGTCGGCGCCACCTGGAACGCCAACAACCTGCTCGCCCAGGCCGGCCTGACGCGCGCCACGCTGAACTGGCTGGAGGACGGCGCGGCGCTGCCGGGCACCAACCTGAACCAGTCGCTGCACGAATTCAAGACCGTGCTGGCGCTGTATGCCAGCACGCTGCGGCGGCAGCCGATCGAGCTGGCCAGCTTCGAACCCGAGGATGACCTGTTCGAGCAGCTCACCGCCGTCCTGAGTTGACTCGATGACCCCCGGCCGCCGGCAGCGGAGCTGAGTCGCATGGATCTTGCCGACCTGCGCATCGTACTGGTGCGGCCCGAGGAGGGCCGCAACGTCGGCGCCGCCTGCCGCGCCGCCAAGACCATGGGCATAGAGCAACTTCACTTGGTGGCGGCGGACGGCATCGACCGCCACGTCGCGCGCGTTGTGGCCGTGCACGCCGCCGACCTGCTCGACCGGGCGGTGGTGTGCGGCAGCGTCGCCGAAGCGGTGAGCGGCTGCACACTGGCGGCGGCCGTAACCCGGCGTGACGGCAAGCGGCGCAAGTACCGGATCTGGACCGCCGAACAACTGGGCCGGCGCCTGGCCGAGCGCGGCGCGGGACCGGTGGCGGTGGTATTCGGCAACGAGAAGAACGGCCTGTCGGACGCCGAGATGGAGCCGTGCCAGGTGGCGGTGGCGATTCCGTCGGCGCCGCAGTTCCCGTCGTTGAACCTGTCGCACGCGGTGCAGGTGGTGGCCTACGAGATCTACAAGCAGGGTCACGCCCCGCGCCAGGCACGCCCGCGCCAGCGCCCGGTCGGCGCCGAGCGCATCGCACGCATGGCGGAGCCGCTGACCGGCGCGCTGGCCGAGGTCGGCTTCTTCAGCGAAACCGGCGCGGAGAGCGTGCAGCGCTTCCTGACCGACATCCTCACCCGCGCCGACCTGGTGGACCGGGAAGCGCAGCGCCTGGAGCGCATCCTGCACAACGTCGGCGGCGTGGTGCTGCGCACCAAGCGCTGACCGCGCTATGCGAGGCTACCGATGCCCGCTACTATCGATGCCGTTATGGTGAAACTGGGCAGTGTGATCATGGGCAGCCGGGAAGGCGACGCCGCGGTCGGGACAACGCACGGATCGAGCGTCTCCGACGTCTTCGCCCTGGCGCGGGAGCATCGCAAGCGAGGCTTGGCCGCCGCCTACTGCCCCACCGCGTCAATCGACGACCGCGACCGGCTGCGCGACATTCGCGACGCGTTCGCCGCCGCGGGCGTGGTGATCGCCGAGGTGGGCGGCTGGCGCAACATGCTGCATCCCGACCCCGCGGAAGGCAAGCGCGAGCGGCAGCGCATGGCCGACTACCTGGCGATCGCCGACGAGGTGGACGCCCGGTGTGCCATTACCTGCATCGGTTCACCCGGCGGCCCCGGCCAGGGTTCGCACGACGCCTTCAACTTCACGCCCGATGCGTTCGACGCCGCGGTCGAGAACGCGCGCTGGCTGATCGACACCGTAAAGCCCAAGCGCACCCGCTTCGTGTACGAAATCTATCCGTTCAGCGTGGCCGACACCCCCGCCAACATCCGCCGCCTGCTCGACGCCGTCGACCGGCCCGAGTTCGCCGCCCACATGGACTTGGTCAACCTGATCAACTGCCCGCGGCTCTACTACCGGAGCGGGGACGTGGCGCGGGAGGTGGTACGCCTGTTCGGCGACCGCATCGTGTCCGCCCACGCCAAGGATCTGAAGATGGCCGAGGACGTAAGCGTAATCATGCACGAGGTACGCCCCGGCTGCGGCAACATCGACTACGCCGCCTACCTGCGCGTCCTGCACGAGTTGCCGCACACCGTGCCGCTGATGCTCGAGCACCTGCACACCCAGGAGGAGTACGACCTCGGCGTCGACCACATCCGCGCGGTAGCCGCCGCCGAGCAGATTCCGCTCGCCTGACCGGCTCGCCCGGCTACTCCGACACCCAGATGTTGGCGTAGCGCACCGGCGCGGCGTCGGCCTGCAGGCGCAACGGGCCGCGGCCCTGCCACTCCGCCGGCAATTCGGTGAAGCCGCGCACCGTGGGCTCGGACACCTCCACGTTGTGGTGGATGCGGGTGCCGTTGAGCCACACCGAGATCTGTCCGCCCTCGCCCTGCGGCGTGTACTCCACCTCCAACTCCTGCCATACGCCCGGCTGCACCGCCACGTCGACATCGGGCGCCTTGAAGCCGTTCAGCGCTCCGCAGCGGTGCTCGGGCGACTCGGGCGCGGCGCCGCGGATCTCGATCTCGTAGCGCCCGGCAATGAACGCGCCGCCGGTGCCGGCCAGCTTGGCGGGCACCCAGTCGGGTTGCTCGGGGAGCTGAAAGTCGAGGTGCAGCCGGTGCGCGCCGAAGCGCGCCTCGCTGTAGATGTCGCCGTAGCCCGGCGCCGCGGTCAGCACGTTGCCGGCGGCCGGCCAGCGGCCGGCGCTGAACTTCTGCCCGCCGGCGGTACTCTCGGCGCGCCGGTCGAGGCGCATGCCCGGCGGTTGCGCGCCGGGATCCCAGTGCCGCCAGCCGGTCAGCGGGGCGCCGGTGAACAGCACCGTTGCGCTGTGCGGCGGGCGCCGCGGCGGCGGGGGCATTGCCGACTCCACCGGCTGCTCGCCACCGTCGTCGCCGCCCTCGCCGAGGCACCAGGCAATGCCGTTCCGCAACAGCTGCGTGAATGCCGGCACTTCGAAGTGCTCGGCGCTCCCGAGCGAGGTAAAGAACACCCGCGAACCCGGCGTGTAGCGGTTGACCCACGCCACCGGTTCCGCCGGCAGTTCGCCGGTCTTGCCGAACATCAGCGGCGTGGCGGTATCGTTCAGCGGCACCGCGTTGTAGGTGCCGCCATAGCCCATCTCGGTGACGCGCGGCAGGTCGCGCACGATCGGGTGCGCGGCGGCGGCAGGATCCACCACCGCGAGCTGGCCCGCCTGGTTGGGGGCGTGGCTCATGTAGTGGCCGCCGAAGTAATCCGGGCACCAGCCGCTGGCGTTGCTGAACGCGTGGCTCGTGGTGCGCAACCCGACCGCCGGGCGCCCGGAGGCAAACCAGTCGTGCAGCGTGTGCAGCTGTTCCGGGGTCGGCTCGCGGAACCGAACACAGATCACCAGCAAGTCGGCATCGTCGAGGCCGGTCAGGTCGAGCGGGTCGGCCTCCACGCCAACGCTCAACACCGCCTCGCAGCCGAGTTCGCCGGCTACCTGCTCCGCAAAGGGTGGGAGGGTACGCTCGGAGTGGTACTCGTCCTCCCCTACCAGAAAAAAGATCTTCCTGCTCATGTGGTTTCGCTCGCTTGTTGCAGCGTGTCCGCGACCTCGGCGACCAATGCCGGCCGCCCGTTCCGCAAACTCGCCCCGTGGAATACTCCCGTAACTATACGCCTTCGCTCGGGAAGGAGAAAGATGGCCTGGTGAAACAGGAACCGGATGCGCCCCTTCGGTTCGACCCGCAGCGTTATCTCGAACCGGTCGCCGCTGCGCAGCGGGTAGTGATAGTCCACCTCGGCGCGCACCAGCACGAGGTCGATGCCGCGGTTGTGCAGGCCAGCGAAATCAATGCCGAGCGAGCGCAGATACTCGTGCCGGGTATGCTCGCAATACTGCTGGTAGACCGCGTTGTTAACGATTTGCTGCAGGTCGCACTCGTAGTCGCGCACCTTCATCTGCAGGCTGAAGGGGGCATCCATCACCGGCAGCAGATTTCGTCGATCATGCGCCCGTAAACGTCCACCGCACGGTGCAACTCGGGCAGCGGAATGTATTCGTTCTCGGTGTGTGCCTGGGCGATGTCGCCGGGGCCGAGCACCACCAGCTCGACATTGCCCATGAAGGCGAACGCATCGGTGCCGAATCCCACCGTTTCCGCCCGCTCGGCCCCCGTCGCCTGCCGAGCGGCCTCCACCACTCGGCAGTCGGGCGGTACCCGGAACGCCTTGCCGGCGTGCCCCTCGCATTGCAGCCCGTGGCGACCGGCCTTCTCCTCGATGATCGCCATCAGGTCGTCGCTGCGATCGCCCGGCATGGGGCGGAAGCCGACCGTGCATACCGTCTTCGCCGCGGTCACATTGGGGCGGGTTGCGCCGTCGTCGATGGTGACGTTGAGGCAGTTGTGCGGCGGCGTGAACTCGTAATTCAGAAACGATTCGTCGTGCTGGATCTCCTTGGCCAGCAGGGCGATCTCGGCCAGGAACGGGGCCATCAGGAAGGTGGCATTGATCCCCTTGCCGGTGCTGCTGTGCGCCGCCCGTCCGTGGGCAGTGACGAAACAGAGCGAGCTCGCCTTGTGGGCGTACACGGGAATCATCCTGGTCGGCTCGGTGATCACGCCAAACTCCGGGCCGCCCCGGTACAACCGGGAACGCGCGGCCACGTCCACGGCGCCACGCCCGCTCACCTCCTCGTCCGCGGTAACCACCACGTATACCGGACGAGCGAGCCGCTGCTCCGGCACCGCGGCCGCCGCGGCGATCGCCGCCGCCAGCGGCCCCTTCATGTCGCAGCTGCCAAGCCCGACCAGGCGGTCGCCGTCGACCCGCGGCGCCCACGGATTGCCCGCCCAACTGTCGCCCGGAACGGTGTCGCTGTGCGAGAACAGTCCGAACCCGCCGGCGCCGGCACCGCGCCGCCCGACCAGGTTCACCTTCCGGACGCCGTCCGGATCGTCGTACTCCAGCCGCTCCATCTCGAAGCCGGCGCCCTCCAACACCTGCTGCAGCAGGTCGCTCACCGGAGCGTTGCTGTGCCGGCTCACGGAGTCGATCGCGACGAGCTGCCGTGTCAACTCTACGGCATCAATGTTCATGCTGCCCAATGTGCGGGTACCGGCGCCCGTGCGGCAACGCTGCCGCGGCAGCGCGCGCGCTACCCGACGAACGGAGCGTACTTGCGCCGAACCTTGTCGGTGACCTCCCCGATGTCGTAGCCGGTGGCGTACAGCCAGTGCTTGGCACCCTGCTCCGACACGTAGGTGAACTCCTTGGCCAGCGCCCGGCTGGCGCCGCCGGGACCTTCCAGATCGTACAACTCGTTTACGTAAGCGGCGAACGAACCGCGGTCGGCGGCGATGGCGGCGATGGTACGTGCATTTCTCACTACTGCCGCCAGCTTGGCGCGGTACTTGATAACCCGGTCGTCGCCGGCGATGCGGTCCACGTCGTCGTCGCTGAAGGCCGCAACCGCATCCACGTCGAAGCCGGCGAACACCGCCCTGAAGCCGGGCCACTTGCCGTCTACTACCTGACGGTTGAGGCCGCCCATGAAGATGATGCGCGCCGCGGCTTCCAGATAGCCGGCGTCGGTGTCTGGTTTCGAGGGATGCATGCACACCAGCTTACGCTATCGACTGCGTCCCGTCACTCCACGCCGGCGGCGCGGATGCGGCGCGGAGCGGCGCACAACGGCACGCAGAGCGATCACGCAGCCGCAAGGATCGTCGTTACTCCGGGATCTCCGCCACGATGACGGGCCCGCGGCGGATGTGGTCGCCGAGGTACCGTCGATCCTGGGCGGACTGCAATCTCAGCAGCGATTGCGAAGTGCTCGGCAGCGAGTAGGACTCGGCCTTCGTCAAGTCCACGCGGTAGCCGAGATCCGCCATCGCGGCGATGGTCACCTTGCTGAGCGGCTGGCTCGTCCGCGAATCCAGGTAGATCGTGCCAATCATGAGTTCGTTGCCGAACACCGCCTCTCGCCAGTGCCCGTCCAGGCCTCCTGGGCCGTAGTCCGCCGTATTGTTTTCCACCGGCACCTTCCCGCCGCCGCTGTAGGAGGAGCCGCCAACCTCATCGAACGCGGTGCGCGACGCCTGTCCGGCAAAATGAGTGTCCGGCAGCGTAGTGTCTCCGGGGTTGTTCTCAAGATGATCCAGGGCCGAATTCCTCAGCAGGTGGTGCCACTGGAGAGTCGTGCCATACCCCAGCACGTGCGCCATCTCGTGCACGGCCACGCGTAGTTGTCCCGCCGCTCCGAGTGTCGGCCAATCGTCGTTGTCAAAGGACGCGTCGCCGATCATCGGCAGGCCGCCGGGCCGCCACACGCAGGGACCCGCGACGGCCAGCGTCCCGAACAACCCGTCCATTCTCTGCAGTCTGATGTCGATGCGCAGATCGTCGACGGTGTCCCCGAACGCGGAAGGATCGCCATCCTCGCACTCCCAATCCGAGTCCAATACGATGCGCCGGCTCAGGTCGCCGGTGATGATGCTCTCCCAGACGTCGGCGGCAGCACGGAAGACGGCCTTCTGCGCAGCCGTCGTATCCGGGTTGAGATAGCGCAACTCGATGTCGAACGACATATCCGATTCATCCCGGTCGAGCAGCCACACGGCGAGTTCGTAGCGGGTCGCGGATGTGCCCGACACGCGGACGTAGACTTCGGCCGACGCATCTCCTCCGAGATCGACGGACGCCGCGTCGAAACTGTCGTTATTCGTGGAGGTGTAGCCGCCGCCCTCGATGCGGACGACCGTACTCGCCGGATAGCCGGGATCGCCGACCCGCCCCTCGTCGGTGGCCGTAATCACGTCGAGGCTGGCCGTCACGGCGACCTTGAAGAAGTCGATATCGGCCGCGGTTTCGAGCCGGCCGGACGTGGGAGAGCCTTGCGTGATGGCGGTCGCGGTGGCGCGCGTGTTGCCGTGGTCGTCAGTGGGAGCGTCGTCGTCCACGATCAGGCCGGTCGCCGTGTCGTCTCCCAGGACGGCGTTGACGGGATCGAGCAACTGCACCGTGAAGGTCTCACCAGTGCCTTCATCCAGATCGTCCTGCAGGATCGGTACGACGATGCTCTGCCGCAGCGTCGCGCCGGCGCTGAAGACCAGTTCGCCCTCGGTCTTCGTGTAGTCCGATGCCGGGTGGGTTTGCGCGGTGCCGTCGTTGGTTTCGTAGAACACGGAGACCGCCTCGGCGCTCGGCCGGTTCAGCGTCACGGTGAACAGCATTACTCCGTCCCCCTCGTTGGCACGGCTGTCGGCCACGTCGAGACGGGGCAGACCACCGATGATCGGCTGTCCTGAATCGTCGTTGTCGGTGATGGTGCCGGTCGCCTCGGCATCGCCGAGTGTCGCGTGCACCGGCGAATACAGCCTGACCGTGAATTCCTCGTCCTCCTCGTCGTCGCGGTCCTCGGAGATGGCAATCCGGACATCTTGTGCGAGCGGCCCGCCGGGCGTAAACAGTAACCGGCCGTCTTTCTCGGTGTAGTCCGAGCCGGCGGTCGCAGTCACGGCGCCGGTCCGGTAGAACACCGTCACCTGCCGCCCGCTCGCCGGCGTAAGCAATACCCGGAACGCCATGCTGCCGGCGTCCTCCGCCGCCTCACCGTCCGCGATCGTCAGCACCGGCAGATCGTCGTCGTCGGTGATGGTGCCGATGGCCGTCGCCCGCCCGAGCGACGCAGCGGAGGCCGGGCTTACCCCGGTCAAGTGCACCGCGAAGATCTCCTCGTCTTCGTCCAGCCGGTCCTGCAGGGTGGCGACCCGAATCGTCTGCCGCCGCGGCGAACCGCTGCCGAACACCACCGTCCCATTGGTCTCGGCCGTGTAATCGGCACCGGCCGCCGCGGTTTCGTCCACTGTCTTCCAAGCAACCGTCATGCCGGACTGGGTTCCGGATACCGTCACCACGAAGGCTGCCGGCTCGCCTTCCCGCGCGGATGCAGGCGCCACCGACACGATCGGCGTGCCCGGCTCCGCGATGTTCACGGTAGCCGGAGTGGTATCCACCTCGACCGTTCCGGTGGCGGTGGACGCGCGCGTGAGCGCCAGCTCGATCGTTTCCAGAGGCTCCGGTTCGTTGTCGGACAGCGTCGTGATCGTGACCTTGGCCAGGGACACGCCGGCATCGATCGTGGTCGAACCGTCCGGTACGTGGTAGTCGGCCGCCGCACGCGCGGTCCCGGCGACCACGTAGTCCACGACGATCGGATCCCTGCTCGACGCACCGGCGGCGGCCACGGTAAAGGTCGCCGGCTCACCCTCCAACACCGTGCGCGCATCGGCGGTCACCGCCACCCGCGGCGGACCCCGTTCCGGCGTACTCGGAGGCGCCGGCGGATCCCCAGCGTCCGGCGCAAGATTGGGCCCGTCGGAAGTTTCCCGCTCACCGCCGTGCGGCGCTGCCGCCGCGCTGCACCCGCCCACAGTTGCAAGCAGCAGCCCGCCAAGAGCGATGAGCAACAGCGCAATCAACGTCAAGCGACAGCTTCTTGCACGGGTGGCGGGGACCATCCGTTCATTTATAGCGCATCACGCTCGGTCAGTCCTCTTGTGGTGTCGACCACGTCGACCATCGCGCGGCCCTGGCGACCCCTGGCTGGCGGGCGGCGCACCCGATCGGTCGACTTCCGGAGCTTCCGGAGGACCCGGCGGTTCCTGAACGCCGGTTACCCGCTATACTGGACCGGCACCGATGGTAGAGAGCAGACCCAACATTGTGTTCGCGTTCGCAGACGACTGGGGGCGCTATGCGAGCGCCTACCGCCGCATCCAGGGGTCCGGCACCCCTAACGCGGTCATCGACACGCCCCACTTCGACCGGGTGGCGCGCGAGGGGGCGCTGTTCACCAATGCGTTCGTGCCGGCGCCTTCCTGCACGCCGTGCCGCAGCTCGATCCTCACCGGACGCTACTTCTGGCAGACCGGGCGCGGCGCGATCCTGCAGGGAGCGGAGTGGGACGAGACGATCCCCTCCTACCCGCTGGCGCTGGAGGAGTCCGGCTACCACATCGGCTACACCTACAAGGTGTGGTCGCCGGGCACGCCGCGCGATGCCCCGTACGGCGCCGACCGAACGCGCTACGCCCCCGCCGGCACCCGCTACGGCAGCTTTTCCTTCGTCGCCACCGAGCTGGCGCCGGAGCGCGGCGTGGAAGGCGCCAAGCAGGTGCTGTACGACGAGACGCGCGACAACTTCCAGGCGTTCCTGGACGCGCGCGAGCCGGGGCAGCCGTTCTGCTACTGGTGGGGGCCGACCAACACCCACCGCAAGTGGCAGCGCGGCTCCGGCAAGCAGCTCTGGGGCCTGGAGCCGGACCACCTGAAGGGCCGCCTGCCGGCGTTCCTGCCCGACGTGCACGACGTGCGCGAGGACGTGTGCGACTACCTCGGCGAGTGCCAGGCGGTCGACGCCGGCCTCGGCGTGCTGCTCGCCAGGCTGGAGGAGGTCGGCGAACTGGACAACACGCTGCTGGTAGTGAGCGGCGACCACGGCATCCCCGGCTTCCCGCGCGGCAAGTGCAACCTGTACAACCTGGGCTGCGAGGTGGCGCTGGCGGCGCGCTGGCCGGGCCGCGTGCCGGCCGGGCGAACGGTGCACGACTTCGTCAACCTGATGGACTTGGCGCCGACCTTCCTGGAGGCGGCGGAGGTGGACCGGCTGCCCGGCATGGCGGGGCACAGCCTGCTGCCGGTGCTCGAGTCGCCCGCCTCCGGCCAAGTGGACGAGTCCCGCGACCACGTCGTGCTCGGCCGCGAACGCCACGTGGCGCGCGCGCGCGCCGGCAACAAGCCCTACCCGCAGCGCGCCATCCGCACCGACCGTTACCTGTACATCCGCAACTTCACGCCGGACCGGTGGCCGATGGGCGACCCGCGCGGCCTGGACGATCCCGCCACCGTGCCGCCCTCCTACGAGGAACTGTGCGAGAACACCTGGGTAGCCTACGCCGACATGGACGGCTCCCCATCGAAGGCGTGGATGGTGCACCACCGCGCCGAACCCGAGGTACGCGCGCTATTCGAGATGGGCTTCGGCAAGTACCCGGCGGAGGAGCTGTACGACCTGGACCGCGACCCCCACTATCTGGACAACCTCGCCGGCGACCCGGCGTACGCGGAGGCTCGCGAGCACCTGTCTTCGCGGCTCATGGCGGTGCTGCGGGAGCAGCACGATCCCCGCGTTGCCGAACCGGACTGCCGCTTCGAGCGCTCCCCCTACACCGACCCCCACACCGGCTTCTGACGCTCTGACCGCCCGACCGCCCCCGACCGCCCGCGCGACTTGTAAGGACGCGGGGTTTGCTTCAGAATGGCGAGTAAAGCTGTGAAGCTGCCCTTGTCGGCAGTGGAAAACTGGAGGACCCGATGCATTCGAAGACTTTGCAATGCCTGCTGGCGACACTGTTCGTGGCCGGCGTAGCCGTGATCCCACTCGGTGCGGCGGCACAGGAGGACACCGCCGCTGCACCCGGCGAACCGGTAGTGCTTACCTTCAAGCTGCGCCCCAACTCGCCCGGATTCGATCCCGACGTCGCAGCAGACATCGCCGAGTTCGAACAGATGATGGCCGACGCGGGGACTCCGGTGACCGTCGACCTGCAGTATTTCGCGGGGCCGAACGCCGAGTACACCACCAAGAATACGCTGGAGTTGCGCTCGGGCCAGGGACCTGACCTGTTGTTCGAGGAGACCGGAAGGTCGCAGAACTACATGCGGGCCGGGTTCCTGATGCCGCTCGACGACTACGTGGCGGATTGGGAGCTGTGGGACCAGGTAATCGAACCGTTCCGGCGCTGGATGGGCTACGACGGCCACGTTTACATGATTCCCATTCAATCGAGTGCAATCCCGCTCTACTATCGCAAGGACCTGTTTGCCCAGGCGGGGCTCCCCGCCGAGTGGCAGCCGACCAGTTGGCAGGAGATTCTGGACGCCGCGGAGCAAATCAAGGCGTCCCTGCCGGGCGTCACGCCGCTGCTGTTCATCGGCGGCAAGGAGGCGGGCGCCCAGGTCACGTTCAGCCGTTTCAACCTGCTGTTCAACGGCGCCGGCGGATTGCTCTACGACTACGACGACGAAAAGTGGGTGGTGACCAGCCAGCCGCTCCTGGACGTGTTCGAGTTTTACCAGACCATGGCCGAGCGCGGTCTGCTCAACCCCGAGCGTGCGGTCGGCGGCCAGGCCAACGACTGGTCGATCGAGGCGTTTCAGAACGGCACCGGAGCGATCAACCTTTATGGCTCGTGGGCCTACATGTTCCACTGGAGCGAGGGCCGGTCGCACCCGATCCCGGACCTGCAAGACACGGTGGGCTACGCCAGGATGCCGGCCAGGGAACCGGGCGCCAGCTACCGCGGGCAGGACTGGGTCTCACAGTCGGGCGGCTGGAACTACATGATTCCGGCCAGCAGCACCGAGCGTGCCGATACCGCCTGGGAACTCATCAAGTTCCTGTCCGCCACCGAACGCCAGGCCAAGTACAACGCCACCAAGGGACAAGCGGCCACCCGCCGGGACGTGATGCAGCATCCCACCTTCCAGGCCAACCCGTTCCTGGCCGAGACCAGCAAGTGGCTGGAATACACCTACATGAAGCCGCACTTCGTGGCCGGCTTCGCCGGCGGTCCCGAGAACGCCATCCGGGAAGCGATCGGCCGGATCATCATCGGCGAGTGGACCGGAAGGGAAGCGATGGAGCAGTTCGCGCGCGAGATGGAGCAGATCATGGGGCCGGACAAGATCAAGTACGAGATCGACTTGTAGCCATCAGTCGGGAGTGGAACCTGGTGCGGGCGTTGCCTTGACGGCACCGACCGTACCGGGCCGCGGCGGAGCGTCGGATTCCACCTCCACGAATTCAAACCGGTGACGCAACGACTGCGGCGACAACCGTTCCTGTTCCTGGTGCCGGGGCTGGCCATGATCATGGCGGTGTTCGTGGCGCCATTCTTCTGGACGGTCGCGCTCGGGTTCACGGACTTCAACCTGTGGGGAGACCCGACGCGCGGGGTGGCCTTCGTCGGCCTGCGCAACTTCGCGCGGCTGATGCAGGATCGCGACTTCTACAACAGCACTGCGGTCACGCTCTCCTTCGTGCTGCTGGCCGTGATCGGGCACGTCACGCTCGGGTTGCTGTATGCCAACCTGATCCGGGTCCCGCGCATCCGCTTCACCAAGGTGATCTCGGTGAGCATGCTGATCCCGTGGCTGACCCCGGGACTGGTGGTCGGCTACATGTGGCGCAGCGTGCTGAACGTCGACTACGGATCGCTCAACGACCTGTTGCAACTCGTCGGGCTGATGCGCATCGACTGGCTGCGCAACTACCCGCTCATCTCCATTCTCATGGCGAACTGGTCGCGCGGCATGGCGGTGGCGTTCATCCTGCTGTCGGCCGGCCTGGAGAGCATCCCCTCCACCGTCTACGACGCCTCCAAGATCGACGGCGCCTCAGCGTGGCAGACCTTCCTGTACATCAAGATCCCGATGATCCGCTACAGCCTGCTGCTGACCGTGCTGATGAGCACCTTCGGCACCCTGCTGGCATTCGACATGGTGTACGGACTGACCGGCGGCGGTCCGCTGGGGCGCACCGAGGTATTCGCCATCTACCTCTACAACGAGGCGTTCGGCCACATGGCGCTCGGTTATGCCGGCGCGGCGAGCACCGTGATCCTGATGCTCACGGTGGGACTGGGGCTGATCTACATCAGGTTGAACCGTGTCGTCGAGAACTAGCACGGTAAAGCCGTTGCTGCTGCGCGGCGTCGTCTACCTGGCGTTTGCCGCCCTGCTGTTCTACGTGTTCGCGCCCTACCTGTGGCTGATCTTCACGGCGCTGTCGACACAGGCGAACCTGCAGCTCCGCTTCCCGGTACAGCCGACCCTGGACAACATCGTCGAGGCGTTCACCGGCCAGACCCTGCGCTGGACGCGCAACAGCTTCATCATTGCCAGTTCCACCACCCTGCTGGCGCTGGCGGCGAGCGTGACCGGCGGCTACGCCCTGTCGCGCGGCACCTTCCGCGGCAAGACGACGCTGATGTACGGCATCATCCTGACCCGGGTCATTCCGTCGACGCTGATCATCGTACCGGTGTTCGGGATAATGCTGTGGCTGGGCCTGCTGGACACCCACGTCGGCCTAGTGCTGGTGTACGTCGGCATCACTACACCGTTCAACCTGTGGATCATGAAAGGCGCGATCGACGCGGTGCCGGTCGAGCTGGAGGAAGCGGCACAACTCGACGGCGCCTCGCGCTTGAAGATCCTCGGGACCGTGGTACTGCCGCTGATCGTACCGGGCATCGGTGCCGTCGGTGTGCTGTCGTTCGATGCCGCGTGGGGCGGTTTCATCATGCCCCTGGTCCTGCTCAGCAGCACCGACAAGTACCCGGTATCGGTGGGCCTATTCACCGCTTTCGGCCTGGACGAGAACGTTGACTTCCCGAAGCTGGCCACCATGTGCCTGATTTACATGCTGCCGGTGATCATCCTCTACTTCACGGTCGGCGCCTATTTCCGGAAGGGGCTGGCCTCGATCGGCGCCGGCGACCGATGATGCGGACCGGAAGCGAAGGAATGTCGAGACTGGAGGTGGACGAGGCGGAGTTCCTGACCGGCTGCTGCCTGGAAGTGGACGGCGGCCGCTGCTTGTGATGGCCGGACCGACGCGCCCAGGGCACGCCCGGCAGGACTTGACGCTACGCCGCGGTCGCGCGGCGGCGCCGGCGGCCGCCGGAGCGGGCGGCTGCATTGCGGCCACGGTAGCCGGCCCCGTGCGTACGCGCCGACTGCGGCGGCCGCTTCCGTTGCGGTGCCGGCGGCGACACGTGGAACGGTTGGTCGCGGACCATTTCCAGTTCGACGCGGGTGAGTTTCTCGATGGCGCGGAGCTGCGGCACCTCGTCGAGAGCGCAGAACGACAGCGCACAACCGGATGCACCGGCACGCGCCGTACGGCCGATGCGGTGCACGTAGCTCTCCGGCTCGTGCGGCAGCTCGAAGTTGATGACGTGGCTGATACCGTCCACGTCGAGGCCGCGAGCCGCAATGTCGGTCGCTACCAGCACCCGTGAGCGCCCGCGCCGGAACCGTTCCAGCGCGCCCTGACGGGCATTCTGCGACTTGTTGCCGTGGATGGCGTCCGCCGTTACACCGGCGGCCGTAATCTTCTGGGCCACCCGGTTCGCACGATGCTTGGTGCGCGCGAATACCAGCACCCGGGACAGGGCCGGGTCGTCCAGCAGCTCGCGAAGCAGAGCCGGCTTGTCCTCGCTGTTCACGAAGTACACGTACTGCCGCACCTTGTCCACGGTGGTGGCCGCCGGCGTCACCTCCACGCGCTCCGGCCGGTGCAGAATCTCACCGGCCAGACTGGCGACGTCGGACGGCATGGTGGCGGAGAACAGCAGCGAGTGGCGGCGCTCCGGCAGCTTGCGGATGATCTTCTTCACGTCGTGGATAAAGCCCATGTCGAGCATGCGGTCCGCTTCATCGAGAATGAAGTGGGTGATACGGCTGAGACGGACATGGCCCTGCTCCAGGAGATCGAGGAGCCGGCCCGGGGTTGCCACCACGATGTCGATGCAGCGTGACAGCGCGGCGACCTGGGGACGTTGCGAGACGCCGCCGAGGATAACCGTCTGGCCGAGCCCGAGACCGGCGCCGTAGTCGCGAAAATCGTCATGAATCTGAATGGCGAGTTCGCGCGTCGGGGCCAGCACCAGGGCGTGCGGCGTGCGCGGGCGGGGCCGTTCCGCGGCGCCGGCAAGCTGCTGCAGGACCGGCAGCGCGAACGCGGCGGTCTTGCCGGTTCCGGTCTGCGCGATGCCGAGCAGATCCTTGCCGGCGAGGAGATACGGGATGGCCTGCTGTTGAATCGGCGTGGGAGCGGCGTAGCCTCTGGCTCGCAGCGCACGCAGAATGGTCTCGATCAAGCCGAGAGAAGAGAAGCTGGTGGGTTGCAAAAAAATTCCTTGTTGGTCGAGAACGGTTTGACGGCGCCGTGCCGTTGGCCAGGCAGGCGGGTGGCGATATTGGCGAGTAACTGGCCCGTAAGATCGCACTTGCCCGCGCTCGGGTCCAGTCCTCGCCGGCGGTGCGGTGCCGGACAGTGTCGGAGCGGCGCGTACTGGCACCTACTGGATTCCGGATATTGCACAGGAAGTATCACTAAAGTACCATCCTGCCATGAAGACCGAACTGGTTACGACGCTCAAGCGGCAGGCAACGCGACTGCTTGCGGAACTGCGGGAAACCGGCGAGCCGGTCCTGATCACCGAGCACGGCAAGCCGTCCGCATACCTCGTCAACGTCGAGTCATACGAAGCCTTGCAGGGCAAGATGCGGATTCTGGAAGGCATCGCGCGCGGAGAGCGTGCCCTGCTCGAAAACCGTACCTACACCGACGCTGAAGCAAAGCAGAAAATGGCCAAGTGGCTCGCCTGATCTGGGCGGCCCCGGCCCTCGCCGACCTTGATGAGATAGCGGAGTACCTAGCACTCGACGATCGGCCGGCCGCAATCCGGTATGTCCGAAAAGTGTTCGAGACGGTCGATCGGCTTAAGCAGTTCCCGAGCTCCGGCAGGCGCCCCGCCGAACTGCCCGACACGCGCTACCGGGAAGTGGTGGTCCCACCCTGCCGGGGGTTTTTCCGCCAGGAACGAGACCGCGTGTTCATCCTGTACGTCATGCGCTCCGAGCGCCTGCTGCGTACCCATCTCCTGGAGCAGCGGCGTGAGCAGGCGAATACTCCGGAGCACGAATGAGCCGCGCGCCGGCACGGTGACAGCCGGCTGGACAGCGTCCCGCGACGTGTTCAGACTGCCGCTCAGGGGGAAGCGTGCAACACGAGCCTGCCGAGAATGTTCCGCTCGCCGACGTGTACGTGTGCGGGGTGATGGAACCGGACGACCCGGCCGCGCCGCTGCCGAAGCTGCGCTGGAGCCTGCTCGCCGACCAGTCGCCGGCTGCCGCCGTCGGCATGCCGGTGATGGGCGGAGCCGGCGACTATCACACCATCTGCGGGCCGGTGCTGGCGCGCACCACGAGCGACACGCTGCTGATATTCGCCGAGGGGCGGCACGACTCCCGCGACGACTTCGGCAACATCGACGTCATCCTGCGCCGTTCCAACGACTGGGGCGCGACCTGGAGCGACATCCAGGTGGTGCATCGCAACGGCGACGGCCAGGTCGGCAACACCTGCCCGATAGTCGACTACGACACCGCCCGCATCCACCTGCTCACCTGCACCGGCGTGCAGGACGAGATGGAGATCCTGACCGGTTCCACCTACCGGGAGGTGTGGCACTCCTTTTCCGATGACGACGGCGCGACCTGGAGCGGGCGGCGCAACATCAGCGCCATGGCGCGCCGCGCCGGCTGGTACTGGTACGCCACGGGACCGGCGGCAGGCATCCAGGTCCGCTCCGGGCGGTACCGCGGCCGGCTGGTGGCGCCGGCCAACCACAGCTACCTGCTGCCCGGCGGCGGCTACGAGTACGCCTGCCACGCGCTGTACTCGGACGACGGCGGCGACACGTGGCGGATCGGCTCCGCGCGCGGGACCGGCTCGGCTTCGGACCCGGGCGGAAACGAGAACCAGGTCGCGGAGGCGGGCGAGAACCTGCTGATCCAGGACATCCGCCTGCAGACCAACCGCACCGGCTGCCGCGCCTACCGCTACAGCCGCGACGGCGGCGCCACCTGGGATGCGATGCAAAGCGATCCGCGCCGCCCGTGCACGCGCTGCCAGGGCAGCATCATCTCCCTCGACCAGCGCCCGAATGGCACCCACAACATCCTGGTGGCCAGCAACCCGGCGCCGGTCGGGCGCCGCCTGGACCTGGGCCGGCGCGAGCACCTGGTGGCGCGGGTATCCACCGACGGCGGCCGTACTTGGCCGCGGCGCCTGGTGGTGGAGCCCTCCTACGCCGGTTACTCCACCCTGATCGAGATCGACCGCGAACGCGTCGGCATCGCCTACGACCGCCATCCGCGGCTGTCGTACCGCACCTTCTACCTGGAGGACTGCACGTGAGCGGGCGCCCGCCCAACATCCTGGTGATCATGTCGGACGAGCACGACCCGGCGGTGATGGGCAACTCGGGACACCCGCTGGTGCAGACCCCCAACCTGGACCGGCTCGCCGCCGCCGGCACGGTGTTCGACAGCGCCTACTGCAACAGCCCGATCTGCGTGCCGTCGCGGATGGCGTTCCTGACCGGCAACTACTGCCACCGGATTGGCGTGTGGGACCTCGGCTCGCCGCTGCGAGCGGAAATCCCGACCTTCGGGCATTACTTCACCGCCGCCGGCTACGACACCGTGCTGTGCGGGCGCACCCACATGCCCGGCGACGACCGGCTGCACGGCTTCGGCACCCGGCTGTACGACGACATGCACTCGTGGCGCTCGCGAACGGCGCCGAAGCGCACCGCGGAGGCGCGGCGCGGCAGCAACTCGCACGTCACCGAGTGCGGTCCCGGACGCGGCGCCTGGTACGACTACGACACCACGGTCGCCGACCTGAGCACCCGCTTCCTGAACGGCAAGGCGGCGCAGCCCTCGCAGCGCCCCTGGCTGCTGTACAGCGGGCTGATGTACCCGCACTTCCCGCTCACCTGTCCACCGGAGTATTACCGGCGCTACGACCCGGAGACCGTGACCCCCGCCGACCTGCGCGGCGAGACGCTGGAGGACCAGCACCCGGCCATCCGCCACCTCCGCTACCACTTTCGCAACGAACAGATCGTGCCGGAACAGGTACAGCGCTTGGCGCTGGCCAGCTACTACGGCCTGGTCACGCTGGTGGACGACCTGGTCGGCGCCATGCTGCAGGCAATCGACAGCAGCCCGTTGCGCGACAACACGGTGGTGCTGTACGTCAGCGACCACGGCGAGATGGCGGGCCAGCACGGCATCTGGCAGAAGCAGTGCTTCTACGAGGCCTCGGTGCGCACGCCGATGATCCTCAGAACACCGCACGGCGCCGGCGGGCAGCGCATTGGCGCCAACGTGTCGCTGGTCGACGTGCTGCCCACCCTGCTCGACCTCGCCGGCATCGGAATCCCGTCAGGCCTGCCCGGCGCCAGCCTCGCGCGGATGCAACCGGGGGCGCCAGACAGCGAGCGGGCGGTGTTCAGCGAGTACCACGCCCAGGGCATGCTCCAAGGCGGATTCATGATCAAGCGCGGCGACTGGAAGTACAATTACTATGTTGGACACGAGCCGCAACTATTCGACCTGAGCGAAGACCCGTACGAGTTCCACGACCTTGCCGCCGACCGACGCTGCGCCACCATGCGGGCCGCGCTGCACCGTGAACTGCTCAGCATCGCCAACCCCGAACAGGTGAGCGACCAAGCGCTCCGCGACCAGGAGCGCCGCCTGCGCGCTTGAGATCCTTCAACAGGTTGGATTCCAGGTGCGTCAGAACGACCCTCGAACCAGTCGAGGAACTCTTCGATGGTTGCGCCGGCCTCCAGGTTGGCAAACAGGTGTGACAGGGGCACCCGTGTCTTGGTGAATGCAGGCGCCGCTGACCTTGCCGGGGACTTGCTCAACCGCCGGGCAGGTCGACCAGTCAATCATGCGGACAGCTCCGCCGTTACGGCGGGTTCCGCACTGACCGCGGCCCGTTCGGGTGATTCAGGCGGCGTGACCACCGCGCCCTGGCGGCGCAACTCGGCCTGCATCTCCGCCACCGGCGCGGCGCGTGCCGCAACGCCGTGGCTGACCGCCAGCGCGGCGCCGACACCGGCGCCCTGGCCCATCACCCAGCACTCCGGCACCTCGCGCAGCGGGTTGTGGGAGCGCACGTCGCAGCTCAGGTTGCGGCCGGCGACCAGCAGGCCCTCCACCTCGCGCGGCACCAGGCTGCCGTACGGGATCTCCAGCGTCGGATACGCCGGCGAGACGCCCGGGCACAGGCCGATGGAGTCGGCATGGCGGCCGCTGCGCTTCCACTGGTCTAGGGTGATCTGCACCTCGCCCACCAGGCGGCGGCTGTGGCGCACGCCGATCTGGTCGGCGCTCTCCAACAGATAGGCGTGCTGCCAGCCCGGCATGTGGCGGCGCCACCACGCCAACCCGCGGCGCAGGTCGTCGCGCGAGCGAAACTCCACCTCGCTCAGGTCGGCCACCTCGATCGCCGAGTAGCCATGGTACTTGGGATGCATGGTCAGCACCTGCCCCTCGCGCGGAAGGATCGAGGCTCGGATCACCGAACCCGCCGCGCGCGCCGCCTGCAGCTTGGCCTTGTAGCCCTCGATGTCGTAGGTGCGGAAGTGCCAGAACACCTCCGTGTCCACGCCGCCGAAGCGCCCGGAGGTGTTGACGCAGGAGTGGATGGTGGTGTCGTCACGGTTTGTCTCGAACGCGGCGCCGGCGGCCGCGAACATGTCGCCGTCGCCGGTGCAGTCGATGGTGACCGCGGCGCGAATCGCGAACCGGCCCTGCTTGCTTTCGAACAGCGCGCCGCCCACCGTGGCAACGGCCGCATCCTCGCGCATCACCGGCGCCACCGCCCAGCAGTGGAACAGGGTGTGCACGCCGCGCTCGCGCACCAGGTCGTTGGCGGCCAGCTTCAGCATTTCCGGATCGATGGTCGGCGACCAGCACACCACGCCGCGGTGGGCGTTGGCGCGCGGCCCCCAGTACTCGACCAGCTCGGCGTCGCGGCTGCCCCAGTACTTGCGCTCCGGGCCGATGATGCCGCCTGCCTCCACCCCGCAGCGGTCCATGAACTCCTCGCCGACGCCGGCCACCACCGTGCGCCCGTCCCAATCGGTCATGCGGTCGATAAAGCACACGTGCCCGCCGGAGGCCAGGCCGCCCAGGTGCCCGTAGCGCTCCACCAGCACCGTGTCCGCCCCCGCCGCCGCCGCGCCGATCGCCGCCGCCGTGCCGCCCGGCCCGCCGCCGAGCACCAGCACGTCGCAGGTGCCATACACCGGCACCTCGCGCGCCGGCTCGTACAGGGTCTCCCCGTGTCCCGGTTGCATCGTCAGGTTCCGGCGACCGGCACGATGCACACCGGGGACGGAACCTCGGTCACGTGGCCGGTGGGCTGCAGCAGGCCGGTTGCCGGATCGACGTGGAAGGTGACGATGGTGTCGCTGTTCTGGTTGGCGGCCAACAGCACCGCGCCGGACGGGTCGAGCCCGAAGTTGCGCGGCGTCCGCCCCTGAGTCGGCTCGTGGCCCACCGGCTCCAGCCGCCCGTCGCCGCCGATCGCGAAGATGGCAATGCTGTCGTGGCCGCGGTTGGAGCCGTACACGAACTGACCGTTGGGATGCACGTGGATGTCGGCGCAGGTGCTTTCCTCGGCATACCCCGCGGGCAGGGTCGGCACGGTCTGGATCTCGGTCAGGCTGCCGTCGGTGGAGCCGTACGCGTAGGCCGTGATGGTGGAGTCGAGTTCGTTGATGCCGTAGGCGACGCGCCCGCGCGGGTGGAAGGTGAAGTGGCGCGGCCCGGCGCCGGGGGCGGTGGCCGTCTCGCCGGCGCGGGTCAGGGTGCCGGCAGCCACGTCGATGCGGTAGATCACGATGCGGTCGATGCCCAAGTCGGGCACGTACAGGTAACTGCCGTCGGGCGACAGGTTTACGGAGTGGGGGTGCGGCTCCTGCTGCCGCTCCGGGTTGATGCTGCTGCCCTCGTGGTCGATGGTCACCAGCCGCTCCACGAGGTCGCCGGCGGCGCAGCGGAACATCGACAGGGCGCCGCCGCCGTAGTTGGCCGCGAACACCAGCTCGCCGCTCGGATGGGCGCACACGTGGCACGGCCCGGACGCGCCGGCCAGCTGCTGCCCCGCCGCGGTCAGCGTGCCGTCGGACGCCACCTGGAACGCACTGGCGGCACCGTGCTTGCCGCTGCCGAGGTCGCTCACCTCGTTGACCGCGTACAGGAAGTCCCCCGCCGCGCTCAAGGCCAGGAACGACGGGTTGTCGACACGCGCCGCCACACCCTGCACGGTGAGGTTCCCGGAGTCGATATCCAACTCGGCCCGGTAGATGCCCTCGCTGCCCGTATCGTCGCGCGTATAGGTGCCGATATACACTCTCATGGCCGCCAGTCTACGAGCAGTGCCGGGTACCCGGCAAGGTCAGGATGGGCCGAGCGAACGGCGCATATAGCGGTCTCTGAGTTGTCGGTTTCTACTCGGTAGTCTGGAACTCCATCTGCTGCGCTTTAGTCACGCGTCGGGATGCATCGAGAATCTCAAGTGACACGAGATTGCCGTGTTCATCGTAATCGAGGATCACGCCAGGCTTGTCCTCGTCGCTCTCCGCGATCGCGGCATTCTCCTTGAGGATCACGGTCAACGAGTCTGTCTTGAGGTCATACGTCGCTTTCATGTTCGTTCACGGCTCCCAGTATTTGGCGACTCGGCTCGTGACATACACCGTTACCACCTCCTCGGGCACTCGATCGACGTCGACAAACACTCGGATCAGCTGCGCCGTCGAACCGAGGTTCACGCGAGACTGCAACACGACACGATTTGGTCGCACTTCCAACACCTGCTCCGGTGATGCGAGCACCGCACGAACGTCGGTCTCGCTGACTCCGCGACGTCGCATCTGGGATTGGGCGTGTGGAGTAAGGATGGCATGTAGGTACGCACGGCCAGTCACCGCTCTCAATATAGGGCAGAGCGACCGTACGCCACCACCGGTGTAACGGCTTCTCGTCGGTCGAACGAGCGGCCGAGTGGTCCAAGGAGTGGCTGAAGGAAGGTCTTCAGCAGGGGATTGATCGCGAACGAGCGCTGCTGTGCCGTATGACGGCCTCGCGCTTCGGACTGCCCACCGCCGAACGCCTGGCGGAGCTGTTGGCGCCTATCACCGACGCGGAGCGTCTGGCCGACGTCGGCGATTGGCTGGTGCAGTGCGACACTGGCGCCGACTTCCTCGCCCGCGTCGGCGCGGCGCCGGCCGCAGGGAACTCGGACAGAGTCTGAACCAGGTTGGCGTGGTGGGGCCTCTTGCCGGTCCGTCACGGTAGCGCGCCAGATGGCCCGTTCCGCGCCGCACCGGTCCATGTACGCCGCCGTCACACCCAGCGGGCGGTGCGCAGGCCGTCCACCCGGTCGAATTCGCGCTGGTTGTTGGTAACCAGGGTCAGCGCTTCACTGCGGGCGTGGGCCGCAATATGCAGGTCGTCGGGTCCGATCACCTCCCCCCGGCGTTGGAGATCGGTCTTGATCTCGCCATAGTGGGCGGCCGCGCGCTCACCGTACCGCAGCACGTTCAGCCGTGACGTGAAGTCCTCAACCCGGCGCCGCGTCCGGTTCGGGTTGCCGCTCTTCTCCGCCCCGTGCAGCAGCTCTGCCAGAGTAATGGCACTGATGCAGATCTCGCCCGCATGCGCGTTGAACGTGTCGAGCGCCTGGCGCGGCCTGCGGTTGATGACGTAGATCGACAGGTCGGTGTCGAGCATGAAGCGGTTCACTCGAGCGGCTCACGCCCCTCCGGCGGCCCCTGCTCGCCTCGTTCGATGCGCACGTCATCCGTGGCTTCCGCTTCTTCAAGGAAGAACGTGTCCCACACGCGGTCGACCGGTGACAGCACACGGTCGGGACCCAGCGCGCGCACAGTCACCTTCCTGACCCCGGCGGCAAAGCGCATCTCAGCCGGAATGCGCACCGCCTGGGTGCGATTGTTCTCGAACACCGAGCCCGTTGCCACATCTTCCTCCTTACTGCACTATACCTGATATATATAGCATAACGGACGCTGACGAGCTACCCCCATTCACAACCCTCTTGTCCAACGATCCATTCTGAGAATCCAGCGACGAAATTACGTCGGATACAACTCCCGCGACACCTTCAGCACCGTCGCCTCGGTGCGCGGCAGATACTCCCCCAGGATGTAGATCGCCCGTATGGGTCGGTGGCGGCTGCCCCGTGAGGCAGCCGGACGTTCTGCCATTTACGATCGGGGCCGTTGATGTATGCTGTTCGCATGACGTACGTGGACCGGATCACCATTGAGCCTGGCAAGCGTGGCGGCAAGCCCTGTATCCGTGGGCTGCGGATCACTGTGTACGACATGCTCGACTACCTTGCGTCGGGAATGACTGAACAGCAGATTCTTCATGACTTCCCGGATCTGGAAGCTGCGGACATTCGGGCCTGCCTGCAATTCGCCGCGGATCGCGAGCGCAGGTTGGTCTCAATACCGCCAGAGTGAAGCTGCTCTTCGATCAGAACCTGGCGCCACGCCTAGTCGACGAGCTCAAGCATCTAGTTTCGAAGGACGCTGACTTCCACCAAATGAGCCTAGTGCACGGCGCACCGCCCAAGGTGGTTTGGATCCGTCTCGGAAACTGCACTACCGGCGATGTCGTACGCCTCCTCGAACACCACCACCGGCGGCTCCTTGAGTTTGATGACCAGCCGGAGACTGCCTTCCTCGCGTTACGCTGAGTGTCCACATCCAGCTAAACCGAGTGGTGGGGCCTCTTTCCGGCCGTCACGGTAGCGCGCCAAATGGCCCATTCCGCGCTGCACCGGTCACTGCACTATACCTGATATATATAGCATAACGGACGCCGCCGTGCTATATGCCCCACGTGCCCCCACGTCGTGGCGGGAGATTGACACGGCGGCGGCCGGTGTGCGATCAGATCGGCCATGCATACCCGTACCGGGAACTTTCCCATTGGATTCTACGTAAAGCAGCTCACCTGGAAGGATGATCTTCTTGCGGTGGCGCGCTGGGCCAACGACAATGGTTTCGCGTTCATCGACCTGGACGAGGACGCCGACGAGACTGCCAGGCTGGTGACCGATGCCGGCTTCACGATCGGTTCCGCCGACCTGATCGGGCGCGAGCCGTTCACTTCGGCCGATCCCGACAAACGCCGCGCCGGCATTCAGGAGGCGGCCCGCTACATTCGGGCGGCGGCTGCAGGCGGCGCGCGCATCTTCAACATCTGCGGCATTCCCGAGGATTCGTCGCTGCCGCGCGCCGACAACGCGGAGCGGTTCATCGCCTCGATGCGCGAACTGGTGCCGGTATTCGAGGACACCGGGTCCTGCTTGGCCATCGAGGGCTGGCCCGGCCCCGGCGCCGTCGCCTCCACGCCGGAGTCGTACCGGGCGGTGCTCGACGGCTGCGAGTCGGCGGCCATCGGCATCAACTACGATCCGTCACACCTCATCGCCACCGGCATCGACCCGGTGCGCTTCGCCCAGGAGTTCGCCGGCCACGTGCACCACGCGCACGGCAAGGACACCGAGATTGCAGCGGAGGCGCAGTACCAGTACGGCACCCGCCAGCCGCCGCTGGCTCACCGCGAGCGGTTCGGCGACAACCACTGGCGCTATACCATTCCCGGCCACGGCGAGATGCGCTGGACGGCGGCTCTGGAAGCCCTGCAGGCAGCCGGCTACACCGGCGGCATCTCCATCGAGCTGGAAGACAAGCACTACAACGGCAGCGAGGCGGGCGAGAAGGCCGGCCTGCAAGCCGGCGGCGCCTTCCTGGCCTCGGTCTGACTCCTATGCTTCCAGGCGGCTGACGTAGTAGGCCCAGCCGATGCGGCGGCGTTCGTCGTCGCTCAGCTTGGCAGCGTCGGCCTCGGCGGCGTTGCGGCGCAGGAACTCGTCGGCGAGGATGAGCTGGCGCTCCTCGTCCATCTCGCGCCACTGGGTTTCGAGTTCCGAACGGCGGGTGTCGTCCATGACGCCGATCACGTCCTGGGCGCGCCCGAACCACTTGTCGAGGTCAAAGCTGCCATTGCCCGGCGATGCCGGCGGCGGCGCCGCGTGGCGCTGCTGATGCGGATCCTGCGGCTGCTGCGGTTTCTGCGTGAAGCGCTTGAACACCACCCACACGACAATGAAGCCGATGCACAGCAGAATGATTGTCGTTCGGTCCAACTCCATACCTAACTCCCTTGCTGCAGTACTTGCCAGACGTTGTCCGCCGGGTCGTCCCAGCGCTCGCGCAATTCGCGCAACTCGCCCTGCAGGCGGCGCACATTGTCGCCCTGCTCCGGCATGCCGGCAAGATCGTGCAACTCGCGCGGGTCGGCGGCGTGGTCGAACAGCTGCGTATGCCGCTCGCCGTCCACCACGCACTCGATCAGCTTGTGGCGCCCGTCGGTCACCGCGCGGTGCAGGTCCATGTAGGCAAAGTGTAACTTGTCGCGCACGGCGGCGTCCGGGTCGGCAAGCACCGGGCACAGGCTGCGCCCCTCCACCGAGGGCGGCGCCGCCACGCCGAGCATCCCGCACAGCGTGGGATAGATGTCGAGCAGGTAGCACAGCGCCTCGCGCCGCTCGCCACGCGGCACCCCCGGTCCGGCCATCAGCAACGGTACGTGTACGCTGTGGTCGTAGGTGCTCTGCTTGCCCATCAGGCCGTGCTGACCGAGCGCGAGCCCGTTGTCGCCGGCGAACACGATGATAGTGTTGTCCAGCTCCCCGGTGGTGCGCAGCGCGTCGATCACGCGTCCCAACTCGGCGTCCAGGTGGCTGATCATGGCGTAGTACTCGGCGATGTGGCGGCGAATGGCGGCCGGGGTGCGCGGGTAGCGCTCCAGCAGCTCGTCGCGGCCGCGCCAGCCGATATCGAACGGGTGCTCCGGCAGGAACGCGTCCGGCAGCGGAATGCGGTCCGGGTCGTACATGGTCAGGAAGCGCTGCGGCATGGTGCGCGGGTCGTGCGGCGCCATGAACGCCAGGTAGGCCAGGAACGGTGCGCAACCGTCGCCGCCGGCGCGGGCATGTGCGCCGGAACCGGCCCGCCCGAGCAGGAACTCGATGGTGGCGTCGGCGAACAACTGCGACGAGTGGGTGCCGCTGGCCACCGCGTCGAAGCGCTTGCCCTGCATCTCCACGCTGCCGGTGCCGGGGTCGAACGGGTGCGGGCGCGGCTCGGGATAGGCGCCGGTCGGGTCGAACCGGCACACCGGCACGTTCCAGTGGTCGTCCATGCCGCCGAAGAAGATCTGGTCGCCGTGCGAAAAGCAGCGCGCGTAGGATGCGGGTCCGTTGTGCCACTTGCCGGTGCCGAAAGTGTCGTAGCCGGCGCCGCGCAGCAACTCCGGCAGCATGACGTGCTCGTCCGGGATCGTCTCGCCCGAGTCCTGCAGGTGGAACAGGGTGCGCCCGGTCATCAGCATGGCGCGGCTCGGCATGCACACCGCCCCCACCGTGCCGCCCATGATATGGGCGCGGGTAAACGCGGTGCCCTCGCGCACCAGCCAGTCCAGGTTGGGGGTGTGGATGTCCGGGTTGCCGAGCGCGCGGATGGTATCGAAGCGCTGGTCGTCGGCAAAAAACAGCAGCACGTTCGGGGGTCGGGAAGCCATACCGGGGACTCTTCGCTAACCGGACGCCGGCCACACCGGGCGCAGCGTCGACACGCGCGCCTGCCGCAACCGGGCATCGCCGCCGTGCGCAAAGAAGCGCACCGGCTCGGAGCCCGGCGCCAGCACGATGCCGCCGGCCAGCATCACCCGGCCGTCGTCGGCGAACACCTCCACCGATGCGCGGTCCACCAGCACCCGTAGCGTGACGCTGTCCAGGCCGGCGGCGATCTGCGCACCGTAGGAGCCGTTGTACAGGCCGCCGGTGCGGCGGTCGTACCACACGTCGACGCCGCGCACCGCCATGCCGGCGGCAACCGCGCCGCCCAGCTCGATGGTCGCCTCAATGTCGAGCAGCTCGCTTGCCACCTCAGCCTGCACGCCGGCGCCGGCGGCCAGCGCCCGATCCTCGGCGTGCCAGGTCGCCGCGCGCAACGCCTCCAGCTCGCTCACCGGGGCGGTGGTCAGCACCACCTCGCCGCCGTGGCGGCGCAGGTGCAGGGTGTGCGGCACGCTCATGAACTGCGAGAACGGCATGCCGGGCAGCCCCTGCCGCATCCAGCCCATCATGATGCGGCGCCCGTCGCCGGCGGGCAGGTCGCTGAACGTCTGCGCGGCGTAGTGCAAGCCGGCCGGCTGCAGGCGCTTCGGTCCGCCCTCCGGCGTGAACGTGCGGCCGTCGAAGCTGCCGGTGAGGTAGGTGGTGTTGGCGCCCCAGAACACCCAGCGCTGGTCGTCGGGGTCGTCGTCGACCGCCAGCGGGAAGAAGTCCGGCACCTCCGTGCACCGCGGCAGGTCAAGGTGGCAGGTTTTCTCCCAGTGGATCAGGTCGGGCGACGCGTACAGGGCGTACTCGGTCTTGTGCAGGTAGAGCGCCATGACCCAGCGCCCGGTCGGGGCATGCCAGATCACCTTGGGGTCGCGGTTGGCCGGCGCCTCCTGGGGCAGCACCGGGTTGCCGTCGTACTTCTGCCAGGTGGCGCCGCCGTCGGCGCTGAACGCCAGACACTGGGTGAAGTCCTCCCGGGTCTTGCCGGCCGCGGTGTACAGCAGCACGATCGGCGGGTGGGAGCCGCTGCCCAGGCCGGAGGGGTTGTCGCGGGCGACCACCGCGCAGCCGGTGAACATGGTGCCCAATTCGTCCGGATAGAGCTCCACTGGCCCCTCCCGCCAGTGCAGCATGTCGCTGCTCACGGCGTGGCCCCAGTGCATGTTGCCCCACTCGGTGCCGTACGGATTGTGCTGGTAGAACAGGTGATAGGTGCCGTCGTAATGGACCAGCCCGTTCGGATCGTTCAGCCAGCCGCGCCGCGACGAGAAGTGAAACTGCGGGCGCAGCGGCTCCCGGTACAGCTCGGCGGCGCCCGGCGGCTCCGCGGCGACGTGTACCGCGTCCAGTGACGCAGCCCCCTCGTACTCTACCTGGACCGTCTTTCCCAGGTGCGCCCCGAAGTCGCTGAATACCTCGTAGTCGCTGGCGGCGATGTCGCCGAGCTCGATGTCGAACTCGCGGACCTCGCCACCTTCGGCGACTACCCGCATGCGGCCCTGCACCGGACCGCGGCGCACGGGCAGGATCAGGTAGGGATGCTCGATGGTGATTGTGGTGTGTTTCATTTTTGCTCCTCGCGAATGATTACGGCGCCCATGAGGCTGAAGCCGGAGAGATTGACCTGGTGACTGTTAAAGCGCGCCCCGGGCGGGCGCTTCGCCTTCGACGGACGGGTCTTGACGTCGCTCATCAGGCTCCAAACCGTGCGGTTGACCTGGCTGCCCGCCGGAACGGCCACCTGAATGTCCCCCATCACGCAGCAGATGCGCAACTCGTATATCCCGGGCGGCGCCGACTTCAGGTCGATGCTGGTGTCTCCCATGACGTTGATCACGAAGCTCGGGACATCTCCCGCATCCCGGATCTCCATCTCCCGGTTGCCCATCACGGTAACCGCGGCGCCGGCCGCCGCCACTGCGCCGGTCGCCCGTAGCGGTTCCCCGGCGTCGCCCGGAAAGTCGGCAACCACGGCCTCCAGCTCGCCGATGCTGGTGGCCAGCTCGGCGGCGCGCACCCGGCGCTCGTACTCGGCCAACTCCAGGTCGTCGCCGGCAAAGGCGTCCGCAAGCCGCTGCAGCACTTGCCGCCTGAGCTTCGGCACGCCGTACTCCGTCGGCCGGCCGTCGTCGTCGTCAGGCTCGGCAGCCGGCACCGCCGCCCGGTCATCGATCACAGCGATCCACCTCGCGCACAGTGTACCGATACTCGCCCCGCCTGCCGACCGGGCGTACCCGGTCCACCCGGTCCTGGTCGAATGAGGCGGGTCCGGTCAGGCGGGGGGGTGGCGGAGCAGCGCGAGGAGTTCGGCGGGGTCGAGGCGGGCCGGGGTGTCGCCGGATTCGAGCAGGCGGTCGGCGAGGTCGCGCTTGCGGTGGTGCAGGTCGACGATCTGCTCCTCGATGGTGCCCCTGGTGACCAGCCGGTAGATGGTGACCGGGCGCGTCTGGCCGATGCGGTGGGCGCGGTCGGAGGCCTGGTCCTCCACCGCCGGGTTCCACCACGGGTCCATGTGGATGACGTAGTCGGCGGCGGTCAGGTTCAGCCCCACCCCGCCGGCGGTCAGGGAGATCAGGAACACGTCGCCCTGCCCGCCCTGAAACGCCGCGATGCGCTCGCGGCGGGCGCCGATCGGGGTGCTGCCGTCCAGGTACTGGTAGCCAATTCCCTCTCTCTGCAGGTAGGCCTCGATCAGTTTCAGGTGGCCGACGTACTGCGAAAACACCAGCACCTTGTGGCGGTTGTCGAGCAACTCGGCGAGCGTCTCGCCGAACACGGCCAGCTTGGAGCTCGCCGGCGCCCCCTCCGGGCGCACCAGCGCCGGGTTGCAGCAGGCGCGGCGCAGCCGCGTCAGGTGGGCCAGGATCTCCAGCCGGCCGTCGCCGCCCCCGGGCGTCCCGGCCGCCGCCAGCGCCTCCAGGTCTTCCATGGCGCGGCGGCGCAGCGCTTCGTAGAACGACGCCTCGGCCGGCGACATCTCCACGTGCAGGGTTATCTCGGTGCGCGGCGGCAGGTCGTCGAGCACCTCGCTCTTCAAGCGGCGCAGGATGAACGGCGCCACTAGCCGGCGCAGCCGCGTGCGTGCCTGCAGCGCCGTGTCCGTGTTGCCTTCGGCGGCGCGCGCGAAGTTGCGCCCGAACTGTTGCGCCGACCCCAGCAGGCCCGGGTTGATGAAGCTGAACAGGGAGTGCAGGTCGGAGACGTGGTTCTGGATCGGGGTGCCGGTGGTGACCACGCGGAAGTCCGCGCGCAGGGCGCGGGCGGCGCGGGCGCGCTTGGTGGCCGCGTTCTTGATCGCCTGCGCCTCGTCGAGCACGGCGCTGTGCCAGGCCACGGCGCACAGCCGCTCCGCCTCCAGGTGCAGCAGCGTGTAGGTGGTCACCACCAGGTCGAATGGACCCGGATCATCGGCGAGCAGCGACGACCGGTTCGGCCCCACGAACGGCACCGCGTTCAACGTCGGTGCGAAGCGGCGCGCCTCGTCCAGCCAGTTCGCCACCACCGAGGTGGGCGCCACCACCAGCGCCGGCCCGCCGGCGGCGCGCTCCAGCAACAGGGCGAGCACCTGCACCGTCTTGCCAAGCCCCATGTCGTCCGCCAAGCACGCGCCCGCGCCCCAGCGGCTGAGACGCGCCAGCCAGCCGAAACCTACCTCCTGGTAGGGGCGCAACTCCGCCTGCAGGGTACTCGGCACCGCCGGCTCGAACTCCTGCGCCTCCTGCAACCGCCGCTTCAGGCTGTGCCACTGCCGGTCGGCGTCGAGCTGCGCCTGGTCGATCAGCTCCTCCAGGGCAACCGCGGCCACCGGCGCCACGCGCACCGCGCCGCCCGCCGCCGGACTCGAAACGACCTGCAGGTCCTCCAACTGGCGGCGGAGCGACTCGGTGAGCGCCACGAATTCGCCGGCGCCGAGCTCCAGGAAGCGCGAACCGGGGTTGGCGTCAAGGGCGGCGAACAACTGTTTCAGGTCGACGGCGCGCTGCGGATCGATGCGCAATTCGCCGGACGCCTGCAGCCAGTCCTCGGCCGTCTTGATCTGCAGCCGCAGCGCGTTGCTGTCGGCGCGCTTCACGATCCGGAACCGCTCGCCCTGCGGCCACAGGCAGCGCGCGCCGGCGGCGTCCAACTGCTCCAGCAATTCCAAAGCATCCAGGGCCTCCGTCAATTCCACGGACCACGCTCCCGGCGCCCCGTCCGCAAGCCGCGCACACGCCTCCAGCAGGCGCCCGGCGGCGGCGCGCCCCGCGCCCAGGTCGCGGCGCGCCTGTACCGCCTCGCCGGCAAGTTGAGCGAACACCAATGTTCCGCCGGCGCCCGGCGTGAAGCGGGTTTCCGAGCCGGCGATCGGTTCCACCGCCAGTTCCGCGCTCA
>MKWU01000693.1_pt1 | contig 63146 bp, 64 predicted proteins | sample 809101 | NCBI WGS metagenome assembly MKWU01 (sample SAMN05860141, study PRJNA318959) | sponge metagenome | host: Aplysina aerophoba | place: Slovenia: Piran, Adriatic Sea, Gulf of Piran | collected 2013-05-07
GGCAGCCCTGCGGGCGGCCGGCTTCGACGATTCCCGGGTCTGGTTCAACGCCAACGCCAACGTCCTGGGGAAGGAGGGGTTCGCGGTCCTGCAGGACGCCTACCCCTCCGCGATCTTCCAGGTCCCCGTCGATACCATGATCCCTATCCTGCTGAGCAGGCCGGAGGAGGGGCTGGAGTGCCTGGAAGAGCTGCGCTCCTGGGGCATCAATCGGCTGTCGGTCAAGTGGGACAGGCCGCAGATGGGCGAGTTGGTGGATCAGTTGAACGCATGGGGGTTCGATGCCAACGTCTACAACGTCCCGGACCTGAAGGCCTTTCTGAAGACGGCGCTTCTCCTGCCCCGGTCGATCACATCCGACTTCAACTTCCCGCAGTGGCACTACTTCGGCAGGGGCTCAGGCCAGGAAGGCAAGTACCACGAGTATTCCATCAAGACCTGAGCGGCCCTGACCTGGGCGGCGCCTCACCCAGCACGCGCTTCATGAAGCTCTCCGCTATCTCCAGCCCTCGAGGGTCGATGCTGTGGCCGAGCTGCGGCAGGAGGTACGCCTCCACCGGAAAGCCGAGGTCGGCGAGCGTCTGCCCCGCCTTCGCCGTCGACTCGGGCGGCAGCACCGGGTCCTGTTCGCCATGCACGAGGACGATGGGCGGCTTCTGCCGGACCTCGTCGGCCAGCCACTCCGGAAAGAGCAGCGCCCCGCTGAGCCCGACAACGCCCGCCACCTGCCGCTCCATCCGCGGCGCGGTGTACAGCGAGGTCATGCATCCCTGCGAGAAACCGATGAGCACGCACCGGTCGGGCGTCAGCCCGTACTCGTCCAGCAGTTCGCCGACGTACGCCTCGACGATGCGTCCCGCCTCTCGCAGCCCTTCCGAGCGAGCCTCCGGCGGTTCGAGCGGGAACCAGCGCAGGCCGAAACCGGCCTCGACATACGGGTTGGGCGCGTCCGGCGAGTGGAAGGCCATGTGGGGGAAGCGCCGGCCCAGCGCTATCGTGAGCCCGATGAGGTCGTTCCCGTCCGCGCCCAGACCGTGCAGCAGTATCCCGAGCGAGTCCGGCGCGCCGCCCGCGAACGGTTGGCGGGACGGGCCATTCAGTATGGGCATGAGCTTCTTTCTCCTTCACGTCGTTCCCGCGAAGGCGGGGACCTCGCAGCCGGTGTGGCGTTGCGGCGCGGGCGTTGTGAGATAATACCCGCATGACGACACGGACACGAAACCGCCCGATAGGCTCCACGCGCATCTCCCATACGGCGGAGAACTACCTGCTCTCGCTCGCCATCCTCCAGGAGGACGGCCTGAAGCCGCACATGAGCGAGCTCGCCTCCTACCTGCGCCGCATCCCGGAGGGCGAGGAGGTCGGCACGACGCTCGCCTCCGTCTCCGGCATGGTGCAGCGCATGGCGAAGGACGGGCTGCTCCAAGTGAACCGGGAGAAGCGGATCGACCTCACCCCCGCGGGGTTCGCCCGCGCCCGCGAGGTTGTGCGCCGCCACCGCCTCGCCGAGCGGCTGCTCGTCGACGTGCTCGGCGTGCCGCTGGAGCTCGCCGAGGCTGAGGCGCACAGCCTGGAGCACGGCATCTCGCCCCTCCTGATTGCGCGTATCGAGGAGCGGCTCGGCCACCCGGACACCTGCCCGTACGGACGCCCCATCTACAAGGCGGACGACACCGCACTCCGCACGTCCGAGCCCGGCACGTTCCGCCTGAGCGAGGCGAAGAAGGGCCCCACCTACGTCGTGACCCGCATCCCGGACGAGGACTACCCGCTGCTCTCCTACCTCGTCAAGAGCGACGTGCTCCCCGGCAGGCGCATCGTCATCGTGGAGGTCGCGGACTACCGCGGCGTCGTCGACGTCAGCCGCGACGGCCAGCAGGTCTCCCTCGGCATGGACGTCGCAGCCCGCATCTGGGTGCGGCCCGCCTAGCGGGCTGCGCGAGCCTTCGCGCGACCCAGCGACCGCCCTATCTTCCCTGAGGACCCTTGCGCAACCGGGCTCGGCGCGGCGTAGTTCTTCCCACCCTCCCGCCCGAACGCTGGTGGGGGACACCCCCACTCCCCCGGCAGAGGGCAGCACCCTCTGCACTCCCCCGAGACACACCTCGCCCCGCCGGTTCACTCTCACGCCTGCATCAAGTGCGGGGCGGCTCTCACAGTCCCTCATCGCGAGGGAAGGGATCAGCGAGGCTGCATCAGCACGTCGACGACCGCAGGCTTGCCCGAGCGCACGACCGCTATCGCCTCGTCCAGCACCGCGCCGAGCGCGTCCGGGTCCGACACCGGCCCGAACCCGGCGATGTCGAACGCCCGCGCGAGCGTGGCGAAGTCCGGCGCGGGGTCGGTGATCTGGATACCGATGCCCTTGTTCTCGACAGGGCGGTCACGCCAGCGGGCTATCCGCTCCTGGTGCTCCTCGTCGTTGTAGTACGAGCGGTTGTTGAACACAACGACGAGCAGCGGGATGCCGCTGTGCGCGGCAGTCCATAGCGCGTTGGACGTCATCAGGAAGTCGCCGTCGCCGACGACGCTGATGCAGAGCCGCCCCGTGTCCCTGTACGCGAGCGCCGCGCCAACCGACGACGGCAGGCCGTAGCCAACCCCGGCGCCGCGTCCACCGCCCAGCTCGTGGGCGTGGTCCGTGATCTCGAGCACGTCGCGCACCCGCCGTCCGTGCGAGCTGACCATCGCCCACTCGACGCCCTTCACCCGCTCCGCGATCTCGCCGTAGAGCCGCGTTGCCGATATGGGCGCGGCGTCCCAGTTGTCGCTCACCCACTTCGCCGCCGCGGCGCGCGCCTCCTCGTGCATCGCAGTCACCTGCGCACGGCGCTCCTCGACCGCCGCGTTGCCTGCGAGCCGCTCCCGCAGCCCGGCCGCCAGCAGCGGGACCGCCTGCGCGGTGTCGGCCGCGATGGGCACCTCCACCGGCAGCAGCCACTGGTTGTCGGTCACCCAGTTCTGCCGTTCCTGGTCAAGCAGCGTGACGTGGATGAGCCGCGTCCCCTGCGGCACGGCGAGTTGCAGTGCTCCGCGCTCACGCACCGACGGCCCCAGCGGCACGCCGAGGCTCGGCACGTCCAGCGCGAGCACGACGTCGGCCTCGGCCAGCGCACGCTCGCGGACGCTGGTGAGGTCGAGCGGGTGCGTGTTCGGGAAGCCGAAGCGACCCTCGGCGTCGACGACGGCGCACGCCAGCGTGTCCGCAAGCTCTACGACCGCAGGCAGCGCCGACGGGTTGCGCCCCACCTCGCCGACGACCATCACCGGCCACGACGCTCCGGCGAGCACGTCCACAGCCTTCGCCAGCGCATCGGGGTTCGGGGCGGGCGGGGCAGGGGGGCGGAAGAGCGATACGTCCGGCACGGGCAGCGCCTCGTCCATGCGCTGCTCCTGGATCGTGCTGTCGAGGCAGATGTACACCGGCCCCTTCGGGTCGGTCATCGCGGTGCGCATGGCGCGCAGCAGCGACTCGGGCATCGCCTCGATGCTCGCGGGCTGGTCGTCGAACTTCACGTAGTCGCGGACGGCGTTGCCCTGCACGAGCGCGGTGTGCACCCAGTCGGTCGAGCGACGCTGGTTCGCGTCCTGCGGCCCGCCGCCGCCGAGGTTGATAATGGCGGAGCGGTCGCACCACGCGTTGAAGATGGCCATCGAGGCGTGCTGCAGGCCGACGACGTTGTGGAGTCCCGTGGCGATAGGCTCGCCGGTGACGCGGAAGTAGCCGTTGGCCACGGCGACGGCGATCTCCTCGTGGGTGCAGAGGACCATCTCCGGGCCGCCAGAGCCGAAGTTGACGATGGAGTCGTGCAGGCCGCGGTAGCTCGCGCCGGGGTTGAGGGCGATGTACTTCACGCCGAGCGCGCGCAGCACCTCGACCATGTAGTCGGAACCGTAGACGGCGTTGCTGGGCGTGCTGCCCCCGCTCATCGGTGTGTTCTTCTGGGTGGTCGTCATGCGTTCTTCTCCATTACGCGTCTCAGTGCAGGGACGCGTTCGCGGGGTCTTACAGGCGCAGGAGGCGTTCGGCGTTGCCGTGGTAGATCGCCTCGCGTTCGTCGTCGGTGCAGTCGAGGCGGTCGACCATGCCGATGTGGTGGCCATTGCCGAACGGGTGGTCGGTGCCGAGCAGCAACCGGTCTGCGCCGAGGACGCGGTAGCAGTACGCGAGGGCGTCGTCGTTGTGGGCGACGGTGTCGACGTAGATGCGTGCGAAGTAGTCGCTCACCGGCTTCAGGTTGCCTTTGACGTTCGCGCGGATGCGTCCTCCCAGGTAGGGCAGCACGCCGCCGATGTGCGGCACGATGAGCTCGAATCCGGGCTCATCGTCGAAGATGCCCGACTGGATGAGGCGCACGGTGGCCAGGGAGGTGTCGTAGATGAAGCCCATGCCGGGCATGAGCGTGCCGTCTATCGTGGCGGTGTTCAGTGGGGAGGTGGGGTGCAGGTTCAGCGGAACGCCGAGGCTGGCGATGCGGCGGTAGACCGGCATGAACTCCGGAGTGTCGAGTGGCTTTGCGTACGTGTTCGAGAAGAGCTGGAAGCCCTTGAAGCCGAGGTCGTTCACGCAGCGTTCGGCCTCCGCGATGGTCCGGTCAGGGTCGCCGAACCCCAGGCTTCCCATCGCTGTGAACTTGCCCGGGTATTGCTCGACGACGCGGGCGAGGAAATCGTTGATGCGGATGGCCCAATCGTCGGCCTCGGCGCCGCCGAGGAGCTCAGGGCCGGGGATGCCGTGGGTGAGCACGGAGAAGTCCACGCCCATGTTCTCCATCGCCGTGAGCTTGGCCTCGATGTCGCGGTGTCCGGGCGGGGAGACGATGCTGTACGCCGGTGAGCACGAGGTGATGACCTGGCCGTCCCTGATGACGACATTGGGAAACTCGTTGCGCGTCGCCAGGTAATCGGCGAAATCCTGGAAATAGGTATGCGAGTGAACGTCGATCTTCATAGGTCTTTCTGCTCCTCATGGGTGGGCCGCCCCGGAGGGCCCTCACCCTAACCCTCTCCCTCAGGAGAGGGAATCAGACCTCTCCGCTGCCATTACGTTGCCGGTACGAACCGCATCGAGAGCGAGTTCACGCAGTGGCGCGCGTTGGTTGGCGTGAAGCCCTCGCCCATGAAGACGTGGCCCAGGTGCCCTCCGCAGGACGCACACTCGATCTCAGTGCGGAAGCCGTCCGGGTCCGGCAGTCGGTTCACCGCACCCTCGACCTCCTTGTCGAATGCCGGCCAGCCGCATCGTGCGTCGAACTTGTCGATGGAGCGGTAGAGCTCGGCGTCGCAGCGCCGGCAGACGTACATGCCGGGCTCGTAGAAGTCGTCGTACTCGCCGGAGAAGGGGTACTCGGTCCCCTTCTTCTCGATCACGTAGCTTTCCATCGGAGTCAGTTCGTTCCAGGCCATCGTTCTCTCCTCCCTGACGCCGGATACTACGCGAACGCAGGCCAGACGTCCTGCTCGAATCGCTCCCACTGGCCGGGCTGGTCCCACGACGCGAAGCGCACGATGACGGTGTCGGCGCCGGCGTCGCCGAACTCCTGGATGCGCGCAGCGACCTCGCCGGGCGTTCCCCACGGACCCCACGAGCTGCCCCAGTGAGCGACCTTGTAGTAGTTGATGAGGAAGTCGTGGGCTTCGGTCTCCGACGCTTCCTTGTCCTCGCCGAGGTTGACCGTGAGGTAGTAGGCGCGCTGGAACGGCGCATCGGCGCGTCCTTCCTCTGCGCGGACGGCGTCCACCTTCTGGACGGTCTCCGCGTACTGCTCCGGCGAGTCGGTGATGCCGATGATGCCGTCGCCGTGGCGTGCGGCGCGTCGCACCTGCGCCTCGGAGCCGGTGCGGTAGTGGGTCGCCAGCAGCATCGGAACGCCGCCGGGCTGCACGGGCTTCGGGTCGAGGGTCAGGTTATCGAACGCGAAGTGCGACCCGGCGAAGTCGATGTTGTCCTCTGTCCAGAGCCGCTTCATCAGCCGGACGGCCTCGGAGAAACGTCCCGCCCGCGACTCCGGCGCGACACCCGCGGCTATCCAGTCCTGCCGCTGGTCGTCGTTGAACGCGCCGCCGACGCCTGCGCCGATGACGATGCGTCCGCCGGAGACGATGTCCGCCGTGGCGATGCTGTGCGCCAGCGGCACGGGAGGACGGATCGCGGGTAGCAGCACGGCGGTGCCGATGCGGACGCGGGACGTGCGCGCGGCGATGGCGGTCATCGCGTTCACAGGCTCGAGCCGGGGCTTGGAGACGAGGCTGTCGCCAACCCAGACCGAGTCGAGCCCTGCGGCCTCGGCGCGCTCCGCGAGGGTGAGCATGCCGTCCGCGGAGTACGGCGTGCCCTCGCGCTGCGCGCGCATCACCATGCCCCTCGTTCCCAAGAGCAGACCTATCTTCGGTTTCGCCATCTATCTCTCCTGTTCGGGAATGGATGGGAACATTACGGACTCCACAGGGGGAGGAGCGTCTATGCCCATGTGCAGCCACTCCTGCCAGTTCAGAATCATACCCGCGGCGCCTTGGACGTTCAGCCGTAGCCACTGATATTGCGCTTCCGTATCGATATCCATCATCAGGCCCGGCAGTTTCAGCGTGCGTATGCGGGTTCCGATACGCTTCGCCGCCTTTCGGTGCTTGGCGTAGCTGTTCTCACCGAAGTGCAACTCCATCTGCATACCGGCAGGTATGAATAACGCATTGGTCCCTCTTCCGTCAGCGGCGGGGACGCCCACCGGTCGAGTCAGCATCCGTCCGGCGTAAACGATGTCCAAGACGTACCGACTCTGGATCAGAGGGACATCGCCAGGAAGGTAGAGAACTGCCTCCACGCCGTCGGCGTAGGCATCCTGCATCGCGAGACGCAGAGCCTCATTGAGGCCGGACGCATGTTCAGGCACCCAGTCTGAACCGGATACCTCTGCGATGCGCCGAACGGTCTCATCCCCGCCGACTACAACACATGACCACCATCTCTGGCTGCGCGGTTCGACTGCATTGAGGACACGCTCCAGCATGAATAGCACCAGAGCGTCACAGATGGCAGGCGGCAGATGCTTCCGTAATCGTGTCTTCGCCTCGGGGAGCGGTTTCATGGGGACGATGACGCGGGTATAGGGAAGGCCATTCCGGCGCTGCGGAGTCATCGTGCGCTCCGTCGATGTACGGTCTGGGATACGAGCGCCAGCACCTCGCGGGCGAGCGCGGTCTTGTCGGCCTCGGTCGTCATGATGGTCGGGGCGACGTGGGCTGCGATGCCGAGCGCTTCGACCGCCGCAACCTCGGCGGCATCGCCTTCGTCGAGCACGAGCATGTCGATCAGTCCGGCGTAGCGGCGGGCGACACCTGCGTTGCTCACCTCCTCGCCGAGCTCCGCCATCATCTTCGCGGCGGGGCCCTTGAGCGCCCGCCCGCCGACGATGGGGCTGACGGCGATGCGCGGCCCGGCGAAGTGCTCGATGGCGTCGCGCACGCCCTGCACCGCGAGCACGGGCTCGATGCTCACGAGGGGGTTGGAGGGGCAGAAGACGATGGCGTCGGCGTTCGTCAGCGCTTCGTTCAGGGCAAGGGAGGGCGCCGCGTCGTCCGCGCCGTCGAACCGGACTCCGGTGATGCGCGGCTCGCAGGCATGGCGCACGAAGTACTCCTGGAACGCCATCTCGCCGTGCTCCGTGAGCGCGATCGTACGGACAGGGGCGTCCGACATCGGCACGACGGGATGGCGGACGCCGAGGGCATCGCATATCGCGCGGGTCGTCTCGGTCAGCGTGCACCCCGCCGCGAGCAGTTCCGTGCGGCGCAGGTGCATGGCGAGGTCGAGGTCGCCGAGACGGAACCAGGTCTCGCCGCCGAGCCTGCCGAGCGTCTCCAGCGCACGGAACGAATCGGCGGCGACGCCCCAGCCGGTCTCGGGGTTCGTGAGTCCGGCGAGCGCGTAGACGACGGTGTCGACGTCGGGCGAGACGTGCAGGCCGTGGAACGTCTCGTCGTCGCCGGTGTTGACGGCGATGGTCAGTTCGTCCGGGCCGAGCAGGCGCGACAGGCCGAAGGCGAGCTTCGCGCCGCCCACGCCGCCCGATATGGCAAGGACTCCCGGCATGGCTGGGCCATTGTAGCGGTACGAGGGGTAAAGACGGGTGTTTGCAGAGAGATTGTAAGCATGACATCATGCATACTATGAAGCGCACGCAGGTCCAACTGGACGAAAAGAGCTATGAGCAGTTGCGGCGGAGAGCGCATGAGCGCCGCGTCTCCGTGGCGGCAGTCGTGCGGGAGGCAGTCGGACAGTACCTGGCCGAAGCACCGCGGCGAAAACGGACGCTTGCCGATTTCGGATTCATCGGGATCGGGAGGAGCGACCAGTCCGATTACGCACCGGTCTCCGAGCGGCACGACGAAGCCCTGGCGGACGCGATGTATGCGGAGATGCAGGGGAAGGCGGACGAGTTCAGCCGGCGGCACGGGCTGAATCGATCGTGATCTTCGTAGACACGTCGGCGATCTACGCGCTCGTCGATGCAGACGACCCGCGCCATGCCGCTGCGGTCTCGCTCTTCCAGGCCGCGAATGATAACGACGAGGCGCTCCTGGTCCATTCGTACGTTGTCTCCGAAGCCGCCGACCTGATGCGGCGCCGGCTGGGAACGGAAGCGGCCCTCGCCTTCCTGCATGGCCTCGCCCACTTCACGCTGCACTGGATAGACGCGAGCGACCATGCCGAAGCGGTGGCCCTGCTCGCGGCGCGCAACCGGCGGGGGCTCAGCCTTGTTGACTGCGCGAGTTTCATCATCATGCGCAGCTACGGGCTGACGCACGGGTTGTTCTTCGATGATGACTTCGAGCGGGAAGGGTTCGCGCTCTACTCAGGATGACCGGGCGAGTACCTCGGGCAGGGTAGGCCCCTGCAGGCTGGGCGCGCGCTGCCCCTCGTAGCGGAAGGCTTCGAGTTTGATGAGCTCGCGGTAGGAGCCAAACCGCTCCGGATGGGCGGCTGCGACGTCCAGCGGCTCCGGCTCCTCGGGCTCGACCTCGTGGACGCGGTGCGTCTCGTACAGCGTCGTGCGCTCGACGGGGAGTCGGCCTGCGTCGCGTATCCAGCGCCGCAGTTCGGAGGGCGGGACGAGCTGGCCGAAGGACGCGCCGGCGGCGGTGGAGATGCTCTCATTGATGAGGGTGCCTCCCACGTCGTTGCAGCCCGCTGTCAGCAGCAGTTGAGCGAGCTTCGGCCCCTCCTTCACCCACGAGCACTGGATGTTGTCTATCCACCCGTGGAGCATGATGCGGGCGATGGCGTGCATCCGCACGACCTCGGCGCCGGTCGCGCCGGGGCGCATCTCGTCAGAGAGTTGGCGCACGAACATCGGCGCTTCCTCGTGGACGAAGCTCAGGGGGACGAACTCGGTGAAGCCGCCCGTCGCCTTCTGGATGTCGCGAAGGTAGGCGAGATGCGCGGCGCGGTGTGCGTTCGTTTCGATGTGGCCGAACATGATGGTGGACGTGGTGGGGATGCCGAGCCGGTGCGCGGTGGTGATGACCTCCGTCCACTGGTCGACGGTGATTCGGCCCGGCGCGATCTTGTCGCGCACGGGCTGGTCGAGGATCTCCGCCGACGTGCCGGGAAGCGAGCCGACGCCGGCGTCGCGGAGGCTGCGCAGGTAGTCCTCGATGCTCCCGCGCGAGCGGACCGCGCCGTAGAGCACCTCCTCCGGCGAGAAGCCGTGGATGTGCAGGTGGGGGAGTTCCGCCTTCAATTCGCGGGTGAGGTCGATGTAGAGCGAGCCCTCCATCTTCGGTGGGAGGCCTGCCTGGATGCAGACCTCGGTCGCACCGAGGTCCGACGCCTCCTGCGCACGCCGGATGATCTCGTTCAGCGGGAGGAAGTAGCCCTCCTCCTGGCGGAAGTCTCGGCTGAAGGCGCAGAAGCCGCACCGCTTGATGCAGACGTTGGTGAAGTTGATGTTACGGTTGACGACGTAGGTGACGCGGTCGCCATTGACCTGCCGCCGCAGTTCGTCCGCCGTGGCCATCAGCGCGAGGAGCGCTGCGCCCTCGGCCTCGAAGAGGCGCGTGCCTTCCTCAACCGAGACCTCGCGTCCTTCCAGCGGTTTCGCAAGGATGGCGGCGATGTCCGCCGGTACGCCGCTCAACAGCGTCTCCAGCCCTCCCCAGCCGTGCTCGGTCTGTCCGTTCGATGTGCTCACTGTTCGCAACTCCAACGTTCCAGTTCGGGTTTCACATAGCCTTCGTTGTCGGTCAACTCTGCGAGGCGCGATGCGATCTGCGGTGAACGCGTCCATGCGCCGTCGAGGACGTGGGACGGGTAGAGCGCGGTGCGCTCCCGCAACTCGTAGCCCGCCTCACGCGTGAGGTCGTGCAGGCGGTCGGTGTCGGGCCATGCCGCCTCGGGGTTGATGAAGTCCTTCGTCAGCGGGGAGACGCCTCCCCAGTCGTTGATGCCGCAGAGCAGGTATGTCTCGTAGCCGTCGGCCTGCAGGTTGGGCGGGGCCTGGATGTTCATGTCAGGGCCGAGCAGGAGGCGGGCGACGGCGAGCGTGCGCAGCATGTCCAGCGACGACGGCTCGGGCGCGCCACGCATCCGGGTTGCCGCCTTGGCGCGGAAGTTCTGGATGATGACCTCCTGGACGTTGCCGCAGCGCTCCTGCACGTCGCGTATCGCGAGCAGGGCGTCGACGCGCTCCTCGGGCGTCTCGCCGATGCCGATGAGGATGCCGGTCGTCATCGCGACGCCGAGGTCGGCTGCCGTCTCCAGCGTGGCGATGCGCTGCTCCGGGCGCTTCGTCACCGTGCCGTGGTGCGGGCCGCCTGGCTCGTGCAGGCGAAGGCTGGCGCTCTCCAGCATGATGCCCATGCTCGCGTTCCAGGGAGCTATCGCCGCCATCTCGTCACGGTCGAGCGTGCCGCAGTTAGTGTGGGGCAGCAGGCCGGTCTCCTCCAGCACGAGCCTGCTCATCGCGGAGGTGTACTCGGGCGTCGAGTCGAAGCCGAGGTCGCGAAGCGTTTCGAGCATCTCGGGGTGGCGCTCTTCCGGGTGGTCGCCGAGGCTGAGCAGGGCTTCCTTGCAGCCGAGCTCCGCTCCGCGTCGGGCGACGGCGAGCACCTCGTCGGGCGTCATCGTGTGCGCGCCGCGCTGGCGGGGGCCCTTCACGAACGTGCAGTAGCCGCAGCGGTCGCGGCAGAGGTTCGTGAGCGGTAGGAAGACCTTGCGGGAGTAGGTGATGCGCCGGTGGGGGCGGGCGCGGTCGTTCAACTCGCAGGCGGCCGCCATGAGCGCGGTGAGGCCGGCGGGGGCGCGCGACGGCCTCAGGCGGCAGCCGTCGTCCCCCGCCACGCTCTCGCCCGCCCGCGCCTTGTCGCTAACCCCCCCGGGGGGGATGGGCGGGGTCGCGCGACGTCATCAGGCGGCAGCCGTCGTCCGCCGTCAGGCTCTCGCCTGCCAGCGCTTTGTCGATAACCGCCTGGGTGGAATTGTGGGCCGTCTGCGTTGCCATCGCTCCCCGGAATCGGAAATGAGTAATCGCACCCGCGACGGCGGTACGCCGGTCAGCGGGCCGAGGCGCGATGGGCCTCCCACGGAAGTTGGATGGTACCATGCGCGCGGAGGCTGGCCAACCATGGGAACAACGACCCTCGCCGTGCGGTCGCTCGCGATCGTGGCGCTTGGAGCCGCGACGCTCGTGTCGCTGGGCGCGCTGCGCGACTGGCTGGGCGACTGGGCGGCGCTGCTCTGGATGTGCGGGACGATGTTCTTCCCGTGGGCTTCGGGCATGGCGGTTGGCCGCAGGATCGGCGTGAACGCCACGGCCAAGCTCACGGGTGCGGCTCTCGGCGTCATCGTCGTCATCGCGCCGCTGTATGCGTTCGCGGCGATGCCGCTCAGGGACGTTCCCATGGACGGCGACTGGTGGCTGCTGGCGGTGGTGTTCGCCGCCCTTGGCGCGGTGCTTGGCGGCATGGCGCTGCCGGTTGGCGTTCGTGTGCGGAGCGCGAGGCGCCGCGCGGACGCATAGCGCGGCCAGACCTCGGCGCAACAGACAAGCGGAACGGAGTATCTCTGACATGGCAACTCTCGCAGGCAAGACTGCGCTTGTGACCGGCGGCGCGAGCGGCATCGGGAAGGCGATCGCCGAATGCTTCGCGGAAGAGGGCGCGCACGTCATCGTCAACAACATCACGGAGACCGGCAGCAAGGTCGCGGAAGCCATCGGTGGTTCCTTCGTGCAAGCCGATCTCTCGGACCCGGAGCAGGCGCGAAGCCTCGCCGAGCAGGTGCTGGACGAGCACGGTGGTGCGGACATCCTCGTGAACAACGCGGGCGTTCAGCACGTCGCGCCCATCGAGGAGTTCCCGGAGGAGGAGTGGTCGCGGATGCTGCAGATCATGCTGACCGCCCCGTTCCAGCTGACGAAGCACCTGTTGCCCACGATGAAGGAGCGGGGGTGGGGGCGCATCATCAACATGTCGTCCGTGCACGGCCTCATCGCGAGCCCGAACAAGTCCGCATACATCGCGGCGAAGCATGGCATCGTGGGGCTGACCAAGGCCACGGCTGTGGAGGCCGGAGCGTTCGGCGTCACTGCGAACGCTATCTGCCCATCCTTCGTGCGAACGCCGCTCGTCGAGAACCAGTTGCCGGACCTTGCGCGGATGGCAGGGGTCAGCGTCGAGGACGTCCTGGACCAGGTCGTGCTCGCACAGGCGGTGGTCAAGCGTCTCATCGAGCCCCAGGAGGTAGCGGGACTTGCGCTATTCCTCGCGTCCGACGCAGGCAGCGCGCTCACCGGCGCGACGTACAACATCGACCTTGCGTGGACGGCCCGCTGAGGCCGGGGACCGGGCTGCGAGATGCCCGCCTGCGCGGGAATGACGGGGACCTCGCGTGGACGGCTCGGTGAGCGTTGACGCACGGCCCCGTCGGGCGTACGCTCGGGCCATCGTCCAAACAGTTGGAGGAGGTTCGCGATGACTACGACACAGGATGCCCCGGCCGGTGTGCTCGACCTCTCCGGTGAGGTGCTGATCTCTGCCGACTCCCACGTCATGGAGGAGCCGGACTTCTGGCACAGCAAGTTGCCCGACAACCTGAAGGGCGACGTTCCCGAATTCCCTCCGCGCCCCAAGACGGGCACCGAGATGGACGACCAGCGCCCCGGCGGCTACAACCCGACGGAACGCATCACCGAGATGGAGACGGACGGCGTCTCCGCCGAAGTGCTGTACCCGACGCTCGGGCTGCGGCTGTTCAGCCTGGAGAGCCCGGAGGCGCAGGAGGCGTGCTTCAACATCTACAACGACTGGCTGATGGAGTACTGCTCCATCGCTCCCAAGCGGCTCGTCGGCATCCCGTGCATCGCGACCTACGACATCGACAAGGCAGTTGCGGAGCTGTACCGGACGCACGAGGGCGGGCTGTACGGCGCGCTCGTCTGGCAGGTGCCGCACCCGGACCTGCAGTTCACGGGCGACCATTACGACAAGCTCTGGGCCGCGATGGAGGAGTTGGACGTTCCGGTGCACCTGCACATCCTCACGGGCTTCGACTACAGCGCGCACACGAACTTCGGAGATCGGAAGGGCAACCACCTGCTCGCCCACCGCGGCTCCGTGAACCTCAAGCTGCAGAGTGTGACGAACTCGCTGTTCGACCTCATCTTCACGGGCGTGTTCGAACGCTTCCCCAAGCTGAAGGTGGTGGTCGTGGAGAGCGAGATCGGGTGGATACCGTTCGTGCTGCAGCAGTGGGACTACTACTACAAGCGGTTCAAGGACTCACGGCCCATGCCGATGTCGATGCTGCCGAGCGAGTACTTCTACCGCAACTGCTACGCCACGTTCTTCAACGACTACGTGGGCGGGCAGTTGCTCTCCTGGTGGGGGCAGGACAACTGCATGTGGTCCACGGACTACCCGCACCCTAACTCGCCGTGGCCCAACTCGCGACGGGTGCTCGCGGAGAACCTCGGCCACCTGCCGGTGGAGACCATCCACAAGCTGGTGAACACGAACGTCCGGAAGCTGTATCCCATCGCGGGGTAGGGCATTCCACCCCGCCACCGCGGGGATCTGGCTTGCGTGGCAGGGGTAGTTCTTCCCACCCACCCGCCCGGTGCGTTGTGGGGGACCCCCCCACGCCCCCGCCAGAGGGGCATGCCCCTCTGCACTCCCCAGCAAGAAGTCCACAATCCCCTCCTCTCCTTCAGGAGAGGAGATGTGCAGGTGGCCATGTGGCGCGGAGTTCCTTGCGGACGACGAACCGCAGGCCCGACCAAGTCTCGTCTATCGCACAGACCTTGTTGTCGACGAGGCCAGTCGGGAGGAGCACCTCGCGAAGGACGTCCTCAGTGATGTCGGTTGGGACGCCCGAGGAGCGCTTGGGCCACGCGATCCAGTAGCCGCCGTTAGGGACGATGCGGTGTGCCTGGGCGGGGAATGACGATTCCAGCGTCTCGCGGCTTAGGTGGAAGGCGACGAGGACATCGATGCCGGCCTCTCCCTCGTCAGCGTAGCGGACGCCGTCTGGGAGCTCGCCGAGCGTGGCGTCGAAGCCGGTTGGGGCGTTCTCGATGGCGAGCGTTGCGCCGGGCTTGATGCCGAGCTTGCGCGGGAGGGGCGTGCCTGAGTAGCCGGCCACGGATCAGACTTCGGGGGCGATGCCTCTGAGGACCTGCTCATCCTCATCGAAGGCCTCGGCATCGGCGACCTGCGCGGCGTAAGCGCGGACGCGGTAGGCTTCGCCCTTGTGGACGATGACGGGGATGGTGCCCTCCATCAGGTCGACGGCGGCCTGCATGAGGATGCGGCGCGCGCCCTCGACGGCGCCGTCGTTAGGGCCGAGCATCTCCTGGGAGCGGTCGACGATGGAGCCCATGCTCTCCTGGCAGGCGAGCGCCATCTCGAACGAGGTCTCGAACCGCGATGCGAAGTCGGTGGGGCGTTCCTTCCCCTCCGGCACGTAGGCGTTCTCGCGGTTGCGCTCGCGGCGGTACATGCCCTCCTGGAGCTTCGGGTGGATGCGCTTGCCCTGGCGTATCTCCGTGAGCAGGCGCTTGCTGAGCGGCTTGCGCGGGCTGTAGGTCACCGCGAATGCCATCGTGCTCTCGTCGTCGATGGGGGCCCAGGCCGTGCCCTCGTAGATGTCGCGCTTGCCGGATGCCAGCGTGGTGTAGAAGGGCATGAGCCACTGGGCGACAGACATCTCCGCCTGCTGCGCTTCGGACTCGACCGCGGTGCCGACGAGCAGCCCGTACTCGGTCTCGCGCGCCTGCACCGTGTGGGCGGCATCCTCGCCCATCGGGTCGTCCGGGCCGAGCGCGCCCGCCTTCTTGAGCGCGGCGACACGGGCGGCGTCCAGCCCGCCCTCCATCGCCTGCATGTAGTTGCACTCGACGAGGAAGCGGGAGAGGTAGCGCTGCTCCGGCTCGACGCGCGTCCACTCGAACTCCGGGAGGTCGGGAACGTCGTCCTGCGGACCGACGTAGCCCCAGAGGAGCCCGCCGAACTCGACGATGCGGAACGAGGGCGCTTTCACCTCGGCCCAGAGAGGGCTGTCCGCCGGCTCTAGGGGCATGTCGAGGATGTTGCCCTCGACGTCGAACTTCCAGTAGCAGCGTCCGCAGCGGATGCCGCCTTCCTCCACGAGGCCGAACGAGAGGTCGGCGCCGCGATGCGGGCAGCGGGCGTCCAGCAGGCCGAGCCTGCCCTGGGTGTCGCGGAACGCGGCGAAGAACTCGCCGAAGAGCTTGACCCGTATGGGCGGCGAATCCGGCTCCGGCAGTTCGTTCGCGAGGAGGACGGGCGTCCAGAAGCGGCGGAAGAGTTCGCCCATCGGGGTTTCCGGCCCCACGCGTGTCAGCAGTTCGTTGTCTTCTTTGGAAAGCGCCATCGAGAAACGATTCTACCAGCCTTCGTGATGTTGCTCCTGCGTACCGTTCGACGCAGCGTTCTGTTCTGTTCCCGAGCGTGGATGTGCCCGGATGTTGCAGCCCACGCACTCGTGACACCGTGGAAATCACGAGTGAATGACGGGGCCTTCGCTACTGCTGGTGGAACATCCTGCAACATTCTGTAACACACCACTCGTAGCCGGGATGGGGCTCCTCCTTCGGAACGCGTGTGCGTACGGACAGGGTAGGAGACCAGGGCGCGTTCGGGGAAGGGGCGGGTGTCAGAGGGGTGTCCGGTATACTTAAAGAGACAGTCCCATCGATCAAGGTAGCGTGTCGTATGTTTCGTCCCTTCCTCAGCGCCATCCCCCTGCTGGCGCTCGTTCTCCTGACCGTCGCTGCGTGCTCGGAACCGACGCCGGTCCCGGTGTTCGTCGCGAGGGCGACGCCTACGTTCACGCCAACCCCCACGTCGACGCCAACGGTAACGCCTACTCCCACGTTGACGCCGACGCCCACGCTGACGCCAACCCCCACCCTGACACCGACGCCGACACCGACACATACTCCGACGTTCACGCCCACGCCGACGGCTACCGGGACCGCGACTCCCACGGTGACACCAACACCCACGGCCACGCCCACCCCCACGGCGACGCCGTTCCCCACACCCGTCGCTCCGGCGGCGCCCACGGTCCAGCAGAACGGCACGGACAAGGCCCTCGTGACGTGGAGCGCGCCGTCCGGCCCGCAGCCAGTCACCGACTACGACTACCGCTACCGCGCGCGCATCCTCGACGGCGAATGGACCGAGGTGACGAACACCATACAGACGGCGACGCAGGTGGAACTCGACCTGCTGACACCCGGCACGACGTACGACGTGCAGGTACGTGCCGTGAACCAGGGCGGGCCCGGCGAATGGTCGGGCACCAACAGCGCGCAGACGCTCTTCCCGCCGACGCCAACCCCTGTGGCGGGGGCGCAGCTCCTCACGTTCTCCGACCCTGGCACGGAGACCGCGTCGCTCCAGATCGCGATAGCCCGGACGATCCTGGAGTACGGCTACGGGTACCGGACGCTCACCGTGTCTGGCACCGAGAGGCAGGCGATACAGAACCTGGGCAACGGCCTGACGAACATCCATATGGAGGTGCGGCTCCCGGCCTTCCAGTCGGTCTGGGACGACGTTTTCGACGTAGACACCATCCTGACCCTGGGGGACAGTTTCGCGGGGGTCGTATCCCAGAGCGCGTTCCTCATCCCGCAGTACACCGCGAACGCGAACCCCGCCCTGTTCAGGGTGCAGGGCCTGCAGGAGTCGCAGCATCAGCAGCTCTTTGCCGGACCCGACGGCGGCAAGGCCCGGCTCATCACCTGCGTCACCGAGTGGGAGTGCGCGCGCATCAACGAGAAGCAGGTGCACGGGTACGGTCTGGACGAGTTCGTCGAGCTGGTCGACCCCCGCACTCCGGAAGCGCTGTACAACCAGATACTCTCGGCGTTCGAGAACCAGGAGAACATCCTGTTCTACTACTGGTGGCCGTCGGCGCTGGCCACGACCCTCGAGGAACTGGGAGGCTTCGAGCAACTGAGGGAGCCTTCGTTCGGCGAGGGCTGCTGGGAGCGGCTGACATCGACCGTCGCAGCGTCGGAAATCAACCAGGCATGCGAATACCCGGACTCGTCGTCGCTCATCGCCGTGCGGAAGGACGTGGAAGAGTTCTCGCCGGACGTGGTCGAGTTCTTCAAGGAATGGACGCTGGACCGGGAGGAGCTGAACGAGTTGCTCGGGTACAAGGGGCGGTTCCGCTTCTTCGTGCTGCAGGAGAGCGAGTACCGCGAGGCTGCGTTCACGTGGCTGCGCAACTCGGACGAGTGGAAGGACTGGGTCGCCACCGGCGTCGCGGACAGGGTGCTCGACGGGATCGGCAGGTAAGGACGAGGGCTGTCCTTACCCGAGAGGTGTGTAGGCCCCGCTCAACATGACACGGGACAGCCTACCGCCCGATGAGGTCCTCGCCGGAGAGGTGTTCGACGGTCTGCCCGGTGTCGGCGAACGTGCGGGTGACGCTCGTGGAGGCGTAGACCCACATGATCTTCATCGGCACGTCGCCGGTGTTGCGGAAGCAGTGGGTGACTCCGCCGGGCACGTTCAGTCCGGGAGGGAAGTGGCTGATGCCGGCGGTGAAGGCGTTGGTGCCGTCAGCGCCGCCGACGAGCGGGTAGGTCATCGCGCCGTTCCCCCGCGAGATCGGGGGCTGTTCGCCGAACCGCATGTATTTCAGGTCTGTCATGGGGTGCTCCTCTTGCATCGGGCACCCACGAGGGATGCCCCTACACGTCCTACCGCTCGCCAACTTCGGTGACGACGTCCACGAGGGCGAGGCGGCCGTTCTCGACGACCTCACGCTTGGCGCGTTCGAGGGCGCCGCGCAGGTCGGCGGGGTTGTCGACGGGGCCCTCGGCCCACGCGCCGAACGAGCGCGCCATGCCCGCGAAGTCCACGTAGGGGTCGTCGATGTCGATGCCGATGGTCCTGCGCTCGATGGGCCTGCCCCGCACCTCCGCCATGAGGCCCTGGTGGCCGAGGTCGTTGCCGTAGGTGCGGTTGTTGTACATAACGACGAGCATCGGGATGCGGTGGTGGACGGCCGTCCAGACCGCGGCGGGCGTGAAGAGGAAGTCGCCGTCCGATTGGATGTTGATGGTGAGCCGCCCCTTGTCGCGGTTCGCCAGCGCGACGCCGAGGGCGTGGCCGAAGCCCATGCCGAGCCCGCCGCCGCCGCGCGACTCGATGACCTGGTGCGGGGCGTTGTAGTCCCAGAGGCGCTCCGTCCAGCCGCGCAGGTTGCCGTTGCCGAGCACCCAGTCCGTGTCCTTGACGACCTCCCACATCTCCGATGCGAGGTAGGGCAGGGCGATGGGTGACTCGCCGGAGCGGTTGGCCACGACGTCCGCTGCCTGCTTCTGCGCTCCGTCATGCAGCGCGGCGACCCGCCCGTGGCGCTCGCGCAACTCGCTCGAACGGTCGGGGCCGTCGTTGAGGCGGCGCTCGACGAGGTCGGCGAGCGCGGGGATGGCGAGCGCGGTGTCGGCCTGCACGGAGAGCGAGGTTGGGTAGAGTCCGCCGTAGTCCGCCGTCCAGCTGCGGATGGCGAGCTGGCGGAGCGACACGTCGATGAGCTTCGCGCCGGGCGGCAGCAGGTGCTGCAACTGGCGGGCGCGGTAGTCCTGCCCGGTGAGCGCCTGCTGGAGGTCGTACACGTCGAGCGTGAGCACGACGTCGGCCTCCTGCAGCAGTTGCCGCTTGGCCGTCGTGACGTTCAGCGGGTGGCGCGACGGGAAGTTGTAGAGGTCGCCACCGGAAACGACGGGCAGGGAGAGCAGCTCTGCAAGCCGCACGAGGCCGTTGGCCGCCTCCTCCGAGCGTCCGAGGAAATCGGCGAGGACGACAGGGCGCTGCGCGTCCACGAGCAGGCTTGCGGCCTGCTCGAGCGCGTCAGGGTCGGCCTGGAAGCGCGTCGGCGCCGGGAAGGAGTCGAAGTCCGGCATCTCGAACGGCTCGGTGAGCTGCTCCTCCTGCGTCGAAACGTCGAAATTGACGTAGACCGGCCCCTCCGGCTGGCTGGTGGCGATGTGGTAGGCGCGGATGAGCGATTCGACCGACGCGCCGACGCTGGCGGGCTGGTCGTCCCACTTCACGTAGTCGCGGACGGCGTTGCCCTGGACGTTGGCGGTGTGTATCCACTCGATCCACGGTCGGCGCTCGTCGGCGGCCATGGGGCCGGTGCCGCCGAGCACGAGGACGGCGGAGCGGTTCGCGGACGCGTTGAAGATGGCCATAGTCGCGTGCAGCAGGCCGACGACGTTGTGGACGTAGGCCGCCATCGGCTTGCCCGCGGCCTTGCCGTAGCCGTGCGCGACGGCGACGGCAATCTCCTCGTGAGGGCAGAGGATGAGCTCGGGGCGCTCGTTTCCGAGGTAGTTGACGAGCGAGTCGTGGACGCCCCGGAAGCTTGCGCCGGGGTTCATGGCGACGTACTCGATGCCGAGGCCGCGCAGTGTCTCGACGATGACGTCGGAGCCCCACTCGGCCTTGCTGATGCGCCCGTTGGTGGTCATGCGCTTCCCTCCCAAGGGGTTGTGATGGGGGGAGTATACTCGCGTGCACACGGCACGCGCATTAGCTCCTGTCACACACTGTTTTCACTCCAATTCAGGGCCGGATAGAATCTAGTGCTAGTTCAAGACGACCTTCTATACAAGTTCCACAGTAGCATCCGCCTCCGTCTGTGATTTTAGAAGCCAGATCTAGTGTCCGCAGTCCCATAACAGGCATTGGGTAAGCAATGCGTGCATAGATGGTCAATTCGTCGTTCATTTCCAAGTCTATTGAAGGAACATCCGCTCGAAATATGAGGAAACCGGCTTCGTATTCGTAGGCTGCGCCACGTGCAGGAAGGCCATGGCATTTTCCTATCAACGGGAGTCTGGCCTGCTGGTCTACAAAAACCGTCAGAGGTTTGACGGGTCTTTCCTGCATTTCCATGATGAGATCAGCGATGAGCATCACATTAACCTTTGAAGATGTGCTCTCTATGGTAGCGGAGAAACTGCTTGTCAGGCTCGAATTTCTCCGGGCGGAGTATGGGTTGCCCGTCGTAGTGGCCAATGGCCGACGCGAAGAACTCGTCGTTGTCGGGTCTGTGCTTACGCGAGACGCGGACGACCAATTCATCGTCCAGAGTCAAGAGACCCGCGTCGAACGCTTTGTCATGCAGCGTGGATAGCAAGAGTCCATTCTTCGGATTCAATCTGTTCTGCTCGTCTACGCGCCAAGGAACGATGTGGCTCGCTACGAGTAGGGCCGGTAACGATAGCCCTGTGATACAGCATTGCTCGTTGTAGGCGCTCATCACGGAATTGCGGAAGAACTGTTGCCCAACCCGAGCCTGGGCCTCTACAGGACGGTCTTCACCTTCGCGGTCAGATTGTTCTTCATCAGGTGCGCTCGGAATCAGCTGTGCTCTGGTGGAGATAGCAATAACCGCCTCCTCCGAAGCGATAGCAAACTTCTCCCAGTCGCTCTGCATTTCGTCCCACATTGATCGGTCAGCCGAGGATGCTCGGTTGAGACTTCTACGGCCGGGAGACATCGTTGAATCCAGGCTTGCGATGTTCCAGAGCTTCATTTTCAGGGACGCCCGTGAACGGCCTATCGCTTGCGCGTACCGGACGATGTCAGGGTCGGCTTCTCTGAACCGGCTGCATGGCAGCCGATGGTATAAAGCAAAGGCCACAAGCAACTCAGTCCGAGTCCAATTGCCTGTTGCCATGTGCCCTCCTTGGACGGCGCTCTCCTAGATAACGGCGCGGCCTTCGAAGCGCTCGAGCCAGCGGGGGATGACTTCCTTGTTGAAGACGTGCTCCGGCAACTGGCCGCGCAAGGCGCGCAGCACGTCCTCCGTGCCCCACTCAATGCCGGGGCCGATGCCCGCGCCGTGGTTGTGCGCCGCGACGTGCGGCGAGAGCAGGACGCGCTCGTCCATCTGGCGCAGCGGGCTGTCCATCGGAAGCGGCTCGACCTCGAACACGTCGAGCCCGGCGCCCGCGATGGTCTCGTTCTGCAGAGCGGCGACGAGCGCCTTCTCGTCGATCACGGGGCCGCGCGAAGTGTTGAGGAGGATGGCAGTCGGCTTCATCATGCCGAGTTCCCGCTCGCCGATCATGTGGTGCGTCTCCGCCGTGAGGATGACGTGGAGCGTCACGACGTCGGACTCCTGCAGGAGAGTGTCGAGGTCGACGCGCTCGACGTTCGCGTGGATGAAGCGGTCGATGGGCTGGTAAGGGTCGTAGGCGATCATGCGGACGCGCCAGGGCGCGAGCATCTGGGCGAGCCGTCCGCCGATGCGCCCCAGTCCCACGATGCCGACCGTCAGGCCGGGGTAACCGTCCTCGCGCCGTCCGAGGTGGGTCGCGGTGAGCGCCGGCGTCCGCCAGGCCGTGCCCTGCTTCAGCGCAGCGTCGCGCTGGCGGGACTTCTTGAGCAGCGTGAGCAACTGCTGCATCGTGGTCTCGACGACCCCGCCCCAGTTCGCCTCGGTCGGCGCGTGCGTGACGATGATGCCGAGTTCCGTGGCGACGTCGGTGTCGATCTCGTCGACGCCGACGGTGTACTTGGCGACGATGCGGAGCTGCTCGGAGGCGAGCATCACGCCGCGGTCTATGCGTCCGCCCTTGATGGACGTGCCGACGAGCGCGTCGGCGTCGACGGCCATCGCGGCAATCTCATCGGTGGTGTTGCCGGTGGGGTCGGCCCACGAGGCCTTGCCGAGCGTGACGTCGCATCCGGCCTCCTCGAACCGCTGGTAGCTCCGCTCATCACCGGGCGCAAAGACGACGACCTTGGGTGCGGTCATGACTCCCTCCTGCTGCGTAGCGCGCGGGCGCAATGATGCGCTACCGCACCCATCGGCGCAAGGCGGGGAGGGATGGTCAGCCCTATTGCGGCGTGAGCGCCAGCAGCACTTCGACGCGGACCTCGTCCTCGACGCTCACGACGCTGCGGGCGGTCGGCACGGGTTCGCCGATCTGGTCCCAGGTGAACGTCGAGCGCCCGAGTACGAAGACCTCGTCGCCGTCGTCGCGGGCGGTGATGGCGAACGTGAGGGGCACGTCCATGCCGTTGATGTTGAGCGTGCCCACGACCTCAGTCGTTACCTCGTCGCCGTTCGTGAAACCGCCGGGCAGAGGGGTCAGGTTCCCGAAAGTTACGCTCGCGGTCGGCTGGCCCGGAAACATGCGGCTCTGCACGTAGCGGTCGCGGAACGGTTCGTCGCTCTCCATGCTGTGCAGGTTCACCGTAACGACCGAGGCTTCGCCGTCGAGCCGCACCTCGCCGCTCAGGCCGGTGGTGCGCATCACGGCCTCGTAGTTCGGGATCGAAACGTTGGCGAGCACCTCGCCAACGGAGAAGGTCGCCTCGGAACCCTCTGACACGACGAACACGATGCCGTCGACCTGCCCGGTTGAGCGCTCGGCGGGCTCGGCCTGCTCCTCAGTGGGCTCTGGATGGTGTTCGGCGGGAGTAGGCGTGGGGGTGGGAGCTGCCGCTGCGGCGTCGGTTGGGGTGGGGGCCGGTGTGGGGGTGACCGCGGCGACGTTGGCGGGGGGGGGCGGGGAGGGGGGTGGGGGGGGGGGGGGGGGGGGGGGGTGGGGGGGGGGTCGGTGCAGGCGGAGAGGGCGAGCAGCACGGCGAGCGCCAGCGGCAGGATGAGTTTCGGGTATCGAGAGGCGAAAGCGGGCATCGGCAACTCCTGAAGTGCTATGCGTCGATTCTATATGTGTCGTACCCGGCGCGGGGCGGCAGCTCCAGCCGTCCGCTCTCCTGGTCGCCCTGCCCGGCGAAACCGATGCCCACGGCAGCCGCGACGACGAGCGCCACGACGATGACCGGCCATCGCGAGGCGAGCGGCACTCGTGCGAACAGGGGCGTGAGCACGGCGATGCCGCCGAACGCTATCGCGGCGAGCGGCACGCTGAACGCGACCATGCGCGTCAGCATCGTCCCGGTGGCGAACGCCACACCCACCCAGATGAAGAAGCCAACAGCCATGAGTGCGGCGAAACGGGGCACGGCATTCGGCGCGTCGCTCAGCCTCCGCCAGGCGAGGCCGCTCACCAGCGCGAGCAGCAGCACGCCCCAGGTGACGCTCGCGGAGTTCAGGAGGGCGTCGTGCGGCGAGTGCAGCGGCAGCGAGACGAGCGCGGCCACGACAGCGGAGAGCGCTCCCGCAAGAAGCGCTCCGCGTACGGGGGCGGGGCTGGGGTTAGGGTCCATGCACCGGATGATACGTTACGGGAGGGAGGGCGGTTTTACGCGCGGCATGAGCGGGGAGCGGGGCTGGAGCCACCGAACGGATTCGAACCGTTGACCTGCTGTTTACGAAACAGCTGCTCTGCCACTGAGCTACGGTGGCTCTCGGAGGAACGCCCCTCGTCCGAGGAGACGCGGGAACATTCTAGCACCCAGCCCGGGAGGCGCTCACGCGTGGCACGGCTCACGCGTCCTCGTTCTTGCTGAGCAGGTGACGCGCCACTGCGTACACGGCGATGAGCACCGCCCATAGTACGAGTGCAGTGCGTACGGTGTGGCGGACCGGCGCAGCGCGCAGGACGGGCGGGCTGGCGATGAGCATCATCACGATGGCGGCGAGGAACATGAACGAGAAGATGGTGAAGGCCTGTTCGTAGCTGCCGGTCTGGTCGCGTATCCAGGCGGCTGCGAGCGGCCCCACAGGGTTGATGAACGCCGTCATCAGCCCCATCTGGCCGCGTATGCCTCCCACGGAGCGGCGTCCGAAGTAGTTCGGCACGATGATGCGCTGGCTCACGGTCCAGCCGCCCTGCGCGACCCCGAACACGACGCCGAAGAGCACCGCCCCCGCGAATGTGTGCGCGTTGATGATGACGACCATGGAACCGAAGTAGAGGAGCGAGACTATCGCGATGACGAAGCGCACGTGGAGGCGGTCCATCACCCAGCCCCAGGGCACGGTCATCACCGCCGAGATGGCAGCGAATATGAACACGATGACGACCGAGCTCTCGAAGGAGACACCCCGCGTCTGGAAGTGCGGCGCGGCGTGGAGGTTCGTCGCGGTCTGGGCGAAGAACATGATGGAGGTGGTGAGCAGGATGAGCCAGAAGGCGGCTGTCTTCCGCGCCTGGGACGTCGTCCACTGCGCCTCAGTCTCGCGTGGCTCTCCCTCGCTGCCGTTCGTTGGCTCGGAGGGCGGTTCGCCGTCGGGCAGCAGGCCGTAGTCCTCCGGTCTGCGCCGGAGATAGACGAGCGCCGGTGCAGTGACGAGCAGGATCGCGGAGATAGCGAGCAGGCCGAAGGCCCAACGCCAACTGAGCAGCACGATGATCACTGCTGCGGCGAGCGGGACGAGCGCCTGCCCCGCGCGCAGGCCGAACCCCGCGAAGGACGTCGCCGTGCCGCGTTTGCGGATGAACCAGTTGGCGATGGCGACCGTCGTGCCGATCTGCACGCCCGCGATAGCAAATGCGCGCCCCGTGCCGAAGAAGAGCCACATCTGCCACGGCGCCTGCATGAACGCGAGCCCCACCATGCAGCCCGCGAGCACCATGCCGGAGAGCGCCATGATGGTGCGCGTGCCGTAGCGGTCCATCACCCTGCCGATGACGGCGGTGAGGATGGAACCGGAGAAGCTGCCGATGGTGAACGACGCCGCGATCTCCCACGATTCCCAGCCCGTCTCCTCGCGGATCGGCTCGAACCAGACGCTGAGCACCGGCCCGTAGAAGACGGACGACGCGAAGGAGACGATGAGGGCCGTCCACGCGATGGCCCAGCCATAATAGGCGTCGAACGGCCAGAAGAGGTTCGTGCGCCTGCGCGGGCGAGGGGCGATCAGGCTAGGTCCAGCCACGGTTCCACGGTTCGCCGCGGGCCAGTTTCCTCGTGTAGTAGCGCCAGTCGTCGGAGTGGTCGACCTTGGGGCGGTTGATGGAAGCCTGGCGCTCGCTCATCTTGCGGGCGTTGCCGGCCATCTCCTCCTGGAACGCGCCGTCGACATGGTCGAACCCCAGCATCCGCGCGGCCTGGATGATCTTGGCCGTGCGCTCCATGTGGACGGCGGTGAAGCACGCCTCGTCGATACTCTTGCCCACGGTGACGATGCCGTGGCCGTTGATGGTCAGGCCGGGCGCGTCTCCGAGCGTTCGTGCTATGGCGTCGCCGTCCGCATCGTCGGAGACGTAGGTGGGCACGGGGTACACCGGCAGGCCTTCGCCGAACTTCGCGGAGGCGAGGTGGACGCCGTTGATGGGCACGCCCGCCAGGCCGAGCACGATGCACATGTTGGCGTGCGCGTGTACGATGGCGTTGACCTCAGGCTTGGCGCGGAAGATGCGCGTGTAGATGGCGGCCTCGCCCGGCACGGTGCCGTCACCGGAGAGCTTGTTGCCGTCCATGTCGAACTGCATCATCCAGTTCTCCGCTCCGGGGAGCTGCGGCGCGCGCAGCATCTTGACCGCGATGCCCTCGTCGTTCGGCAGCCGCACGCCGACGTGCCCGATGATGTCCCCGAACTCCCACTCGATGATGGTGGACGCCGTTACGAGGTCGCTCTGCAGTTCGTCCGCTTCGCTCATGGGGAACCTCCATGCTCAGGTGTGGTGGTTTCCACTACCGCTCCCCGGCTGTGTGGCCTGCCGGTGAGGCGCCAGTGCAGTGGGGGCGCGCCTCAGTTCCGCTCGGGCAAGTGGAAGAAGTCCACGGCGTTCTGGACGATCATCTTGTAGACCTCGTCTTCTGGAACGCCTGTGAAGTTGTGCTCCATCACCATGTCCGAGTTCGGCCAGTCCGACTCCTGGTGCGGGAAGTCCGCTGCCCAGATGAGGCGGTTGACGTTCATGTGGTGGCGCAGGTCGACGCCGGAGCGGTCCTGCTGGAAGCCCCAGTAGAAGTACTCGTTGAGCAGTTCACTCGGCATCGCCTTCAGGGGAGTGAAGCCGTGCATCGTTTGCGCCCAGTGGATGTGGCGGTTGTAGCGCACGTCCGCGATCTCCAGGAAGAACGGCACCCAGCCGATGGAGGTCTCGGCGAGGCAGACGCGCAGGTCGGGGAAGCGGTCGAACAGGCCGGAGAGCAGCAGTTGCACGGCATTCGTGCCGCCGCCCCGCGCGGCGAACCGCTGCACCTGGAACGCGAGCTCCGTGGTCACGCGGTCGTCCTCGGCGGGGTAGTCGAGCATCTTGCCGCCGCGCTTGCCGCTCCGGTCGAGTTCGACGTGGATGGAGACTGGCATCTGCAGGTCGATCGACGTGGCCCAGAAGCGGTCGTCCTCCGGCAGGGGCTTGCCGCCGCCGTTGGGAAAAGTCATCAGTTGCACGCCGGTCAGCCCCACGGACTTGCAGTGCTCCAACTCAGCGACGGCGTCGTCGATGCCCGTGGCGGGGATCGCGCCGATGCCGAGGAGCCGGTCCGGCGCCTCCGAGCAGTACTCTTCGCCGAGCCAGGTGTTCCAGCCCCGGAAGAGCGCCCGGTGGAGGCCGTCGTCCTTCACCTGCATCCAGAGCCGCGGGCCGCAGACGACGGCAGGGTAGAGGATCTCGGCGTCCAGACCGTCCTTGTGCTGCTCCTGCACGCGCTGCTGGGGTGAGCCGGTGCCGGGCGTGGACTCGTAGGTCTGTCCGCCGGGATACCAGATGTCGCGCCCCTTGCCGCCGTAGAGGTCCATCGGGTTCTGTGTGTGGGGCAGGTCTTCCAGTTGTGTTGCGTCCGCGCCGGTCTCGAGTTTCACCGTTCGCGGTGCGCGTTCGCGGTACTCGGGGTCGATGCGGTGCGTCCACCGCTCGTTCGCCACTTCCAGGTGAGAGTCACCTGAGATGCGTTTGTAGGGAGCCATGCGCCGAGCCTCCTCTGCGTCACGTCAGGGTCGGGCGCAGTATAGCGGTTCGTGGGTTGGGCGGGCGCGCCAGTCTCGGCATGCTGCAAAGGGAGCAGGAGGCTGGGTATGCCTGTCAATCCATCCCCTTGGCGATGATAATCACGGTGCATCTGGTCGACAGAACCGGTGACCTGCAGGAGGCAACCACATGGCAACGACGGCCGAGGGTGCGACAAGGGCCGCGATCCACACGATTGGGTTGACGAAGTACTACGGCCAGAACCGTGGCATGGAGGACGTGGACCTGGACGTCAGGGAGGGCGAGGTCTTCGGATTCCTCGGGCCGAACGGGGCGGGAAAGACCACGACGATCAGGACGCTGCTGGATGAGATCAGGCCCACGGCCGGGACTGCGACCATCCTGGGCCTGGACACGCACCGGGATGCCGTGGAAATCCGAAGGCATATCGGGTACATCCCCGGAGACCTCGCCCTGTACCCGAACCTCACAGGCCGGGATACGCTGACGTACTTCGCGAACATGCGTGGCGGCGTCGACTGGTCCCATGTCGACGAACTGGCCGAACGACTGGCCTCCGACCTTTCCCGGAAGGTCGGTGACCTGTCGACCGGCAACCGTCAGAAGGTCGGGATCATCCAGGCCTTCATGAACCGGCCGGACCTGCTGATCATGGACGAGCCGACATCCGGACTCGATCCGCTGGTCCAACGGGAGTTTCAGAACATGGTGCGCGAGGTGACCGCACAGGGGTGCACCGTCTTCCTGTCCAGCCACACGCTTTCAGAGGTCCAGCGCGTCGCAGACCGCGTCGGGATCATCCGGGACGGCTACCTCATCACGGTGGAGTCGGTTGCGGAGCTGAGGTCGAAGGCGATGCGCCGGGTGGAGTTCGTGCTCGACTCGGAGGCGGACGCCTCGGTCTTCGAGGCCGTGGCCGGTGTGCGCAACGTTGTCACTAGCGGCGCCAACGTCGAGATGTCCTTCGACGGCGATATGGGCGACCTCCTCAAGGCCGCAACGGACCGGTACGCCGTGGAGGACATCAGGACGAGCGAGACTGACCTCGAGGAGATATTCCTCACGTACTACCACACCGATGAGGAGGCCCGGTGATGACGCTGTCCAGCATATCGCTCAAGGTGGCGCGCGACCGCTGGCTGGGGTGGGCGATCTCGGCGGCCAGCCTTACGCTGCTGCTGTTGTTCGGGATGGCGGCCTACCGGGACATCGACCTCACCCTCTACAACGAGATGCCCGAGGCGTTCCGTTCGTTGCTCGGCATCCGGGAGAACGTTGACGTAGGGGGGCTGGCTATCGGCTACATCTTCGGGTCGTTCGGCGCCGTGGTGGTGGCCGTTATGGCGCTCGTCATGGGCAGCGCGGCGATCGCGGGCGAGGAGCGGAACGGCACGATGAACGTTCTGCTCGCGAACCCGAGGAGCCGCACGCACGTCCTGCTGTCCAAGGCCCTGGCCCTCGTCCTGCTCACGGGCCTCGCCGTCGCCGCCATCTGGATCACGGTCCACCCGATCGCCGCCTTGATGAGTGTTGAGATCGGCGGCTTGAACGTGGAAGCCCTGGCGCTCCACCTGTACGTCAACGCCGTCTTCTACGGGATGCTTGCCCTAACCATCGGCGCTGCGACTGGCAACCGGGACACGGCGACGGGCGCGACGTCGGGCATCCTTGTCCTGTCCTTCTTTGCGGTGGGCCTCCTGCCCCTTGTCCAGGGGCTGGAGGGGCTGCGCAAGGCGTTCCCCTGGTACTACTTCGACGGCAGCGAGCCGGTCTACAACGGCATCGCATGGGGACACCTGGCAATGCTCCTTGTCGCATCGGTAGTTCTCCTGGTCGTGGCGGTGGTCGGCTTCAACCGGCGTGACCTGAGGAGCCAGTCCGTTGGCACCTCGCTGCTGGACAGGGTCAGAGGGAACCCGTACCTCAACAAGGTGATCGGACGCCTTGCCGGTTCGGCCAGGGTCTCGTCGATATGGGTTAAGACCATCTCGGACTACCAGACCCTGCTTCTCGTCACGTCGGGCGCGATGTTCCTGGTCATGGGCGTCATGTTGGGCCCGATGTACGCGTCGTTGCCCGAGGAGACACTGGCTGCGTTCGACAGCTTCCCCGAGGAGCTGATCGCGCTCTTCGGAGGCGGAGACCTGGGTACGCCGGAGGGTTGGTACACGTTGGAAACGTTCGGCTTGATGGCCCCCCTGTCGGTCATCCTCGTCACAGCCGTTATGGGCGCCGGAGCTCTCGCCGGCGAGGAGTCGCGCCGGACCATGGCGCTGCTGCTGTCCAACCCGATACCACGGTCCCGGGTCGTGATGGAGAAGGCCGTAACGATGGTGCTGTTCGGTGTCGCCGTCGGCATCGCGACGTTTGCCGGAGTGGCCCTCGGATCGGTGCTCGGCAGCCTCGGGATGTCTATAGGCAACATAGCCGCGACCTCGGCGCTCCAGGTGCTCGTGGGTCTGGTATTCGGCGCCCTCGCGCTGGCGCTCAGCGCGGGTACCGGACGCACGGGAGTCGCGGTCTTCGGCGCGGCAGGGGCCGCGCTCGCCTTCCACCTGCTGACCTCCCTGGCAAACATCACGGGTGCGATATCGGCAATTGAGTGGTTGTCGCCATTCCACTACTACCTGGGCAGCGACCCGCTCACCACCGGGATGGACTGGGGGAACGCCGTCGTGCTGATCGCACTGTCGGTGATGCTCATCGGCCTCTCATTCGTGCTGTTCCAGCGGCGAGACATCAGATAGAGAGGGTAGCGTTCTGCCCGGCACCACGAACGGCAGAGCGTGCGGATGGGCAGGAGACGCGGAGTGCTATTCTCTGAAGAGGGTACGGAAGAGCATGCAAGGGTGAAGCGATGCGGCAAGTGGTTCTCCATCCGGGTGAGGACGGATTCTGGGTTGTTGAATGCCCCAGCCTGCCGGGCTGTGTCAGCCAGGGAGAAACCAGGGACGCCGCCATCGCCAATATCAGGGAGGCGATAGCGGTATACACCGCAGCCTTGGAAGATGGTGGACGCCTCGGAGGGGAGGGCTGACATGCACAAGTACGAGGTCGTCATCTACTGGAGCAAGGAAGACGGCGTCTTTGTAGCTGAAGCGCCGGAACTCCCCGGATGCATGGCTCACGGCGGCACGCAGGAAGCGGCTCTAGAGCAGATCAATCAGGCCATGGACCTGTGGCTGGATACCGCACGTGAGTTCGGCGACCCGATACCGGAACCCAAAGGCAAGCGTCTGACTCCTGCGTGACGCCTCACGCCTTGGCCCACCCGGTTCACCCGACGCTCACTTGGCTGGAGCAGCGTACTCGGCGTCCAGCGCGAGCATGTCGGTGAGGCCAACCGTGTCGAAACACTCCTGGATGCTGACCATGCGGTCGGCGACCAGGTGTGCCGTCGTGCCGGTGTCGCGCAGCTCGCGCATGAGATCGGCCATCGTCCTCAGCGCGGCGAGCATCGCGCTGATGGGGAATATCACGAGCTTGAACCCCAGCTCCTCCAACTCGGCGACGGGCAGCAGCGGAGACTTCCCCGTCTCGACGAAGTTGTACAGCACGGGCACGTCGAACCGGCCGGTCACGTCCAACGCCTGCTCCCGCGTCTGGATGGCCTCGAGGAAGAGCACGTCCGCGCCCGCCTCGACGTACGCTTCGCAGCGCCGCAGCGCGTCGTCCCAGCCGGTGACGGCGAGCGCGTCGCAGCGCGCGATGATCGTGAAGTCGTCGTCCTCGCGGGCGTCGAGCGCTGCATGGAGTTTGCGCACCATCTCCTCCTGCGGAACGACGCGCTTGTCGTCGAGGTGGCCGCAGCGCTTCGGCGACTCCTGGTCCTCGATGTGGATGCCCGCGACGCCCGCCCGCTCGTACTCGCGAATCGTGCGCTGCACCTGCAGCACGTCGCCATAGCCGGTGTCCGCGTCGGCGATGACGGGCACGCTGACCGTGCGTGCGATGGCAGCCGCGTTCGCGACCATCTCGCTCATCGTCGTGAGTCCGATGTCCGGGTAGCCGGTGCGGGATATGGACGTGCCCGCGCCGGTCATGTAGACGACCGGGAACCCGGCGCGCTCGATGACGGCGGCGCTGAGGCAGTCGTATGCGCCGGGCGCAGGGACGATGCCCGGCGACGCGAGCAGCTCTCGCAGGCGTGTGGTCGTTCTCATGGCAGCCTCCCTCCGATGCTTGCGCGAGGACTCGCGCCCTCCCTGCGCTCGGCGCAGCCTACCGTATCCGCGGAAGAGATGGGGTAACCTGTCGTCCACGGTTGACCAGGTGGTGCTCAACGATGACTGCGAATGCTGATTACTCCGCGTCCTTCTACGCGCGTCACGCACAGCGTTACGCTGAGGTGAGCCACAACTTCATCCAGTCGGTCTACACCAACGTTTCACACCCGGGGCTCACGAGCGACACCGACCTGATGGACCGCCTGCAGGAGCTCGTCCCCGCCGGGGCCCGCGGACTGGACGCCGGCTGCGGCGCGGGCGCCCGCGACGTCTTCTTCTACTGGCAGAAGGGGTACGACATCTACGGCGTGGACGCCATCGAGGAGAACATCGCGGAAGCGCGCAGGCTGCATCCGGATCTCGCTGGCAGAGTGGAGGTCGCCGACCTGCGCGAGCCGCTCCGCCATCCGGATGCGTCATTCGACTTCATCCTGTGCAACGCCGTCATACAGCACATCGCCCCGGACGTCGCGTTTGGAGTGACGTTGCCGGAGTTCGCCCGGCTCCTGAAGAGCGGCGGCGTTCTCCAGCTCATGTTCAAGGTCGGAGGGGGAGTGGCGACGGTCTACGACAAGGACTACGGATCGGACAGGACATTCCAGCTCTACGACCCGGACGAGGTGCTCGCCCTGCTGACCGGCATGGGCCTGGAGCTGATCCCGGAGGAAGGCGCGAAGCTGGGAGGAGTCATGTACTTCACAGATCCCAAGCCGATGGACCACTGCGTCCTCTACGCGCGTAAGGCGGCATGACCGGTTCGAGCATCCCAGGAAGCCTGCAGGAGATCACCCCGCTCTGGCTGTCAGAGGCCCTCGAAAGGTCCGGAGCGGGCGGCGGCGCTCACGTGACCGCGTACTCGGCCGAGCCTGTGGCCGATGAGACGGGGTTCATGAACCAGCTGTTCCGCCTGCACCTCGAGTACGACTCCGAGCACCCGGACGCGCCGCGCACCATCATGGTGAAGTTGCCCTCCACCGACCCGCTTATCAGGACAGTCTTCGACAAATTGCAGCCGAACCTGCGCGAGGCCCGGTTCTACAAGGAGGTCGCGGGCGGGAGCCGTCTGCAGACTCCTCGCAGCTACTTCTGCGGGACGGACCCGGCTGCCGGGCACACGGTCCTGCTGCTCGAGGACCTGAGCGACACTCGCCAGGGCGACAGCGTGGCTGGTTGCTCCCGGGCTGACGCTGAGCACGTCATGGAGCAGTTGGCCGCGTTCCATGCCTCCTGGTGGAACAACCCGCGCCTGGACGAACTGGACTGGATGCCGTCGCGGGATGCTGAATCGAGGGCCTACCAGGAGATATACACGGACGCCTGGCAGTCCTTCCTGGGCACGGCCCGGGACGTGATGCCCGAAGGATTGCGCTCGCTCGGCGATCGCTTGATCACGGAGATCCCGAAGATAAAGGCCATGCTCGCGAAGCCTCCCAGGACGATCGTTCACGGAGACCTCCGCCTCGACAACTGCTTCTTCCCCTCCGACGCCGGAGCGCGCTGGCCGGTCGTATTCGATTGGGAGTTCTGCGTACGAGGCCGGGGCGTCAACGACGTCGCCACCTTCGTCAGCGACACCTACGCGCCGCAGGAGCGGAGGGACGTCGAGAAGGGGCTTCTCCACACGTACCATGCAGCGCTGGTGGACAACGGCGTGAGCGGTTACTCGTTCGAGGAGTGCCTGCGCGACTACCGGATCTCCATGCTGGAAGTCGTCGTGTTCTGGATAGTCATAGGCGGCTACTGCGACTACTCCGGCGAGCGCGCCGCGCTGTACCTGCGCAACTCGCTGGAGCGCTTCGACGCCGCCATATCCGACCTCGCTTCCGCCGAGCTGCTCGCAGGGTAGGGCACGCAGGGCGCCGCACGGCTGAAGGCGCATTTGACGCGGCAACGGGCCGACCATAGGCTACGGCGCGTCCCCTACGCTTGTCCGAGGAGAATGAAGATGGCATACGACGCCCTCGACCCGAAGAAGACGGGACTCGTGTTCTTCGACATGCTCAACGTCTATTTCCGGGGCTCCAGCGAGGAGAACCAGCGCAGGATGGAGCCCATCGTGGCCAACTGCGTGAAGGTGCGCGAGGTGGCGTCGGCGCTCGGCGTGCCGTCATTCTACCCGAAGGCGGACCACCGCGCGGATGGGATGGACTCGGCGCTCATCTACTCCGACACCAACTACGCGCTGGAACCCTGGCCGGACCCGGAACAGGGCTTCACGGCCGCGTTCCGCAACGTCCACCACGGCAGCTGGACGTCCGAGGTGATCGACGAACTGACCCCGACGCCGGACGACTACCTGATCGCCAAGCACCGGTGGAGTTCGTTCCACCAGACGCACCTGCAGCTGAGCCTGCGCACGCGGGGCATCGACACCATCGTCCTGTTCGGCGGCGCGATCCACATCGGCGTCGCGAGCACGGCCTACTCCGCGCGGGACCTGGACTTCAACATCGTCGTCGTCAGCGACGCCTGCTCCGGCCCGGACGACAACCTCGAGATGTTCATGGAGCGCATCTTCCCCATCTTCACGCGCGTCCGCACGGCGGACGAGGTCGTTGAGATGTTCAAGCGGGGCGCGGAGGGCTGAGCCCCGTCGTTCCTGGGCAGGCAGGAAGCTCGCAGCCTTATCTCCTCCTCCTCCGGTACCGCCGCCAGATCGAGACGAACACAGCGACGAGCAAGGCGGCCGTGACCGCTTGCGCGATCAATCCCCGTCCGGCCCCGTCCGACATCAAGGGCATGTGCGTCCCGCCGGCGGGCTGCGGCGTCGGTGTTGGATTCGCAGCGGGCGCGCTCGTGGGGGTGGGCAGGGGAGTGGGAGCGGCTGTGCCGGGGGCGGCTGGAACAGCCGTTGATGCAGCCGTTGGCGCGAGGGGCGACGCCTCCTCGCCGACCGGCGTATGCGTCGGCGTTGGCTGCGGCTCTGTGCCCGGCGGCCCGGCGAACGTGTAGATGCCGCCGTCGAAGCCCAGCACGTAGACCTCGCCTGCCTCGTCCTCGCCGAACGACGGTATCTGGAAGTCGGCGCGGGCCAGTTGCGCCTGCTCCGTGACGCGCTCGCCGTCGTGGCGCAGTCCCCAGATGCGCCCTGAGCAGAAGTCCGCGTACAGGTAGACGCCCCGCAGGTCGGGCAGGCGCTGCCCGCGGTAGACGTAGCCGCCCGTGATGGAGCAGCCCATCTCCCGGCCATACTCGGCTGCCGGCGGTTCGAAGTCGTCCGCGTTGCACGACGCGGAGCGGAAGCAGCGCGAGCCTTCCATCACGTTCCAGCCGTAGTTGCCGCCCCGCCGGACGACATCGACCTCCTCCAAGGCATTCTGGCCGACGTCGCCCGCCCACAGGTCACCGGTCTCGCGGTCGAACGAGAACCGCCACGCGTTGCGCAGGCCGTACGCCCATATCTCGCCGCGAGCGCCGCTCCGGCCCACGAACGGGTTGTCGGCGGGTATGGCGTACGGAGCCCCGGCCCCTGACGTTACGTCGATGCGGAGGATGGTTCCGAGCAGCGTCCCGAGGTCCTGCCCGTGCCGCTGCGGGTCGCCCGCCGACCCGCCGTCGCCCAGCGCGACGTAGAGCATGCCGTCCGGCCCGAACTCGATCATGCCGCCGTTGTGGTTGGAGAACGGCTGCGGCACTTCGAGCAGGACGGACTCGGAAGCGGGGTCGCCAAGCCCGCCGCTGCCGGTCTCGAACCGCGACAGCACCGACCGTCGCGGTGACGCAGCGCTGTAGTAGACGTAGAAGCGTCCGTTCTCCGTGAAGCCGGGGTCGAATGCCAGCCCCAGCAGACCTTCCTCGTTGCCTCGCCTGCTCACGCGCGGGCTGATGTCGAGGAACACGTCAGTCCGCTCCGGCGTCGCGGGGTCTATCCGGTGGATGACGCCATGCTGCTCCACGACGTACACCTGCCCTGAGCCGTCGCCCGCGTGCGTGAGCAGCACGGGCCGCTCGAACGTGAGCGCAGGGAAGAGCCGCTCCAGCTCCAACGCGGGGAGCGCGGCGTTCGGAGCATGCGCAACTCCCGCGAGTGCGGTGAGCGCAAGGAGCAGAAGGGCGGCAATGGGGAGCAGCCTGTTCGGGAACCTGGGAGCGCGCATGGGAGGCCAGCCTACCACGAGCCCCCGGCCTGCTCCCCTCTCCCGATGTCGGGAGAGGGGAATGCGCTTCAGCGCGCGGTGAGGGTACTTCCGTGTGGCGGTGTCATTCCGAGCGGAGTGCAGCGGAGTCGAGGGATCTCTCGGGGATAGCCCGCTTACAGTGAGCAGGGTGTTTGCCCCCCTGCGTGTCGCCCACCATGCGCTATCATGGGAGAGGCCCCGCCGTTGCGTTGGGGCGACTCTCTCCCTGAAAGGCGCTGCATGGAATTCAATTTCACGTACAAGGTCAACACGCCGCCCGACGCGCTCTGGGCGTTCGTGACTGACATCCCCGCCGTCGGCATGTGCATCCCCGGCGCGGCGGACGTGGCGGAGACGGACGGGACGTACACGGGCACGGTCAAGGTGCGCGTCGGCCCGGTCGCGCTGGGGCTCGTCGGCAAGCTGTGGGTGGACTCTCGGGACGACGCCGCGAGGCGCGTCTCGATGACCGGCGAAGGCGCGGACCGCAAGGTGCCGGGCAACGTCCGGGTGAAGATCGACATGGCGGTGGAGGATGCGGGCGACGGCGGCAGCAACCTCGTTGTGCGCTCGGACGCCAACATCATGGGCAAGCTCGGCGAGTTCGGCCAGGGCATCATCAAGCGCAAGACGGACGGCATCATGCAGGAATTCGGGCGCAACCTGACGAAGAAAGTCAGCGGCTGACGCGCACCTCTTCTCCGCCGGCTGAACAAGAATGTCAGCCGGCACTGCGATGAGATCCTTGTTCCCCCGTTCTACGAGTGGCGGGGGAGTCCGTTCTGACATTCTTGTTCCGGTTTTGACAGACATTTTCATGGCCGTGGCCTGCTTCCTGCGCCTGAGGCAACAACAATCTCATGCGTTTACAAGTTCGGCGGCGCGTCGTGTTCGGCGTCGTGTTCGGCGTGGGTGTCCGGGATCGACCAGTACCACGCGCCCGGACCGCTCGGGACTCCCGGCGTGCTGACGCGGAAAGCCTTGACGTTGCAGAGCACGCGGGCGCGGACGAGGGTGGACCTGGATATGCCAAGCATGGCGGCTTCGCGCTCGACCTGAGCGGCGGGTCGAGGGCCGTCTGCGAGGGCGCGCATGAGGAGGGACCGGGCGGCGCGTGTCCTCGCTCCTTGATCACGGTTGGGGTCGGCGAGGGCGTTGATGTGCGCAGGGAAGACGGGTTTGCGCCAGGCGACGGCGACGGCGTCGGTGGACGGAAGGACGTAGGGGATGGCGGGGGCGTCGTCGCTCATGGCGGGGCGGAGGGGTATGAGGAAGCGGCGGCCGCCGGGTTCCACGACGGCGGTGGTGAAGACGACGGATGCCTGAGCGAGCCTGCGCTGCATGGCGGCGACGGCGCGGGGGTAGTTGGGCGCGGGGTTGTGGGTGAGGGCGACGACGGCTGCGCCGGAGCGCGCGGCGAGGGCCTTGAGCATTCCCAGGACGGTCGCCGGTTGAGCGCGGTGCATGGAAGCGAGGTCCTCGACCTGGTCGACGATCAACAGGGCGGCGCTTCCGGCCTCAATGAGGCTGGCGAGCCGCCTCATCACCTTGTTGAGGCCAGGCCACGGGGCGGTGAAGTCCGTCGCAGGGTCCGACGGCGGCTTCCAGGGAAGCGGGGGCGGAACCCTGACGCCGACCGGACGGCGGCGTGGAACGCGTATCTCATTGCCGTCGTTGTCGAACAGGTACTCCTCCTCGTCCTCGTCGTCCCGGTCATCATCGTCGTAGCGGGGGTCGTCCTCGTCGTCGTCGTTGGGCGGGTCGTCGGGGTAGTAGTCGATCGGGTGGGTGGGGGAGAGGAGGTCTGCGAGGTAGATGCGTCCGAGTTCCGCTCCGAAGAGGCGGAGGACGGGGAGGACGTCGGACTTCGGGTTGCCGTTGAGGAGGGCGAGGACGACGGGGGCGTAAGGGAAGAGGGCGTCCGGCTGGTCGGGGGCTGCCGCGCCGCGCGAGGCGCGGGCGGCGATATCGAGCGCGATGGAGGTCTTGCCGGAGGAGGGGTACCCGGCGATGAGGGTGAGCTTGCCGAGGGGGATGCGGTTTGGCCAGAGCCAGTCGGTCGGTTGCTGGATGAGGAGGTTGAGGGGTTGGAGTCCGGCTTCCTGAGCGCCGGAGGAGGAGTAGAGGTGCGTTCGGGGCATGAGACCGCGCCTGGCGAGGGCGTCCAGCACCTTTGCGAAGGGGCAGCGGGTGCACTCGAACGAGACGCCGTGTTTCGGGTTCCAGGTGACGCTGAGGGTGGGGACGTCGGGGTTGTCGTGGGAGGGGCAGTGGAACCTGCCGGGGTTTTCGCACGAGCAGCCGGGGACGCCGCAGCGGAGGGCGGTCTTGAGGCGCTCGACGTAGGCGCCGTCCTGCGGCGGGAGCATGTCGGGGGTGGCGTAGCCTTCGGGCACGGGAGCGGGTTGTGTAGTCATGGGGACATGGTAGGGAGGGGTGCGTTGACCACGCAACGGGCGCGTGTCACATATTCAACGGGCGGGGAGGATGGGGGGGGAAAGGGATGGGAGCGGGGGACAAGGGCACCCACAAGGGATGCCCCTACACTGGGCATCCTCACCCGCCGCCGGGACGGCACCCTCTCCCAAGAGGAGAGGGGATCAGGGGCAGCGGCTCAATACCTACAGTGCCGAGAGCATCAGAAGCGAAATGCCGAACAGCGAGCCCAGAGATATCGTTCTCTCCGTCTTCCGGTAGAGGGGATGAGCAATCACCCCAGGCGCCGGCTCCGGAACAAAGCCAACCCGGTGCGTCGACACGGACAATACGCACATAAGCGCTCCGAACCAGGACGCCAGTGCGATTTCGAACCAGGTGACGGCGAACAGGGGCGTTTCGGTGTCAAGCAAGGCCGGCATCAAATGCAGCCAAACCGTGATGACGAAAATACAGATAGGCAAATAGATGGCAATGGCTCGAAGGGCATTCTTCAGATCGTACCCTGCTCTCAGCCTGAACACGAGTCCGTGAAGCACGAGGTTCAGGGTTGCCATTCCTCCAAATATGTACAACCCGGACCTGAATACTGCGTCACCGAACCTGTCGGAAACCGGGAAGATCATGGAGGTTATGCTTGCCAGTGCGGCGAACAGCAGGACGGAGATGCACGGGAGCAGCAGGGACACAGCCACTTGCTTCCGTGTGCGCGCCGTCCTCGCCGTATAGTCACGCAAGAGCAGCACCTTGAGTGCGTTCCTGCGGACCGCCCCAGTCCTCGCTGTTTCCATACGCTCTCTGGCCGCTGAGCGGACCAGGTCGACAGCACATTGCGTCCAGACCACCAGAGTTCCCACTCCGCCGCCGTCGCGACTCATCCGGTCACGAAAAAGCTGGACCATCGGTTCCCCGAACTCACGTCTGTGTTCCTTCGGGTAGGCCAAGAGCAGTGCGCGGTAGATCCGCTCTGAGAGCATCTCAGACGCCTCCCCCAGGCAGTGTCTGTCCAAGGGCCGACCATCCAGTCCGGGCGATGCGGGCAAGCCGCTCCATCCGTGCGACCTCGGCGTCCAGAGCGCGAGCACCCAAGCCTGTGAGTCTGTAGTAGCGGCGACGGGCGTCATCCAGCTCCGGGTCTGGTCGTTCGTCGGCCTCTTCGACAAGTCCCGCTTTCATCATTCTCTTAATGGCTCCGTACAACGTCCCCGGGCCCATTGTGACTGATCCCTCGGTCAAGACCTCAACGCGGCCCATGATTGCGTAGCCGTGCTTCTGTCCGTCGGCCAAAGCGAGCATGATGTGCAACTGCGCGACCGGCAGGGGCAGGCGATGCGAAGAATCGGGAGTGGTCACTCTCAATCACTCCTTAGGAAGGTTCAAGCCAACTATATCGCACACGGATATAATCTCAATGAGGGCTGTTCCAAGATGCGTCGGCGTGGTGCCTTTTCACAGGAATGGCGGGTGGGGGCGCGGGGATGACGCGGGGGCAAGGGCACCCACAAGGGATGCCCCACACCGGGCACCGTCACCCGCCGCCGGCGCGGCACGCTGGGTTCCCGTTTTCACGGGAACTCTTGGTCGCGGCCTACTCCACGAAGATGTGTTCGCGGTAGTAGCGCAGTTCCTCGATGCTCTCGCGGATGTCGTCGAGGGCGAGGTGGGCGCGGCGCTTGCGGTGGGGCGGCAGGTCCGGGTACCAGCGCTTCACGAGCTCCTTGATGGTGCTCACGTCCACGATGCGGTAGTTCAGGTACGCCTCCAGCGCCGGCATCTCGGCGCGCAGGAAGAGCCTGTCCTGGTGCACGGAGTTGCCGCAGAGCGGCGCCTTCTTCTCCTTCACCCACTGCCGCACGAAGTCCAGCGTGAGCCGCTCCGCCTCCTCCACGCCGACGGTCGACTCCTGCACCCGAGCCAGCAGGCCCGATTCCGTGTGCGTGCGGAGGCTCCAGTCGTCGATGCGGGCCATCTCGTCGTCGCTGCGTCTGACGGCGATGACCGGCCCTTCGGCCACCACCTCCAGGTCCGCGTCGGTGATGAGCGTCGCTATCTCCAGCGTGACGTGCCGGTCCGGGTCCAGCCCGGTCATCTCCATGTCGATCCAGACGAGCCTGCCAGAGTCAGCCATGCGACGCCTTTCGCGCTTCCTGCGCAGAGAGTTCACGGACACTGCCGGAGGGCAGCCTGCCGAGCCGCAGCCCGCCGACGCGCACGCGCGTCAGCCGGAGCACGCGACGTCCGACCGCGCGCATCATCAGCCGCACCTCGCGCTTCTTGCCCTCCGCCAGCTCCAGGCTGTAACGCGGCTCGACGCTTGCGGCGAACGGGGGAGGCCGGAGCGCCGCCTGGATGCCTCCCACCGAAGCGAGAGAGGACTGGCGCGATGGCGTCCGGCGCGAAGCGGGCCGCCTGTCGGGCCGCTTGCTCTGAGGCCTCTCGCCCTGAGGGGCCCCGAACGGCGAGACCGACAGCGCCCGTGCGAGGCCGCCTTCGATCTCGACGCCGCTCAGCAGACGCGCCTGGTCGCGCGGGGAGATCGGCCTGTCCAGCAGGACGTCGTACTCTTTCACGACGCCGTAGCGCGGATGCGTAACGCGCTCCACGAACGCGCCGTCGTTCGACAGCAGCAGCAGGCCGGTGCTGTCGGCGTCGAGCCGTCCGACCGGCACGAGCCCGGCGACGCGCAGCGCACTCGGCACGAGGTCGAGCACGGTGGGGCGTCCGCGCGAGTCGCTCACCGTACAGAGGTAGCCGCGTGGCTTGTTGAGCACCAGGTAGACGACACGCTTCTCCGCCTGCGCGAGCGGCCGGCCGTTGATGGAGACGGCGTCGGACGTTTTCACGGGGTGGTTCAGGTTCGTCGCGGGCTGGCCGTTCACGGAGACCGCGCCGGAGAAGATCAACTCAGCCGCGCGGCGGCGCGATCCCGCCCCTCCGGCAACGAGTCGCTTCACCAGCGGCATGGAGGGAGCGCGGGATGGCGGGCTGCTGACCATGGAATGAGGGTAGCACAGGCGGGGGGTCGCTGGTAGAATCCCGCTTCCGGGGAGGAGGCAGGGACGAGGAATTCCATGGGCAAACTCACAGACAAACTCGAACGCGCCGAGAAGGGCGCAGGTCAACCGCTGGGGTTCGGCGGCGCCGCGAAGCGTGAGTCCATCGCGCCGCTGCTGCTGCTGGGCGCTGTCGAGGCGGGCGACGCCGCACAGGCGGGGGTCGTGACCGCGTCGGAGATAGACGGCGCGCTCATCGCCGGCGCCGGGAGCGCGAAGAAGACGGCGCTGAACGGTTCGGTCAAGGCGCTTGGGGACACCCTCTTCGGCGTGTGGACGGACGAAGGGCAGGCCGAGGAGGCCGGAGGCGCGGACTTCCAGGTGTTCTCCTCCGATGCGACGCCCGCGGGGGCGCTTTCCGGCGAGGGTCGCACGCTCGTCATGCAGGTGCAGCCGGAACTGCCGGACAGCCTGCTGCGCACGATCGACCAACTGCCGGTGGACGCCTTCCTCGTCTCACTGGACACGCCGCTCACGGTGGCGCAGCTCATGCGGCTGGCCCGCGTGCGCGGCGCGACGTCGAAACGGCTCCTCGTGCACTTGGGCGCTCTGCCCGCGAAGGCCGACGCCGAGCAGCTGCGCGACGCCGGAGCATCCGCCCTCGTCGTGGACGCGGCAGGACAGACCGCCGACACCTTCCGCGAGACGCTCGCGATGCTGCGCGAACTGCCGCGCAAGTCGCCCCGCCAACGCGACGGCGAGCGCTCCGGCGCGACCGTGCCGCAGCCCTCGTTCGGAGCGGCCCGCTCGGCCCCTCAGCCTCCGCCCGACGACGATGACGACTGGGACGACGACTAGTCCCGGCTTAGTGACCTCACTCACCCGTACAATGTTCTTAGTGACGTCTGGATCGGCGGGGTAGGGCGAGGCGCGCGATGCTGCTGGCGGGAATCAACGGCCTCTTCGACGATCCGTTCCGAGCGCTCGTATGGTTCGTCGCCATCGCGGCCTCGCTGCTCATCGCCATCACGTTCCACGAGGCGTCGCACGCCGTCACCGCGTTGCGGCTCGGAGACGACACGGCGGCAAGGCTGGGGCGGGTGACGCTCAACCCGAAGCGGCACCTCGACCCGGCAGGCACGGTCATGTTGCTCATCGTGGGGTTCGGCTGGGGCAAGCCGGTGCCGGTGAACCCGTCCCGCCTGCGTACCGGCAGGACGGGCATGGCGATGGTCTCGGCCGCAGGCCCGATGGCGAACGTCGCGCTTGCGGTCGCGTTCGCGCTGCTGTTCCGCCTGGGCGTGCTCGACGGCAGCATCACGCGGGACGAGTTGCAATCGCTGTCACCGATGGCGTGGGCGAGCATCATCGCGTGGTACGGGGTCGCGCTGAACCTGCTACTGGCCGTGTTCAACCTGCTGCCGCTCCCACCGCTGGACGGCGGCGGCATCATCCAGGGCATCGCGCCGCGGAGTTGGCGTCCGGCCGTCGTGCAGTTGCAGCGATTCGGGCCGATCGTGCTCATCGTGCTCATCGCGCTGACGTTTGCGACAGACATCAACCCGCTGGGGTACGTCTTCCGCCCCGTCTATGCCGTCGCGGATGCGCTCAGGGGCGTCTGAGGGGCGACGCTACTGCCAGGGCAGCGACATCGTCCCGTAGACCTCTATCCCGCAGCCGGCAATGCCGAGGTGCGGATGGTCCGCGAGCAGCGCCTGCGCGGCGGCCATGTCCTCTGCCTGGAGGACGGAATAGGTCACCACTCCCATCTCGTTCGAGGAGCTTCCCGACGCGGTGATCCTCCCGCCCGGGCTCAGCGGGGACATCTCGACCAGAGCGTCGCCACACCGGTCGGACCACGCCTTCCACGCGTCCATGACGGCCTGCATATCCTCCGGCTTGGAGTCCATCATCGCCTGCATAGCTGCCGCCGGAGCGAGATACAGCACAAGATACTTCTGCACCTGAGACACCTCCTGGGGTTCGCCCCGGCGTGTTCCGGAGCCGCGACAGGATAGGGGGTGAAGGCGGCTGCAGCAACGGCAGGCGGTGGCTGCCATGCGATGATATAGTTGTGCTGTGCCTGCGGCAGGCTGCCCCGGCGGAAGGAGCGAGGGAGATGGCTTCTCGAAAGAAGACTCCGGTCTCAGGAAGGCCGAAGACGGAAGGCATCTTCCTGGAGATGACCGAGGAGCTGTACGACCAGGCGATGAACTCCAAAGTGCTCCTGGAAGGTACGTTGAAAGGGGCTCGCGAGCTAGACCAGGGACTGGGGGTGCGCTGGGAGGATGTCCTCCGAGAACGCAAGCCCCGTTGACGCGATTCTCTCTCCGATCGCCAGACAGGCCTTCGACGCCCAGGATGCTTCCGGGCAGGAACGTATGCAGGCCGCTATCGAGCAGATGATGCGGGACCCTCACCCAGACGGTGTTACCAAAGCCTTGCTCGGCGCTCCCTATCCGCGCGGCACAGTAGGACTGGTCTCCCGTGACTACTGGATCACGTACCGCTTCCTCAACAGCACCGTCGTCGAAGTCCTCCGGATCCTCCCGTGGGAGGAGTTCCTGCCGGACGCTGGCAGGTAGCGTCCCGCTCGCCGCACTCAGTGCGCGGACTTGGCCGATTGGATTTCGTCCATCATCATCCGCTTCATGGTCTCGGCGATGCGGGTGAGTTCATTCGTGGTAAGTTTCGGGCCCATGAGTTCACGCTCGTACGCGGCGATGACGTTGAGCAGCGTACGGTCGTTCGGTGTGGTAAGCGCCATGACGGAACCTCGGAGCGGAGACTGCCGGAGATGATAGCGCAAGAGCATATCCTGCACGTGACGACACCGGAGGCGTGGCGGCGCGGCGCAGACACCCCGCTCTACGAGGCTGAATCTCTCGCCACCGAGGGGTTCATCCACAACTGCCGTCCCGCGCAGTTGCAAGGCGTGCTCGGCAGGCACTTCGCAGGCCACCGGGCGCTCGTGCTGCTGGTCGTAGACCCGGCGCGGCTCACGTCCGAGGTCAGGGAAGAGGAAGCCGTCGGCGAGACGTTCCCGCACGTCTACGGGCCGATAGACCGCGCAGCCGTCGTCAGCGTGCTTCCGATCGAGGCGGACAGCACGGGCAGGTTCACGCTGCCGGATGGCATCGAGTAGCGAGCCGGTCACCGTTGCCACCGGCGCTGCTAGAATAGCCGCACCTTCCGGCGCAGGAGCGAGTCCCCCATGCAGATGACAGTGCGGCGGCCCAGACGCTTGCGCGGCGACGTGACCCCGCCGGGCGACAAATCGATCTCCCACCGCGCGGCCATCTTCAACGCCATCGCCGACGGCGAGGCGCGCGTCGAGAACTACGGCACCGGCGCGGACCTGGCCTCCACGCTCCGCGTGCTGCGCGGTCTCGGCACGCAGATCGAGCGTCACGACGACGGCGCGTTCACGGTGCGCGGCGGCATCCTCGCCGAGCCTTCGGACATCCTCAACACGGGCAACAGCGGCACGACGACGCGCCTGATGGCAGGCGTACTCGCAGGCCAGCCGTTCATGTCCGTGATGACGGGCGACCGCTCGATACGCTCCCGGCCGATGGCCCGCATTGTGGACCCGCTGCGCCTGATGGGTGCGGACGTGGACGGACGGGACGGGGGCAGGCTCGCGCCGCTGACGTTCCGCGGCGGCAGCCTGCACGGCATCGAGTACCGCATGCCCGTCGCATCGGCGCAGGTGAAGAGCGCCCTCCTCCTCGCGGGACTGTTCGCCGAGGGCGAGACGACGTTGGAGCAGCCCGCCGTCTCCCGCGACCACACGGAGTTGATGTTCCGTTCGATGGGGGTCGAGGTGATCGAGGACGGGTTGACGGTGAGCGTGCGTCCCGGACGGCTCACCGCCATGGACGTGACCGTGCCCGCCGATATCAGTTCGGCGGCGTACTGGCTCGTCGCGGGGGTCTGCCACCCTGACGCGGAAGTGCGCGTGCGCAACGTGGGCGTGAACCCCACGCGCACCGGCATCCTCGACGCGCTGGCGATGATGGGCGCGGACGTGAGCGTCGAGAACGAGCGCACCGAGGGCGGGGAGGCTGTCGCCGACCTCGTGGCCCGCTCGAGCAGCCTCCGCGCAGCGGACATAGGAGGGGACCTCATCCCGCGCCTCGTGGACGAGGTGCCGGTGCTTGCGCTCGCCGCCTGCTTCGCCGAGGGTACGACTGTCATCCGCGACGCTTCCGAACTGCGCATCAAGGAGAGCGACAGGCTCATGGCCTCCCGCGTCGAACTGTCCCGGTCCGGCGCACAGGTCGAAGAGTTGGACGACGGCCTGCGCATCACGGGCGGTCGCGCCCTGCACGGCACGACACACCGGACGTACGCCGACCATCGCATCGCGATGACGATGGGAGTAGCAGGGGTGGTCGCTTCCGGCGAAACGACGATAAGCGCGGCGCAGACGGCGTCGGTCTCCTACCCGACGTTCTGGGACGACCTCGGCTCGCTGGGGGAGGGCGCATAGCCGTGAGGCGCCGTACACGGTGAGCACCGCCGAGCCGCATCCGCTCCTCGTCGTCGTCTCCGGTCCGTCCGGTGTCGGCAAGGATGCGATGCTCGCCCTCGTTCGAGAACAGCGCCCGGAGGTGTTCTGGGCCATCACCGCGACGACCCGGGCGGTGCGCCCCGGCGAGGAGCACGGCGTGCACCACCTCTTCCACACCCGTGAGGAGTTCCTCGAACTGCTGGAGCGCGGCGAACTGCTGGAGCACGCGGAGGTGTACGGCAACCTCTACGGCGTGCCGAAGGCGCCGGTGCGCGAGGCGCTTGCCGAAGGGCGCGACGCCATCGTGCGGACGGACGTGCAGGGCGCGGCCTCGATCCGCGCGCTCGCGCCGGACGCGCTGCTGATCTTCGTCGCGCCGCCGTCGCTGGAGGAACTCGAACGCCGCCTGCGCAGCCGCGATACGGAATCGGCGGAGGAGACGGCCCTGCGCGTCGAGACGTCCCGCCAGGAGATGCGCGACGCCGCGTGGTTCGACGCCGTCATCGTCAACGAGACCGGGGGGCTGGAGGACGCCGCGCAGGAAACCATCGCCGTCATAGAGCGTGAGCGGAAGCGCGTCCCCCCGCGCGAGGTGAGCCTGTAGCCCAGAATCCTGCGCACCTCTGCTATCCTCCGCGCTATCCCGCACGAGGTAGGTGCTGATGATTACGAAGTTCTCCGTCCTCTACGTCGGCTTCACGGAACTGGACAACGTGGGGCTGGACGGCACGCCGCCGGACGAGCGGCATCTCTCCAATGAACAGATCGTGAAGGCGTACAAGATGTCGCTTGACGTGGCGCAGCACATGGACAAGCTCGGGTTCGACACACTCTGGGGCGCGGAGCACCACTTCCAGCGCGAGGGCTACGAGGTCGTCCCGAACCTCATCCTGTGGGGGACATACCTGGCGGCGCGCACTGAGCGCCTGAAGCTCGGCTGCGCGTTCAACGTGAGCCCCGTCTGGCATCCCATCCGCCTCGCCGAGGACTATGCGATGGCCGACATCATGACCGACGGGCGCGTGATCTTCGGCGTGGGGCGCGGCTACCAGACGCGCGAGGTCGAGACGATGGGCGCCCCCCTGCTCGATCAGGACGCCAACCGCGAGTTGTTTGAGGAGCAGATGGAAATCATGATGAAGGCGTTCCACCAGGACTCCTTCAGCCACCACGGCAAGCACTACACCATCCCCGCGCCAACGAAATTCCGCGGCTACGAACCGACGGAGGTGACGCTGGTGCCCCGTCCAATCCACCAGCCGGTGGAGATATGGCAGGCGATAGCCAGCGGGAGGTCCATCCCCTACATGGCGCGCAACGGCATCAAAGGGATGATCACGCAGAACGGCGACCGGCTGGCGCGGCAGATATTCCACACGTACCAGGAAGAGGCCGCGAAGGCTGGCCGGCAGCTGGAGCTCGGCGAGGACCTCTGCCTCGGTGTCGCGATGTCCATCGCGCCGACGCCCGAGGAGGCGGTCGAGAAGGTGCGCCCGTACCACGACGAGGCGTACAAGTGGTTCGCGCCGTTCGGGTTCGTGCGCTACGTGGATGAAGACGGACGTCCGTGGGGCACGCCCGGCGCACCTGCCAGAGTGCCCACGATAGAGGAGGGCGTGCGACAGCGCGCGTGGCTGTGCGGCCCGCCGGAGTTGGTCATCCGTGAGATCAAGGCCTACGAGGCGGAGTTCCCCGGCCTGGACCAGGTGATGTTCCGCTGGCCGGAAGGCATGCCCGCGGAAGATTTCAAGGAGCAACTCTCACTCTTCGCCGAGCACGTCATGCCGCACTTCGGGCAGGGGTAACCTTTACGACACTTCCTTACCGCCGTTGACCGCGATGAGTTGCCCGGTGATGAAGTCCGCGTCGTCGGAGAAGAGGAAGGCGACGGTGCCCGCGAGATCGTTCGGAACGCCGCGGCGTCCGAACGCCCGCGACGCTTCCTCGGTTGCCTCGTTGCCGGTGAGCGAAGGGTCCTGGTCTGTGCCGCCGGGCGCGAGCGTGTTGACGTTGATGTTGTGCTCGCCGAGCTCGCGGCAGATGGCGCGGGTGAATGCCATCACCGCGCCCTTGGAGGCGACGTAGTGCGGGTTGCTGTCGCGCACGTTGTTGGACGTGCGGAGCATCGTGGTGGAGCCGACGTTAACGATCTTTCCGCCGCCCTGATCGCGCATGTACGGGAAGACGGCGCGCACGCAGAGGAACGTCCCACGTGCGTTCACCGAGAAGACTTTGTCCCACCAGTCCGGGTCGACGTCCATGAGCGAGGGGCCGGTGATGTTCCGCATGAGGCCGGCGTTGTTGAGCAGACCGTCGATGCGTCCAAAGCGCTCGACGGTCTGGCGCGCCAGGGCCATCGTCTCTTCCTCGCTGGAAACGTCCACGTTGAGCGGGAGCACCTCGGCTCCCTCGGCCTCGCAGAGGCGAGCCGTCTCCGAGCAGTCGAGCACGTCAGCGACGGTGAGCTTCGCGCCTTCCTTAGCCAGCCGTACGGCGTAGGCCTGCCCCAGATGGCGCGCCGCGCCGGTAACGATGATGACCTTGCCTTCCAGGCGCATCGGTCGCCTCCTCCGGTCGTCGCTGGTCAGCCCAGGATGACCATGTGCACTTCTCCGGGGCCGTGGACGCCGATGGTGAGCGTCTGTTCTATGTCAGCCGTGCGGGACGGCCCGGAGATGAAGTTGAAGTAGTTGGCGGTCCGCCCGCGCGCCTGCATGCGGTTCAGCCGCGTGATGGCGAAAAAGTCGTCCAGCGTTTCGAGCACCTGCTCCGGCTCGATGAGCAGGACGAGTCTGGGCGGCGCGAGCGAGGCGAGGCGCGCCACGCCCCTGCGTGGTGTGACTGCGCAACTGGCTGTCTCGGCGATGGCGTAGGAGACGCCAGTCACGCCCATGTCGGCGCGGAACGCCATATCGCGCAAGGCACCCCGGGTTCGCGATCTTCCGGATGCGAGGATCGCGGGGGAGACACCGACAGAGCGGAGCGGCGTGTCTATGTTCACTCGCTTGAATACGTCCTCAGCCGAGCGGACGAGACTCTTCACGCCTGACTGCTGGGCGATCTCGGCAATGATGCCTGCGGCTTCCTCCGCGTCGCCCGCCCTGCGGACGTTCCATGAAGCCGCGGCGGCGGTCCGGGCGAGACGGTCCAGCGTAGAGCTCCTGCGCGCCTCGTTCCTTGCAACGATGGTACGCACCTTCTCCTGCTGGCGCATAGCGTTCGATTTGAGCGATGGGTGGTCCGGCATGTGGACGATGGGCTCGGTGCGCCCCAGCGCCGAGCGGACGCGCAGCAGGAAAGCGGTCTTGTTCGGGTGTTCTTCCGGCGTTGGGGACACGGCCTACCTCAGTTCCGTCCCGTTGTCGTGTGCGAGCTCCTCTCGCCACAGCCGGGCGAACGACCTGGGCGCAGGCGCGGGGAAGTCGCGGCTCGCTGTCCAGCCGCTCACCATCGGAGTGAACGGCAGTTTGCGCACCTTACCGCCGCGCGCGAACGGGCGTGTGAGCAGCCTGCCGAGGTTCGCCTTGCCCTCCAGCGCCCTGCGGCTCCGCATCGCGCCGTGCCACTGGCCTACGAAGAGCCGCTCCATCCATGTCGTGCTCCGTTCGCCGATGGCGCCTTCAGCCACCTTGTAGCGCAGGTGCAGCAGCAGGCGGGGGATGTCTATCTTGACAGGGCACACGTCCTTGCACGTGCCGCAGAGCGTCGAAGCGTAAGGCAGGTCGCGTGCGACCTTCATGTTGGTCATGGGCGGGGTTACGATCGCGCCGATGGGACCGGAGTAGACCCAGCCGTAGGCGTGTCCGCCTATCTTGCGGTAGACGGGGCAGTGGTTCAGGCAAGCACCGCAGCGGATGCAGCGCAGCGCCTCCCGCATCACCTCGTCGCGCAGCAGGTTGAGGCGGCCGTTGTCCACGAGGATGAGGTGGAACTCCTCGGGGCCGTCCTCGTCGCTCGGCGCGCGCGGGCCACTCGCGAAGGTGTTGTAGCTCGTGATGCGCTGTCCGGTGGCGGAGCGCGGCAGCAGGCGCAGGAAGAGCGCAAGGTCCTCGATGGCAGGGACGATCTTCTCCATGCCCGCGAGGACGACGTGGATACGGGGCGCCGAGGTCGTCATGCGACCGTTCCCCTCGTTCGTAACGAGGCAGACCGTGCCGGTCTCGGCCACGACGAAGTTCGCGCCGCTGATGCCCATGTCCGCTACGGCGAACTTCTCGCGCAATGCATCGCGCGCGTACACACAAAGGCGCTTGATGTCCTGCGTCGGCGCGGTCTTCAGCCACTCCTGAAAGAGCGTGGACACTTCTTGTCGCGTCTTGTGCATCGCCGGAGCGATGATGTGGAACGGCGTCTCGCCCGCCAGCTGGATGATGTACTCGCCGAGGTCCGTCTCCACCGGTTCGATGCCCTCGCCCTCGAGGACGTGGTTGATGCCCATCTCCTCGGAGACCATGGACTTGCTCTTGATGACGGTCTTCACGCCGTTGCGCTTCGCGATGTCGAGCACGATGGCGTTCGCCTGCGCCGCGTCGTCCGCGAAGTAGACGTGGCCCCCGTTCCGGCGGACGCTCTTGTCGACCATGTCGAGGTAGTAGTCGAGGTGCTCCAGCGTGGACTGCTTGATGCCGGCGGCGCGGGTGCGCATCGCCTCCCAGCTCTCGTCGCCGAAGTCGTCCTCGATGACGTTGGCGCGCGCGCCGACGAAGTGCTCCATGACGTGCTCCAGTGAGTGCTGGAGCTTCTCGTCACGCAGCGCCTTGCCGGACGCCTTCTTGAACTCTGCGCTCTTGACCTCAGCCATCAGTTCCGTCCTCAGCCAGCAGTTCGGCGATGTGCATGGCGCGGACGTTCATGCCGCGCCGCTCCATCGCCCCGCGGATGTGCATCAGGCAGCCGCAGTCGTTCGCGACAACGGCGCCCGCGCCCGACTCGGCGATGGTCTTCAACTTCTCGTCGAGGATGGCGGTCGATATCTCGGGAAACTTCACGGAGAAGAGGCCGCCGAAACCGCAGCAGGCGTCCGGGTTCTCCATCTCCTGCAGTTCGACGCCCCGTACGTTCCCGATGAGGTCCCGGGGCGCTTCCTTGATGCGCAGCTCGCGCAGCAGGTGACAGGCGTCGTGGTACGTCACGAGTCCCTCTGACGCTGCTCCCACATCCGACGTGCCAACGACGTTGACGATGTAGTCCGAGAGCTCGCGCGTCTTCTCGCCGACGGCCTGGGCGCGCTCCAGTGTTTCGGGATCGTCCTCGAACAGTTCGCGGTAATAGACCTTGATCATGCTGGCGCACGAGCCAGATGGCACGACGACCTGCTCCTCGTTCTCGAACACGTCCAGGAAGTGCTTCGCGACGTCGGCAGCGTGGGAGCGGAAGCCACCGTTGAAGGCGATCTGGCCGCAGCAGGTCTGGTCTTCAGGGAATGAGACGTCTACACCGAGGCGGCGCAGCACCTTGACAGCAGCGACGCCAACCTCCGGGTAGAACTGGTCGACGAGGCAGGTGGCGCAGAGCGCCGCCCGGAACTTCGGGGACTGCTGCCCTCGCTGCCTTCCGCCCGTTCTGGGCCTGCCGGAGGAACGTCTGGAATATGCGGGGGAACCGCGTCGTCGAGCCACGAGAGCAAGGTAGCAGAGCGGGGCAGGCGTGGCAACCGGCGGGGGGCACCCGCCGGTTGCCAATCACATTCCTCTGCTTACATACCGCTGCCGAAGATCTCCCGTCCGATCCACTCGAGGAGCGCGGGCTGCGGCCAGATGACGAACAGGACGTTGTCTGCCATCACGAACTCGAACAGGAAGACGAAGCACATCGTGATGACGGCCGCGAGTATGCGCCAGGAGAAGAGCCATTCAAGGGCCGCAGGAGGCTGGAATTCCCGGACAGGGCGCGCGAAGAGGAGCAGCATCGGAGCGACGCCTGGCAGGAGCCTGATCGCCCAGCCCAGTGGATTGTCCGGCCAACCGGCCGTGAAGAGGATGGTGACAACAAGCGAGAACGTCAGCGCGACGACGCCCATGACACCTGGGATGGCGGGCATGCCGCCGACACCCTGCGCTCCGATCGAGAGGACGTATGCCACGGTAAGCGCCACAACAACGCCGGTGGCGATGATCTGACCGGTGTCCGCAGTACCGATGAGCGCCGCGCCGATCGCCGAAAGCGCGCCCACGATGATGCCGGCGCCGACCGCCTTGGGCAAGGGGAAGCTCGCTTGGCCAAGCAGGGTGAACGGCAGGTAGCCCGCCAGCGCCATCACGCTCCACCGCAGGCCGATGGTGCCCGTCAGCAGTGCGAACATGACGAACCCGCCGGCGATGAGCAGTGCTGCCTGCTTGGCGCCCGGCAGAACAAGGCTGTGCATGCCGAGGTCCATGATCTCCGTGTGCCGGTGGCCGCGCTCTCTAAGGTGGAACATCAGCTGCACCAGTGACAACACGATGATCAAGACGACCATGAGTCGGGTGAGGAACCACGACTCGGTAGCCTGGAAGCCGAGGCTGCCCCACCAGAACGCTATGCTCCCTGCAACGAGCAGGAAGATGGGGAAGTTCCGGACCTCAACCAGTCGCCTCAAGAAGCCGGGACGCTCTTGCTCACCGGTGCCCGATCCACCTGCAGGCGGCTGCGCCGCTGCGGAGGAAAGCGTCTGGCTTCCCGCGGCGCGGGAGAAGAAGTAGGCGGTGGCCAGCGCGATCAGGATGAGCGCGATAGTGAGCGGTCGCAGCAGCACGCCGAGCACATCGCTGTCATGACCGCCGATCGACACCGGGTCCACCACGTTGAGCGCGGAGAGGAAGTTCTCCTCGATGATGGGCCCAAGGATGATACCGAGCAGGAGTGGCGGCCTTGGCCACTGGAACAGCTTCATCATGATGCCGATGCCCATGAAGACTGCCATCACCGGAAGAGCAAGCCAGGTCGTCCAGTTGATGACCGCGGCGAGGATGGAGATGGGGATGAACACGCCGCCGATGAGGGGGTAGGGGATCCGGGTGAGCTTCGCCAGCTGACCTGTAGCGACGATGCCGATCATCGTGACGATGAAGTTGCCGATGGCGAGGGTTATGACGAACAGGATGGTCACGTCTGCCTGATCGCCGAGGAGTCGTGGACCGGGCGTGAAGTCCAGCGCGATCATCGCGACCAGCACCAGCGCCCAGGCGAGGCCGCCGGGAACGCCCAGCGCAAGCGTCGGGAGCGCTTGTCCCGCCTCCTTCGAGTTCTGTGCTGATTCGGCGAAGAGCACGCCGTCCAGCGAACCCTTGCCGAACTGGCTCTTGTCCTTGGTCCAGAAGATGCCGAAGGCGTAGGACAGCCAGTCGATGACCGCGGCGCCAACGCCCGGAATGGCGCCGAGCACGACGCCGAACACGGACTGGCGAATCACCATCGGCCCGCGTGTGAAGCCGTGCCTTGCTCCGCGCCATACCTCGCGGGTGTTGACGATAGAGCCAGGCGGTGCGACTGGCCGCCGCGCGATGGCGAGGTCAATCATCTCCGGCAGCGCGAAGAAGCCCAGTGTTACCACGATGATGGGCAACCCTTCCCAGAGGTTGGGCTGGTCGAACACGAACCGTACGTCGCCGGTGATGGCGTTGATGCCCACCGTGCCGAACATTATTCCGAGCGCACCTGCGGCGAGCCCCTTCACCATGGCCCCCGCGCTCAGCGCGGAGACCATTGCGATGCCGAAGAACGCCACCGCCGCAATCTCAGGGAAGCCGAACAGCAGGATGACCGGTTTCACCACCGGTATCAGAATCGCCAGGACGATCGCGCCGACGAGGCCGCCCATCGCAGAGACGGCATAGACGGCGCCCAGCGTATGGGCTGCGCGGCCCTGGCGCGCCAACTGATGGCCTTCGAGGAACGTCACCTGGGTGGCAGCGGAGGGCTGGCCGAAGAGGACGGCCGGGATGGAGTCCAGCGTGTTGTTCACGCCGGTCATGGAAGCGAGCATGACGAGACCGATCGCCGCCTGGTCGCCTCTGAAGAATTCGACGATGAATGGGATGGACAGCGCCATGATGATGACGCCGGATGCACCCGGCACCATGCCGGTGAGCCCAGCGACGAATACCGCCACTACCACAGCTATCCAGTAGAGTGGATCGGCCAGGTAACCCAGCGCTTGCCCGAGTTCGCCGTACAGTTCGCCCAAGGGTCGCCTCCCTGCGCGCCGTAGCGCTGTGTACCGCCTGCGCTCCTGGAACGCAAACGCCCGCCCCTTGAGGGCCGTATCCGGCTCTAATGGGGCGGGCGGATTCTATGCACAGGAAGGGCGGCCTGACAACCATCAGGCCGCCCTCGTGATCATCCTATCGGACGAACTTCTCGTGTACTTCCTCGAGGAGGTCGTCGATCGTGCCGCGGTTGGCCTCGAAACCGTTCACCATGTCGATGACGATCTGCTGGGCCGTAGCCCCGTCAGTGAACAGGTTCTGGATGCCGGTGAAGCCCTGCATGGAGGCAGCGAACTCCTCGTCCGCCATCGCCGCCGCGAGTGCGTCGCGCAGAGTCTGCGTTACCTCGGGACCCATTCCCGGCGGGCCGACGATGTTCTTGGCGATGACAGACCGGGGCCGCATCGCGAGCCACAGTTCCAAGTCCTCGCCTTCCAAGTACGTGTCGGCAACGTTCGGGCAGTGGAAGTCAGCCTCGCCGTTGTGCCCCAAGTCAAAGCCCGGAACCGACAGGTCGGCGAACGGGCGGAGGAATCCGTCTCTGGTCCATCCCGGACGCGTGATGGGGTACTGGTCCCAGATCGTGCCGGTAACCCAGGAGTTCACGTCACCCCGCTCGATCATGACGTACTGCTCGGCGGAGCCCGCAGCAGAGACGTTCCGGATCTCCAATGGGATGTTGTACTTGAGGGCGAGCCAGCCGATGGAGACGTTCGAACTGAGGTCGGCGGGTGTGGGAGCACTGATACCAACGGTCAGTGCAGGCCCAGGCGAGTCAAAGGCAGTGTCCATGCAGTCGTAGGGCAACGTGCCCCGGATGACCCAGGCTCCCTCTCCGCCGGAGGTAACGCCGATCATGGTTGACTCACGGACGTCGAACTGCGCCTGTGGTGTGAACGTGTCCGCAACGCCTGGCGTTGCCTCGATGGCGAGCGTCAGACCGTCCGGCTTCGCGTTCCAGACGAAGTTGCGCTCGACCACTACCGGCGTCAGGTTCCTGACGACGATGCGGGGCTCGCCGGGGATGAACTTCGGCCATGCGCGGGACATGAACCGCGCCTGTGCGTCGGTGCCGCCGCCGGGGTTGAATCCGACCATCAAGCTGATGGTCTTGCCCTTGAAGTACGCCTCGGCGTCGAAACCGGGGTCAACCGGCAACGGGGTTGCCGTGGGGCGCGCGGTCGGGGTGGGGGTTGCGGGCACTGCTGTAACGCCTTCCGGCAATGGGGTAGGCGTTGCCTCGTCTTCCATCATCGCCGTCGGAGTGGGCTCCGCTTCCATCATCGCTGTGGGAGTAGGTGTCGCAGCCGGACGAGGGGTTGCCGTCGGCTCTTCGCCGCCGCAGGCAGCGAGCACAAGGGAGAGCATCAGGCCGAGAGCCCCGATGACTCCGATCTTCTGAGACATCTTCACCATCCGAAACCTCCATATCGTCTGCGAACGACTACATGTAATGAGCCTCCAGGATATCCCGCAGGCCGATGTAGAACCCTATCGGGCGGGTGGGAGTGTTGTCAATCGGGGGCGTGCGTTTCAGCGCTAAGCCGGTCCATGAAACACAAGAGAGGCCTGCCACTACCCGGCAGGCCTCTCTTCAGGCGATTCTGTAGGGTCCGACTTAGCGCACGTACTTGTCGAATACGGCCTGCGTAATCTCGTCGATCTGGGCCTGTCTGTTGATGTAGGAGTTCACCGTAGCGGTCAACTCCTGTGCGGCCACGTCACCGTGCGTGAATGCGTTCTTGATGCCTGTGAAATCTTGCATCGTGTTGGCGAACTCCTCGTTCGCCATGGCATCGGCGAGCGCCGTGCGGAGTACTGCGGTTACTTCGTTCGGGATGCCGGCCGGACCGATGATGTTCTTGGATGCGTAGACCTGCGGACCGCGCAGCGCAACCCAGAGGTCGAGTTCTTCACCCTCGAAATACTCGTCCGCGACGTTCGGACAGTGGAAGTCGGCCTCGCCGTTGTGGCCGAGGTCAAAGCCGGGGAATGACAGATCCGCGAACGGGCGGATGAAGCCACTGCCCGTCCAACCGGGACGTGTCCGCGGGTACTGGTCCCAGATCGTGCCGGACACCCAAGAGTTCACGTCGCCGCGCTCGATCATGACGTACTGCTCGGCGGAGCCCGCGGCGGAAACGTTCCGGATCTCCAGCGGCACGTTCAGCCTGTCCGCCAGCCAGCCCACGGCAACGTACGAGGCGAGGTCGGCAGGCGTCGGCGCGCTGGTACCGACCGTCAACGCGGGTCCCTGCGAGTCGAAGGCGGAGTCGATGCAATCGTACGGCATTGTGCCCCGTATGACCCACAGCCCCTCCTTACCGGAGGTGATGCCAATCATCGTTATCTCGCGCAGGTCGAACTCAGCCGTCGGAGTGAACTGGGCGAAGATGCCCGAGGAGGCTTCGAGTCCAAGGGTCAGACCGTCCGGTTTGGAGTTCCAGACGAAATTCCGCTGCACGACGTTGGGGGTCAGGTTCCTGACAACGATGCGCGGGTTGCCGGGGATGTACTCCGGCCAGGCGCGGGACATAAAACGGGCTTGGGCGTCGGTTCCGCCGCCAGGGTTGTAACCGACCATCATGCTGATCGTCTTGCCTTTGAAGTACGCCTCAGCGTCGAAGCCGGGGTCGACGGGTAGCGGGGTCGGCGTGGGGCGTGGAACTGGCGTCGGGGTAGGGGCGGGCCCAGTGGAGCCGCTGGTGTCCGGCGTCGGTGTGGCCTCCTCTTCCATCATCGCTTCGGGTGTAGGCGTCGGCTCTGCCGCCATCATCGCCGCCGTTGGCGTAGGCGTCGCAGCGGGGCGTGGTGTTGGCGTAGGGTCTTCGCCCCCGCAGGCGATGAGGAGCGTGGAGAGAGCGAGGGCAGTAGCGCCGAGCGCTCCGATCTTCCTGAGCATCTTCAGCATCCGAAACCTCCCCTGTCGTTCTGCATACGTGGCGACGCAAACAAAGCCTGGGGAACGCGCTCGCAGGCAGTGCGTAACGCTACCTGTCTCATGGTGCCTTGTCAAAGGGGGATTACGAGAGAGCCACCCCGCATGCAGCGGGGTGGCTCTCTGTCAGGTGCGACTTCGGTTTACGCTCTACCTGACGTACTTCTCGAACGCCGTTTCCTGGGCCGCTCCGATGATGTCCAGGTTGTCCAGGAATTGCTGGGTTGTGTCGTACAACTCCTGTTGGGCGACATCCCCGGGTGTGAAGTTGTTCGGGATGCCCGTGAACTTCGTCATGCTCTCGGCGAACTCCGCATCGTTCATCGCTGTGGTGAGCGCGTCGCGCAGCGCCTGCAGCGGACCGGCGGGGATGCCTGGCGGGCCGATGATGTTCTTGGAGGCGTAGGTGCGCGGCCCGGTGATGGCGATCCACTCCTGGAGCATCTCGTCTGAAGTGAAGAAGCTCTCAGCCTTGGGACAGTCGTACGGGCCCTCTGCATTCGGCCCCAACTCGTAGCCGGGGAACGAGAGGTCCACGAACGGGCGAAGGAAGCCGTCCGCGATCCAGCCGGGTCTCGTGATGGGCAACTGGTTCCACACAGTGGAGGATGTCCAGCTGTTCACATCGCCGCGCTCCAGCATGATGTACTGCTCAGCAGAACCGGCGGCGGCCACGTTCCGGATCTCCAGCGGTATGTTGAAGTGGTTCGCCAGCCATGGGATGGACACGGTCGAGCCAAGGTCGGCGGGTGTCGGGGCGGCGGTGCCGATGGTCAGCACCGGGCTGGTGGCATTGAAAGCGGTGTCGATACAGCCGTAGGGCAGGTTGCCGCGGATCATCCAGAACTGGTCCTTGCCGGAGGTCACGCCGACCATGGAGACCTCGCGCATGTCGTACTGGGCCTGCGGCGTTATCTGGTCGAAGATACCGGCTGTTGCCTCAACAGAGATCGTCAGGCCGTCCGGCTTCGCATTCCAGACGAAGTTCCTCTGCACAACGTTCGGCGTGAGGTTCCTGACGACGATGCGCGGGTTGCCGGGGATGAACTCTGACCATGCGCGGGACATGAACCGGGCCTGGGCGTCGGTGCCGCCGCCAGGGTTGAAGCCGACCATCATGCTGATGGTCTTGCCGGAGAAGTACGCCTCAGCGTCAAAGCCGGGGTCGACCGGCAACGGTGTAGGCGTGGGGCGCGGGACCGGCGTGGGGGTCGGGGCAGGGCCGGTGTCGCCGCCGGCGTCCGGTGTCGGTGTCGCCTCTTCCATCATCGCCTCGGGCGTCGGCGTAGGCTCGTCCGCCATCATCGCCGCAGTTGGCGTCGGCGTCGCAGCCGGGCGCGGGGTGGCCGTCGGGTCTTCGCCGCCGCAGGCGGCGAGGATAACGGCCAGCAAGAGGCTGACTGCCCCGATCGCTGCAAACTTGCTGCTCATCTTCACCATACGAGAACCTCCCTGCATCTGCCGTCGCGCCATGCGAATGGCGACTCGTGGACTGTGCAATTCTTCACAGCCTGCGTAACGCTACCTGTCCTATAGGGGTGCTGTCAATCGTTGCCGCTCGGTTCGCTGTGTGAAGGGGCCAGGGAGTGGCGGACACCTGCCGTGGCCAGGCCATCCGTAGCGGTGTTGCACCGTGCACCCTGCTAGAATCGGCGCATGGTCTACAGGCAGGGCATGAACCGCGCGAAGCTGCGGGAAGGCTCCGGCAAGGGCACTGAGATCGCCGATGAGCACTTCCACGAAGTCGCCGGTTCCAAGGACTTCTACGTCTACGTTACCCCCAACCGCAAGGCGAAGGGTTACGAGGCGTTGCGTGACTGGCTTCGTGAGCAGGGCTACGCCGTCACTGTCTCAGACGACGCTCCGCTGCTGCCTGCGAAGGGCTACAAGGCGATTAAGGTCACCACGGCCGCTGGCGTGCTCTCCGACGAGGCAGTGCGGCGTGCGCACCGTTGGGCTCATCAGCGCAACTTCCTGCACAGCTTCTTCAAACCGCTGCGAGGCGCATGACCATGGCCCGCAGGCCTCCCTCGGCAGACGCCCCCTCCCTGTTCGGCGAGCCCGCACCGGAAGCCGCGTCCCCTGCGCAAAGAGAAAGGCCCCTGCTGCTCCTCATGGACGGCCACGCGATGGTCTTCCGCGCGTGGTTCGCGCTCCGGCAGGCGCAACCGCTCACCATCCGCGCGACCGGCGAGGACGTGCGGGGCGTCTACTCCTTCACCACCACGTTCTTCAAGACCCTTGCTGACCACAGGCCCACGCACGTCGCCATCGCGTTCGATACGCCGGAGCGTACTTTCCGCGATGAGATGTACGCGGACTACAAGGCGACCCGTCCTCCCATCCCACCCGAACTCACGCAGAACGTCGAGCGTGTGAAGCAGGTGATGAACGCCTTTCGCGTCCCGGTCCTCGAATCGCCCGGTTACGAGGCCGACGACGTGCTCGGCACCGTCGCGGCGTGGAGTACGGAGCACGGCGTAGATACGCTGATCGCCACCGGCGACACCGACACGCTGCAACTCGTCTCGCCGCACGTCCGTGTCCTGCTCACCACTGGTTTCGGAGACACGCGTATCTATGACGAGGACGCCGTGCGTGAGCGCTACGGCGGACTCGAACCCGTCCAGCAGCGCGACGTGAAGGCGCTCACCGGCGATACGTCCGACAACATCCCCGGCGTTCCAGGCATCGGCCAGAAGACGGCGGTGAAACTCATCAGCGAGTTTGGGAGCGCCGAGTCGCTCGTCGAGCGCGTGGACGAAGTGACGCCGCCCCGCATCCAGGGTCTCGCGCGCGAGCACGCCGAGCAATTGCTCAAGAGCAAGCAACTCGTGACCATCGAGACTGCAGCGCCGACGGAGTTCGCCTTCGACGCCTCCGCGTTCGGCGGTTTCTCCCGCGACGAGGTGCTGAACGTATTCCAGGAGCTGGAGTTCAGCAGCCTCGTGGCGCGTATCCCGTCGCTCCCTGGCGAACAGCAGCCCGCAGCAAGCGATGCTGCCGTCGAACCGCAATCGATGTTCGAGGCGGACGTGCGCGTGACCGTCGTCGACACGCCTGCCGCGCTCGATGCGCTCGTGGAACGGTTGCGCGGCGCGGATACGCTCGTCGTCGAGGCGCACTCGGCCGTTCCGCGGGCGATGGACGCTGAGCTCGTTGGGCTGGCGTTCGCCGTGGACGAGAGCGAAGGCTTCTACGTGCCCGTAGGTCATGCAGAGGGGACACAGCTCTCTACGGAAGAGGCGCTGCCCGCGCTGCTGCCGGTGCTCACGAGCAAACCCGCCTCCGGCCACAACCTCAATTTCACGCTGACGCTGCTCTCCAATTACGGGCTATCGCCGACCGCCGTGAGCGTCGCGTTCGACACGATGCTCGCGGCGCATCTCACTGGCGAGAAGGCGCTGTCGCTCAAACCGCTCGCTTTCAACCGGCTCAACGTCGAACTGCAGGCGCTGACCGACCTGACCGGCACGGGACGCAAGCAGATCACGTTCGATGCCGTACCCGTGGCGGACGCCGCGGGATACGCCGCGACCGCTGCCGCGGTGACGCTGCAACTGCAGCGCGCGCTCGGCGAGGACATGGCGCGCGACGGTCTCACGGCATACCACGATAAGCATGCGATGCCGCTCGTGCCCGTGCTCGCGCGGATGCAGACGTACGGCATCGCCATAGACGAGAGCGTGCTCGCCGAACTGAACGAGGAGATCGCGGGCGAGATAGAGGTAGAGGAGCGCGACGCCTACGAAGCCGTGGGGCACGAGTTCAACATCAATTCACCGTCCCAACTCGGGGACCTGCTCTTCAAGGAACTCAAACTGCCGTCGGGCCGCCGGACGCAGACAGGCTACTCGACCGACGCCTCCATCCTGGAGAACCTGCGCGACCATCATCCCGTCATCGGCCACGTCCTGCGGTACCGGGAGCTGACGAAACTCAAGTCCACCTACGTGGACACGCTTCCGCAGCAGGTGAACCCGCGCACGGGCCGTATCCACACCACCTACAACCAGGCCGGCTCCGCCACGGGCAGGCTCGCCAGCGCTGACCCCAACCTGCAGAACATCCCCATCCGCACATCGCTCGGCCTGCGCGTTCGGGAAGCGTTCATCGCCGAGCGACGCCCCGAGTGGACGTTGCTGAGCGCGGACTACTCGCAGATAGACCTGCGCGTGCTCGCGCACCTCTCACAGGACCCGGCGCTCATGGCTGCGTTTGAGCGCGGAGAGGACATCCACTCCTCTACCGCGTCGCTCATCTACGGCGTGCCGCTCGGCGAGGTGAACCGGGACATGCGTCGTCTCGCCAAGGTGATGAACTTCGGCGTCGCCTATGGGCTCAGCGCTTTCGGCATATCGCAGCAGACCGAACTCACCCGCGAGGAAGGCGCTGCGTTCATCGAGTCGTACTTCGGCACGTACCCGACGGTCAAATCATTCCTCGACGAGACCGTCGAGCGGGCGAAGGTGGACGGCTACGCGGAGACGCTCCTGGGACGTCGGCGCTACATCCCGGAGTTGCGCTCTCCGCACTATCCCGTGCGCCAGGCGGGCGAACGCATCGCCCTCAACATGCCGGTGCAGGGCACGTCCGCCGACGTCATCAACGAGGCGATGGTTGCCATCCAGCGTCGCCTGGAAGAGGACGGCTTCCGCAGCAGGATGCTGCTGCAGGTGCACGACGAGTTGTTGTTCGAGTTGCCCGTGGAGGAGGAAGAGGACCTGGTCGCGATGTTGCAGGACGTGATGCCGAACGCGCTGGAGATGAGCGTGCCGGTGCAGATAGACGTCAAGACCGGGCCTACCTGGGCGTCGATGACCTACGCGGAGTAACGGGCTGCAGCGGTTCAGCTGCGGAGGTCTCCCTGGGGTGGGGCGTCCTCCGCGAGAGCGGCTATCTGCTCCTCGAGCGCCTGCACCGCGGTGAAGTCCTCCTCCAGCAGTTTGTAGCAGCGCTCCACGTACAGCTGTGCGAGCCGTGCTCCCGCATCGGAGGAATCACGCGCCGCTCGGCGTACGCGTTCGGCCCAGAAGCGCTCGGGCAGGGCCTGTCCCATCGCCTGGAGCGAGACGTTGGTCTCTTCCACGAGGCCATCGTCCTGCGACTCGAGCGCGAACCGCATCGTCCCCACCAGCTTCGACAGCTCCGCGAGGCGGTCGCGGTCGCTCATCAGTCCATAGACCACCTGTTGCACGCTGCCGCTCGGGTCTCCCGTGTCGCTGGGCAGCGAGCGTTCCGGGGCGGATAGCGCGGGCTGAGGGTTGGCATCGAGGTAGCGCTGATAGAGCGTCTCGTACTCGTGCACGGCTTCCGTGGCCTGGCGCATCGCCGACTGCAGATCGCCCAGTACCATGTCTCCTCCCCAGACGAAGTCGTCGCCGCGCAGCTCCGCCAGATGGCGCAGCGGCTCTATCGACTCCACTTCTTCAGGGATGGGCGGCGCGGCGAAACTGCCGCCCCCGTCGCCAATCATCTCGCTCGCGAGTCCGCCCAACTGCGCCGCGAGCATGGGGGGGAGGTACTTGCTCATGTCCATCTTCACCGGCAGGAGGACGACGTACGTCGCGAGCAGCCCGGCTTGCGGGTTACCGAAGTAGAGCAACGCATGTCCCTTCGGGCGGGACTCGTCGCCAATCTCGAACGTGAGCGTCACTGACCCTCCTTGCTTGCGAGAGGTTACAGGTTCTCGCGACCCCGTGCGAGCACTCTTGCGCGCTATAAGCGCGTTGACTGTCGCGTGCGGGAACGGCAAGAATCATCCCATCTGTGCAGTGTATGGACCGGGGACATCCTTTACACCTGTTCGGGGACATGGTTTACACCTCCTGTCTGCCAGTGAGGCAACAGGAGGTGCGCCATTCCCTGGAAGGAGGCCACAGCGATGTCCCTGAAGCATGAGTTTGTCACACTCGCTCGCACACCGGGAGCGAACATCCGGGAGCTCTGTCGGCGCTACGGAATCTCACCGCCCACGGCCTATCAACTGCTGGAGCGCCACGCACGTGAGGGAGACGCCGGCCTTCTGGAACGCTCCCGCCGCCCCCACAACTCCCCGAACCGCACACCAGCCGCCTTGGAACAGGCTGTAGTGGATCTCCGTGAGGAACACCCCGCTTGGGGAGGCCGCACACTACGCGAGGTCTTGTTGCGCAGCTACAACCCAGTTCCCAGCCCCGGCACCATCACGGCCATCCTGCGCAGGAACGGCTGCACCGTGGGTGGGAAACGGCCCCAGCGTGACTGGCAACGGTTTGAGCATCCGCATCCCAACGACCTCTGGCAGATGGACTTCAAGGGGCACTTCCCCACCAGCGCAGGCCGGTGTCACCCGCTGACGGTCCTCGATGACCACTCCCGCTTCGCCCTGGGGTTGCGGGCAT
>MKWU01000697.1_pt1 | contig 62951 bp, 57 predicted proteins | sample 809101 | NCBI WGS metagenome assembly MKWU01 (sample SAMN05860141, study PRJNA318959) | sponge metagenome | host: Aplysina aerophoba | place: Slovenia: Piran, Adriatic Sea, Gulf of Piran | collected 2013-05-07
CGCTTCAACTCCCGAGCAATCGTCGGTGGCGGGCGATCCAGAGTTGCTGCGATTTGCCGGATCGAGCGCCCCTCGGTACGTAGGCGGGCAATCGCACAGCGTTCCTCAATCCCGAGCTGCGTATAGCGTTTCCCCATGGCAACACCTTAATCTGGTGTTGCACTTCGTTTGTGAACTTAGGGAATCTCGCCCCTGTCATGCCGAGCGCAGCCCGCGCTGTAGCGCGCAGCATCCTCTCGGGAAACGTCTCGTGTCCAGGCTATCCCTGGTTCTCCTCCCATGCCGCATACGCCGCCCGGCGCGGCACGCCCAATTCCCGCGCCACCTGCGCTGAGGCGTCCCGACGGCTCAGGCCGGACGCCCGTGCAACTGCCATCGCTCCCGTGATCCGCTCGGCCGAGACAGGAGCAGCCGGCGGAGGCTCACCTGCACCTTCGACAACAAGCGTGAACTCGCCGCGCGGCGCCTCAAAGTAAGCGATAGCCTCCCGGACCGTCCCGCGAAAGACCTCTTCGTGAACTTTCGTCATCTCCCGGCACACTGCCATGCGGCGGTCACCGAGCGTTTCAGCGATGTCGTTGAGTGCGGCACGAAGCCGGTGCGGTGCCTCGAAGAGGACCAGCGTTGCCCTCAGGGACGACGCCTGCGCAAGCACCGCACGGCGTGTCTTCGACGTTCGTGGCAAGAAACCGAGGAAGTGGAATGCGTCGGCAGGGAACCCTGAGACCGCAACCGCGGCAGTAACGGCGGATGGCCCTGGTACGCTCACGACGGCGAACCCCGCTCGCGCAGCCTCTGCGACCAACCATGCACCGGGGTCGCTGACGCCCGGTGCGCCCGCATCCGTCACGAGCGCTACGTCGCCTTCCCGCAGCGCGTCGAGCAGCGTGGGCGTCCTTTGCCGAGCGTTGTGCTCGTTGTAGCTGACGGCGCGCGTGCCCAGGCTCAGGCGGCTCAGCAGTTTGCGTGTCTGCCGCGTGTCTTCCGCCGCGATCAGGGCGACTTCTCCCAGCACACGGCCGGCACGCAGCGTGAGATCTTCCAGGTTCCCGATGGGTGTCGCGACGACGTAGAGCGTTCCGGCCATGGCTGACCTGCGGGGCTATAATGCGGCGCGAGGCATTATAGCGAGACGCCTCCGAGGAGAGGGACGATGGACGCGCTGTACACCGAAGAGGAGCGACTGCTGCGGAATACCATGCGCGAGTTCGCCGACGCCGAGCTCGCCCCGAACGCCGCACGCTGGGACGAGACCGAGGAGTTCCCTTGGGAGAGCGTCGAAGCCATGAAGCGCATGGGCCTAATGGGCATGACCGCGAAGGCGGCCCACGGAGGCGAAGGAGCATCCTACGCGGAGCTCGCCATCGCCGCCGAGGAGGTCGCACGCGCCTGCATGACTTCCAGCACCACGCTCCTCGCCCACCTCTCGCTTGGCGTCTCCACGTTGGACCGCTTCTGCAACGGCGAGCAGGCAGAGCGCTTCCTGCCCCCGGCATGCGCAGGCGACAAGATTGTCGCGTGGGCGCTCTCCGAGCCCAGTTCCGGCAGCGACGCCGCCGACATGCAGACGGCTGCCGTCCACAACGGCAACGGCTCCTATGTGCTCAACGGCTCCAAGATATTCATCACCAACGCGGAGCAGTCCGGCCTCATGGTCGTCTTCACCGCCACCGACCGGTCGAAGGGTCACCGGGGAACGACGGCGTTCGTGATCGAGACCGATACGCCAGGCATCGAGATGCGCGGCATGCACGGCAAGCTTGGCATCCGCGGCTCCGGCACCGCCGAGGTCTACTTCAACGATGTCCACGTCCCCGTGGACAACCGCCTCGGCGAAGAAGGCGAGGGCTTCCGCGTCGCGATGACCATCCTCGACTCCAGCCGCATCTCGCTCGCCACGCAGTCGGTTGGGCTCGCGCAGGGCGCGTTCGAAGCCGCCATCCGCTACACGCAGCAACGCGAAACGTTCGGCGAACTGCTCAAGGAACGGCAGGCCATCCAGTTCATGCTGGCGGATATGGCGACCCAGATCGAGGCCGCGCGGCTGTTCACGAGACGTGCCGCCCAACTGAAGGACGCAGGACTCCCCCATGGCCGCGAGTCCGCTATGGCAAAGCTGTACGCCTCGGAGGCCGCGCACTTCTGCGTCGACAGGGCCGTCCAGATATTCGGCGGCTACGGCTTCTTCAAGGAGAACCCGGTCGAACGCATGTACCGCGACCAGCGCATCACCGAGATATACGAGGGCACGTCCGAGGTGCAGCGCATCGTCATCGCGCGCAGCCTCCTCAAGGAGTACGCGATCGAGTAGCGGCTGCGCGTTGTCTCCGCCTTAGCCCCACAGCGCCTCGCTCGCGAGCCTCGCGCCTTCCGCCATAGCTTGGAATTTCGCCCAGCAGACGTCGGGTGAGCCTACGCGCATTCCGAGTCCGCAGTCGGTGCCTGCCATCAGGTTCTCTTTGCCCACGATTGACGCGAACCGCACCAGCCGTTCCGCGACCAGCTTCGGATGCTCAACGAAATCGCTGAAGTGGCCGACGACGCCGGGGATGAAGATCGCGCCGTCCGGCAGGGTAACGTCCTTCCAGGTCTCCCACTCGTGCTGGTGGCGCGGGTTCGACGCCTCGATCGAGTACGCCTGCGCCTTGACGCTGAGGAAGATATCCACCATGTGCTCGAGTCCGATGTCGGACACGTGCGGCCCGTGGTAACTGCCCCAGCAGGCGTGCAGGCGTATCTGCTCGCGCGGGATGTCGCGCAGCGCGTAGTTCAGGACCTCCACCCGCTTCTCGGCGAACCTGCGGTACGCAGCGACATCCATCTCGGTCTGAATCTGCCATGCGTCGAAAAGGTCGGGATCGTCTATCTGCAGGACGAGCCCGGCATCCGCGATGGCCTTGTACTCCTCATGCATCGCGTCGGCAATGGCATAGAGGAACTCCTCTTCCGAGGCGTAGTACTCGTTCCACAACCAGTGGTCGATGCTTCCCGGCGCGACAGCCGGCAGGAACGGTTCCGCGTCGCCGATGTCGCCCAACGCGGCCTTGAAGCGCGCGATGTCGCTCTGCACGAGTTCAGCACCCGCGTACGTGATCGGGCCGACACAGAAGAGCTGCTTATCCCGCGGACGCCTCACGACGAACCCGCGCGGCGAGTCGAAGTACCCCGGGAAAGCGAGCCTGTCCCGGGCCGATATCTGCTCCGGCTCCGGCCCCTCTCCGGGACCGAACGTGCGCAACTCGATACCGCCAAGCCGTTCGTTGGCATAGTTCGTGAAGTTCGTCTTGCTCAGTTCGCCGTCGTTGATGCTGTCCATGCCGCAGTCGATCTGCTGACGAACGACATCGGCCACCGCCTCAGTAAGCCGCCCGTCGAGTTGCTCCTCATCCACGGGGTCTCCTGCTGCCTTGGCCGCAACCATCTCCCGAACGTCATCCGGCCTCGGCAGGCTCCCAGCGTGCATGGTGCGTATGCGGTCTGTACTGCGCTTCATGGCCCCTCCTTAGCGTTGCCGATTCTCCGCAGGATACAGACCGCACGCAAGCGATAGCCGGACTGCGGTACTCGAAGCCCCTGAGCGCCCGATGCGGAAATGAAGCCCCGCACGGTTGGGTGCGGGGCTTCCGATGGCGGGGGAGGACTCCGCCATGGGATACACAGTCAGAGGCCAATGAGCAGCGTCCGCTCCTTCGCTAACGCGTCGAGAAGAACGGGATGAGCGGTTCCGCCCAGATAACGGCCATCACGTAGTCCATGACGATCAGGTTGAACAGCACCACGAACGGAACCGCAACCGCCAATCCTATCCAGCGTGTGCGGCCTTCCAGGAAAAGCAGCGTGGGGCCGATTGGGAAGACCATGGTCGCGTACTTCAGGCCGATCACGAAGATGAGCACAACGAAGAAGGTAACCCAGCCGATGATGAGCAGCGCCGTCTTTACAGCGCCTTCCATACCCGCGCTTCTCATGCCGATGTCCATGATTGCGCCGGTCTTGCCCTGCCGCAGGTCGTGCACGAGTTGGATGCTGCCCAGGATGATGACTGCGAGGCTCAGCGATACAGGGAACACCCTGCCGCGAGTGGGGAACGAGAACGCCTCCAACAGCGCCCAGGCCGCCATTCCGATGATTGCAAGCGTGAAGATGCCTGCCGGTGTTATCGCCAGGGTCCGCTTCTTGGCTGACACAGCGGCTGCCCCGTCCGCCGAAGCCGTGGGGTCATCCCCGCTGGCGCCGCGCACTACCGGCATTGTTTCCTCATCAGAAAGCGTCCCCGCAGTACCGATCTTGCCCATCTTGGAGAACGTCACCGCGATCGCCACCGCCAGGACCAGCAACACGATGGTCAGCGGCCTCGTCAACAGTCCACCCATGCCGTGGATGGAGATGGCGGACTGGAAGTTGAACTCGATGATGCGGCCCAGGATGAACCCCAGCAGCAGGGGCGGCCTCGGCCATTTGTACTGCTTCATCAGCAAGCCGAGCAATGCCGCGGACACGATGATGAAAATCGCGATGAGGTCCGTCGAGGAGAGGTATGCCGACAGGAACGATATCGGGATGATGATTGCGCCGATGAGTGGATAGGGGATCAGCGTGAGTTTCGCCAGTTGCCCCGTGAGGAACATGCCGATGACGGTAACCGCCAGGTTCCCCAGCGCGAGGCTGAACACCATCATGATGGTGATGTCGGCGAACCGGCCCAGCATCGGCGGGCCGGGCGTTATGCCGTAGGCCAGCATGGCGACGATGACGAACGCCCATGCCCTGCCGCCCGGCACGCCGAACGCCAGGGTGGGGATCGCCTGTCCCGCTTCCTTCGAGTTCTGCGCGGCTTCGGCAAAGAGCACGCCGTCCAGCGAACCTTTGCCGAATTCGCTCTTGTCCTTGCTGAAGAAGATGCCCATAGCGTAGGAGAGCCAGTCCACGACAGCCCCGCCTATGCCCGGCACGGCGCCCAGGAACACGCCGAAGAGTCCGTTCCGGATGGCGATGTTCCACTTCGTTAGTCCGTAGCGCACACCCCTGAACACCTCGCGGTTGTTGACCACCGCCCCTTGCATAGCGACCGGTCGCCTCGTCATAGTCAGGTCGATCATCTCCGGCAACGCGAAGAGTCCGATGGTCGTGGCGATTAGTGGGAGCCCTTCCCACAGGTGCAGGGAACCGAACGTGTACCGGTGCGCGGCAGAGATGGGGTCGATCCCGATAGTGCCCAGCAGCAACCCGAAGGCGGCGGCCGCCAGCCCCTTCACCATCGCGCCGGAACTGAGCGCTGCGACCATCGCCACGCCGAACAGCGCCATGGAGGCGATCTCAGGAAACCCGAACGCAAGGATGAACGGCTTGATGACCGGGATGACGATTGCGAGCGCCAGAGCGCCGACGAGGCCGCCCATCGCGGAGACCGCATAGACCGCCCCGAGCGTGTGCGCGGCCAGTCCCCTCCGGGCCAGTTGGTTGCCTTCCAGGAAGGTAACCTGGGTCGATGCGCCCGGCTGGCCAAGCAGTACGGCAGGGATGGAGTCCAGCGTGTTGTCCACTCCGGTTAGCGTCGCCAGCATGACGATGCCGATGAGCGGGTCATCTATGCGCAGAACGATGAACGAGATGGAGAGCGCCATCACCAAGGTTGCTGAGACACCCGGCAGCAGCCCAACGAAGACGGCCATGAAGACGGCAACGGTGAAAGCAGCCCAATAGCCGCCATTGCCCAGGTACGACAGACCTTCCAGTAACTCGCTCACGTGCCGCCTCCATCATCGGCGCGGCGGAGCGTTCGATGCTCCGCCGCGCTGAGTTAGACCAACGTGACGAACGCTACCTCGTGAACTTGTCGTACACGCCTTCCTGCACTTCCCGCAACTGCCCGATGTTGCGCAGGAACGAGTCCTCCACCTGCGCGAATATCTCCTGCAACTCGGCGCCGCTCTGCTGGATCTCGATCGGCTGGCCAAGTAGCCGCTCGAAGTCGGCGCGGAACTCAGGGTCGGCCAGCGCTTCGTCCCATGCCCTGCGAAGGGTGTTGACGATGTCCAGCGGTGTGTCCGGAGGCGCCAGCAGGTTCTTGCCCACGAACGTCTCCGGGGCCATCAGCCCGTCCCAGATATCCTTCTGCTCATCGGTGATGAGGTCGCGTGCGTAGGAGGCAGTGAACTCCTCGACCTCCGCATTGCCCACGATCAAGCCCCCCGGACCGGCGAGGCCGGCGAACGGCTTGATGAAGCCGCTGGAGATCCAGCCTGGCCTGCGCTGCGGCAACTGGTACCAGACGCTGCCCGCGGTGAAGTTGTTCGTGTCGCCACGCTCGATCATGAGCAATTCCTGCTCGGTGCCGGTGGATGCCACCAGCTTGAACTCGTACGGCAGGTTGAGCCAGTCTGCCAACAGGAAGTTGCCCAGATCGCCCACTCCGGTTAGCTCCTGGGGAGTGGGAGCAGAGCCTGCTGCAATGAGCGTCGGCCCGGATGCCCCCATGGCTTCCGTGATGTCGTTGTATGGCAGAGCATCTCCGTTGATCATCCACACGGCGTTTCGCGCCACCGGCGCGCCGATCACTTCGAAATCGGACGCCTTGAAGATGGCATTCGGGTCTGTGGACGACTGGATGGGTGCGGTGGCGTTGTAGATGAGGATGAGCCCATTCGGCTCGGATTGGAAGAGGAAGTTGTTGGCGGCCAGCGAAGGTGTGAGGTTACTGATGACGATGCGGGGATTGCCCGGAATGTACTGACCCCACTTCGCCGCGAGGAACCGTGCTTGGGTGTCAGTCCCGCCACCGGGGTTGAAGCCGACCAGGATGCGGATGGTCTTGCCCTTGAAGTGTGCCTCCGCATCGAACGACGGCAAGGGCGTTGCAGTCGGGGGTGGCGGAGCCGACGTAGGCGTGGCGGTTGGAGCCGGAGCGGGCGCTCCGGGCACTGGCGTAGCAGTTGGCTCACTCGGGGCACTTGGCACGGACGTGGGAGTCGGCTGCGCTGCTGGAGCATCGGGAACCGGCGTTGCGGTCGGACGAGGTGTAGCCGTGGGGTCGTCGGAGCCGCCACAAGCGGCCAGCACCAGCGCCGTCAGCACAGCTATTGCAACGAGCGACAGGTATGAGCGGTACGCTTTCTTCATGACCGTCTCCCTCCAGCGGCTATGACCGCTCAATCTCGTCCGGTATATAAACACACGGAACCGATAACGGCAAGGAAGTCAGTCTCTGCGACGAATAATGAATGTCGACTCCTTCAGTAATCCTTATGCCCATGGCATAACGCCCTCGTGCGAAATGCGGTACCATCGACCCATGACGCTCGCAAGCAGCAACACGCGCGTTGGCGCCCTCAACCACATCGGCCTCGCCGTCGTCAGCATCGAGGAGTCTCTCCGGCAGTTCTACGACCTGTTGGATTCACCGCAGGCGGCGCACATCCTCGTGAACGAAGAGCACGGGGTACGGGGCGCGTTCATCGAGCAGGGAGAGACGCATGTCGAACTGCTCCAGCCGCTCCGTGCGGACTCCGTCATCGGCAGATTCCTCGAACGTCACGGCGAGGGCATCCACCATATGGCGTTCACCGTGGACGACGTCGAAGTCAAGGCGCGCGAGCTCGAGGCGCTCGGCATCCCCATCATCACCGGCCCGCGTGACGGCTTCACTGGACGTATCGCCTTCGCCGACCCCTCGAAGACGCACGGCGCGCTCATCGAATTCGTAACGCCTTACCTGCGCTGACGCCCCATGTCGGATGCCCCGCGAGTCCTCATCGCAAAGCCGGGCCTCGACGGCCACGACCGCGGCGCGCGCGTCATCGTGCGCCTGCTGCGCGAGGCCGGGTTCGAGGTGCAGTACACCGGCATCCGCAGGACGCCGGACGAGATCGCGGAGCAGGCGCGTGAGTTCGGGGCGGAGGCCGTCGGCCTGAGCATCCTCTCCGGTGCGCATATGGAGCTCGTGCCTGCGGTTATCGATGCGCTGCAACGCGCCGGGCTCGAGCACGTCCCGCTCATCGCAGGCGGCATCATCCCTCCGCAGGACCGGACCTCCCTGCTGGAGATGGGTGTGGCCGCCGTATTCACTCCTGGCGCACGCTCCGCCGACCTCGTGCCCGCCCTGCGCGCGGCGGCGGAGGCGGGACGTCGCGCTCGGAGACATGGGTGAACCGGCGCGGCAACTGTTCCGGTTGGTGACGCTCGCAGCGGTCGCGCTTTCGGATAGCATCTTGGCCGGATTCTGGTAGTGCCGTGGTAGCGCCGTGGTCGCATTCCGGTAGCGCCGTGATAGCGCTGTGGTCGCATTCCGGTAGCGCCTCGATCACTTGCCCTGTCGTCCTGTGAAGATAGGCGTTCCGTCGTTCCTGCGGAGGCAGGAACCCCGCCCCTGTCCCGTCATTCCCGCGCTTCAGCGCGCCACCAGCGGGAATCCAGGGTGCGCGGGCAGCGCACGCTCGCCCCGTTCGCATGCCCTCGTCTGCCGACCAACGGCCTCCTGTTTCATTCCCTTACGCGGCCTGGCAAGCCCCCCGGGCCATTCCTGCAAAGGCAACACCCTTGCCGACATTATGACATCTGCCGGTTGCGCAGGCGACCCCTCCTCCTTAAGCTGGTTCTGGCAGGAAGGACTTGTGCGAGGCGGCCCCGGCGGTGGCAAAGGGCTGTCTGGTCCCTTCCCTCCAAGGCCTCCTGATGGGGAGGTGAAACGGAGGTGCAGGAGAGAAATGCTATCAAATGCTATCAAAACGGCGGCTTTGAATTTGCGAAGCCTCACCCTGGGCGACTGGGACCTCCCGTGACCCGGCGCGGTTACCCCGCGCGCGGCTGAGTTCCTGTACGCACCCGGCCTGCTATACTTATGCGGTTGCGTACGGATTTGGCGATGAGCCTGCAGCTACAAGTGAACGTCGCCCAGCTCCTCAAGGACGTCGTCGGGACTACCCGGACGTTTGAGGTCGACGGCTTGGCGCTCGAATCAGACGACGGCGTTGCCGCCTACGTCAGGGGAGCGTTCCGGCTCACTCGCACGGATCGCGGGGTCTGGGCTTCCGGTCCCGTCGCCTTGTCCGTGGACTACGTCTGCAGCCGCTGCCTGACGCCTTTCGCGTCATGGATAGAGGCGAACGTGGACGATGTCTTCCTGCCGAGTATCGACATCACCACAGGAGCGAAGCTCCGCTACGGCGAGGACGACACCGGAGCGGACGTGAACAGCATAGATGAGCAGCACGTGCTCGACCTGAGCGACGCGCTGCGCCAGTACAGGCTGGCGGGCATCTCCATGGCGCCCGTCTGCCGGGAGGACTGCAAGGGAATCTGCCCCGAGTGCGGCAACGACCGGAACGCGAGTGCCTGCTCGTGCGAGCACTATCAGGACCAGCGTTGGACCGTGCTGCGGAAGTTGTTGGAGTGAAAGAACCATGCCCCCACTGCCAAAGAGGAAGCGTTCCAAGTCCCGTGTAGGCACGAACCGCGCCCACCAGCACAGGACGCTCGTCAGTCTGGTCGAGTGCCCGCGTTGCCGCGAGTCGATGAAGCCGCACCACGTCTGCCCTTCCTGCGGCTACTACCGCGGGCGCGACGTGCTCCGCGTAGAGAGCGAGCTCGAGTAGCCCTCGCCTGCGCTCGATGAGCACCGCCTTCATCTTCCCCGGTCAGGGAGCCCAGGCTGTGGGCATGGGCTCTGACGCTTGGCACGACTCGCCCGCCGCCCGCGCCGTCTTCGACGAAGCCGATTCGGTCTTGGGTGTGCCGCTCTCACGCCTCATCCTGGAAGGCCCCGCGGACGAACTGGTCCGCTCCCATAACGCTCAGCCCGCCATCCTCTGCGTGAGCGTCGCCATGCTGCGTGCTGCGGAAGAACGCCTCGGCGCCGCGATGCCGAGCCCCGCCTTCACCGCTGGGCACAGCGTCGGCGAATACGCCGCTCTCGTGGCTGCAGGTTCGCTCTCCCTATCGGAGGGATTACGCCTTGTAAGAACACGCGGCCAACTGATGCAGGCGGCCTGCGAAGCCACTCCGAGCGGCATGGCCGCGCTGATCGGCCTCACGCTGGAACCGGCCCGCCAGGCCTGCGAAGGGACCGGCGCGCAGGTGGCCAACGTGAACTCCGCGGAGCAGATCGTGCTCGGCGGCCCGAACGATGCTCTCGAACGAGCGATCGAGAACGCGAAGAACGCAGGCGCACGCCGCGCCATCCCTCTGGAGGTAGCCGGAGCCTTCCACACAGAGGTCATGCGCCCGGCACAGGAGGCGATGGCAGACGTCCTTGCGGAAGCGGCGCTGAACACGGCTACCGTGCCCGTCGTGGCAAACACGACCGCGCAGCCGGTCGGATCGGCAGACGAGGTCCGTGCCGAACTCGCCTCACAACTCTGCGGCTGCGTCTACTGGCAGCAGTCCGTGGAACTGATGGCTGCACGTGGGGTCGACAGGTTCATCGAGTTCGGCCCCGGCAAAGTGCTCACCGGACTCGCCAAACGTATCGCGCCGGACGCGACTGCGCTCGCGATAGCAGACCTAGACGCTATCTCCACGCTGGCGTAAGATTACGTGGAATCCCGCCTCGACCAGCACTCGGGGCGTCTCCTTAACAAGCCCGATGATCGAGTCTCCCGGCGGTACGAGAAAGGCCAGTCGAGGCCGCAGGAACAGGCCGGAGCGCCAGGGGCGCGTGCTCGCACTCCAGGTGCTCTACGAGCACGACCTCACGGGGCACGAGTGGCGCTCGGCGCTGGAAACGCGGGCGGACGAGTTGCACGCCTCACCCGACGCTGTCGCCTTCGCCGAAGGCTGTGTTGAAGGCGTGGTCAACGAGCAGAGTCAGTTGGACGCCCTCATCCGGCAGCACGAACCCCTCTGGCCCATTGAACAACTCGCCGCCGTCGACCGGGCTGTTCTCCGGCTGGGGCTCTTCGAACTGGCGGACGGTTCACCGACACCGCCGCTGGTGGCCATCAACGAAGCCGTGGAGCTGGCCAAGACCTTCGGGAGCGAAGGCTCCGCCAGATTCGTGAACGGCGTGCTTGGGGCATCGTTCAACGATCGGGAACAACAGAACACATAGCTGCTGAGGAAGACAAATGGCGACCGTTTACGACCGTGTGAAGAACGTAGTAGTGGACAGGCTCGGGGTGGAGGAGAGCGCCATCGCGATGGAGGCATCCTTCGTCGACGACCTCAACGCCGACTCTCTCGACCTCGTGGAACTCATCATGGCATTCGAGGAAGAATTCTCCGACGGGGACACCACCCTCAAGATATCCGACGAAGACGCGGAACAGATCCGTACCATCCAGAACGCCGTCGACTTCATCAAGAGCAAGGGCGTTTCCGACTGACAGGGCGCCAGTGGCTGACCTCCAAGCACTCCACCAGCAGATACACACCTGCCAGGAATGTGCTCTCCATCGCGCACGGACGAACGCTGTGCCCGGAGAGGGTGCCCCTAACGCCTCCCTCATGTTCATCGGCGAGGGACCCGGCTTCAATGAAGACCGCCAGGGCAGGCCCTTCATCGGCGCCGCAGGTCAATTCCTCGACGAACTGCTGCTCTCCATCGGGCTGAAGCGTGAGGACGTGTTCATCACCAACATGGTGAAATGCCGGCCTCCCAACAACCGCGACCCCTTCCCCGGCGAGATCAGCGCCTGCTCCCGCTACCTGGACGCGCAGATAGAGTCGATCAAGCCCGCCGTGATCGTTCCGCTGGGACGCCACGCCCTTGCCCGGTGGTTCCCCAGAGACTCCATCAGCAAGGTGCGCGCAAGGCCGCGCGTGTTCGATGGCATCACGCTCTTCCCCCTCTACCATCCGGCCGCGGCGCTGCACAACGGTGCCCTTCGTGCCACCATCGAAGCCGACTTCGCGAAACTCGGCGCACTCCTCAGAGAGCGTGAGGCCCACGGGGTGCCAGTGGAGGATGACGCGCAAGACGAGACCGGCGGCTCCCAGCAGTTGAGCATGTTCTAACCGATGCCTCACCCCATCCGCATCGTTCCCCTCGGCGGCCTGGGCGAAGTAGGCAAGAACATGCTGTGCGTCGAGTACGGCAACGACATTGTCGTCATCGACGCGGGTCTCATGTTTCCCAAGCAGGAGATGCTGGGGATAGACCTCGTGCTGCCAGACATCTCCTACCTGACGGCAAACGCCAAACGCGTGCGGGCGATCCTGATCACCCACGGACACGAGGACCACACCGGCGCGCTCCCCTACGTCCTGCGCGAACTGAACGTCCCCATCTATGCTCCTCCTCTCGCCCACGATCTGATCGAGGTGAAGCTCCGCCAACACCGGATCGGCGACTACGAGCTGCACGAGGTCGATGCTGGCAGCACGCTCGACTTCGGAACGATTCACGCGGAGTACTTCCGCGTCTGCCACAGTATCCCCGACGCTTGCGGCATCGCCCTGCGCACTCCGGCTGGTCTCGTCGTCCACACCGGCGACTTCAAGATAGACCACACTCCGGCGGATGGACGCCCCACCGACCTGCAACGCCTCGCCGAACTCGGCAGCGAAGGCGTCCTCCTGCTCCTGTCTGACTCGACATACGCCGAAGTGCCCGGCTATACGCCATCCGAGAGTGTCGTGGCGTCCGCGCTCGACCACGTTATCGCCGACGCTCCGGGCCGAGTGCTCATCGCCACGTTCGCATCCCTGATCGCACGGGTGCAGCAGGTGCTGGACGCTGCGGTCAAACACGGGAGGAAGGTCGCTCCTGCTGGGCGCTCCATGGTGGACAACGTCAACATGGCGGTGGCGAATGGATACATCAAGGCACCTCCCGGTGTGCTGCTCGACCTCCAGACGCTGAGTGCTCTCCCTCACGAGCAGCAGGTCATCGTCCTCACAGGCGCACAGGGCGAGCCGCTCTCAGTTCTCTCCCGGGTCGCCAACAACGCCAACCGCGACATCGAGGTCCACGAGAACGACACGGTCGTCATCTCCGCAACCGCGATACCGGGCAATGAGACCGTGATTGCCACCGTTGTGGACAACCTCACGCGACGCGGCGCCAGGGTGCTCACACGCCGAACGTCCCCCGGCGTCCATGTCCCCGGCCACGGCAGCCAGGAAGAGCTCAAGCTGATGCTCCGCCTCATCAAGCCACGCTACTTCGTACCCGTGCACGGTGAGTACCGGATGCTTGCCGCGCACGCAGACCTCGCCATACAGACCGATATCGCTCCCGAGAACGTCTTCATCCTCGAAGACGGCGACGTGCTGGAACTGGACGATGGTGCCGCTGAACTCGTCGAACCCATCCAGGCCGGCCATGTGTATGTCGACGGGCTGCGTACGTGGGATGTCGGAGAGGCCGTGCTGCGTGACCGGCGGATGCTCTCACGTGACGGGTTCGTGGTGGTGGTCGTTCCCGTAGACCACACGACGGGGAGGGTCTACGGCGAGCCGGAGATCGTATCCAGCGGTTTCACCGCGCCCCAAGAGGCGGAGGAACTGATGGAACGCGCCGCCGCGGTGGTCGTCGAGGCGCTCCGCGCGCCGAATCTTGACCCGCTGAACGAGGAGCACGTCAACGACCGCGTGCGCGAAGCGCTGAGCCGCTTCCTGTACAGGGAGACGCGCAGCCGCCCCATGATCATCACTGTGCCGCTGGAAGTTTGAGTCTTCTCTGACCCGCCCTCCGCCTTTGCCTGGAGGGCACAGCGCCGGAATTCCAGCCATCTCTTCATAATCTACAAGCCAACCTGGCTCACAACTGCGACACACCTGATTAAAGTCGGGCGGGTGAGAAACCGCATCACTTCTCTGCTGTTCAACCAGGTCGGCGTCCTTCTTGGCCTCGTCGTCGTAGCCTTCGTGGCGTACGTGATCATCGGACAGCCTGCCTGGGCCATAGACCCGCTTCGCGAAGCAGTGAGCGACACGCTCGCTGGCATGGGTGTAGCGCTCGTCCTGCTGCTGGCCTGGGCCGGTTGGTTGGGATGGCTGCTGTCCCGCGGGTTCAGGCACCTTATCCGGCAGTGGCGCTATGTGTTCGGCCTGGGCTTCCTCGTAGCCGGAGCATTCGCCCTGCTCTCCTATTTCCACACATCCTTCCCTGTCATCGGTGTCGCGCCGCTCGGAGGCGACTTGGGTGGACAGTTCCGCGGCCCCTACGGAGCCTTAGGCATTTTCCGTACCGCTGTCCTCATCACACTCGGGGCATGGCTCGTAGCGCCGGTACTGTTCAACCATGCAGCAGTGTGGACGGGACGCGGCGTTCTTGCCACGAGCAGGGGCATCGGTAGCGGCGTGAGCCGCGTGCGTCACCGTGACAATGGCTCGGTCATGCAGGAGGTCGACGACTACCTGACCTCCAACGCCGCTGCAGCGCGAACAGCGCAGATGGACACGTTGCGCGCAGCAGATGTGTACCAGCGAAGCACTGCTGCCCAGAGTGTCGTCACCCGGAGCGATACTGCTCCACGTGGTCTCGCATACCTCGAACCGACCTCCCCCAAACCGGTGACTCCCCGTCCGGCAGAGCCGCTGCCCAGATCGGAACGGAAGGCCGACCTCTGGCCAGGCATGAAGACCGCCGAACCTGCCGCACCGGAACCCCAGCCCGCCGCTACGGCAACGGCAACGATGGCGCCTCCTGCTATCGAGAACGAAACGGGCGCTGAGGCCGCCGCTGCCGAACCACTCTACGAGACCGAAGCGCCCCCTGTAACCGACGAGACCCCCGCCGTGGACAACCTCCCGGTCAACGGTACGCTCCAGGCAGACGTCGAGGAAACGTTGGCCCTCGCAGTTCCGATAGAAGCGCCCTGGGGCGAGATCGCTGTCCAAGCGAAGCCATCCGCCCCTGAGCCCGAGACGCCTCGAGCTGTCCCTGCCGTCACGCCTAGCCCTCTCCCACCCCTCGAACTCCTTGCCGCCCCGGTGGCTGCCGGGAGCATCACCGAAGAGCATCTCGTCACCGCCGCGCTCATCGAGGAGACGCTGGCCCAGCACGGCGTCGAGGTGAGCGTATCGGAGATACGGCCCGGCCCGAGCGTAACGATGTTCGGCATCGTGCCCGGGTGGAACCGCAAGGCGATGTCGGCACGGGCGAGGGCCCTCGCGGCTCAGGAAGACAACCAGGTGCAGATGGAGGTGCGGAACCGCGTCAAGGTCGACAGCATCCTTGCAAGGGAGAAAGACCTCGCGCTCGCGCTCGCCGCGCCCACCCTCCGCATCCAGGCCCCCGTTCCCGGCGAATCGCTCGTCGGCGTGGAGATGCCCAACAAGTCCTCCTCCATGGTGACCATCCGTACCGTGATGGAATCCCCTGAATATGAACGGATGCTCGCCGCCGGAGGTCTGCCCGTGGCGCTTGGCCTGGCCTCCGCCGGCGAGCCCGTTGCCCTCGATCTGCTCAAGATGCCGCACCTGCTCATCGCAGGCGCAACGGGCAGCGGAAAGAGCGTCTGCATCAACACCATCATCTCGTCCATCATCTGCCACCAGGACCCAACCAAGGTCCGGATGGTGCTGGTAGACCCGAAGCGAGTGGAACTCACGCCATACAACGGCATCCCGCACCTCGTAACGCCGGTCGTCGTCGACCCGGACAAGGTCGTCCGCCTGCTCAAGGGCGCGATCCAGGAGATGATGCGCCGCTACAAGCTCCTCGAAGAAGCCGGGGCGCGAAACATCGTCTCCTACAACAGCAACCCGCGCGCCACCGAGGAGATGCCGTACTTCGTCATCTGCATCGACGAACTCGCAGACCTGATGATGACCGCCTCTTTCGACGTCGAGCAATCGCTCTGCCGCCTTGCCCAGTTGGGCCGGGCCACGGGCATCCACCTCATCGTCGCCACGCAGCGCCCCTCCGTGGACGTGCTTACGGGGCTCATCAAGGCCAACTTCCCCAGCCGCATCGCATTCGCGGTCGCCTCGCAGGTCGACTCCCGCACCATCCTCGACTCCGCAGGCGCGGAGCGCCTGCTGGGACGCGGCGACATGCTCTTCATCTCTTCTGACTCCCCGAAGCCGAAGCGCGTGCAGGGTGTCTTCATCTCCGAGGACGAGAGCGCAGCCCTCAGCGAGCATTGGAGGCAGCTGCCTCCCGACGCCAACCTGCCGCAGGTCCCCCTGGAGGAGATGGCGCGGGAAGCCGACACTGCAGCAGCCGAGAGCGCAGCCGACGGTGGCGACTTCGACGAAGCCGACTCCCTCTACGAACGCGCGCTCCAGGTCGCAGCGGCCAACCGCCAGCTCTCCACGTCGCTGCTCCAGCGCAGGCTGCGCATCGGCTACCCTCGCGCCGCCCGGCTGATGGACCAGCTGGAAGATGAAGGCATCGTCGCCGCCTCCGGCGAGCCGGGCAAGCCCCGCGAAGTCATCTACCTTCCCGACGAAGAAGTCGCCTGACCCTCCCGTCTCAGCGCACTCCGTGCGGCGCGTCATGAGTCACGCTTGCCGCTTCTGCTAGAATCTCCTCATACAGGTGGGAGGAGAGTGACGCCATGGCCGCTGAAATATCGGTGGAAGAAGTAACCGAAGCGCTGAAGGACGTGTACGACCCTGAGATTCCGGTGAATGTCGTCGACCTCGGCCTCATCTACGGCATCGAAGTGGATGACGAGAGCAACGTCCACGTCGACATGACCCTTACTGCCGCCGGATGCAGCATGGGGCCGTTCATCGCACAGCAGGCCGAATGGGCCATCGCCGACCTCGACGGGGTCAGAGACGTGAACGTCGAGATCTCGTTCGACCCGCCGTGGTCGCCCGACCGCATCACCGAAGACGGGCGCAAGCTGCTCGGCCTCGACGACTAACCGCGACCGGCCGCGCAACGCTGGGCATACGGGGCCGCGCCCCGGGAAGGCAGCACGCCCCCTATGACGATGAGCGAAGAACAGCGGCAGGCGCGCCTGGCGCAGATCAAACGCCAGTGGGAGCAGCGCCGCGCCATCAGCCGGTCGCTCGGCAAGATCAAGACCAAGATAGGCGTCTACAGCGCTAAGGGCGGCGTCGGCAAGACCACCGTCGCCGTGAACCTCGCCACCTACCTTGCAGAGAAAGGCTACAGCGTCGGCCTCCTCGACGCCGACATCGATACGCCCAACGCGCCGCAGGTGCTGGGCAGCGACGCCTACCCAGAGAGCGCGGACGGGCGCATCAAGCCCGCGGAAGCCTTCGGTGTGAAGGCCGTCTCCATGTCCTACTTCCAGCAGAACCCGGAAGAGGCCATCATCTGGCGCGGCCCCATGATCCACAACGCCATCAACCAGTTCCTGCAGATGACCGACTGGGGTGAGATCGACTTCCTCGTCGTCGACATGCCGCCCGGTACGTCGGACGCGCCGCTCACCGTTATGCAGGTGCTGACGATGGACGGCTTCGTCGTCGTGACCACGCCCCAGAGCCTCGCCGCGCTGGACGCCAAGCGCTCCATCAACATGATCCGCAAGCTGAATGTGGAAGTGCTGGGCGTCGTCGAGAACTACGTGGGCGACGTGTTCGGCTCCGGCGCTGGCCGCGAGCTCGCGAACGACCTCTCCCTGCCCTTCCTCGGCGAGGTAGCGCTGCGCGCCGACTACCGGGACGACTCGCAGCCCACGGTGCTCGCCAGCGCAGATGTCCGCGCCGAGTACGACGCCATCTGGGCCGAGCTCGAAGAGCGGCTCACCGAACTCGAAGCGATGCCGGAGCAGCAGGCCGTTGCTGAGGGAGCAGGCGATGAGCCTCGCTGACCGGCGCTGGGCCCAGAAGCACAAGCCGGGCAAGCAGAACCGCAGGAAGTTCACCGCGCCCCCGAAGCCGAATGCGCAACTGCGCAAGGAGCTGCGGGAGATCCTCGAACAGCCGAAACCGCCCCAGGACTAGGGCCCGCTCATTCGCTCCGCCTGCTGCGCTGGCTTTCAACCACCGCCAGCACCAGTTCCTCCGCTTCGCCCCGTGACGGCGCGACGGCGAAATACATCGTCCGCCCGTAGCGTTTCGCCGTCATGTGCCACTCATCTTCCAGCGAACGGTAGTGCGCCTCCTCGCCGTCCAGCGTTATCGCTTCGAGCCGCGCCGCCGAGGCAACGCGCCCCCACAGCGCCCCTACGAGGAACGCGGGGTAGCTCGATTCCGCGACTACGATGATGCCGGCGCCTGTGCCACGGAGCACGTCCGCGTTGATCTCGGTTGGCGCTTCGCCGAACTCTCCGTACAACCCGAACGACGCCACGTTCATACGGGCGAGCCGCAGCGCCGAGCCGAGCCCTCCCGCCTCCACACCCAGCTCTCCGAGCGTCCTGTCCAGCAGGTCTTCCCTGTTCCGGATGAAGCCGAGCGCCAGGAGCGGCGACGGCGGGGCGTCCGGCAGCAGCAGCCAGCCTCTCCACGGGACAGGCTCACGCTCCGCCCACGGTACGCGGGCCTCTTCTCTCCATGCGGCGCGCACCGTGTCTGCCCACGCGTTGTCCGGTTTCCCGAACCACAAGGTGCTTCCATGCGCCCGCGCCCAGGTGTCCGCTTCGAGCGCCAGCGCCGCCACGGAGGCTTCCGCAGCATCCACGAACTGCACCCGAGCCGCGTATTCGCGCACCGGATCTATCGCCACGCCCTCGAAACTGACGACGTGCCCCGTCGCCTCACGTCCGGCAGTGTCACTGATGGTCACTGCAGCAGGATGCCGGGGCGCTATATAGATCGCCGCGTTCATCGGCACGTCCGGCGCGCCCCACTCGTCGAACGGGGGAGGGAGAAACTTGCCCGGCACCGCAGCATCGCTCCAGTTGAGGAGCGCAAGGGCGACCGCTGCGAAGAGTAGTATCCCGAACAGGAAGCAGAGCCTTCGACGCATCCCTACCGCTTGCGCCTCCGCCTGCCGCCGGCCTTCTCGTAGGACCTCGGCTCCGGTTCGGCCCTGCGTACTGACACCGTCTCGCCGCCTGAGCCCCGGTCGGCGACCTCCTGGGCCACGAGGAGGCGTTTGAGGTCCACCATCTCATCGCGGAGCAGCGCCGCCTTCTCGAACTCCAACTGGCGCGCGGCCTCCTTCATCTCCGACTCGAGTTGCTTCACCACGCGGGCGAGGTCGTCCTTCGGCATGTCCTGGCGGACCCCGTAGGCAGCGCGGGGCTCGGCCAGTTCGCGGATGGACTCCGTGATGTCGCGTATCGCCTTGCGGATGCCCTCCGGCTGGATGCCCTCGCGCTCGTTGAATGCGGTCTGCAAGGCGCGGCGCCGGTCCGTCTCGTCTATCGCCCGGCGCATCGAATCGGTGGTGCGGTCCGCGTACATGATGACGTGGCCGTCCAGATGGCGCGCGGCCCGCCCGATCGTCTGGATGAGCGACGGCGAGGAGCGCAGGTAGCCCTCCTTGTCCGCATCCAGCACCGCGACGAGGCTCACTTCGGGCAGGTCCAGCCCCTCGCGGAGCAGGTTGATGCCGACGACCACGTCGTGCACGCCCAGGCGCAGGTCGCGCAGTATCTCCGTACGCTTGAGCGTGTCCACCTCAGAGTGGAGGTAGTGCACCTTCACGTTCATCTCGCGCAGGTAGTCGGTCAGTTCCTCGGCCATCCGCTTGGTGAGCGTCGTCACGAGGGCACGTTCACCCTTCGCGGTGCGGCGGCCTATCTGCTCCAGCAGGTCGTCTATCTGGCCCCTGGTCGGCTTCACTTCGAGGGTCGGGTCGAGCAGGCCGGTGGGCCTGATCACCTGCTCCACCACCTGCGAACTGTGCTGCAGTTCATAGGCCGCAGGTGTGGCGGAGACGTAGACCACCTGGTTCACGCAGCGCTCGAACTCCTCGAAGTTCAGCGGACGGTTGTCGCGCGCCGAGGGGAGACGGAAGCCGAAATCGATGAGCGCGTCCTTGCGCGACATCTCGCCGTGGAACATGCCACGGATCTGCGGGACGGCCATGTGGGACTCGTCGATGATGAGCAGGTGGTCGTCTGGCAGGTAGTCCATGAGCGTCCACGGCGTGCTGCCCCGCGGGCGCCTGCCGAGCGGTTGCGAGTAGTTCTCGACGCCCGCGCAGTAGCCTGTCTCGCGCAGCATCTCCAGGTCGTAGCGCGTCCGGTGCTCCAGCCGCTGCGCCTCCAGCACCCTCCCCTCTTCACGCAGGCCGATGAGGCGTTCGTCCAGTTCCTGCTCTATCTCGACGACCGCCTCGTCCAGTTTGTCACGGGAGGTGACGAAGTGCTTGGCCGGGTAGATATCGATCTGCGCGCGTTCGGAGAGGATCTCGCCGGTGAGCGGGTCGAGCTCCACGATGCGCTCCACGTCGTCGCCGAAGAATTCGACGCGCACGGCCACGTCCTCGTACGCAGGCATGACCTCCAGCGTGTCGCCGCGTACGCGAAAGCGCGCCCGGGCGAGGTCGTAGTCGTTGCGCTCGTACTGCATCTCGATGAGGCGGCGCGCCAGTTTCTGCCGGTTCAGCCGTTGGCCCCGCGTGATGCATTCCACGAACGCGAAGTACTCGGCGGGCGAACCCAGGCCGTAGATGCAGGAGACGGAGGCAACGATGAGCACGTCCCGCCGCGTCATCAGCGAGCGCGTGGCGGCGTGGCGCAGCTTGTCGATCTCGTCGTTGATGTCCGCTTCCTTCTCGATATACGTGTCGGTGGAGGGGACGTACGCTTCCGGCTGGTAGTAGTCGTAGTAGGAGACGAAGTATTCGACGGCGTTCTCGGGGAAGAAGTCGCGGAACTCCTGAGCCAACTGGGCGGCGAGCGTCTTGTTGGGCGCGATGACGAGCGTCGGCTTCTGGACGGCCTCGACGGTCTTGGCCATCGTGTACGTCTTACCGGAGCCGGTGACGCCGAGGAGCGTCTGGTGACGCATGCCCTTGCGGATACCGTCCGCAAGTCGATCGATGGCCTGCGGCTGGTCGCCGCGCGGCTCAAAGTCGGCAACGACCCGGAACGGCGTTCCGGTTTCAGTAGGATGGAGCGTGGTCATCCGCGTATTCCCTCACCTACTACTTTCGCCGACAGCGGCGTCCGGGGCAACCGTGGGGCAGGCGGAGGGTTAACAGTGCCAACTGCCGCCCGGTTTGGCACCCTTAACCCTCTTCTTGCGAGTGAACAGGGCGTTCCGTTTGGCACTCTTGGCACTCTTAATCGGGGCGTTTCCAAGGCCGTGGCCTGCTTCCCGGGTTAAGGATGCCAAGAGTGCCAATGATTTTCAAAAGTTCGGGCCTGACCCATAGGTCTGATTGATGGCTGAACCAGCGAGCCCTAGACGCGGTTTATGGGTGGGGCCAAGTGCACCATCATACGTCCAGCGTAGCGGACGCGGGGGCCACCACGTAAGGGGCGCGTGTCGCGGGTGGGGCAAGCCTGCCCCTGACATCCCTCCCTTCCTCATCCACAGTACCCTCACCCCAGCCCTCTCCCATTGTAGGGAGAGGGGATTCGTCCGCAACTCAGGAGTAAATGTCGCGGAGGGCGGCGGCGAGGTCGGTGTGGCGAAAGGCGTAGCCGGAGGCGAGGGCGGCGGCGGGGAGGGTACGGCGGCTGTTCAGCAGCTCGGTTGCGAATTCACCGAGCGCCAGCCGCAGCGCGAACGCGGGCGCGGGCGCGAACGCAGGACGGCGCAGGACGCGCCCCAGCGTGCTAGCGACCTCACGTTGGCGTGCGGGAGCAGGAGCGCAAGCGTTCAGCGGCCCCTTCACGGCCTCGTTGTCCAGCGCGTAGAGGATGAGGCCTACCACGTCGTCCAGGTGCACCCACGGCCACCACTGCCGTCCCGACCCGGCGGGCCCGCCAAGGCCGAAGCGCGTGAGCCGTGAGAGCGGCCCCAGAAAGCCTCCTTCCCGTCCAGCCACCATCCCCGTCCGCAGCAGAACTACGCGCGTCCCGGACAGGGACGCCCGGGATGCCGCCGCCTCCCACCGCACGCAGACGCCGGAGAGGAAGCTCTCGCCCGGCGGCGCATCCTCGGTCAGCTCCTCCTCGCCACGGTCGCCGTAGTAGCCGCAGGCGCTGGCGTTGACAAGGACACGAGGCGCAGTGCCCGCGCCTGCAGCATCCCGCATCCCCTGCGCGAGGTTCCGCGCGCCGGTCTCCCGCGTCTCGAGGATGGCGCGCTTCTTCTCTGCCGTCCAACGCCCCACGACGCTCTCGCCTATGAGGTTCACTACCGCGTCGACGCTTTCGAAAGCCTCGGGGGGCGGAGGGCCTGCCAACGGGTCCCAGGCATGCGTGTGCACCAGCCCCGGCAGCGCCATGCGCGCCCGCGTGGGATCGCGGGTGAGCGCGACCAGCTGGTCGCCGCGTTCCATCAGCGCATGAACCAGCGCACGTCCCACGAACCCCGTCGCTCCGGTAATCAGGACGCGCATGCCTACCCGCTCCCCAGCATCAGCTCGTCCGGGTATGGGTGGAGGTACGTCTGCCCCGCTAGCCACTCAGGGCCGCCGGACCTGCGGACATGATGGCGCAACAGCGTGAGCGGGGCGGTAAACGGGGATTTCCCGGTGCGGTACCGCTCGATGGCATCGGCCAGCTCTTCCCTGTCACCGGCGTCGAGGGTCTGCTTGAGGAAGCCCGCAGCGTGTTGCAGCACGTTCGTGTGCTTGCGCGTCGTGGTCAAGCGCTCTACAGCACGCATCAGCACGCGCCCGTACTCGTCAGTGATGACGTCCCAGTCGGCGCTGCCCGCCCGGGCGACGACGCGTCCGGCCTCGCGGTAGAGCGCCGGCGCATGCGCCATCAGCGTGAACTTGTGCGCCGTGTGGAAGGCGACCAACGCCGATGGAGCACGAGGTCCCTCCAGCAGCGCCGTCCACCGTTGGTAGACGAATACACGCTCGATGAAGTTGTGGCGCAGGCGGGGATCGTGCAGCCTCCCCTGCTCCTCGACCGGCAGCAGCGGGAGGCGTTGCGTGAGCGCCTCGGCGAAGAGGCCGCGTCCGTTGCGCGCGGCAGGGCCTCCGCCGGAGGAGTAGACCTTCACACGGGAGAGGCCGCAACTGGGCGAGTTCTTCGTGAGCACATATCCGTGCAGCCCCAGACCGGCCAACTCCTCGACGCGGCATGACGCCCACGAGCGCATCACCTCTGTGTGGTCCGTGTCGGAACGCACTCCCCTCATGCGCAGCGTGCCGCTGCCGTCGTCAACAAGGCGCACGGGCTCGCGGGGCGTCCCCATCCCCACTTCGGACTCCGGGCAGGCAGGTGTCCACTCGACGTGCGGCGCGAGCGTCTGCGTCAGGAACTCGTTGCGGAGATGGCCGCCGTCGTAGCGCAGCGGCTCGCCGAGCAGGCAGGCGCTGACGCCGATGCGCGGCTTGGAGGATTGCTTCTCCATACCTTCATGGTACTCCGTCCGCGGGAGGGCGGAGCTACCGCCAAGATCTGCGGGAAGCCCAGCGGGCAGCGACGACCGCAAGTAGAGCGGCGAGCGCTCCTATCAGGGGGTAGAGAAAGCCAAAGGGAGCAGGGCTGCCCTTCCCTATGCGGATGACGCGTCCGGCGAACTCCTCGCTCACGAACACGTCTCCGTCCGCGCTCACTGCCAGCGCGGTTGGCGAGAACAAGCCATCCGCCACCACTTCCACCTCCTGTCCCTCTCCACGCCAGCGCACGAGTCTCCCCGGGTACTCGGTTGACCGGGCGTAGCCCTGGTCGTCGAGGGTAGCAAGGTCGTTGCTCATCTCAGTGACCAGCAGCGAGCCGTCAGCGTCGAAGGTGACGTCGGTCACCGCGGTGAAGCCGTCTGCGTAGACCGTGGTCTCGCCCTCGTCCATCGCGTCGCCGTCGCCGTTGCGGTCTTCCAGGCGGTAGATGCGTGCTGCGCCCTCGGGATAGGGGTGCCCGCTCAGGATGCCGACGTAGAGCGCACCGTCCGGCCCGCGCGTGAGGCCGGTCGGCACGGAGTCCAGGTCCGTTGACGCGACGCCGGTCAGCGGGGCGATATCAACGTACTTGCTCACTTCACCGGCGGTGTTCACGCGGAGCACCGCGTTGATCCCGGAGTCGCTGACCAGCAGGCTGCCGTCCGGGTCGACAGCGAGGTCGTAGGGATTGGTGAGGAAGTTCGGCGGTTCGAGGCCGAGGGGGTCCTGGCCTGTCAGCCGTACCGGTCTGCCTCCAGGTTCGTAGCGGTAGGCCTCGCGGAAACCCTTATCGCGGAACTCGCCCACCACGAAGTAGTAGGCCCCACCGGCGAACGCGACGCCGGAAGGGCCTATCGTGTACATGCCGCCGTAGAGCGTGCTCGTGGCCGTCGGCAACTGCTCGGCGACAGTCTGCAGCACCCCATCAGGGTCGAGCCGCAGGATGCGTCCACCGCCTTCAGCGATGAGCAGCCCGCCGTCAGGGAGCGGATGCAGGCCGCGAGGCGCAACGAGCCCGGTTGCGGCGGGGCGTGTGCCCTCGTCACCGGACGTGGCTGTGAGCGCCAAGAGACCAACCGCGCCGCCAAGAAGCGCCGCCATGGCTGCAAGCAGCAGGAATGCGGCGCTTCCGCGCGGTATCAGGGGCATGCGTTGCGCATCTCCCTAGCGGGAGGAGAGGGAAGGGCGCGAAGCCCTTCCCTCTCTCCGGTTGTGCGGTTTAGCCCGCGAGGTTGTGCAGCACGTTGGCGGCGATGTCTTCCGGAACCCAGGTCTTCCACTCTTCGGTGTTCTGGAGGAACCAGACAGCCACGTCGTCGATGTCCGCGTTGCTCTCGGCCTTGTAGCCTTCGGCAGCGAGCTGGTTGCCCGCGTTGAAGTCCCACGCCTCGAGGAACGGGATGAGGTCCGGGGCAATCGTCTTCAAATCGGAGTTGATGCCGATGTAGACCTCAGCGAGACCGTAGGCGCACTTCTTGCCGGTCTCCCAGCACTCGTCGGAGTACTCTTCCTCTTCGAGGATGTAGTAACCGCCGTACTTCGTCTGGGCGTCGTGCATGAGGGTGGTCGGGCCCCAGTAGTAGAAGAGGACGTCTTCTTCCTTCTCAAGGCTGGCCCTGATCTCGGCTTCGAGAGCCGCGCCGGAACCCGGGTTGATGGACTCAACGTAGTCATCGAGTCCGTAGGACTCGATCTTCTCCAGGTTGACCTTCTCGCACTCCCAGCCCGGGATGCAGTTGAGCAGGCGGGCCTTGCCTTCGCTGTCAACCGTCTCGAAGAGGCTGTAGTACTCCTCTTTCTTGAGGTCCTCAACAGACACCAGCCCCGGGTTCGCATCCTTGGTGTACTGAGGGATGACGAAGGTGGCCTGCCAGTTGTCTTCGAGGCTCTTACCGGCGTTCTCGACGGTACCCTGCTCCAGCGCCGTGCTCCATGCCTCGATCTGGTTCGGTATCCAGATCTCCATGGAGATGTGCGTGTCGCCGTTGACCAGCGCCTGCATGCCCGGGATCGTCGACAGCAGGATGCCGTCTGTCGGGTAGCAGTAGCCGAGCTGGACGATCTGTTCCGCGATGGCCGCCTGGATCAGACCGGATGTCCAGTCCAGGTCAGTGAAGACGATCTCCGGCTTGGAGTCGTCCGGGCACTCCGCCGCCATCATCGTGTCAGATGGCTGCTCTTCCATCATCGCGGTGGGAGTTGGCGTTGCCTGCGGGCGCGGGGTTGGAGTCGCGGTCGGGTCGTCCGCTCCACAAGCCGCCAGGCCCATCGCCATCAGGGCCATCAGCCCGAATATCCATACGTACTTCGTTACCTTCATGCAGTTACCTCCTCCGTTTTTTGTGTGGAAGCCGTCCTGTCCTCTTTGTATAGACGGCCCCTGCATGACCTTTGTTAATTCCTGCTGCCCATCAGGGCTTCCTGGCGTTCCTTCGCGGCCGCCTGGGTTACGCGGTCGATGATGATGGCCAGTATCACGATACCGATCCCGCCGTTGAGTGCATTGCCCGGCTGGAACTGCGAGAGCGCACGGTTCACGTCGTCTCCCAGCCCCCCCGCGCCGACCAGCGATGCGATCACGACCATCGCCAGCGCCATCATCGTCGTCTGGTTGATGCCGGCCATGATGGTGGGGATCGCCATGGGGATCTGCACTTTCACCAGCAACTGCCGGGACGTTGTGCCGAACGCGCGCGCCGCTTCAACGGTCCCCGGCGACACCTGCCGGATGCCGAGGTTCGTCAGGCGTATCGCAGGCGGCACCGCGTAGATGACCGTCGCGAGCACCGCTGCGGGGTTCCCGATGCCAAGGAACATGATGGCGGGCACGAGGTAGACAAACGCAGGCATCGTTTGCATCGCGTCGAGGATCGGGCGGATCAGTGCGTCCACCAAATCGCTCCGGGCCGCAAGGATGCCGATGGGAAGCGCAAGGCCTATCGAGATCAACACAGCGACGGCGATCAGCGCCATCGTCTCCATCGCGCTCTCCCAGAGGCCGAAGCCGCCAAGCAGCAGCAGCGAGACGAGGGCGAAGATCCCCATGCGCCGCCCCGCCACTTTGAACGCGATGGCCGTGGCAGCGATGATGGTCACCGGCCAGGGTACCCACTGGAAGAAGTCCTCCAGCTCCACCAGGAACCGCAGTATCCCGTCCGAGATGGGGTCGAGGATGAAAGCGAGGTTGACCGTGATCCAGAAGATCAAGTCGTCCACACGCACGGCGAGCGCCTTGCCGAAGGTGAACCGTTCCGGGAACTCCAGGTTGGAGCCCCACAGGCTTGCGCCGATCCACGCGAGCATCAGGAAGATGATCGCGCCTCCGCCGTAGATGTACCTGTCGCTGAGACCCGCGAACCAATCGCGGACGCCTCTGCCCATGCCATTTCCTATAGGTGGTGATGCAAGTGCCATAGCTTGCCTCCTAGTTCGCGTCAGCTCCGACGGAGAGGGTCGACGGTTCTTCCGCCTCAGCCAGACTCTCCTGTTCCATCATCTCGATGACCGACCTCGGTGAAACCTGGCCCGCAAGCCTGCCATCCGCGTCGATGACAGGTTGGGCCCCGGACATGTGCCGCACCAGCGGCAACGCCGCGGAAACGGACATGTCCTCGGACAGAGGCGCCACGTCATCCAGGAGCGCGCCGGAACAGTCGGTACACCCGGTCTGGTTCGCCTCAGCAAGCGAGGCGAAACTCACCGCGCCTGCGTATGTCTCACGCCCATTCGCCACGAAGCCTGCGACCTCGCCCATCTCGCCGAGGGCTTCCATCGCCTCCTTCGGCGACATGTCCATCCTGAGCTTCACCTGCACGGGCTCGAGCAGCGTGCGAAGTGTAACCACCGAGGACTTGCGCACGTCCCGTACGAATTCGGAGACGTAGTCGTCGGCGGGATGGGCAAGGATCTCCTCGCCCGTTCCCATCTGTATGACCGCTCCGTCGCGCATGATGACGATGTGGTCGCCGAGTTTCAGCGCCTCGCTCAGGTCGTGCGTGATGAAGATGATCGTCTTGTGCATCTGCTGCTGCAGGCGGAGCAGTTCGTTCTGCATGTCCCGCCGGATGAGTGGGTCGAGCCCACTGAAGGGCTCGTCCATGAGCATGACGTCCGGGTCCGCGGCCAGCGCACGGGCAAGCCCCACGCGCTGCTGCATGCCGCCGCTCAGGGTATTCGGGCGATAGCGCTCCCACCCGGTCAGTCCGACGAGGTCCAGCACCTCGTGCGCGCGTTCCATCCGCTCACCCCTGTCTATGCCCCTTATCTCCAGCCCCCAGGCGGCATTCTCCTCCACCGTCCGGTGGGGAAGCAGCCCGAAGTGCTGAAACACCATGGCCGTCTTGGTGCGGCGGTATTCGATCAGTTCTTCCTCGGAATACTGGAGGATGTCCTCCCCGTCCACCTCGATGGAGCCGTACGTCGGTTCGATCAGGCGCAGCAGCGTCCTCACCAAGGTGGACTTGCCGCTGCCGGAGAGCCCCATCACCACGAACGTCTCCCCCGGTTGAACGTCGAAGTTGACGTCGCGCAGGCCGATGACCCAGCCGGAATCCTCGCGGAGTTCCGCCTTGGAGCTCTGCTGCACCTCGTCTGTCAGTTCAGTCGGCACGCCGGAGCCGAATATCTTCCACAGGCCCCTGACGCTGACTTTCGGTTGTGTGCCGTCGGCTGTGCCGTTGTTGCTGACCGCCATGCCCAACCTCCATGGCCCTCGTACCTGCTACGCGCACAAGTAGGTGGGGATTCGCTCGATGGGGGGGAACAAGTGAATCGCGAGTTTGGGGGACGCGCGTCCTGCGCGTGCGCGCTCGAGATACTCCGAGGGCTGGGCGGCTATATACCCGCACGCCACCGGTGCGAGCGCCCTCTTTGCCGCTGTTCGAGTCTACCCTAGCCACTGGAGCATAGGGTGTCAACGCGCGGATTCCGCTAGCCTTGCGCCGTATTCCGCCGGATTCCCGTCATCTGCGATATCGTGCAGCATACAGCCTCGAAACCGCCTGACCGGGGCTGTGGGCTAGGCCATCACGGGGCTGCGCCAAGCTGTAGGGCCTGCCGCAGCGGACTACCCTACCTTGGCCGCAAGATGTCCGTTTTCGTCACCATCGCATCGGCCTGCAGCCCGTTCCGTGCAATTCGGCACTCGTCGTCAGGATTCAGAAGGCTCTCCTGAGGGTTCAGACGGCAATTCTGCATCCTGCAACGCCGGCTTCTCCTCTCGCTCACGACCGGGGAGGAAACGGGCAGCGTCGGGCACGAGGGCTCCAAGGATGGACAGCGCGCTCTGCGTCCAGCCGTTCACCGGGCGCAGGGTGATGTACTCCGAAGTTACTTCCAGGTCGGCGATCCGTTCGAACTCGCCGCCCGCGGGGTGATGTCCCAGCGGCACGACCGTCTTGTCGCCTTCCTTGCGAGTCTCGCCGTAGGTGAAGCCTTCCCGGCTGGCAACGCGCTCCAGTGCAGGCTTGGACGCTTTCCCCAGCAGGAAGGGCAACTTGAGCAAGAACAGAATGGGACGCAGCAGTACTCCCAGCATCACAACCTCCAGCGGCGCAGTGCGAGCGCCGGGTGCGGGCCTACTTCAGCATTATACTGATAAGAGAGCACCCTCGCGGCTACCGCGAAACGAGGTCCTATGACCGCCACTGCTGCAATCCTGCCCACCGTGCGAGCGGACGGCCTCTGGAAGCGGTTCGGCAGCCACGTCGCCGTACGGGACGTGAGCCTCTCTCTCGATCCCGGAGAAGTCGTCGGGCTGGTCGGGCCCAACGGCGCAGGGAAGACCACCACCATCCGGATGCTGCTGGACATCCTCCGTCCCGATGAGGGTTCGGTCTCCGTGTTCGGCGCGCCGATCAGTCAGCAGGCCCAGTCGCGCATCGGCTATCTGCCGGAAGAGCGCGGCCTCTACCGGAGCCTCCGCGTCATCCCCAACATGCTCTACCTTGCCGAGTTAAAAGGGATGGAGCGAGAGCGCGCGCTCCGGCGCGCCGATGAACTGTTCGCACTCCTCGGCCTGGAGCCGCACCGCGGGAAGAAGATCAGCGAACTGAGCCGGGGCCTCGGGCAACTCGTGCAGTTCGCCGCAACCATCCTGCACGGACCCGACTTCATCGTCCTGGATGAACCGTTCTCCGGGCTGGATCCTGTGAACGTGCGCGTGATGAAAGACGCCGTCTCCCGCCTGCGGAGCGAGGGCGCGGCCATCATGTTCTCCACCCACCAGATGACGGACGTCGAGGAGCTGTGCGACCGCGTCATCATGATCGACGACGGCGCCGTCGTGCTGGACGGCCCACTCACCGACATCAAGCGACGGTTCGCGGGGAACGACCTGTTCGTCGCGACCGACGTGGACCCGCAGGACGCGGACGGCGTGCTCGTATCGCGGCGCGACGGCCCGGGCTACGCGCTGCGCCTCGCCGAGGGCAGCGCCCCGGAGGACGTGCTGCGGTCGCTCCTGGAGCGCGGCGCGAAGATCGACCGCTTCGAGCTGGCGACGCCCAGCCTGGAGGAGATTTTCCTGCGCGTGGTGCAACGCGACCGGATGGAAGAGGCGCGCGATGCGGAGTAAGACGTGGCTCGTCGCGCGGCACGAGTTCGCCGTGACCATCGGGCGTCTCGGCTTCCGCATCTTCGCCGCCGCGGTGCCGGTGCTCGCGCTGCTGGCGCTCATCGGCATCGGGGTCTTCGACGCGGTGCGCGGAGGGGATGAGCCGTCCGGCAGCGCGAGGGAACCGTCCGTCGAGGTGACACGTGTGGGCTACGTCGACTTCAGCGCCGGCGAGGACGGCCAGCCCCTGTTCACGTCGTTCCACGAGCAGGACGGCGTCTCGTTCGCGCCCTACGCGGACGAGGACGCCGGAAGCTCCGCATTACAGACGGGAGAGATCGACGCTCTCTACGTGTTTCCTCGCGATTTCCTGGAGACCGGTTCGGTCGTGCGGATACGCATGGAGGGCAGCGACGGGGGCGCGGGCGCCGACTCGCTGCGCCGGTTCGTGCTGAGCAATCTGGTAGCAGAGGAGGTCAGCGAGCAGCAGTTGGAGCGCGTCATCAAGCCGTACTCGGTCTCCACGGTCGAACTGTCCGAGTCCGGCGCGCCCGTGGAGGAAGACGAGTTCGACGGCGGAGAGTTCCTGTTCTCGTTCGGCGCGGGGATGCTGCTGCTGGTCTCGGTGCTGACCGCCGCCGGGTACCTGCTGCAGGGGCTGAGCGAGGAGAAGGAGAACCGCATCATGGAGGTGCTGCTCTCCTCACTCAAACCGGAGCAGTTGATGTTCGGCAAGCTGGTTGGACTCGGCGGGGCGGGGCTGCTGCAGATGGCCGTCTGGACGGCGGCGCTCGTCGCCTTCCTGCTGGCGCTGGGCCGTATCGTGGACCTACCTGTGGAATTGAGTGCGCCGTCCGTTGAGACGCTCGGCGTGGCGCTGGCGTACTTCCTGCTGGGCTATGCCTTCCTCGGCACAGTGCAGGCCGCGCTTGGCGTCGTGACGACGAACCTGAAGGAAGCGAACAACATCGCGGTGTTCGTCGTCCTGCCCGCCGTCTCGCCGATGTGGTTCCTCACGGTGCTGATCGAGCACCCGGACGGCGTGCTCGCCCGGGTGCTGGGCTTCGTGCCGTTCACCGCTCCGCTCACCGGGCTGATCCGGTTCGGGACAGGTGGAACGGGCCTGGGAGAGGTCGCGCTGAGCCTCGGCGTACTTGCGGCGTTCGCGGTGCTGGCCGTGTTACTCACGGCGCGCCTCTTCCGCGCCTACCTGCTCATGTACGGGCAGCGCCCGGGTGTGCGGCACATCCTCCGAACGTTGTGGAGCGATTGAGCCCTAACGGGCAGCGGCTTCCTCGAACGTGAACCGGTTGTTGCCCGACCCTACGCGCTCCGAGAGGAAGCGCTTGCCGTCCAGCGGCGCCATCAGGTCCACGTAGATCTCCAGCCGGTTGCCGTCCGGGTCGTTGAAGTAGACGCTCTTCGTCATGCCGTGGTCGGTCAGGCTCGCGATCTCGACGCCGTTGTCCAGCAGCCGCCGGTGCAACTCCTGCAACTCCGGCATGCCGCCGTCCACGACCAGCGCGACGTGCCCCAGCCCCACATTCCCGCGCGTGTGCTCGCCGTTCACGCTGAACAGCCCGATGTCGTGGTGCTGGGTGCCGAACGACATGAACGCCGCTCCCTCCGTACGCCGGACCGTCTCCATGCCAAGCGCGTCGCGGTAGAACGCTTCCGCCGCCTCGACATCTGTAACGCGCAGGACCACGTGGCCGACTCTTCCTATCCTTGCCATATCGCCCTCCTCTCGACCTTCACGTTGTCCCTAGTGTAAACCTCTCCGTCCACCCGCGCGCCCCTTGACCGCAGCGCGGGGCGCTCGTACCTTTGCCGCGTCCTATCCAGGAGAAGGAGAATGGCGCAATGACCACGGCAGAGAAGATGAAACTGGAGATATCGGTCGGCTACGCCTCGATGACGTACGAGATCGTGCGCCCCCTGATGGAAGGGCGCGTGCAGATCGAGGGCGTCGAACTCGTGCCGGTGGAGGAGCTGGGCCCCACGCCAACGGGCGACTCCCGGATGAAGACCGGCGACTTCGGCCTGTGCGACCTCAACATGGGCTACTGGCTCGCCGCCATAGACCAGGGTTGGGACATCACCGGCCTGCCCATCTTCGTGAAGCGCAAGAGCGCCCACTGGTACATGGTCGTCCGGAACGACCGCGGCATCGGCGGCCCGAAGGACCTGGAGGGCAAGCGCATCGCCACGCGCTCCTTCCGTTCCGCGATCGTCACGTGGTGCCGGGGGCTGCTCAAGAACCGCCACGGCGTCGACACGTCCACCTTCCGGTGGCTCGTCACCGACGCTGAGGACTACTTCCCCATCTATGACAAGTCCGCGGTCGTGGAGACGGTGCAGGACGGCAAGGTGAGCGTGAAGGACCACCTCCAGCGCCTGCTGGACGGGGAGGTGGACGCCTTCCTCGGCGACATCTCCGACCCCGAGCTGTTCGGGTGGGTCGCCAGCGACTCCCGCATCCGCCGCCTCTTCCCTGACTACATGGACGAGGACCTCCGCCTCTGGAGGGACGAGAGCATCTTCACGCCTGTGCACATGATGGTGCTGAGCGGCAAGCTCGACCGCGAGGACCCCACACTCGCCCCGCGCATCTACGACGCGTTCGAGCGCTCCAAGGCCACGGCGTACTTCGACCTGCTGCGCGACCGGGGCAGCTTCTCCGTCATCTACCTGCGCGAGTACGTGGAGGAGCAGTTCAAGAAGTGGGGCGACCCGTTCGTCTACGGCATTGAGGCGAACCGGCGGATGCTGGACTGGTACATAGACATCAGCCACGAGCAGGGCATCATGGCCAAGCGTTACGGCATAGACGAGGTCTTCTCGAAGAACATCCTCGATACCTAGTCACGCCTGCTCTGCCATCCGCTCGTTGCCCGGCACGGCTCGCACGCTCTACCATGGTCCTGTACACCGGTGAGTGTGCGGGCCATCCGCTGGGGGCGAGGCGCTGCCACTCCCGCGTGGCCAAAAATGGCTCAAAATGGCTCACTTTTTCGATAGCGCCTCTCCCGGCAACCCGCAACCACGAGTGCGTCTGAACGCCAGATCGCGTCAACCACAGCGCCCTGCACGCGCTCTGCAGTCCGTTGCCGTGCCATTGCTTGCCTTGTTGGCCGCGGCCGCGCTCATCCTGCTCACACCGTCGCCCGCTCCGGCGAACTTCACCGAAGGCAGGCTCAGCATCGGCTCCGGCAGCAGTGCGCTGGTCGTCGCCGTCTTCGCCGACACGGTCGACGCGCAGGACGGCGTCTCCTCGGGGGTGGCGTCGAGCGGCACGATAACCGCAGGCGACGACGCCTACATCGCCAACGGCGCCGACCCACGCAACACCTTCTCCGGTAGCAGCCTCTACGTGTCCAACCAGGCCGATGCCTACAACACCGTGCTCATCACTGCCACTGTCGCAGGCGTTGAAGACGGCGCGTGTGCGGAGGCGACCGTCTTCAACAGGGGCTCCCGCGAATCCGTCACCGTCCTGCTCGCACCCACGAGCGAGGCCCCGGTCGACGGCTCGCGCACCTACCAGGGCGTCGTAGAACTGGCCGAAAGGGACACGGAGAACGCCGACGGCCCCGCCTGCGGGGACTACACCGCGGGTACGGACACAGTCGCCGTGCTGCGGTCGGTGGACCGCGACAGGCTCACCGTCAACGTGCGGGGCGTGTCCTCCTCGATCGAGCTGTTCGTGGACGGCGAGGGGCCGGAGATCAGCGTCTTCCACCCCCAACCGGACAGCTACCTCCGCTCGGTTGTCGTGAACTTCTCGTTCGAGGTGCGCGACGACGGGGCCGGGCTCCGTCACGACGGAGAGTTCGAGGCCTCGGGCGACGGCGACCCACGTCCGGTGAACGTGGATGGCGACCAGTTGACGTCGAACGAACCGCGCTCCACAACGGACGGGGGCGCTGCCGACATCCACGCCTTCCTCAGTCGCGAAGGCGGAGACGCCGCCGACATCACGCCCTACGGAACCAGCCGCTGGGAGGTCGTCGAGACGGGTGCTGGCTACTCCCTCTCCGTCGACGTGAACCTCGGCGGCAGCGGGACGTTCAACCTCGAGTTCGAGGCGACCGACCGCACGGGGAACACGACGGTCGTGGACGCCGCGGACGCTGCGGTTCCGCCTCCGGGTTCCACCCCTACTCCGACACCGGACACCAGTACGCCAACCCCCACTCCCATACCGCTCCCCACGCCGGAGCCAACGGCAACGCCGACACCCACGCCCACGCCAACTGCGACTCCCACCCCAACACCGACTCCCACTCCCAATCCACTCCCCGGCTTCATCGCCTGGTTGGAAGCCTGGATACAGGCATGGCAAACGTGGCTGGAGCGGCTGCAGGCGAGGTTCTTCGGGTAGCGCCGCCAACGAACGCCCCTTATGAACGAACCGCGCACGCGTAGGCGGGCGGGTTCGAGACAACGCTCTGATAGAATGGATGTGAATATGTTCCGAAGTCTCGTATCACGCTTCCTCAAGAAGCCTCCGGCACCTCCGGCGAGTGAACCATCCCCGCAGTCAGCGGGCACGTTCTCCGCGGACGCTGGCGGTGCTCGCAGGTCTCGAAGGCGCAGGCAGCCGAAGGCGGCGGACACGCCCGAGCAGCGCCCAGCTGCACGGCAGCCTCAGCGCGCCGCTGCGCTCGCCGAGCCCCCATCCGATGCCACATCAGACAAGCCCCGCCGCCGCCGTGGCGGCAGAGGACGACGCGCTGAAGAAGGCGCTGCCGCGCCGGAACGCAGGCGCGAGCCCGCTCCTGCACCGCAAGAGCCGTCGGCTCGCGACCTGCCGTTCGGCCCTGTGCTCGTCTCCGCGCCGATCAAGCGCGCGCTGGACGAGATGCGCTACGAGTCGCCCACGCCCATCCAGGAGCTCGTCATCGAGCCGCTGTTGAACGGCGAGGACGTCGTGGGGCAGGCGCAGACCGGCACCGGCAAGACCGCCGGGTTCGGTATCCCCATCGCTGAACTGGTGGATGCGCGCGAGCCGTTCGTGCAGGCGATCGTCCTCGTGCCGACGCGCGAACTGGCGCGGCAGGTCACGGACGAAGTCACTGAGATCTGCCGGTACCGCGGCACGATGGTCGTGCCCGTCTACGGCGGAGCGCGCCTCGGCCCGCAGATAACGGCCCTGCAGGACGGCGCGCAGGTGGTTGTCGGGACGCCCGGACGCGTGATCGACCTGCTCGACCGCGGGGTGCTCCGCCTGGACCGTGCGCGGATGGTGGTGCTGGACGAGGCCGACCAGATGCTGGACATCGGCTTCCTGCCGGACGTTCGCCGTATCCTGCGCTCCACGCCGCGGTCGCGGCAGACGGCGCTCTTCACCGCGACCATCCCGACCATGATCAAGCGGCTCATCTACTCCTATCTCAAGGAACCGCAGACGTTCCGTGTCGGCTTGGAGTCGGAGCCCGTGGAACAGGTGACCCAGCGCTACTGTGAGGTCGCCAGCCGCGACAAGCTCACCGCGCTCCTGAACGTGCTCGACGAGGAAGAGCAGACGCTCGTGTTCCGCCGCACGCAGGGCGACGTCGACTGGCTCGTGCGGACGCTCGAGCGGCGCAAGGTGAAGGCTGCCGCCATCCACGGCGGGCTGCCGCAGGGCGAGCGCAACGCTGTCATGCAGCAGTTCCGCAGCGGCGCGCTAAGACTGCTCGTCTCCACCAACCTCACCTCTCGCGGCATCGACGTGCCCAGCGTCGAGAACGTCATCAACTACGACATCCCAGAGACCGTCGAGGAGTACGTGCACCGCATCGGGCGCACGGCGCGGATGGGACGCGAGGGCACCGCTCTTACATTCGTAAGCGAATGGGACCTGGACTTCTTCGACGCCATCAAGGCGCACGTGGGCGACGACCTCCAACCGCTCGAACTGGGGCTGTACAAGCACCAGGAAGCGAGCGCGTAGGCGGGTCTGATGCGCGCGACTGACTTCCTCTCACGCACCTTAAGACAGGACCCCAGCGAGGCGGAGACGGTGAGCCACCGGCTCATGCTCCGCGCGGGCATGATGCTGCAGGCCGCTGCTGGTGTTTACTCCTATCTGCCGCTGGCGCTGCGCTCCATCCAGAAGATCGAACGGATCGTCAGAGAGGAGATGAACGCGGCAGGCGGGCAGGAAGTGCTCATGCCCACGCTGCAGACCCTCGAAACGTGGGAGCAGTCGGGGCGTGCCGCCGCGTTCGGCGGCAACCTCTTCCGCCTCTTCGACCGGCGCGAACGCCCGCTGGTGCTCGCGCCGACGCACGAGGAGGTCGTGACGGCCATCGCGGGAGCGCACGTCGAGTCTTACAGGGACCTGCCGCTCACCATCTACCAGATACAGACGAAGTTCCGTGACGAGCCGCGCCCCCGCGCAGGGCTGCTCCGCGGGCGTGAGTTCACCATGAAAGACGCCTACTCCTTCGATACCGATCAGGAGGGACTGGACGTCACCTACCAGCGGATGCGCGTCGCGTACCGCAACATCTTCCGCCGCTGCGGGCTGCCGACGATCGAGGTCGAGGCCGACAGCGGCGCGATCGGCGGCAAGGACTCCCACGAGTTCATCATGCCCGCGCCGAGCGGCGAGGACGTCATCCTCTACTGCGAAGAGTCCGGCTATGCCGCAAACGTGGAGCGCGCCACGTCGGTCATCGCCCCTGCCCTGGAGGACGAGCCGCGCCCGCTGGAACTCGTGGACACGCCCGGCATCACCACCATCGCAGACCTTGCGGTCTATCTCGGCATCGCGGAGTCACAGACGCTCAAGGCCGTCTTCTACCAGGCGGACGCGGAGACTGTGCTCGTGACGATACGCGGCGACATCGAGGTCAACGAGGTGAAGCTGAAGAACCATCTCCACTGCCTGGACCTGCGCCTCGCCAACGCGGAGGAGGTCGCCGCAGCGGGGCTGACGCCGGGCTCGACCTCGCCGATCGGCCTGTCGGGCATCCGGCGCATCGCCGACCACTCCATCATGCAGGGCACGAACTTCGCCGCGGGCGCGAACCAGCCGGACAAGCACTACCAGAACGTGAACTACCCGCGCGACTTCCAGATCGACGAGACCGTGGACATCGCGACCGCCCGCGAGGGCGACGGCAGCCCGGACGGCCAGGGCACGCTCAAGGCCGTGCGCGGCATCGAGGTGGGACACGTCTTCAAGCTCGGCACGTTCTTCACCACAACACTCGGCGTGGACTATCTGGACGAGAACGGCACACTCAAACCGCCGGTGATGGGGTGCTACGGCATCGGCGTCACGCGGGTGCTGGCCGCCGCCATCGAGCAGAACCACGACGACAAGGGCATCATCTTCCCCGCGCCAATCGCCCCATTCCAGGCGCACCTCCTCGCGCTCAACGCCTCCGACCCCGACGTGATCGCCGCCGCTGACGCGCTGTACGAGGAGCTCACCTCGGCAGGCTGCGAGGTGCTGTACGACGACCGCACCGAGTCGGCGGGCGTGAAGTTCAACGACGCCGACCTCCTCGGCCTGCCCGTTCGCATCGTGGTCAGCCCGCGCAACCTCAAGCAGGGCGTCGTCGAGATCAAGCGCCGCCGTGCGGACGAGGCCTCGCAGGTCCCTGCGGACGGGGTCGTTGCAGCGGTGCGTGAATTGCTCGCACTGGACGAACTGTAGGCGCTCCACTCTCACCTCGTGTTGCTCTCTGATTGAGTGCCTCTCTCGCACGCCGTATACTGATGCGGGGAGGTACGACATGAGTACCAACGGAACCGACAACGGCAAGGAGACCAGCACGTTCCTGGTGAAGGCGGGCCTTGCGCAGATGCTCAAGGGCGGCGTCATCATGGACGTGGTGACCGACGAGCAGGCGAAGATAGCCGAGGACGCCGGAGCGTGCTCCGTGATGGCGCTGGAGCGCGTCCCCGCGGACATCCGAGCGGACGGTGGCGTCGCCCGCATGTCCGACCCCGCGATGATCGAGGCAATCATGCGTGCCGTAACCATCCCCGTGATGGCGAAGGTGCGCATCGGCCACTTCATCGAGGCGAAGATACTCGAGGCCATCGGCATCGACTACATCGACGAGTCCGAGGTGTTGACGCCCGCGGACGAGGAGCACCACGTCTGGAAGCACGACTTCAAGGTGCCGTTCGTCTGCGGTTGCCGCGACCTCGGCGAGGCGCTGCGCCGCATCGGCGAGGGCGCCGCGATGATCCGCACGAAGGGCGAGGCCGGCACCGGCGACGTGGTCGAGGCTGTCCGTCACATGCGGACGGTGATGAAGCAGATCCGCCGCGTGCAGCTGATGGGCGACGACGAACTGACCGCGTACGCGAAGGAGATCGGCGCATCGCTCGATCTGTTGCGCGAGACGAAACGTCTGGGCCGACTGCCGGTGGTGAACTTCGCCGCGGGCGGCGTCGCCACCCCTGCCGACGCCGCGCTGATGATGCACCTCGGTGCGGACGGCGTGTTCGTAGGCTCAGGCATCTTCAAGTCCGGAGACCCCTCGGAACGGGGCAAGGCCATCGTCAAGGCCGTCACCCACTACGACGATCCCGAGGCAATCGCGGAGGCGTCCAAGGGCCTCGGCGAGCCGATGGTCGGCATAAGCGCGCGCTCCCTTGCGCCCGGGCAGGAGCTCGCGACCCGAGGCTGGTAGGCCGAACTCCACGACGAGGTGACCGCAACGGCAACCGTTGGCGTACTTGCGCTCCAAGGCGATTTCCAGGAGCACTGCGTAGCGCTCCGAGGTCTGGGCGCGTCTGTCGTCGAGGTGCGCAAGGCAGAAGAACTCGACGCCATAGACGCGCTCATCATCCCCGGCGGGGAGAGCACATCCATGGCGAAGCTCATGGATGCCTACGGGATGCGCGCCCCCCTGCAGGCCTTCCCTCGGGGAGGGCGTCCGCTCTGGGGCACCTGCGCCGGACTCATTCTGATGGCCTCCCGCCTGGAGGAGGACCGTCCTGAGCCCCTGGGCTTGATGGACGCCACCGTGCGGCGGAACGGGTTCGGCAGGCAGATCGACTCGTTCGAGACGGAACTGGCCATCACCGGTATCCCCGGTGATCCCGTACACGCCGTGTTCATCCGCGCTCCGGTCATCGTGGAGACCGGCCCCGGCGTCGAAACTCTCGCCGCGCTTGCGGACGACACCCCCGTCGTCGTACGTCAGGGGAACCTGCTGGCCTCGGCCTTCCACCCCGAGTTGACCGGGGATGCCCGGATGCACCGCTACTTCCTGGAGATGCTTCCGGTGGGTGTTGTCCCATGATCCGCCGGTTCCGTATGACCGACGCGCCTTGTCAACTGCTGCAGGGCCGCCTGAACAGCAGGGACCTCGTGTACACACGGGCGTCGATCGGACGCGGAACCAGGAAGCTCACCAGAGTGGCAGCGGCCTGCTACAGCATGTCCAACGGCCCCGGCCGCAAGGTGCTCGGCTCATTCGAGAACGGTTGGCTGGAAGCCCTCGTCATAACGCAGACGCGGAAGGCGGCTACGGTTTGGGAGGTCTCCGGTTGCTTCTCTTCCGCCAAGGGATACTCCCAGTTGGACGAACTGCTACTGGCAGCAGCGTCGGCGGTAGGAGAGTCGGGCGCGGAGCGCATGTTCCTACGCTGCGCGGCCAAAGGTCCCGCTTGCGGCCCCGCCCAGAGGGCAGGCTTCCATTACGCCTACTCAGAGGAACTGCTCGTCGGCCGGCTGCGGGCTGCGCAGGGTACGCCGATGCACTTCCGCCCTGTACGCGACGGCGACGCCCACGACGTATTCCGTCTGCAGATGGCCACTGCTCCCATCGCCGCCAGGCCCGCCATCGGTTTGACCCTCAGGGAATGGGAAGCATCCAGAGAGCTCTCGCCGGGGAGAACCAGGGAATACGTATGCGATACTGAACGCGGGCTCAGCGCGTGGGCACGCCTGGACACCACGAGCGATTCCATCACCGTGGAGGCAACTCTGCACCCTGACCTACCCGGACTTGCACCGATGTTGGTGGAGGGCATCGCACGAGTTGTGGGCCGCGACTCTCCGGCCCGCTGGATCGTTCCGATGTACCAGCCATACCTCGCAACCGCGCTCACGGGCCGTGGCTGGCAATCGGACAGCACCTACGAAGTCTCGGTCAAGCCGGTCGCACGACAAGTGCACCAGCCGTTCATGACACCAGCACAGGCTTGAGCAGTTCATATGACGACATCCCCACACACAACACCCGAAGCAACCGACAGGGAACGGCGGGACCTCTTTGACGTGCTGCCGCCCTCGATCCGCAAAGCGATCGAGGGCCAGCCTGACCCTGAGGACCTGCTCGAAGTCGTGCTCGACCTCGGTCGGCCGCCGCAGGCCCGGTTCGCTGGCAGAGACATCCACCTGGGCTGCGCCGACGTCTCCCGGGAGGACCTCGACCACGTCACTGCGCGCGTCGGCGATTTCGGCGACGACAACCGCGCAGGCATCGAACGCACGCTGCACCGGATATCCGCCATCCGAAACCGACGCGGCGAGGTGATCGGCCTGACGTGCCGCGTGGGGCGTGCAGTGCACGGGAGCGCCCGCGTCATCGAAGACCTCGCCCTCTCCGGCAAGAGCATCCTCCTTGTCGGAAGGCCTGGCGTCGGCAAAACCACCATCCTGCGGGAACTCGCCCGTGTGCTGGCAGACGCGAGCAAGCGCGTCATCATCGTCGACACGTCCAACGAGATCGCGGGCGACGGCGACATCCCGCACCCCGCCATCGGCAAGGCACGCCGGATGCAGGTGGCCACGCCGTCACGTCAGCACTCAGTGATGATCGAGGCTGTGGAGAACCACATGCCGCAGGTCATCATCGTGGACGAGATGGGCACTGAACTCGAGGCAATCGCCGCGCGGACCATCGCCGAGCGGGGCGTGCAGCTCGTCGCGACAGCACACGGCAATACGCTGGAGAACCTCCTCGTCAACCCGACGCTCTCAGACCTCGTTGGAGGCGTGCAGACGGTAACACTGGGAGACGAGGAGGCACGCCGCCGCCGCACCCAGAAGACCATCCTCGAACGGAAAGCCCCACCCACCTTCGACGTGCTCGTGGAGATACAGAGCTGGAACAGCGTGGCCGTCCACGCGGACGTTGCAAAGACCGTGGATGCGGTACTGCGCGGCAGGACCGTCACGCCCGAGACGCGGGAACTGGACGAGTCCGGTACGGTACGCAGGAGCTACCAGCGGGCAGCGGCGCCCCCTGAGTTCGAGGTCGCACCGTTCATCTATGGGCAGGAAAGAGAGCACCGCTATGGGCAGGAGCGCGACCATCGCCCCCGGAGGTACGAACATATCTCGTACGAGCAGCAGTTCACTCCCGCCCCTCCTGCGAAACCGGCCACGCGCGTCCATCCCTTCGGTGTCAGCCGTGAACGGCTCCAGCAGTCGGCGGGAGGCGCCGGGCTCGCGGTGAAGGTGGCAGACAGCCTCAGCGACGCAGACGTGGTGCTGACGACCAAAGCGCACTACCGCCGTCGAGCCAGCGTGCTCGTAGCTGCTGAAGAGCAGGGCGTGCCCGTGTACGTGCTGCGACGCAACACGCCCGGCCAGATCGTTGGGTTCATCGAGCAGCTCGCAGAGCCGGAAGACGACGGTAGCACGCGTCAGAACGGAGCGGCAGAGGCAGAGGAGGGCGTGCAGCGCATCCTCGCTGGTGAGGCAAGCACTATCGAGCTGCGCCCGCAGTCCTCGTTCGTGCGGCGCATCCAGCACCGCATCGCGGAGCAGGCGCAACTGCGCTCCCACAGCGTGGGGCGTGAGCCCCGGCGGCGCGTCACCATCCGCCGCACGCAGTAGCAGAGTCCGCGTGCTATCATCCGCGTTCCGCAGGAGACTCGTGTGAGCGGTTTGTTCATATCGTTCGAGGGTGGCGAAGGCTCCGGCAAGACCACCCAGTCCGACATGCTCGTGGCGCGCCTCGAAGCCGAGTGCGGCCGCCGCGTCGTGCGCCTGCACGAACCCGGCGGAACGCCGCTGGGGGAGCACATCCGCGGTTGGGTGAAGGACCAGAACGCTCCCTTGATGCTGCAGGCCGAACTGCTGCTGTTCGCAGCCTCGCGCGCGGAACTCGTACAACGCGTCATACGCCCCGAGCTCAGCCAGGATGCGATCGTCGTCGCCGACCGCTATGCGGACTCGACGACCGTGTACCAGGGCAACGCCCGTGGACTTCCGCTCGAAGAAGTGACAGCGGCCAACGCCATCGCAACGGGAGGCGTCTGGCCGCACCTGACGTTCCTGCTCGATATCCCGCCGGACGCCAGTTTGCGCCGCGTCGGCGTCCAGACGTCGTTCGACATGGAGGGGCACATTGTGCCCATCGCGCGTGCGGAGGACTCCAGCTTCCGGCGCTTCGAGGAGCTCAGTACACCGTTCCACCGGAAAGTGCGCGACGGCTACCTGCAGCTTGCGAAGGCCGAGCCCGGACGGTGGGTCGTACTCGACGCAAGTCAGCCTATGGAAGCCGTCCACGCGCAGGTGTGGGAGCGGGTGCAGGAGCTGCTGGCGATGTGAGCGATCCTGCTTGACAGGCGACCCGGCCGTCGTCTAGTCTAGTCAGGTTCCCCCTCGTGGGGAGCCTGTGGGCACCTTAACAAGTGAATAGTGGAAGGAAAGCGCCGCGTGCCCCTTTGGGGGTACGCACCCTGTCAAGGAAAAACGAGTCTCATCAGAGACTCGAAACTTGATTGAGAGTTTGATCCTGGCTCAGGACGAACGCTGGCGGCGCGCCTAATGCATGCAAGTCGAACGAGCGGACCCCTTCGGGGGCGAGTTAGTGGCAGACGGCTGAGTAACGCGTAAGCAACCTACCCACTGGCGGGGGACAACCCGGAGAAATCCGAGCTAATACCGCATGTGGTTGCCTGCCGATAGCGGGTAACCAAAGGCTTCGGCCACCAGTGGATGGGCTTGCGTCCCATCAGGTAGTTGGTGAGGTAACGGCCCACCAAGCCATCGACGGGTAGCCGGTGTGAGAGCACGACCGGCCAGAGGGGGACTGAGACACGGCCCCCACTCCTACGGGAGGCAGCAGCAGGGAATCTTGCGCAATGGGCGAAAGCCTGACGCAGCGACGCCGCGTGAGGGAAGAAGGCCTGCGGGTCGTAAACCTCTTTTCTCGGGGAAGATAATGACGGTACCCGAGGAATAAGCCTCGGCTAACTACGTGCCAGCAGCCGCGGTAATACGTAGGAGGCTAGCGTTGTCCGGATTCATTGGGCGTAAAGGGAGCGCAGGTGGCTGAGTTAGTCCGTGGTGCAATCTCCAGGCTCAACTTGGAGAGGTCTACGGATACTGCTTAGCTTGAGGACGGTAGAGGAGCACGGAATTCCTGGTGTAGTGGTGAAATGCGTAGATATCAGGAGGAACACCCGTGGCGAAAGCGGTGCTCTGGGCCGATCCTGACACTCAGGCTCGAAAGCGTGGGGAGCAAACCGGATTAGATACCCGGGTAGTCCACGCCCTAAACGATGAGTGCTGGGTATGGGGGGTATCGACCCCCTCCGTGCCGAAGCTCACGCGTTAAGCACTCCGCCTGGGGACTACGGCCGCAAGGCTAAAACTCAAAGGAATTGACGGGGGCCCGCACAAGCAGCGGAGCGTGTGGTTTAATTCGATGCAAAGCGAAGAACCTTACCAGGGCTTGACATGTCGGTAGTACCCTAGCCGAAAGGCCGGGGGACCCTTCGGGGAGCCGTCACAGATGCTGCATGGCTGTCGTCAGCTCGTGCCGTGAGGTGTTGGGTTAAGTCCCGCAACGAGCGCAACCCTCGTCGCTAGTTACACTCTCTAGCGAGACTGCCTCGTAATTCGAGGAGGAAGGTGGGGATGACGTCAAGTCATCATGGCTCTTACGCCCTGGGCGACACACACGCTACAATGGGTAGGACAACGGGCAGCCACACTGCGAAGTGGAGCTAATCCCTTAAACCTACCCCCAGTTGGGATTGCAGGCTGCAACTCGCCTGCATGAACGTGGAGTTGCTAGTAACCGCAGATCAGCCATCCTGCGGTGAATACGTTCCCGGGCCTTGTACACACCGCCCGTCAAGTCATGGAAGCCGGTAACGCTTGAAGTCGCACAGCCAACCGTAAGGAGGCCTGCGCCTAGGGCGGGACTGGTGACTGGGACTAAGTCGTAACAAGGTAGCTGTACCGGAAGGTGCGGCTGGATCACCTCCTTTCTAGGGAGTCCCCTTTATTGGGAACCCCAGGTCGGTCCGCCGGAGAGACCGGCCCGCGCTGGACGATCGGTAGAGCTTCTGCTCCCTCGTCCCGGCAACGGCGGCCTCGCTCCCCTCCTCGCGAGGGTCCGGCGGCAACCAAAGTCTTTCCTTCCACTATTCACGGGTTAAGGCGCCTAAGAGTAGAGAGACCAGCCCCGTGGCTGGTCTCTCTCATTCTCGGGCGATATACTCGCCCAACGCGTGGGCCACTAGCTCAGTCGGTTAGAGCGCAGTCCTGATAAGACTGAGGTCCCTGGTTCGATTCCAGGGTGGCCCACCATTTTTGACGGTAGACAGAACTGAGCCGTTCAGCGCCATGTCCTCGGCGTTCCTGCCAGGTACCCGGCTGTCTTCAGGCATAGGGATGGTGTAGCGCATCAGGGCGTTTCCGGGCACCACCACGATCTCCTTGGCGAAGGTCTCAATGAAGGACTTGCGCTCGGTCAGTTCGCTCTTCTTCAGGAACTCGCTCATATCCTGGGCGTAGGCCGCGATGGTTTCCACGTCGTCTAGGTCGGCCCTGCGCTGGGAGAGGATGGCCCTGGCGTCTGCCGCCTCGTCCTCTAGACGCTCCTGCCGGTCCCGGTGCTCCCTGATGCGGGCTGAAGCGTCGGCCATGTCGATGTCGTCGGCGTTCTCAATGAAGTGCCAGATACGTCCCAGCTTCCGCTTCACATCTTCCAGCTCCTCCTCGATGGTCTCCAGCCTCTCGCGCTGCTCGGCGGCCACGCCGTCCATCTGCTCGTCCACGACCTTCACCAGGGCGCGGATATTGCCGTCGGTGAGGACGTTGGATCGAATCTTGCCGACGACCATCTCCTCGAAGTGGCGGGCGTTGAGCCTGGGAGTGTCGCAGGCGTCCTTCCCGTGCTTCATGATGGACTGGCAGACGTAGTAGGAGAACTTCCCGCTCTTGGCGTCCTGGCCGCTGAGCGCCCTGTTGCACGCCTTGCACACCGTAGCGCAGATGTCTGCGACGGTCTCAGGGTCGGTCGGCAAGCGGCTGCGCTACGTCGATCTAACCGGCCCGCGGCAAACTGCCCAACTGAGGCTGATTTAATGGCCCTGCGAAAACGGCCACGCGGCAGTATCTGAGCCGACTACCTATCCGCCACTGAGCCATCTTCGTGGATGGGCGTGTTGATCGGCCTGTCGACGAACGGATGCGCGGCCAGCGCGCTTTCGTTCAGTTCGACGCCCAGACCCGGGCCGTCCGGCACGATCAGGAACCCCTCTTCCAGCTTGATGGGCTCCACCAGCAAGTCGCTCTTGGGCGGCTCCGACTCGCCGGTGTATTCCTGCAGCGCGAAGTTGGGAATGCAGGCGTCCAACTGCACGCACGCGGCGGTGCTTATCGGACTCAGCGGGTTGTGCGGAATCACCTTGACGTGCTGCGCCTCCGCCATTGCCGACACCTTCTTGCAGCCGGACAGCCCGCCGCACAGGCACGGGTCGGGGCGAACATACGCGCACGCCCTCGCCTCGAGCAACTGCTGGAATTCGTAGATCGAAGTAAACCGTTCCCCGGTGGCGATCGGCAGGTTGCCGCGGCGTTGCACCTCGCCCATCACGTCTGGGCTGTCGGGCAGCATCGGGTCTTCCAGGAAGTACAGGTTGAACTGCTCGAGCCGCCGCGCAAGGGAAATCGATTCCGAGGGGTTCATCTGCCGGTGAATCTCGACGCAAAGGTCGATGTCCGGGCCGACAGCCTCGCGAACAGCCCCCACTCGTTGGACCGCCTCATCCGCCCACTTGGAGTACGTACGGTGGAGCCAGAACTGCCGGCCGAAGGCAGGAAATCGAATGGCTGAGAATCCGGCTTTCGCCTGCTTCACGGCATTTGCGACCAGATCCTCGGTCGTCTCTCCCCGGGCGTGCATGTAACACCGCACCTTGTGCCGGGTGAGGCCGCCCATCAATTCGTAGATCGGCACGCCGAGCCGTTTGCCCTTGACATCCCACAGCGCGATGTCTATGGCCGAAAGCGCTCCCTGCACGACCGAACCCATGAAGTGCGAACTGCGGTACAGGTACTGGTAGTGATGCTCGATTCGAGACGGGTCCTGGCCGACCAGATACGGCTCGAACGTCTTCACCATGGTCTCGGTCGGCCTCTGCCAGCCGTGCACGCCTCCTTCTCCTACGCCAACGGTCCCGTCTTCGCAATGCACCTTCACCAGCAACCAGCGCTGCCACAGGATGGTCTCGATCTTTTCAATGCGCGTCGGCTTCATATGTTTCTCCTGTTATCCCGGCCGGACGGCCCGGTCGAATCACAGATTATATTGGGGTACCTGCAGTCGCGGAACGTGAAGACGAGCGTCGCCGGCAATTCTCCCGCATCCCGCTTTCATGTTCACGGCCGCACCTCTGTCTATCGTAAAAATAGGCCCACCACTCCTTCGAACCTCAAAGCAAGAGGGGAGGCCGTACGGCCTCCCCTCTTCATGTCTAACGCGTTTCAGGCTGCGACTAATCGAGGTCGTAGCGGTCCAGGTTCATCACCTTGTCCCACGCTGCCACGAAGTCGCTCACGAACTGCTCCTGCCCGTCGTCGCATCCGTAGACCTCCGCAAGGGCCCGGAGCTCCGAGTTCGAGCCGAAGGCCAGGTCCACCGCGGTGCCGGTCCACTTCACGTCACCGGTCTGGCGGTCGCGTCCCTCGAACACGCCCTGAGATGAGGACGCGCTCCACTCGGTGCTCATGTCAAGCAGGTTCACGAAGAAGTCATTGGTCAGTGCGCCGGCCCGGTCGGAGAAGACGCCGTGGGCAGACCCTCCGGTGTTCGCGCCCAGGACGCGCAGTCCGCCAACGAGCGCCGTCATCTCAGGGGCGGTGAGCGTCAGCATGTATGCCCGCTCCACCAGCAGCTCTTCCGGCTTGCCTCCCTGCCCAGCCTGGACGTAGTTGCGGAACCCGTCTGCCTTGGGCTCCAGCACCGCAAACGACTCTTCGTCGGTCCACTCCTGCGTCGCGTCCGTGCGCCCCGGTGCGAAGGGGACTTGCACGTTGTGGCCGGCGTTCTGCGCAGCCTGTTCGACGCCTGCGCATCCGGCCAGAACGATCAGGTCCGCGAGCGAGATCTGCTTCCCGCCGCTGTTGAATTCGGACTGGATGCCCTCCAGCGTCCCCAGCACCGCGCTGAGCGCCGCCGGGTCGTTCGCTTCCCAGTCCTTCTGCGGCGCGAGACGGACGCGCGCCCCGTTCGCCCCACCGCGCTTGTCGGTGCCGCGGAACGATGCCGCCGACGCCCAGGCCGTCGAAACCAACTGGGAAACGGACAGTCCGGAGGCGAGCACCTTCGCCTTGAGGTCGGCGACGTCCTGCTCCCCGACCAACTCGTGGTCGACGGCGGGGACGGGGTCCTGCCACAGCAGCGCCTCGTCTGGGACCAGCGGGCCGACGTACCGGCTGCGCGGCCCCATGTCACGGTGGATCAGTTTGAACCATGCCCGGGCGAAAGCGTCTTCGAAGTCCGTGAGATTCTCGAGGAAGCGCTTCGAGATCGCCGCGTAAGCCGGGTCCGTCCGCAGTGAGAGGTCAGTCGTGAGCATTATGGGCGCGTGCTTCTTCGCGGGGTCGTGCGCGTCCGGCACGGTGGCCACTGCCGCTGCATTCGTGGGGGTGTACTGCGACTTGCCCGCCGGGCTCTTCGTCAACTCCCACTCGTGGCCGTGCAGGTTCTCGAAGAAGTTGTTGTCCCACTTCACAGGGTCGCTGGTCCAGGCGCCTTCCAGGCCGCTGGTGATCGTGTCTCCAGCCTTGCCGCTGCCGTAGTTGTTCGCCCAGCCGAAGCCCTGCTCAGCGATACCGGCTCCCTCCGGCTCAGGTCCAACGTGGAGGGAGTCGGGGGCGGCGCCGTGCGCCTTGCCGAACGTGTGCCCGCCGGCGATGAGCGCAACCGTCTCTTCGTCGTTCATCGCCATGCGCTTGAACGTCTGGCGGATGTACTTCGCCGCGGCCATCGGGTCCGGGTTGCCGTTCGGCCCCTCCGGGTTCACGTAGATCAGGCCCATGTGGTCAGCACCGAGGGAACCCTGGAGTTCTCCGTCGCTGTCGTGACGCTGGTCGTCGAGCCACGTCTCCTCGGAACCCCAGTCGGTTTCGTCGGCCTCCCAGACGTCCGGGCGCCCGAAGGCGAAACCGAAGGTCTTGAAGCCCATCGACTCCAGAGCGCAGTTGCCAGCGAAGATGATCAGGTCGGCCCAGGAGAGGCTCCGTCCATACTTCTGCTTGACGGGCCAGAGCAGGCGCCGCGCCTTGTCCAGGTTACCGTTGTCGGGCCAGCTGTTGAGAGGCGCGAAGCGCTGGTGGCCTGAGCCACCCCCGCCGCGTCCGTCGCTGATGCGGTACGTGCCCGCCGCGTGCCACGTCATCCTGATGAAGAGCGGCCCATAGTGGCCGTAGTCTGCGGGCCACCAGTCCTGCGAGGTCGTCATGACCTCTTCGACGTCCTTCCTCAGGGCGTCAACATCGAGGCTCTTGACCGCCTCAGCGTAGTCGAAGTCCACGCCCATCGGGTCGGACTGGGGGGAATTCTGGCGGAGCGCCTTCAGGCTAAGCTGATCCGGCCACCACTGCTGGTTCGAAGTCATATCATCCCTCCATGCAATTTTCTGAAGTCTCGCGCGGTCTTCTAAGACCGTGTCGCGCCGAGGCGCATTGTAGCCTCAAACGCCGACGTGGAAAAGGGGAAGGACATCCCTCTGCTCGTCTGAAGAAGGCTCTCCTCACTCGTGCTTGCCGCGCGGTGTAAGATGCCCGCAGTTCACCAGCAGTACTACCTCTTGCCAGGAGCGGCATGCAGGCCACCATCAAGTCCGTTGTCGAACGTTACAGCGTAGCGCTGCAATACCGGGACTTCCGCTGGATCTGGCTCGGCAGCGTGGGCGGACAGTCGGCCTACTGGGCCCTCATCGTCGCGCGCGGCATCTTTGTTCTTCAAGAGACCGGCTCCTCGACACAGGTGGGCATCACGACGTTCGTAGCGATGGCGCCCCGCTTCATCCTGCCGCCGCTCACGGGCTATCTGGCCGACCGATTCGACCGCCGGACCGTCCTCGCCACAGCCTACGTCTTCCAACTCTCGCACGCCGTCGTGCTGGCCGCGCTCGCCCTGACGGGCATGCTGGAAGTATGGCACGTCATCGTGCTCGCGTTGCTCAACGGCAGCTTCCGGACGTTCCAGATGACGGCGACTCAGACGCTCATCCCGAACGTGGTGCCGCGGGAACACTGGCTGAACGCCATGGCGATGAACCAGGTGTCGCAGCAGGGTTCGCGGCTGTTCGGGCCGGGGCTCATCGCTCCCGCACTGCTGCTGTTCGACGTGAGCATCGCGTTCCTCGTGAGCACGTCCTTCTACCTCATCGGTATCGCAGCCATCCTCTCGATACGCACCCGCTCGACCGGCGAACTGACCCGCGGTTCACGGATAGGAGAGAGCCTCTGGGTTGCGATGCGCTATGCGTGGACTGACCCGCAACTCCGGGCGCTTTTCATCCTGCTGGCGCTGCACTGCTCGATGACGATGTCGTTCGAATCGATGCTGCCCGTGCTGGCGCGGGACGTGCTGGGCGAAGCCAACGTCAGCGTCAGCTACCTGATGATGGGCGTCGGAGCGGGAGCACTGGTAGGGGTAATCGGCATCGCAGGTCTGCGGAGCGCGTCAGGCCGGGGGATGTTGCTGTTGATAACGGGCGCCGTGAGCGGGGCCTCCATGCTGCTGCTGGCGATATCAGGCAACACAACGCTGGCCTTGCTTGGCACTGCGGCGATGGGCGGCTCCCAGGCGGCTTTCATGGCGATAGGCGGCGCGATGGTCCAGTCCCTGGCGCCGGACGGCATGCGAGGCAGGATCTCAGGGTTGAACCAGATCAACATCGGGGGAACGATGGCGGTGATGAACCTGGTGAACGGCTTCGCGGCAGACAGGTTCGGCGCCCCGAACGTGCTCCTTGTTATGGGGCTGGGGTTCAGCGTCGTAGTGGCTGTCAGCCTTGCCCAGGGAACGCTGCGGGGCATCTACCGGGGCTCCATCGCTGTCCCGGCCAGAGCGGCGGCGTAAGACAAGTCCCTGCCGCGGTCCCTTGCCGCACACGGTTTCGTAGCCGGTTACTCGATGGGGCCGAGCGTTATCCCTGCCACGTCCGGCTGGCCGAGCGCGTTCATCCTGAAACCCTCCACGCGCGGCCCCACGAGCACGTAGTCCTTGACATGGAAGAGCGGGAAGATGCCCGCTTCATCTATGAGCAACTGCTCCGCCTCGCCGTACATGCGCAGCCGTGTCTCGCGGTCCCGCTCGGTGCGGGCAGCCTCAATCAGGCTGTCGAACCGCTCGTTCACGTATTTGCCCTCGAGGACGTGAGAGCTCAGCAGCAGGTCGAGGAAGTTCTCCGGGTCCGGGTAGTCTGCAACCCAGCCGCTGTGCCACAGGTTCCCCACGACGTTTTCAAGCGAGTAGTAGTAGACGTCCGTTTCGAGCAGATCCACTTCCACTTCGATGCCCAACACCTCTTGCCACGCCGCAATGATGAACTGGACCTGCTCCGTCGGCTCTCCGCCCCTGTCGACGGCGCTGAACACGACCTGAGGGAAATCGTCGGCGTACTTCGATCCAGCGAGCAGTTGGCGGGCTGCTTCCGGGTCGTACGGAATGCCTGTCAGCGACTCCGAGTAGCCGGGCAAACCCGGTGGCAGGAGCCCTTTGGCAAGCTCCACGTTCCCGTCGTAGATGACCTCGATGAGCCGCTCACGATCGAGCGCCATCAGGAACGCCAGGCGCACGTTGGGGTCATCGAACGGCGGTTGTGCCCCGTCGACTCCCAGGTAGTACGTTGTCAGCTGTGGAAACTCGCGGAGTTGGCCGCTTAGCGTCTCGCTCTCTCGTATGGAATCGAGCGCGCCCGTGCCGACCTGTATGCCGTCCCAGGCATCCGTGAGGTACATAGCCAACCCGCTGACGCCGGGCAAGGCGGCCTGGGGCGAGATCACGTACTCCAGCGATGCAGGCCTGTGATAGTCATCGAATCGCTGGAGGATGACGACTTCGTCCTCTTCCCACCGGGCCAGCCGGTAGGGGCCGGAACCGTTGATGTCGTCGCTCATCCACCAGTCGAACCCAAGAGGTTCAACGGTGCGCCGGTCGACGATGGCGCCGGAGGGGTACGTCAGCTTCGCCAGGAAGTACTCCTTCGGCTCGTCTACCGTGATACGGATGGTGCGCTCGTCCAGCACCTCGACGCCGGAAACTTCATCCGCCTCGCCGTCCAGTTTCTCCGTGATCCCCACGATGTCGCCGAGGTAGAGGGGCGCCGTATCGCTGTGCAGCGCAGCATCAGCGGCGCGCTCTATCGAGTACTTGAAGTCTTCGGCGGTGATGGGAGTCCCGTCATGGAAGGTGACGCCGTCACGCAGCGTGAACGTGTAGACCAAGCCTGCATTATCGACCGTCCAACCCTCGGCGAGGTCGGGTTCAATCTCGGAATCGCTCGTTATGCGAACGAGGCCGCTGAACAAGCTCGTCACGAAGAAGTGCGAAGTCGTCTCCCGAGCGATGGCAGGGTCGAGCGTCGTGGGCTCTCCGAGAGGCATGGTGAATGCGCTACCCCGCGGGATGCCATAGGGCGCAGGGGGGAATGTACTGAAACTCGACATCATCGTTTCGAGGATGTCCTGCTGCCGCTCGATCTCAGTCGCCGGTGCGATGAGAACGAGGAGGTACAGCAGCTCACTGCGCTGCGACACCTGCACTCGCCGGACGTCGATGCCGCCCTCCACGTCGTAGAGGATGTCCGCACGTTCTGCTTGCGTGCCGTCGTCGAGCGTCACGGCACCGCTGCGCTCCACTCGCGGGTTCCCTTCCGCTGGTGTCAGGAGCGGGATGACGGCTTCCATCTGTTCGCTCAGGGAGCCGTCGGCTGCCTGTTCCGCGAACAGCAGCATCCGCGAGATGCCTTCGCCGTCCTGCAGGACCAACCAGGCGCCCTCACCTCCGGTCGGCGTTATCGACCACTGCGCCGGGTAGTGGAGCGATACTCCCAACTCCTGGCTCACGAAGGGAACGAAACCCTCGGGTACAGGGTCGGGCGCAGGCGTCGGTGTGGCCGTCGGTTCCGGAGTTGGAGTCGGAGTGGCCGTTGGTGCGGGGGTCGCGGTCGGTATTGGTGTCGGGGTCGCGGTTGGATCAGGTTCTCCCGAGCATGCGGCCGCTATAACCACAAGCAGCAGCAGAACAGGCGCAAGGACACGTTTCATCACGGAGAGTCTCCAAGGGAAGCGATGTTGAGCGGCACTTCTCTCTACGAGGACCACCTATCGAATTCTAATCCCGTGGCGGCGGTATCCGCCACACCTCTGGGCACAGGCTGATGTCCCTTATTCGCCTTCCACGCTGGAGAGAAGGAAGGCACGCATGAAGCCCTCCAGTTCGCCGCCGAGGACCAGGTCGGGGTTCGTAGACTCGAAGCCGGTGCGATGGTCCTTCACCATCTTGTACGGGTGGAGCACGTAGCTCCTGATCTGGCTTCCCCACCCTGCGGAGACGTGCTCGCCCTTGAGTGCGGCCCGCTCCTCAGCGCGCCTCCGCATCTCCACCTCCATGAGCCGCGCGCGGAGAATCTTCATCGCCACTTCGCGGTTCTGGAGCTGCGAGCGCTCGTTCTGGCAGGAGACGACGATGCCGGACGGGAGGTGCCGGATGCGGACGGCGGTAGAGTTCTTCTGCACGTGCTGACCGCCTGCGCCGCTCGCCTTGAAAACGTCCATCTCAATGTCGTCCGGATTGATCTGCAAGGCCACGCTGTCTTCCGCTTCCGGCAGCACTTCGACGAGAGCGAAAGACGTATGGCGCGCGTGCGCCGCGTCGAACGGTGAGAGACGCACGAGCCGGTGTACGCCGCGCTCCGCCTTCGCGTAGCCGTACGCGTAGTCCCCGGAGATCTCCAACGTCGCGCTCTTGACCCCTGCCTCCTCGCCGGCGGAGAGGTCGAGCACCTGCGCCTTGAAGCCGCTCTGAGCTGCCCAGCGCGTGTACATCCGCAGCAGCATCTCGGTCCAGTCCTGCGCGTCCGTGCCACCTTCACGGGCGTGGATCGCGAGTATCGCACTGCGGTCGTCGTACTCGCCGGAAAGCACCAGCAGCAACTCGCGCTGCTCGGCCTCAGCGAAGATGGCCGCGCTCTCCTCAGCAAGCTCTTCCGCGAGCGAAGCGTCGTCTGCCTCGATAGCCATGCTCAGGAGTTCGATAGTGGAGCGCACGCGGGACTCGAAGCCGCGCCAGCCGTCGACTGCGGCGCGAAGGCGCGAGAGCCGCTGCATCAGGGCTTGCGCATGCTCCGGGTCGTCCCAGAGATCAACAGCGGCGGCCTGCTCCTCTAACTGTTCGAGTTCCGCTTCCTGGCCAGGGAGGTCAAAGCCGCACCATGATGCCGGCGATGTGCCCGGCAAGATCGGTGAGGCGCTGTCGCAGTTCATCCATCAGGTCTGCTCCCTCCCGCAAGCTAGCGGGTTCAATCGTCATTCTACCATCCGGGCAGGACTCTTCCGCGATGGACGACGCGCGGCTGCCTGTGCTACGCTCGCTGCACGGCCGGGGTGTGGCGCAGTCCGGAAGCGCACCTGCATGGGGTGCAGGGGGCCGTTGGTTCAAATCCAATCACCCCGACCATTTTCCACCTTTCACGGAGAAACGCATGACTACATCCGGCAGCGGCAAGCCTGCTTGGGTGCTGGAACACCTGGAACGCTACATCGCGACCGACGGCGACGACGGTCACATGTGGCGAGGCACGCCCACGCTTCTCCTTACTACAACGGGCCGTAAATCCGGAAGGGAGATCACGACGCCGCTCATCTACGGCACGCACGAGGGCAACTGCATCGTCGTAGCCTCGCGCGGCGGCGCGCCGGACCATCCACAGTGGTACTACAACCTCAGCGCGAACCCGTCCGTCCGCGTACAGGTGGCCGCCGACAAGTTCAACGCCACCGCCCGCACTGCCAACCCGGAAGAGAAGACTGCTCTGTGGCAGCTCATGGCCGGCATCTACCCGCCCTACGACGAATACCAGGCGAAGACGGAGCGCGTTATCCCTGTCGTCATCCTGGAACGGGCCGCCTGACCTTCCCTGCGAAAGTGCTCGAACAGCAAGAGAGGCCGGTCTCAGTACGCGGCCTCTCTGTAGTGTTGCCTCGGATCTGATGCTGACCGTGGATGCAGGTCAGGCCGCAAGCGGCATCGTCTGCATCCTGCGAAGCGCCCGGTGCACGGTGCGCACACTGATTCCGAACCTGTCCGCCACTTCGAAAACGTGCAGGTTCTCGTATTGGCAGGCCCACGCGATCTCCTCGTCCCGCTCCCGTAGTTTGTAGGCCTGGTACCAGGCGGGGTCATCGAACTTACAGCGCGGCAAGGGGCACTCCAAGCACGACATCGACGCCTCACAGCCGGTGTCGGTGTAGCGTATCTGCTCCGGCAGCCCATCCATGGCTGGTTCGTCGCGCCTCCGTCCTGACTTCGTGTAGATGCTCATCGCTTCCTCCTTCTGGTCATTCCGTCTCATAACGGCTATCCATGCGTTCTCGATTCCGTACTCTCCAGGCAACACTCCTCAGGACGCCATAGCCATGGGGAACGCCATCTGCTGTTCTCCCGCCTGCTCCGCGTCCTCACTTGCAAGCATCGAGATTCCCTCCAGGAACCCCTCGTCCTGTCCCTCAACCGCAACGCTGATACCGCGTCCCTCACCGATACGCAGCACGGCCCATTCCAGCTCACGACGCAGAGCCCGGTATTCGGGGGAGCCATCCACTGCGTAGAGCGCCAGCCTTTCCGTGAGCGCTGCCGCGATAACGGCGGACGATTCACGCTCGCCCTGTCGCGCCGTTTCGGGGACCCACCGCACGTGGCCCTGCTGGAGGCTCTGCTCCAGCAGACGCCTTACCTTGTCGCTACCGTGAGACGTGCGCACCCGCACGAGCACGCTCTCACACGGCCAGGTCCTCTCCACGAAACGCTTCAGGCCGGCCACGAGGATCGCTTCATCTGCCGCCTCGGCCCACTTGTGGTCGAGCACGCGTAACCCACCCGCCGTGCGCGATGCGACGGTAACGACTGCGGTCGCAGGGGAATCGACCGCTCCCGCTGCCCGCGTCACGACGATGGATGCCATGAGCCTGTCGGCCACGGCAAGCCTTCGAGGTCCGCCGGCCCCGAACAGGTCGCGCAGCCGCTCCCGCGGGAAGGCCGGGGAGCCCAGCGAGACTGGACGAAGCGCATAAGCGGTTTCGAACTCCGGGTGCACGTCACCGAGCCGTTCGCGTTCGGCCTCGACGCGCGCCGCATAGCCCGGCAGTTCCGCCTCCGCACGCTCCAGTGGCACACGGAAGTGCTTCCGATCGCCGCCTGCTGCTGCTGCCTCCTTGTTGGCGAGCTTCATGCGCTCGAACGGCGTATCACCATTCCATGGACGCCCGTAGAGGACGACCGTCGCACCGGAAGCGCCCGCCACCTCCTGCAGACGCGATACCTCCGTGGGGTGGAGGAGATGGGCATCGACGACCTGAATCAGCTCGAAATGCCCGCGTATGTGCTCCAAGGCATCAGGCGCCGCGTACATCACCTGCGCGCGCCCCAACCGTACGCATGCGCTCTCGTCCGACCACAATCCCTTCAGTGAACCCGCACGCAAGTGGCTGACAAGGCGTTGCCTGACGTCCGGTTGCCCGCCCGGAACGACGCGGAGCAGAGCCCCGCCCGCGTTCACGTTCAAGCTCATCACGAGCATCTCCAGCTGGGAGGCCAATTCGTTCACGCCTGCCCCGAGCGGCATCTCGACCGTGAAGACTGAACCCCGTTCGTCCAACACATCCGACGTGACTGTCGTCGCTATCTCGCGCTGATATGCCGTTGGCGTCTTCATCTCAATACTCCTGGCAGAACGTATGTACTACGCTGCGGGCATATTAGAACGCCTGTTCTGCACTGTCAACACCGTTTAGAACGCATGTTTCGCCTCTCCCGGGCGGCTCCCGGGCGGTTGCCGTCCGGTTACACAAGGCGTAGGTTGTCCGAACGCACATCGCACGGGAACAGGGGAATGACGCTCGAGGGCAAGGTGGTGGTGATCACCGGTGCGGCGAGAGGAATGGGCCGCGCCTACGCGCACGGCTTCCTCGACGAGGGTTGCCGCGTCGTCTGCGGCGACCTCTCGTGGAGCGGCGACGGCGCAGAGGAGACGCGAGCCGTCGTGGAGGCAGCGGGAGGGTTGGCGCTCGAACTCGACATCACGCGTGACGACCACATCGAGGCGGCGTTCGCAGCAACGATGGAGCGCTTCGGGACGGTGGACGTGCTGTTGAACAACGCGGGGATGCGACAGAGGCATCTCATCCCGCCGCACGGCATCGGTAAGGTGCTGGACGTTCCGCCGGAGGACTGGCGGCGCATGTTCGACGTCAACGTCTTCGGCACGCTCGCGATGATCCGCGCATTCGTGCAGCCGATGCTGGAGAAGCGTGCGGGCAGCATCATCAACGTCTCCACCACAGGGACCGACCCGCGCTGGTACAGGCCGCACAGCCGGGAGCAGCCCTACATGGCCTCCAAGTCCGCACTCACGAACCTCTCGATCTACCTCGCGAACGAGATCGCGGAGTACAACGTCGCGGTCAACGTGCTGTTCCCTCCGCACGCCGCCACGACAGGCACCCGGGAACAGGACATCATCCGCAAGGAGCACGGCATCATGGCGGCGGGCGCGATACCGTTGAAGCCGGAGGCAGTCGTGCCGCTTGCCAGATTCTTCGCCGCGCAGACCGCATCGACAGGCGTCACCGGCAAGGTCATCTACGCCGCGGACTGGAACCTCGAACACGGCCTCGGCGCGCCGGACGGGTGGCTGTCCGAAGGCTGAGGAGCGCATCATGGGCTGGACGATCCATCATCCGACGGGACTGCTGTACCACGACCCTGCGCAGGCATTCCAGGGCTATACGCTCGTCTCGATGTCGGGCGGCAAGGACGCCTACCTCATCGACATGGAGGGGCGCGTCTGCCATCGCTGGTACCGGGAAGAGGGCATCGCCTACGGGTTCCTGCTGGAGAACGGCAACCTGCTCAGCCGCACGCGCGCCAGCGGGGGATTCATACCGCCTTCCGACCAGCCCACCGGCATCCTCGAACTGGACTGGGACGGCAACATCGTGTGGGAGTACTGGGACCCCTACGTGCACCACGACTTCGAGCGGCGGCCGGATGGGAACACGCTGATGGTGCTGTACGACCTCATGCCGCAGGACGCAGCGCGCCGGGTGCGCGGGGGACGCGGGAGCGTCGAGGAGCAGATGTACGGCGAACTGGTTCGCGAGGTGAACCCGGTGGGGGCAACCGTGCGGGAGTGGAGCATGTGGCAGGGGCTCGACCCCGCGCAGGACGCCATCTGCCCGCTGGAGGAGCGCCACCAGTGGCTGCACCAGAATGCGCTGAACCTCACGCCGGACGGCGACCTGCTCGTGAGCTTCCGGCAGATCGACACCGTGGGCATCGTCAGCCGCGACACGGGGCAGTACACGTGGAAGTGGGGGCCGGGCGAGATATCGCACCAACACCACCCGACGTTCCTGTCGAATGGCCACGTCCTGCTGTTCGATAACGGGCCGCATCGCGGCGGAGCGACGTACTCGCGCGTCATAGAGGTCGACCCGGAGAGCGGGCGCATCGCGTGGGAGTACACGGGCACTCCCCTCATCTCGTTCTACAGCTACCACATCAGCGGTGCGGAGCGGCAGCCGAACGGCAACACGCTCATCTGCGAGGGAGCGCCGGGGCGGCTGTTCGAGGTGACGCCGGATGGGGAGATCGTGTGGGAGTACGTGAACCCGCACGTCATCCCGGAGGGCGCGCCGATGGGCTCAGGCGGGCCGAACTCCGTCTTCCGGGGGCATCGTTACGCGACGGACCACCCCGCGCTCGCCGGCCGGGAGCTGACGCCGCTCGACTAGCTCAGGCCATGGCGGCCATGAGCTCGGGGACGCGCGGGTTCTCCTTGAACGGCTTATCCGACGCGAGGAGGGCCGACCACGAGCGCACACCGAAGTGCTCGCCGGTCGACGCGGCGAGCGGTTCGACGCCGTCGGCGAGCGCCTTGGCGTCGCGGAGCAGGCGGCGGCGCATCGTGATGATGGGGATGTCGCTGGTGCCGAGGTGCTCGCGCGTGCGGTCAGCAAGCGCGCCCATCCCTTCTACGACAGCGGTGTCCTGCTCGCGGACGCCGACGATGCCGCTGAGCAGGTCTGTGTGGCGCTGGAGGTAGCGGTCCTGCATGAAGTGGTTGGCTATGGTGGCGCGCAGGCGTCCGGTATCGGGGTCGATGGTGGCGATGTGGGGCATAGGGCCGTGCTGGACGTTGTCGCGCTCGCGCTGCGTGATCTCCTCGGTGGGCGACCAGATGATGCACCAGACCTGCGTCTGCACGTCGTTGATGGGCACCCACATGTGGCCGTGCGCGCGGCGGAGTTCCAGGTCGGTGGGGATCATGGTTATGTAGGGCATGAGCCACTGGTTGATGCGCCAGTAGTCCTTGGCGGGATCGCTGGTCGTGCGCTGCGCGGCGAGCATCATGCCGTACTCGGTGGTGTCCACGACCCAGCGGGGCGAGGTGTCGTAGAGGAGGAGGTCGCTGTCCTGGCGGGAGATGGAGGGGTCACGGAAGAGCGAGCCCCGGTGGAGGAAGCCGACGTGGCTGGAGTCGATGTCGCCCTCCAGCGCCTGCACCCAGTTGCACTCCTGGTTGTAACGGACGACGTTCCGCATCTCCGGAGTGACGCCGGCCCACTCGATGTGAGGCAGACCCGGCATGACCTTCTGCGGGCCCATGTACGCCCAGAGGATGTCGGCCATCTCGCGGACGGGGTAGGACTTCGCGCTTATCTTGTTCTTGAAGTTGGAGCGGGCGGGCTCGGAGGGCATCTCCATACACGCGCCGGTGCTGTCGAACTTCCAGCCGTGGTAGATGCAGCGGAGGCCGTCGCCCTCGTTCTTGCCGAAGTAGAGCGGGGTGCCGCGGTGGGGGCAGAAGTTCTCGAACATGACGTATCGCCCCTCGCCGTCGCGGAAGACGATGAGCTTCTCACCGAGCAGTTCGACCTCGACGGGGTCGCCCGCGATGGGTTCCACCTTCGACGCCTCGATGAAGGGCACCCAGAAGCGCCTGAGCAGGTCGCCCATCATCGTGCCGGGGCCGACCTGCCCCAAGGTCGTGTTGTCCTGCAAGCTCAGCATGACCGCTGCCTCCTTCCGCTTCACCCCCATCCTAACCTTCCCCCATCGAGGGGGAAGGGAACAGGGGGCACGATACGAACCCTGCCGGTTACTCGTCAAGGTCAGGGTCTTCCTCCTGTTCTTCCTCGTCTTCCTCGTCTTCTTCGTCGTTCTCGTCTTCTTCCTCCCATTCGTCCTCGTATCCCTTCCCGTTTCCCTTCCCGTTTCCGCCCCACTCGTCTTCGAGGCCTTCCTCCTGCACGCGGGAGAGGAGCATCTGGCGGGCGGGACACCCGCAGCGCTTGTTGATGAGCAGGTGCCTCTCGGCGTGGGCGTGGACGATGGCCTGGACGATGCGCGCCGGGTCCGGGAGGCGGTAGTCGTCGGCGCACCCTTCGAGGTAGGCGGCGTACGGACCGTCGTCGAGGATGGGCACGCGGGCGGCGTAGGCGGCATCCCTGAAGTAGTCCTCATAGGCAGGCAACAACCCTCGCCTCTCCATCGCGTCCTTCCACTGCTCGACGTAGGCTTCCGCGGCGGGCATGAGGTCGATCTGAGCCCTGATGCAGGCGTGGTAGCGTGCAAGGGAGCGGACGGCGGACCTCATTGCTGGTACCTCAACAGAGCGGTAGCGGTCTGGAGGGTCTCCAGATCGTGGCGGATCTCGCGGACATCGCCGACCTTGAGCGCGGTGGAGAGGGTGATGCGGACGGCCATGGCCCTGACCCTGGGGTTTGGGTCCTCCAAGAGTTCAGCGAGGATGTTGATGCTCTTGAGGACGAGTCCCTGGAGTTCGACGCGCGCCAGGGACTCGGCGTCCTTGCGGACACGTTCGAGTTCGCCACGGAAGACGGGGTCGTGCATCCACCTGTGGAGGGTGGTGCGGTTGATGCGAGCGGCCTTCGCCCCGGCAGTGAGCGAGTCGGTGGCGGCGATATAGGGAAGCGCAAGGGTCTGCTTGGGTGAGAGGGCGACTTTTCTGTTTTCTGTTGCTTTCTGCTGCATCGGGCGTACTCCACTCGTGAGATCGGCCTCTCCCCTGCAACAATCGGGCTGCGCTCCGCCTCGGCGATCCGTACAGACCGCAACTCCGAAGCAACGGAGATGCAACGGAAAAGCAACGATCTGCAACAGGGCCTCCGCGGGCGCAGGGGCAAGGGTTGGTGGCCGTCATGAACAGGGTACGCAGGGATGTATCGTTCGCACAACGGGCAGATGTCACAGATATGAACAGGGCTTCCCCTGAACGAACCTGCCCGAGAGATGCTTCGACTTCGCTGCTCTCCGCTCAGCATGACAGGCACTCCCATCCCCGCCCTGGCTGTAAGGGATGAGTCTCAGCAGGAGAGGGCGATGAGGAGGCGGTTGCGGGTCTCCGCGCTCATGGGGTGGATGAGCTCGCGGCGTTCCAGGTGAGTTCGAAGCGCGCCGTCCAGGAAGGTGAGGACGCCCTCGTGCAGGTTGCGGTCGGCGGCGGCGCGCACCTCGGATTGGAAGGGATACGCCTTCTGCTTCATGGGGTCGAGTTTGTCCGCGACGAAGACCACCTGCCCCACCGGCGCCAAGTCCGGGTGGGCGGTGGTGTGCCAGTGCACGCCCTCCAACACCTCCGGGTCGCGTATCGCTCCGTCCTCGCGGAGCCACGCCGCGCCCACCGGGCCGTGGAGGAGGATGGGGGCGGCGCGTTCGACGGCGTTGACCGGGATGCCTAAGCGCTCAGCCTCCTCGATGAGCATCCGTCCGGGGATGTGGCGGGCGACGTCGTGCGCGGCGGCGGTGAGGTCGGCGGTCGCGGGGTCGACGGCATGAGCCGCGGCGAGTTCGCGGGCGATGCCTCGCACGCGCTCGACGTGGGCGCGCAGGCCGTCCGGCAGGGCGTCGAGGCGCGCGGTAAGCGTTGGGGGGAGGTTGGCAGTCATGGCGGTCCTTCTTCACCCCCATCCTAACCTTCCCCCGTCAAGGGGGAAGGGACCAAGTTAGCCCATGGGGCCGAGGCGGCGTCCGGCGAGGATGTGGAGGTGGAAGTGGGGTACCTCCTGGCCGGAGTCCGGCCCCTGGTTGGCAACGAGCCGGTAGCCGGCGCCGGCAACACCGAGTTCGCGTGCTATGCGAGGGGCCACCTCGAGGCAGTGCGCCGCAGCGCCAACGAGAGCGCCGTCAGCTTCCGCGAGGGCCTCGACGTGCTCGTAGGGGATGACGAGGACGTGGGTGGGGGCCTTGGGGTTGATGTCGCGAATGGCGAAGACCGTGCCGTCGTCGAAGAGCTTCTCGGCGGGGATGTCGCCCTGCGCGATCCTGCAGAAGATGCAGTTGGGGTCAGCCATGGTGCCTCCGCGCGACGAGCGCCTGGGATGAGGCGCGCGGCCGCCCGGTTACGCTCGAAAACGGTCAGCGATGGGGTCAGTCGCCGACGGCGAGGCAGGTGACGGTGCGGACGATGCCGCCGATGGTGTGGACGCTGCCGGTGACCGTGTCGCCGACGGAGCTGAGGTCGTCGGCCTGGACGACGCAGATGACGTCGTAGGGGCCGGTGACGACGTCGACGGACGTAACGCCGTCGACCTCGTGGAGGGCGCTGACGACGTCCTTGGTCTTGCCGACGGTAGTCTCGATGAGCACGAATGCTTTGGTGGCGGCCATGTATGTCTCCTTGTGGGTGAACGCCGCAGAGCGGCGGAACGATGATAGCAGTTGGGCGGTGCGCCGCAAGGTGGAAGGGGTGGTTCGACAGGCTCACCATGAGCGGGTTTCGGGTTCCCGCGAGCGGGCTTTCGATCCCGGCGGAGTGCGGGTGTCAGACCTCTGTTGCGACGCCGTTCATGACCGCGCCGAACTCTTCCGCGAGCCGTTCGCCGATGGGGTGAGGAGCGTCGGCAGCGCTGAAGACGCCGGGAAGGTGGTAGAAGATGTTCCGCACCATGTGATTCGTGTTGATGAAGTACACGGGCTTATCCAGCGCGATCGCCATGCCGATCTCAACGAGCGAACCGGCGTAGGGCAGATCAGGGTCCACGTTGACGAAGAGCAGGGCGTCCGCGTCCTTCACACCCTCCATGTCGTCTTTGGCTTCCACAGGCCCACCGAAGGCCTTGGCCATCGTCCAGTCGTGGGTTATCTCATGGCCTGCGGCCTCGATGCAGCTTTGGGCCAGGCGCACCCGCTCCTTGTCCTCGAACTTTCCGGCAACGTAGAACTTCATCCGGCCTCCGTGGGGCGTAACGCGAGCGCGAGTATCGCGCCCGTTCATTCTATTCGGTGGGGTGGGTATCCGGGGAAGGGGCGTGTGTCACTGATTCCGGGACTCACCCCCTTCCTAACCTTCCCCCGTCGAGGGGGAAGGGATCAGACGCCTCCCCATTCCTCCTCCCCACGCAGTACCCTCACCCCCGAGCCCCACCCCTCGTAGGGAGAGGGGATCAGGCATCCGGCCCACATCGCCGCGGGACCCAGGCGAGGTTCCCTAAGTTCACAAACGAAGTGCAACACCAGATTAAGGTGTTGCCATGGGGAAACGCTATACGCAGCTCGGGATTGAGGAACGCTGTGCGATTGCCCGCCTACGTACCGAGGGGCGCTCGATCCGGCAAATCGCAGCAACTCTGGATCGCCCGCCACCGACGATTGCTCGGGAGTTGAAGCG
>MKWU01000698.1_pt1 | contig 62911 bp, 54 predicted proteins | sample 809101 | NCBI WGS metagenome assembly MKWU01 (sample SAMN05860141, study PRJNA318959) | sponge metagenome | host: Aplysina aerophoba | place: Slovenia: Piran, Adriatic Sea, Gulf of Piran | collected 2013-05-07
AGCCCCTGCACAAGGGAGGGCCGAAGGCCCGACCGCCCAAAATACAAGAATGAGGGGAGAAAAAACACCTTTGCTCGCCTCGTCCAGGGTTGCGAATCAGTTGCGGCTGAGTAGTTACGATTGCCAATGAAATTCAGGTACTGTAGAATACCGGCAATCCACGCACAGAACCTTCATCAATATTCCAAGAGGAGACCACTGTGAACGCTAAGCCCATGAGAAGACGCGAATTCCTGCAACTGACAGCCGGCGCCATCGGCGGGGCAACCCTTCTCGCCGCCTGTCAACCGGTCGAATCACCGGCCGCTTCCGACGGCGGTGGTGGTGCAGCCGCCGAAGGCATCCAGCTCGAATACCTGGGCTACGAACCCGACGAAGTACACGGCGAGGCATTCGACAAGTTCAAAGACGTCATGCCTGACGTGGATATTCTCATCAGCCCTACCATCGGATCCTGGCCGGATATGCTCGCCAAGATCAACGCCCGCATCGCCGCCGGCGATCCCCCCGACATCGCCATCGTGGCCACCTATGGGCCGCCCAGAATCTGGAGCAAAAAGGGCATTCTGGTCGATCTGAATCCCTACCTCGACGCAGACTCCGATTACGACGATGACCCCGTCGCGCCTGCCTTGCTCCAGCTTTACACCGTCGAAGGCAAGCTCTTCGGTCTGCCCAAGGACTATGTTACGCACGCTGTAATCTATAACAAGGGCCTCTTCGATGAAGCCGGCGTTGCCTACCCCGAAGACGGCTGGACGTGGGCCGACTGCCTCGAAATGGGCCAGCAGCTGACCTCCGGCGAGGGCCAGGACAAGATCTTCGGCTGGATGACGCAGACCGGTCCCTGGGCCAACGAACACTGGATGTGGGCCAACGAGGGCAAAGGATACTTCGACCGCTGGAACTGGGACCTCACCACGCCCACGGCCAACGATCCGAAGAATATCGAAGCGATCGAATGGCTCGTGGACACCATCCTTACCCACGATATTTCACCCTCGCCCGAACAGCTGTCCACCGAAGGCGCCAGCTCGCGGCAGCTTACGGGGCGAATCGCCATGTGGGCCAGCCACACAATCGATACCGTCGCCCTGCTCCAAAATACCGACAAGATCGACTGGCATGTTGTGCGCAACCCGCGTGCCTTCGAGGGCGGCCCCAAGACAACGATGATGTGGACCTCCGGCTTCGGCATCGTCGCCGACACAGACCATCCCGACGCCGCCTTCGCCTTCCTCAAGCATATGTCGATCGGCGAAGGCGCCCTTGTGTTGGGCAGAACCGGCTTCTCCATCCCCGCCGGCCGCCCCGAAGGGTTCGTGACCGAGGAGATGGCTGCCCGCGGCGGCGAAGTCTTTGTCGATGCCTGCTTCAACTCCGACCTGGCTGCCAACGACTCGCTCGGCGTCAACCACGGTGAACTGCTCGGCACCGCCGTCATCCCCAACCTGCAGGCCGCCTTCCTTGGGCAGATGACCCCCGCCGAAGCGCTCAACGAGATACAGGTGGTGATGGAGGACATCCTCCTCGACGCCAATGAGGAACAGTACTAAAGGTCTGATGTTCGCTCGGGTTCAGTAGCGGACAGACAGGTAAAACCGATCCGGAAGTCTCCCAAGCCTGCGATACACCTGGAATCGCCGCCTCCCACTGCGCGGCTCCAGGTGTGTCGCAGGACAAATTATGGCTCAGTCACAGGCATTGACCCGCCTCGTCGCCAAGACGAAAGAAAGCAACATTCGCTGGCATCGATATGAGGGCTATCTCTTTATCGCGCCCCTCATCATCGGCATCGTTGCCTTCATTTTCCTCCCCATCGCCGCATCCCTCTACATGAGCTTCAATACATGGGATATGGTTAGTCCGCCCGAACTGGTTGGCCTCAAAAACTACGCCCGCCTGGTAAGCCGCGACCGCCTCTTCTGGAAGGTTCTGGGCAACACGTTCAGATATGCAGGCTGGATCATCGTGCCCTCCGTGACCTTCCCGCTGATTCTGGCCGCACTGCTCGACCGGCCAATCAGGCTACGCTACCTCTACCGGCTCGCCTTCTTCCTGCCGCTGGTCACTTCGGTTGTTGCCGTCGGCCTCATGTTCCGATGGCTCTATGACGGGGAATTCGGTCTCATCAACTATGTCCTCTCCTGGGTCCGTATTGACGGGCCCAACTGGCTCAGCGATGTCTTTTGGGCCATGCCCGCCGTCGCCATGGTCACCGTCTGGCAGGGGCTCGGCTACAATATGGTCCTCTATCTGGCCGGCCTGCAAGGGATCCCCGATCACCTGTATGAAGCCGCCACCATCGACGGCGCAGGGCCATTGAGCCGCTTCTTCAGAATTACGATCCCGCTGCTCACGCCCACCATGTTCTTCATTCTCATCATGAGCGTGATCGGCACCTTCCAGACCTTTGGCCTCATCTATGTTATGACCCAGGGCGGACCGATAAATTCGACCAATGTCTACATCTATTACCTCTGGCAGATGGCCTTCGGCAGCTCCAAGATGGGGTATGCTTCGGCTATGGCCTGGATCCTGGCCATGGTCATCTTTACAATCACGATGATCCAGGTGCGTCTGGCCAAGCTGTGGGTACACTATTGAGAAACCAGTGGCGATTGCGGCCTGAGCCGGCGGTAGGGGAGTTGGCGAACGTCGAAAAAGGGGATACCCGTGCAAAGAGTTTCTTCCATGCGCGCGGCACGCGTTGAGCGTGTGGCAAGTCTCAAACAACAGGAGCTCCTGGCCAACACCGTTACCCACATTCTGCTGATTGTGCTGGGTTTGGCCGCGCTGGCTCCCTTCTGGTGGATGATCTCAACCTCGTTCAAGACCGAATTCGAGGCTTTTCAGATCCCGCCAACCTGGCTCCCGCTGGAGCCTACTTTGGAAGCCTACGGCGACCTCTTCCTCGACCAGCCCTTTGGGATATTCCTCTATAACAGCGTCAAGATCGCGGTTCTGAGCGTCGGCGGCCAGCTCATTACATCCTCGCTCGCCGCTTTTGCCTTCGCCCGCCTCGATTTTCCGGGCAAAAATGTCCTCTTCATCATCGTCCTGTCGACAATGATGGTGCCCTATGCCGTCACCGTTATCCCGCTCTACATCGTCATGCACCGCGTCGGCTGGGTCAACACACATCTGCCCCTGATCGTGCCCGCCATGCTCAGCTCCGCCTACGGCACATTCCTGCTGCGCCAGTTCATGTTTTCGCTGCCGGTGGAGCTGGAAGACGCCGCCCGCATCGACGGCTGCAACTCCTTTGGCATCTACCGGCGCATCGCCCTGCCGCTTATGAAACCGGCCCTGGCCACCCTGGGCGTCTTCTCCTTTATGGCCTCCTGGAACAACTTCTTCGGACCGTTCATCTTCCTTGACCGCAAATATCTCTTTACCGTTCAGCTCGGCGTCGCCCTCGTACAGAGGCAGTGGTACACCAGCTGGCCCCGCCTGATGGCCGGCTCCGTCGTCGTCACGCTGCCTGTGCTCCTGGTTTTCCTCCTGTTGCAGCGCTACTTTGTACGCGGCATCTCTCTGACTGGAATCAAAGGCTAGCGCTTTCTTCATTAGCCGCATACCCGTTCCGCGCGCGCTGCGCCGGCCGCTCCGGCGCCGGTTAAAAGACCCCCAGTCAGTTGTGGATGCGTGTTGGAATGCGTGTGCCTAGAGGGACATTTCCCAGCCGCGTACGTTCGCCGCAGCCGCCGTGCCGGCCTCGATGACAAATCCCAGCCGGCCGCTCGGGGCATGGGGCAGTGTGTAGCCTTGGATCAGTTCGTCGTCGACGTAGAGCTCCGCGAACTCGTTGCGCAACAGCAGCCGCCAACGCATAGTCTGTTTCGGTTTGAAGGGGAGCGGCTTGGCGTCTTCAGGTTGGAAGGCGTAGCCGTCTCCGGTGGGTGATGTATAGGGGCCTGTCGTCAGTCGATCATCGCTCTGCGCCACCAACAACGTGCCGGCGCCGGTCGGGTCGCCTTCGATGAACAATCCGACGCCGCCGAGAGGACCGCTTAACTCCTGAAAGGTCAACTCCGTTTCGAGAACGACCCCGCGCGCCAGGTCGTACTTCACCGGAAGTATCGCCAGCCCGCCGGCCGCTGCAGCAAGGTGCATGCGCCCGGCTTCGACCGGGCAATCATCGGTCCGCAGGCCGTAGAACTCGCATCCCTCCAGCACGACCGGCAGGGCACGTCCCTTCAGCGCTTCATTGCCAGGCCACCAGCGCAGGCTCAGAATGCCCGCGCCGTCACGGTGGACCGTTTTGAGCGGCGAGAAATAGGATTCGCCGCCGTGCTGACGCGGCACGGTGTGGTGGTTGAGCAGCAGTTGATCGCCGCATCGATAGAATCGTGCAAAGTAGTTCAACCGCTTGGGGCTATTACCCAGCAGCAGACGCTGGCCGGGGTCGAGACGGTAGGGGCCTGTCTGCGCCTCGGATGAGAGAACGTACATCCCGCATTCGCCTGCCAGCAGGTCCGACAGATGTCGCGACCCCAACGCGTGCGACTTGCCGACCCCCAGCAGCATGTAATAGCGGTCGCCGATCTTTTCCACCGCGCCGACCTCGATGCGTTCGCCCCACAAGCCGGTCTCGATCACAGGCGGCGCAGCCCGAAAATGGCGGCCGTCATCGGACACAACACAGCCGGCCGTGCCGCACAGCCCGGGCGGCCCATCCTTGGCCACCGCAGTGAGGAAGCCGATATAGCCCGGCCCGTCCTCCCGCGGCAGCACCCAGATGCAGTCCCAGCGCTGGCTTGTGAACATCGGGTCCTCTGCATACCAGCGCGGGTCGGACCGGCACACATACGCCTCGTCGGGGAGCCGCCGCCACTGCAACAGGTCGTCCGATTCGGCGAAGAAGATCTCCTGCACCCCGTTGCGCTCCTCCGAAAAGTTGAGCATGAACCGGTCGCCGGCGCGCCAGACCATGCCGGTGCCCAACCAGTTGGCGTCTGCCGCCTTGTGGATGATCGGCCCCCGGTCGGCAAAGTGGACACCGTCATCCGAAGTGGCGACACTCATGCCGTCATAGCCGCCGCCGGCGCGCATGCGGTGGAGATAAAAGAGGTAGTGTGTGCCCTCGTGGTAGTACAGCCAGGTATCCCACAAGCGGGCCGCGATTTCTGGTTTGAATAGCATGGGTTTTTCTCACAATCAAAGCTGCGTTGGCTGGTCCGCGAGCTTCTTCCAATAGTATGGCGTCATGATAGCGTAGGCAAGCGCCTCCGCACAGTTACTCCTGTGCGCGCCCCGATAAGGCCACACACCTAGCCGCGCGAAGCCCCCTTTGATACATTTTCACTATATGTTACAATTTCCTACTAATAGTTTTTCCTGCCCCGAAACACACATTCAATCCAATCCAATCGATCCAAGGAGAAAAAGACGATGGAGAAGAACGCATTGGTCAGCAAGCGGATGTCACGTCGCTCATTCCTGCACGCTGCCGCGGCGACTGCCGGCGTCATGGTGACCGCGGCCTGCGCCGCGCCGGCGCCCGCCGCCGGTGACTCGATGGACTCCGGCGGCGACGCCGATATGGAGACCGTCGAACTGCGGCTCGCGTACTGGGGCTTCCAGGTGGAGAAGCAGGGTGCCCTGCAGGCGGCCTTCCAGGAGGCCTACCCCAACATCAAGCTGCAGGAGGACATCACCTCCTGGGCCAACTACTGGCAGAAGATGTTGGCCTCCACCGCCGCCGGCGATTCACCCGACATCATGCACCACTCGCCCTACTATCACGTGCGGTTCGCGCACAACGGGGTGACGATCCCGCTCGATCCCTTTGTCGAGCGTGATGGCGTCGACCTCAACGACTTTTACGAGGGCGCTATCACACAAGGCCGCTGGCAACCCGGCACGATCCGGTGCGGCTCCGGCGACCTGCACGCCTTCCCCACCGTCTGGCACTCCGGCACGATGTGGTTCTGGAACAAGAATTGGTTCGCCGAAAAGGGCATCCCCGATCCGGACGAGAGTTGGACCTGGGACACGATCGTCGAGGCGGGCAAAGAGTTCACCGTCATCAACGACGACGGCTCAGCCGAGTCCTACGGCATGGACAAACCGGTCGACGGCAATTCCCGCATGAATTTCTGGATCTTCCAGGCCGGCGGCGCCTTCTATGACGAGGACTACAACAACTGTCTTATCAAAGAGGACGGGCCGATGGAGGCCTTCCAGTGGATGACCGACCTGGTCAACGAACACAAGGTCGCCATGCCGCCCGAAGCCAACCTGCAGTTCAACCCCTTCGAAACCGGTCGCGTCGCTTTCGCCGTGATGGGTGACTGGATGATCCCCTCCTTCTCCGAAATCGAGGAGTTCGAGTGGGACGTCTTCACGCCGCCCGCGCATCCCGTCACCGGGGAGAACACGATCGACGCCTATCAGAACGGTATCTCGATCACCAGTTCCGCCCCGCACCCGGATGAGTCGTGGGAATACATCAAGTGGCTGACAATGGGCGACGGCGCCGTCATGTACGCCGAGACGATCTTCCCCTTCCCCGCCCATATTCCCACCGCGGAGGGCCTGATCTACGTGCAGGATCGGACCGATCCGCCCACGCAGCTGTGGATCCTCAACCAGCTTCTGAAAGACGCTACGTCCGTCTTTAACGGTCCCGCCGAAGGTGAGATCGCCAGCATCGCCGTCGAGGAACAGGAAGCGGCCATGTTGCAGGTCAAGACGGTGGCAGAGGCGACCGACGACCTCGAGTCGCGTGTCAACGCCGTCCTCGAGCGCTCCCGCGAAGAACTGCTCGGATAGCAAACAGCGCGGAGTGAGTGCAGAGAAGAAAGGAGAGAGAAAAGAGAGGGCTGACTCCTCTTTTCTCTCTCCTCGCAGTCTGGAGAGAGTTGCATGAGCGCTGTAACGACACCTGCGCGCAGTGGTTTGCGTGAATTCCTGGGGAGTAACCGGGGCCGGGAAGCGATCGAGGCCTACATCCTCATCCTGCCCACGATCTTAGGGCTGATCGTCTTTACCGCCAGCCCCGTGCTGGCTTCGCTCTATTACAGCTTTACCCGCTGGAACCTGTTGAGCACGCCCAAGTGGCAGGCCTTCGACAACTATATCGAACTCATCACCGAAGACCCGCTCTTCTGGATTACGATCAAGAACACAGCCTACTACGTATTAGGAACCGTCCCCACCGGAACGGTTTTGGCCCTGTTCTTGGCGATCGCGCTCAATCAGAAGATTCGGTTCGTGGCCGTCTATCGCACGATCTACTTCCTGCCCGTTGTCTCCTCGGTGGTCGCCATTTCAGTGCTTTGGCTCTGGCTCTACCAGTCGGACTTCGGCCTCGTTAATGAGATACTGCGCTTTTTCGGCTTCCGCGGTGTGCGCTGGTTGAGCAGTGTCACCTGGGCTATGCCGGCCATTATGATCATGAGCATCTGGCATGGTCTGGGCTACAACATCGTCATCTTCATCGCCGGCTTGCAGGGAATTCCCCAGGACTATTACGAAGCCGCCACCGTCGATGGCGCAAATTCGTGGCACAAGTTCGTCAACATCACCATCCCGCTGCTTTCGCCCGTCACCTTCTTCGTCCTTACCCTGTCCGTGATCAACTCCTTCCAGGTCTTTGCCCAGGCCTATGTGATGACCAGAGGTGGGCCGGTTAACGCCACCAAGACGATCGTCTACTATCTTTTCCAACAGGGGTTTGAGAACTTCCACATGGGGTATGCCTCCGCGCTGGCCTATATACTCTTCGTTATCATCGTCAGCCTGACGCTGTTCCAGTTCTGGTTCCAGAAACGCTGGGTCCATTACGAACTCTGAGGTAGAACCACCATGAGCGCACAAGACGCAACCCCCATAGATGAGGCCCGCACCACAGCGAGGCCTGGCGCCTCTGCTGCCGCATCCGAAGGCCTGACCTCCTACAGAGTCCTTCACATCACGTGGCGCGTGCTACTCTATACCGGTCTCACCCTCGTTGGCGCCACAATGCTCCTTCCCCTGCTCTGGATGATTTCCACCTCGCTCAAGGATCCGGGTGAAGTACTGCTGCTGCCGCCGAAGTGGATCTCGATTCCGCCGCAGTGGGGGAATTACCCCAGGCTTTTCGATGTGCTGCCCTTCGATCTCTTTTTGATCAACAGCATCAAGATCGCGTTGTTTGCCACCGTCGGCGCCCTCTTGAGCTGCTCAATGGCCGCCTTCGCCTTCGCGCGTATGCGCTTCCCGGGCAAAAACGTTATCTTCGCCATCATCCTCGCCACGATCATGATCCCCTTCCATGTCACCCTCATTCCCCTCTTCAAGCTCTATCGCGACATCGGCTGGCTCAGCACACATCTGCCGCTCACCGTGCCGTTCTTCTTCGGCACCGCCTTCGGCATCTTCCTCATGCGCCAGTTCTATCTCACCATCCCCCAGGAAATGGTGGAGGCGGCGCGCATCGACGGTTGCAGTTTTATTCAGATCTACTATCGTATCTTCCTGCCGCTCTCCAAGCCGGGCTTGGCCACACTGGGCATCTTCACCTTTCTCGGCTCCTGGAACAACCTCATGGGGCCGCTGATTTTCCTCACCAAGGTCGAGACCATGACCATCACCCTGGGGCTGACGCTGCTGACCAACCAGTCGGGTGGGCGCTGGGAGTTGATCCAGGCCGGCGCGGTCATCAGTATTTTGCCGATTGTCGTCATGTTCTTCATCGGCCAGGAGCACTTCATCCAAGGCATCGCGCGTACTGGAATCAAGGGGTAGAGATTTCGGTCTGAATCGCGGCTTCTGTTAACCACCGTCAGTTGTGAAGCGAAAGAGCAAAACTACTCTGACGAACAGTCCTCTTTTTTCTACGCAAGAATCTGGCCCTCCAGTACCGTAGAAGAAACTTCGCAACGGATACCAATGTGGTTCAGGACATAACCCCTAACGCTGCAAGAAACAGATTGGGCTGGTCTCTCGGCGATTCCTTAAGTGATTTCCCATGCGTTCGAGTGTTTGAATGCCTGACTCTTTTCAAGCGTGCTAAAAGCTGCGAAATTCTGTTCCTTACCGGAAGTGCATAGCGATGGGTATAATGTTGGCCGGTATGAAGAGCGTATTGAAGAGTTCGCATCGGTGCTCGCACACGGCAGCTACGAAAAACTAGAAACTGAAAACTAACCACTAAAAACTGCTGTTATGATTCGCATCGGACTGATCGGCTGCGGCGGCATGGGCCAGTCCCATCGCGCCGCCTTCCAGAAACTGCAGGGCCGCGCTCTCTTCACCGCCGCGGTCGACCCGGACCTGCCGCGCGCGCAAGCGACGGCCGACCTGATGGGCTGCAACACGGTCGCGGCCGACTATCGCCAAATCCTCGATCATATCGACGCCGCCATTCTCGCCGTTCCGCACCATCTCCACCATCCCATCGGCATCGACCTGCTGCGCCGCGGCAAACATCTGCTGATGGAGAAGCCGCTGGCCAACTCGGAAGCCGAATGCATGGATCTGATCGAGACGGCCGAGCGCGCCAACCGCACCCTCATGGTCGCCTACTGCATGCGCTTTCACCCGATCGTCGTCGAGATGGAGCGCCTGCTCAAAGCCAGAACCTACGGCGACCTCTTCCAGCTATCGATCTGGACTGAGCAGCATACGCAGGCCGAGCCGGGCAGCTGGATGCACCGTATAGAGACGCTCGGCGGCGGCCAGCTCTTCAGCCACGGCTGCCACTATATCGACATCCTGCTCGCCTGGATGGGGCAGCCCGTTTCCGGCACCCATCTCGGCACCAACTTCGGCACGCCCTGGATGGAGGGCGAGGGCACATCCAACGTCTCCCTCAAATTCGCCAACGGCGCGCTCGGCTACCACTTCGGCACTTGGGGCGCCAAGGGCACGCGCCTCAAGTACGCATTTCATGCTCACTGCACCGATGGCATGCTGGAAGGACAGATCAGTCAGGGGAGATTGCTGCTGCATCAGGGCGCGCAAGAAGCGGAGAAAGGCAGCGAGCAACTGTTGTTCGAGGCAGCAGTGGGCAAGCATCTCGAGAACGAACTGATCCACTTCGTCGACTGCCTGGAGCACGACCGCCTCCCGCTCACCGACGGCCGCCGCAGCCTGCAAAGCCTGCGCGTGATCTGGAAGCTCTACGAAGCCGAAGCGCAGGGCGTGGTGGCCGACCTGCGCGCAATCGGTAACGGGTGAAGTTTTGCAACTTCGTATGCAGGATGTGTACGAAGGCAGGATCCTGAACTAAACGAGTGTCAACGTCTGGACCGGTAGCGACTTCGCTTCCAGCGTCGACAGATTGGCAACTTTGCTGGCATGGTCGATATCGATGCCGACAAGCTGGCCATTCTCATCGAAATCCAGAATAACTCCTGGGGCGACCTCTGTGGAATCCGTACTCGGTTTTTCGGAGAGGTCAATATAGAGGGAATCCGTGTCAGGATAGTAATGGAATTTCATAAGGCTGCCTGAGTGTACTACAGGACCGGATGCAGATAAACCCGCACATGGTAGAGACGATAGACAGATTCAGGAGAAAGACGCAGATATGACAACACCAACATATCGTTTCGCCGTCATCGGCTTTGGCCGCCGCGGGCGCTACCACATGGAGAGCCTCGAAGCGATGGAGGAAGCGACGGTTCGCTGCGTCGCCGTGGCCGACCCGCGCGATCCCACCGCCGAAGAAGAGGAGCGTTTTGGCAACTGCTTCTACCAGGATTACCGCCAGATGCTGGACAGTACGCCCGACCTCGACTTTGTTCTCGTCGGCAGCTACGCCGTCGACCACGTTGAACATGCGCTCGCCGCGCTGCAACACGGCATCCCCGTCTTCCTCGAAAAGGCCGTGGCCTTTACTTGGGAGCAAACCGTGGAGCTGTACCAAGAGGTGGTTCGTCACCGCTATCCCCTCTTCATCGGCTTTAACCTGCGCCGCTTCCCCGCCACGCTGGCCATGAAGCGCATCATCGACGAGGGCAGCCTCGGCCGCATCCAGAGCGTGCTCGGGCACGTCAACACCGGCAACCGCTGGTCGCAGGGCGTGTGGTCGCATTTCAGAACGCCGCCCTCGTCGACCCTGGTCGAAGGCAAACTCACCCACGACACCGACACCATCCAGCACTGCCTAGGCGCCGAGGTCGTCGACTGCACTGCCACCATCACGCGCAATATCTGGACCGAAGGCGACGACAGACCCATGACCGCAGGCGACTGCTGCTCCATCTCCGGCCTGCTCGCCAACGGCATTCTCTACACCTTCCATCTCACCACCTCCGGGCCGGATTACGAGCGGCGATACATCGTCAACGGCACGGCAGGGCAGGTGGAAGTGGTGATGCATACGGTGCGGCCCGGGCACCCGTCCGCTTCGGTAACCCTCTGGCGCAACGGCGAGGAGCCGCAATCGGTCGAGCTGCCGCCGGCAGTCGGCGGACACGGCGGCGCCGATTTCCGCATCCACCGTGACTTCGTCACCTGGCTTCAGTCCAACCCATCCGGCCCCTACGACCCGCGCTCCATCCTGACCGGCATGATCATCCCCTTCGCCGCGCAAGAATCCATGGCGACCGGCCGCCGCATCGACTGCGCCGCGCGCCTGCGTCAGGCCGTCGGCGAGGAGTGAGAATAGGAAGGTTCTCTCTTCCTCCTCGCCCCTTTTCACTCTTTCCTCGTTTCTGAAGGGAGTTTCGCTATGCGTAGTTATCGTGTAGGCGTTGTCGGGCTGCGCCGCGGACTTGGCCCGGCGCGCGTCTTCGAGCTCATGCCCGACTGCCGCGTCGTCGCCGGCTGCGACATCGACGCGGCCGCGCTCGAACAGTTCGGCGCGATTTTCCCTCAGGCCCACCTGTGCAGCGCATACGACGAGATGCTGGCGCAAGGGCTCGACATCGTCTTCGTCGCCTCCCCGGTTCCCCTGCACTGCGAGCATACCGTTGCCGCGCTCGATGCCGGCTGCCATGTCCTGCAGGAAGTCACACTGGCCACCAACATCGACGAATGCCGCCAGATCCTCGCCGCGGTGCAGGCCCACCCGCGCCAGAAGTTCATGCTGGCCGAGAACTGCTGCTACTGGGCGCATATCCTGAGCTGGCAGGAGATGTGGGGCCAGGGCCTGCTGGGCGACTTCATGTACGCCGAAGCCGAGTACATCCACGATACGCGCTATCTGCTACGCCAGGCAGACGGCTCGCCCACCTGGCGCGCCTCCATGGCGCCCATTCACTACTGCACCCACAGCCTCGGCCCCCTGCTTAAAGTGACCGGCGAGCGCTGCGTCGCCGCCAGCGGCATGAGCGTCACCAGCGGAACCGGGGACCTGCCCGTCCGCGTCAAATCCGGCACCGAAGTGGCGATTTTGCAGACGGCCAGCGGCGGCGTCATCAAGATTCTGGTCGCATTCGGCATCACCCGCGAGCCGATGTTCCACTACTACTCGATCTACGGCACCGACGGCGTCCTCGAGACCTCGCGCCCGCCGACCAGTCCGCTGCAGACCAACGCATGGCTGGATTCGGTGCCGCACCTGAACAACATGATTGAGATGCCGATCACCGAGAACGTGACCGACGCGCCGCCGGAGGCGACACAGGGCGGACACGGCACTGCCGAGTACATGATGGTCCAGGACTTCGTCGGGTGCATCCGCGACGACACCCCGCCCCCTCTCGACATCTACGCCGCGCTCAGAATGGCGCTGCCCGGCATGTGCGCGCACGAGAGCGCGCTGCAAGGCGGGCAGATCGTGGAGATTCCGGATTGGGAGAGTTGATAGGGGAGAATGAACACTGTGCCAGCACCGGCTGCCATAAAGCCGCGAGATCTCTACAGCAAGGAAGCTGTCTGCGAAGCTGGACGGCAAAGATGAACGGATGTACAATTGTCGCAGCACGTGTCATCGAATGCAGGACAAAAGGCTGGATAAATCAGAATGAGAAGGGCCTTGACTGCCTTTGGACAATTTGCGTGCAGGAGGACAGAAAATGGGCACAGTTCGGGCGAAGATGGTGTCTCTGGCGCATCGGGTTTTACTGTGGACCCTGCCGGAATTGCGGCGGGCCGTTGATGAACTGGTAGAGGATGCCGGCCGATCACGGGAGTTTTATCTGCGTGAAATCATCGAGCGCGGATTGGAAGAGACCGAGGATTATTACTTAGCGAGTGCATCGGCGGACCGGATTCGTCAAGGTGTAGAGCGAACGTACAGTGATGAAGAGATAAGAGCCGATCTTGGCTTGGACGATAAGGTACGCTCCCGCATCTAGGCGTCAGCTGCGGAGATTAGACAGGCAAACAGCGCAGCGCATTCAAGAGGAACTGACAGGCCGTATCGCGAAGGCCTCGGACCCACGACAGTTGGGCCGCGCGAAGATGCTGAGGGCTAGCATGGGCGGCCTTTGGCGTTTTCGCGTTGGAGCTTATCGTATCATCTGTGACATTCAGGATGATGACAGAATTATTGTGGTGCTTCGTATAGGGCATAGACGTGAGGTGTACTAACGAGGCGCCAGCCATCAGAGCGTTGTTACGATAGAGGGTATATTCCTAACCTCAGCAATCTCTGTTCAACTTACCGCTATAACGTAAGCGCCCCAGCGGAACCGCTGGGGCGCTTTTTTGCATCAACACGCGCCCAAAAGGGGGCAGCGGGCCTGTTTCACTTTCTCTACGGCCGCTAATCCGCTACAGCTGACTCCGCATCTCAGCCGTGATCTGGTCCATCGCCAGGATCATGTAGCCGCAGTCGTCGCCCACCTGTAACCACTGCACACCGCGCTTCGCCATACCAAGCGCAAAGCGGGCGTCGGGTGCCATACCGGCCCCAACGAACAGACCGGCTGCCCTCGTGCGGGCGATGATGCTGTCCACCGCCTCGATCACGGTCGGATGCTCCACATCACCCAGCAGCCCCAATGATGCCGAAAGATCCCAGGGCCCGAGAGCGATCGAATCCAGCCCGGCGATAGCCAGGATATCGTCCAGGGCAGCGAACCCCTCTGCGTTCTCAATCTGGACGGCAACGAAGATCTCCCGGTTGGCCCGCTCGGTGTAGGCATTGCCGCCGTCGCGCCCATAGTTGGCGGGTACGCGCGGTCCATAGCCGCGCTCGCCCAGGGGCGGGTAGCGGCAGCTGTTTACCACGTCCTGCACCTCGGCGGCCGAGCGCACCTGCGGCACGATGATCCCGTCCGCGCCTGCGTCCAGCACCGGCTTGATGAAGGGTGTGCCGCTGCCGGGCACGCGCACCAGCGCCGGCTTCCTGCGCGCCTTCGCCGCCAGCAGATGCCCGCCCAGCGCCTCCGCGCTCATCATGCTGTGCTCCATGTCGATCCAGAAAAAATCGACCGAATCGCCGAGCGCATCGGTCGCGTGCGGGTCGGTCAGCGTGATCGATGCGCCAATACAGATATCGCCCGCCGCCATCTTGGCGCGGAAGGCTGCTACCGGTGAAGGTTGGGATTCGTTTGTCATGGTCACCTGCGTTGGGAGTGGTGGTTGGGTGGCGCAACAGTTGTGGCGCGCTGTGCAGGTGCAGTGTTTACCAATTCAGACGAAAAGACAAACTGGAACTGCTGAGGAGAGAGTCAAGAGGAGAGATGAGTGAGAGAACACCCTTCATTACCATCCCTCCGTATTCCCGTGATATGATCTTCCGCACTAGCAGGCGGTGTGGATCTGGAGAGGCGTTATGATCACCTCAATTCGACTCGAAAATTTCAAGAATTTCGCCGACGAGACGCTGCGCGTCGGCCCGTTCACCGTCATCGTTGGCGCCAACGCCAGCGGCAAGAGCAACATCCGCGACGCGTTCCGCTTTCTGCACGGCATCGGCCGCGGCTATACGCTGGCTGAGATTGTCGGTGGCAAATACGGCGCCGGAGGCCAGATTGAGTGGGCGGGGATTCGCGGCGCAGTGGATGAAATCATCCGCTTCAACCAGCCTTCGTTATTGCTTCAGGTCGGAGTAGAGGACTTCACCTATACGATCAGAGTCGGTAGGGATGAAGATAGGGACGGAGCTTTCCAGGTGAAAGAGGAAAGCCTCAAGCACTCTGCAGACTGGATCTATTCGACCCAATCAACCCCTGGAGATTTACATTTCCTGCCACCGGACGATAGGCAACTATCTCTTTTCACCGCAGAAGGCGCTTCCAAGAGTAGTAAGCCTAACTCCGTTAAGGTGGGGACAGACAGACCAGGGCTAACCCAGATTTTTGGGTCGAAGGCCCTTTCAAGAGAGCACCGATCCCTTGTCTGGCAACTCAGAGGAATTTTTTCCAGCATGCGTTTCTTGGACCTAGTGCCAAGCCGTATGCGGGAGCCTGCTTTCCCCGGCCAGATCGTGCTCGGCGACGGTGGCGAGCACTTGCCAACCGTGTTGCAGGCGATCTGCGAAGACCCGGAGCGCAAGGAGACGCTGGTCGAATGGATACGTGAGTTGACGCCAATGGATGTGCGGGACTTCGAATTTCCGACCGACCCCTCCGGTCGGGTCCATCTTGTTTTCCTCGAAGCGAAAGGTAGGAAGGTCTCCGCATACGCCGCGTCGGACGGCACGCTGCGATTCCTGGCCATGCTGACTGTGCTGCTCGGACCGGACTCCAACGGCCTTTACTTCTTTGAGGAGATCGACAACGGTATCCATCCTGCGCGACAGTGGCTTCTGCTGGAACTGATCGAAAAGCAGACCGCAAAGCGAGGGATTCAGGTCGTCACCACCACCCATTCGCCGGACCTGTTGACGGTGATGAACGATGAGACGTTCCAGAACACCTCCGTAGTCTGTCGCCTCGAAGATGAGGACGACGCCATCATTCGCCCTGTTTCCGAACTGCCAAAGGCCGGAGAACTGCGTAACTCTCATGGACTGGGACGCCTCCTCACCGGCGGTTGGATGGAGGACGCCCTCGCTTTTACCGAGGGGTATGACGAAGAGGTGGGGAATTGAGGGTCCTCATCATCCCGGAAGATTTTCAAAAGGACCAGCACATCCTGAAACCGATTTTCGAGCGACTCTTCCAGGCCATCGGCAAGCCCAGAGCACGCGTTCGAGTGTGCCAAGACCCACGTCTGCGCGGCATTGATCAGGCACTGAACTCGGAACGCATGTTGGGAATCGTGCAGCAATACAGGGGGATGACGGATGTTTTCATACTCTGTGTCGATCGCGACGGCGAAACGGGAAGGCGTCAAAGACTCGATCAACTGGAAATGCTATGCGGCGCCACAACCGAATTTTTGGCCGTAAACGCATGGGAAGAGATAGAGACGTGGGTCCTGGCGGGTCTGGATCTGCCCAGGGAATGGCCTTGGGCACAAGTCAGGGCCGAGAGAGATGTTAAAGAAGAATACTTTGAACCGCTTGCCGCCCAGCGCGGCCTATCTGACAGACCAGACGGAGGGCGTAAGCCGTTGGCCTCAGAAGCAGCGCACCGCATTGGTGCCATCCGGCAGAAGTGCACCGAGGACTTTGATCACCTGGCGCTGCGTCTCTCAAAAGTCAATGGATAACAAGCCTTAACCACCTACCAATACAGAAAATTTCACCGACACTACACATCCCGCACCAGGAGCACCCAATGACCGCACCCTCCATCAAGACAACCGTCGTCGGCAGCTATCCACTGCCAACCTGGCTGGCCGCTTATCCGTCCTTCCCCAATCTGCGCGACGCCATTCTCGTCGTCCTCAAGACGCAGGAGCTGGCCGGGCTGGACGTGATCTCCGATGGCGAGTTGACCCGCTTCGACGTCAACCATCCCGAAACGAACGGGATGATCGAATATTTCGTACAGCCGATGTCCGGCATCTCGAGCGAGATGGGCCGCAAGGATGTGGACGATTTTCGCGCCCAGCAGGGCATGGGCTTCCGCACGCAGCCTGCCGCCGTGGTCGAAGGCCCGATCGGCGAAGGCGAACTGGACCTGCCTTCAAGCTGGGAGATGGTGAAGGAGTTGACCGCCGCGCCGCTCAAGTTCACCGTGACCGCACCCTACATGCTGGCGAAAACGCTGCTGGACCGCCACTACAGCGACCTGCCCAGCCTGACCATGGCCATCGCCGAAGTGCTGCGCCGCCAGGTCGAGGCGATTGACGCGCCGGTCCTGCAGGTGGACGAGGCCAATCTGACCGGCAACCCTGAGGATGCCACCTGGGTGCACGAGCCGATCAACCATGTGCTGGACGGCGCCCGTGGCGAACGCGCGCTGCACCTCTGCTTCGGCAACTACGGCGGCCAGAGTATCCAGAGCGGCTTCTGGGCCAGCCTGCTCGGCTTCCTCAACAACCTGCACGTGGACCACCTGGTGCTGGAGTTCGCCCGCCGCGGCTATGATGAGCTGGAGGTCTTCACCGACCTGCGCGAGGGTATCGCCCTGGGGATCGGCGTCATCGACATCAAGGACAACGAGGTGGAGAGCCCCGACGAAGTCGCCCGGCGCATTCAGAACGCGGTCGACCTGCTGGGCGAGGACAGGGTCAAGTGGATTCACCCCGATTGCGGCTTCTGGATGCTGCCGCGCTCGGTCGCCGACCGCAAGATGCAGACACTGGTGGCAGGCCGGGACCTCTTCTTGGGGCAAGTGGCTGGGTAGGCCGTGCTTTAGACTAATGTGGTAATCTGGCAATCGTCCCTTTCCAGCGCCTCCGGCCTCAATGCCGCGCCGAGCCCCGGGCGCTGGGGCGGTTGCATGCGCCCATTCTCCACCACAAATGGGTGATCGACCAGGTCGAGATAGAACCCCAACGTAAACGCGCGCACCATCTCCTGCATCCACGTATTGGTGGCGTGGGCGGCCAGGTGAAGGGAGGCTGCCAGCGTTACCGGGCCGGTGCAGTCGTGGAAGATCACACCCATGTTGTTGGTCTCGGCCATGTCAGCCGTCTTGCGCGCCTCGGTGATGCCGCCTGCCCAGGTCACATCTGTCATCACCACATCACAGGCATCTGCCCGTATCATCTCCTCTACAGCGTAGCGATTCATCAGTAGCTCCGAGGCACAGATGGGCGTGCGCGTCGAACTGCGCAGCTTGGCCAGCGTGCGCGGGTTGTCAGGCTTCATCAAATCCTCGAGGAGGACCGGCTTGTAGGGCTCAAGCGCCTCCGCGATGCGGCGGGCGGGCTGAAGAGCCCAATAGCCGTGTCCCTCCAGAATAATATCCATCTCCAGTCCCACCGCGTCCCGGACCTGCCGCCACGGCTGCAATCCTTCTTCGATCTCTGCAAACGAGATCGTCTGGCCGTGATTGGCGAGGGCGAACCGATCAAAGGGCCAAATCTTCATGGCGCGGATTCCCATATCGAGCAGCGAGCGGGCAAGTTCACCGGCATCGCCGCCGGGCTGCCAGGCTTCATAGTCCCGATAAGTGCCAGTTGCAGCGGAGTCCACTTTACGCGAGATATCCGGCGCTTTATGCCCGTACCCTGAGGATGCGCACGTGTTGTAGACCGGCACGCCGTCCGCATTGCTCGTCCCGCCGAGAAGCTGCCAGATCGGCCGGCCCAACTCCTGGCCCAGAATGTCCCAGAGCGCCACATCCACCGCGGACAGGCAGCGCATCTCCAGTCCCCTATTGCCGTAGATGTGGGAGTTTTCGTAAGCCCGGCGCCAGAAGGCCTCGATCTGGCGCGGGTCTCTCTCCAACAGCATCGGCGTCAATACCTCACCGATATAAGCCGTAACAGAGCGGGGCGTGTAATAGGTCTCTCCCAGGCCGACGATCCCGCTGTCCGTCGTCAGTTCAAGAAAGGTTATGTTGGCGAATGGAGCGAAGTGAATGGTTCGAACGCCGGTGATCTTCACGATAGACCTCTGAAAGAAGATAGTGGACGAACACAGGGCAAGCGCTTCAGGGAGAACTATACAGCAGGTGAGCAGGTTGTAAAAAGGGGCTGTGCGGACCGTGAAAAACGGTTTGACAAGGGTGGTGCTTAGATATAATAATATGTGGATAAGGCATGCCGCAACGATGCAAGGATCGCTGCATCCTGCCAGCAGCTGTGTTCCTTAGCGCAAGTGAAAGTGTCGCGCCTGAGCCGGTGTGTGCGCTGGTGGAGCATGGTCATGACTTCCCAAAGCCCCAAGGAGTTCCCCTATGACCTACGCTGACATTCAGAAACCCGCGCTTTCGTATCGCTATGAATTCGGCCTCAATGCGTTGGAGGCTGCCCAGGCATGTGTTGACGCCCATGGGTTCGCGGTGGTCAAGCAGGTACTGTCTGAGGAGCTGGTTGAGGAGCTTCAGGATGCGGTTCAACAGGTTATTGATCCGGACGGGGCATTGGGCCCCGGCGAGAGCTACACCCACACCTCCTTTGTTGAGCACGCACCCGTGCTGTGGCAACTGCTCGACTACGAGCCCTTTCTGCGGGTCCATCGACTTTTCTGCCAAGCGGACGAGCTGACCATCCACCGCTCAGCCGCGATCTTACGCAATCCCGGCTCGGCTCCCCTTTCTTGGCACTCCGACTGGCATGGATTCAACCAAGGCCCCCCGCAAAACGCCGGCGATGTTTTGAACCGGGGCCACTGGCCCTCGGGCCGCTGGCTCTACCTCACAGGCTCCTATCCTGAACACGGCGGACTGGCCGTGATCGAAGATTCCCACGTGGAAGACTGGGCGGGACCGGAAGGCTTTGCGCTGACCCCGGACCGGCGCTCATTCCACCGACAGGGGAGTGAACCGGTAAGCTATGTCGGTTTCGATGTGCCAGGCATGGTGCCCCTCTTCACGGCCCCGGGCGATATGATCATCTTCGCGGCGCGCACGTACCACGCCGCATTCTCCAACCAGATCGACCAGGTGCGGTTGTCCTGCGGCCTTGGCTTCCGGCCGCGCAGCTACTGGATCGACGCGCCGTGGCCGCTCCCTGAATCAGCGCAGGCGTTTATCAGGGCGCTGCCTGCACGGCATCAGCACTTTGTAGAAAACTATGTCGGTATTGATACGGGATGGCGTGGTCAATAGACGACCGCATGAGTAAACCATGACAGATTTTGGACAGCGACTTGCGTCGACTTAGGACCGTTGGCGCTCAGCCCCTCGGATGCATTTGACGAGAGTACGTGTTGTTGCATGCACTTCAATTGCTATCAGATCAAACTATCAGATCAAAGGAGAAGCGAGCATGAAACGGAACAAGCTGAGTCGACGTGACTTCTTGAAGCTGTCTGCCGTCACTGGCACGGGAGCCCTTCTGGCTGCTTGCGCTGTGCCAGCGGCGCCGGGGGGTGAGGGCGGAGCAGCTGCGCCCCCGGCTGTAACCACAACGATTAATTTCTGGGATTTCCCGTACTACTCGTCGTCTCTTGGCGAGCCTGGTTCCTGGCAGTGGGAGCGGGCGAATGCCTTTATGGACGAGAACCCAAGTATTGAGGTAGAGGTGCTTCCCCTGACGTGGGAGCAGGGCAGCAAGGTGACAACGGCCCTCGCGGCCGGTTCGCCCCCGGATGTAGTCGGCGGCGGCTGGATCCAGCTTGCCCTCTCGGCCTTAGAGGTGGGTCTGGCTCTGGACCTCACCGACTCGTTGGAAGAGCAGTTGACCAACGATATGGTCGATGGAATGCTTGAACAGTGCTCTATCGATGGCAGGGTGTACATGGTGCCGTACTGGCCGGTGTGCCAGTCCGGGGTTATCTACCTTGATGGGGTCGAGGAAGCGGGCGCGATGGATACTGGCCCTCAAGCGCCATGCTACGGGTGGAACATCGACCAGTTCAATGGCTGGCTTGAGGCTGTGCGGGGTACACGACCGGACGGCAGCGAGCGCTACGGCCTCGGCATTCCATCCGCCCATTCCACACCGGCTTTTCATTGGGTGACTCTCCTGTATTTCCGCTGCTTCGGCGCCCACTTCTGGACCGATGAGACGGAATCGTGCGTTGACATGGCTTCGCCCGAGGCGATCAAATGCCTTGCATGGATGCAAGAACTGGCCGAAAGCGACCTGATTCCCGATCCGGCAGGGTACACCGGCGACGATAACAATGCCCTCATCGACCAGGGCAACGTCCTCATGCAGGTTGGCAACGTGGTTCCGGGAGGCGCCCGCCAAGACGGAATGGAGCTGGACGCCGAGACCCTGATCGTTAATGATACCGTGAACGAACGCAGTTGGCGTTTTATCCAGTATCCACACGATGACCCCCACCCCGCCATTGCCTGGGGCGGCGCAAACTACTCCGGTCTGGTGCCCTTCAAGCCCGAGGACCCTGCTGATACGCCAGGACTGTTGAAGTTCCTCCACTGGATGACCAACGATGAAAGCGAAGAATGGTTGGTTAAGTCGGCCGGAATGTTGCCGTTCCGCAAGTCCATTCTGGCGGAAGTCGCCGACGACCCCCTCGTGGTTTATACATCAGAATGTCTGATGCCTAACGCATGGTTCGATGCCAAGCGCAGTACGGAGACCATCGTGGTGCGCTCGATCTTTGAGGAACATTTCCAGGGCGCCTTCTCCGGCAAGAGCGCGGAACAGGTGATGCAGGAGATGACCGACGATATCAACTCGTCTCTCGAGAGCTGTGCGTAGAAACCCACCATCGATAAAACCGGTCTCCCGCGACGACACTGCTCGCGGGAGACCCTTTCAGACTCTCAAGATCGGGGACAGCCATGAACTATGCCAAGCGTGAGGAGATGTGGGGCTATATCTTCGTCACACCTTTCCTGGTTTTGTTCCTGGTCTTTGTGCTGGTGCCTACGGTCATGTCCGTCGTGATGGCCGCGCTCGAATGGTACGATCGAAAGCCGGTTTGGGTTGGGCTGGACAACATTGACCACGTGCTGAATGACCAGCGTTTCTGGCAATCTGTACGCAACACGCTATCGTACGTGGGGATGTTCACATTCACTGCCGTCGCACTGGCGCTTGCGGTGGCGATCAGGATCACCAAGTTCCGCAGTCAAGGCATGCGTCAGGGCCTGCAAAGCGCGTTCTATCTGCCCAGCGTGGTTTCGCTCGTCGCTGTAGCGGTCGTCTGGCGCTACATCTTCAATAACCAGTTCGGGCTGATCAACTACCTGCTGAGTGTGGTCGGAATCGACCCTGTCAACTGGCTGGGGAATCCGCAAACAGCCATGCCATCCCTCGTCTTTATGGACCTGGTCACCGGGCTGGGCGTTGGGATTATCATCTTCGTGGCCGCAGTTCTAGGGCTGCCTTCCGAGCTGTTCGATGCCGCCCACATTGACGGCGCCACCGGGTGGCTCGAGACAATATACATCACCATTCCCCTGTTGACCCCGAGCATCCTCTATGTGGCGGTGACGACGACGATCGTGGCAATGCAGCTCTTCGTCTCCGTCTTTTTCCTCACTAAAGGCGGGCCGGTGGGGTCCACGCTGACACTCGCCTTCCTTACCTACCGTTACGCGTTTGTCTTTCTCAAAGTCGGCTACGCATCGGCTGTCGGACTGGCGCTTCTCCTGCTCACCCTGGCGCTGGCGGTGGTACTTTTCCGCTGGTTCCGGTCCGTGGTGGAATACTAAAGGAGCCCGGGAGCGCTGTGCTGAAACAACCCACTGTCCCTGAAGAGCCTGTCTCGCGTCCAATCCAGCCTGAAGGTCGTTCCTGGCGCAAGTTTCGAGAATGGATCGGCAGCAACTTCACATTGCTGCTGCTCTTTTTCTGGGCTCTCATCTCATGGTTTCCCCTCTACTGGATGGTGCTGACCAGCTTTAAGAAGGGCCAACAGGCGCAGGCTCTGCCCCCCGGCCTATGGTTGAAGGAGCCCACCCTGGAGTCCTATCAGCAGGTGCTGAGTTCGACTTTTCCTGTGCTGCGCTGGTTGGCCAATAGCCTTTTCGTCTCCGTCACGGTTACCGTCTTTGGGCTGCTCCTGTGCGCGGCTGCCGGATATGCCTTCGCGCGCAAGCGCTTTCGAGGACGTGATCTCATCTTCTGGATGGTGCTGAGCACGATGATGCTGCCCGGTTTCTCCAGGCTGATCCCGGCCTTTATGCTGACGCTGCTGCTGAATCTGCATGACACCTACTGGGTCATGATCCTGCCTGGTTTGGCGTCACCCTATGCGGTCTTCCTCATTCGCCAGTTCATGTTAACGTTGCCGTCCGAGCTGTTCGACCAGGCGCGCATCGACGGCGCCGGCGAGATCCGCCTGTGGTGGCAGATCGCGCTGCCGCTGACCAAACCGGCGCTGGCGGCACTGGGGACCTTCACCTTCGTGGCAACCTGGAATGACTTCGTGTGGCCTCTGGCCGTGATTAACGATCTGAAACTGATGCCCATCCAGGTCGGCGTGACCCTGCTGCGCGGCATGGAGCGCACGGGGCGCAACGATTACCCCATCGCCATGGCCTCCGGCGTGTTGATGGCCGTGCCGCCGGTCATCATATTCTTCCTGTTTCAGCAGTACTTTATTCGCGGCCTGACCATCGGCGCGTTGAAGGGTTAGTGGATGCCGGCGCGAGTACCTCTCACAATGTCATCGCTGTGCCAGGCTTAACCCCAAATAGATCACTCCCATAGTCGTTCGCGGACGCAGCCCCGAGCGTCTGTTCGGCCCTGTCCGGTGCAAACTGACTGCGGCCTACAGCTTGATGCCTCCCTGTGTCAGACCCGTCACAAACTGACGCTGCAACGCCAGGAACAGCACAAGGACCGGCGCGATCATCATCACGGCGCCGCCGCGAGCCCGTCAGTTTTCCGGTTCTGCATCACCCCAACGCGGCCACCATCTCGTCGGTGTAGCCGAAGAGCGCCGGCGTGCCCCCGGTGTGAACGAAGACGACCGGCTCCTGCGCCGGCAACGCGCCGCTGCGGATGTGGGCCACAAGTCCCGCCAGCGCCTTGCTGGTATAGACCGGATCGGTGAGGACGCCCTCGGTCTGGGCCAGCAGACGCAGAGAGGCCAGCCCCTCCGGCGTGGGGAGGCCGTAGCGCTCGCCGACGAAGGAGTCGTCGCTGTCGAAGTCGGCCGCGGTCAGCGTCACGTCCAGGTCCAGCCGCTCCGCAGCCTGGTTGGCGATATCGGCCATGCGCCCTTCGTTGTCTCCTTTGGCGGACGGGGTGATCCCCTTCACCTGCATGGGGCTACCCACCGCTTTCAACCCGAGAACCAGCCCGGCCTGGGTCGTGTCGGCCGCGCAGACATACATGTGCCCCGGCTCGATCTCCTGCTCGCGGCACTGGCGCGCCACTTCAAGCGCGGACTGGGCGTAGGCGATGACATCCAGGTCAATGGTATCGGCCTGCCGCGGCACGTAGACGTTGTGGCCTGCCGCGCGCAGCGCCTCGGCCTTGGCCGCGATCATCTCCTGCTGGCTGTCGCGGTCGTTGTCTGACATCACCGTCACATGCGCGCCAAACAGTCGCTGCAGCAGGTTGTTGCCGGTGATGGCGGTCTTGTCGATCTCGCGCTCCGACCGCAGGATAAGGTGCAGCGTGATGCCCAGCTTGGCGCAGGCCGCGGCCAGCTGGCGGCAGTAGTTGGACTGCACCGCCGCGCCGTAGACGATCGTATCCGCGCCGCGCTCCACCCCGACCGCCAGGCTGTACTCAAGCATGCGGGTCTTGTTGCCGCCGAAAGCAAGCCCGGTCAGGTCGTCCCGTTTGATATAGACCTGCGGGCCCCCCAGGGCAGCGCTGAAACGCGGCAGATGTTCCAGCGGCGTATTCACCTCGCCCAGGCGAACGCGGTTCAGGCCGGCCAACGCCATTTCCAGTTTGTCTTCCAGTGCAGAACCCATAGCCACCTCTCCTTTTGATCCTTCCGAATGTTGGTTCTCACATCATGGTAGGCGTATTAGGCCAATCAAGAGTCAAGCGCCGCCCACTAATCGCCGGCCGGCTGCAGTTCCGGCTGCCGGCTCAGTTCCCAGGAGCGGGCCACGCTCTGCGTCTCAACCATCTTGGCGTAGCGTCCACCGCGCGCCATCAGTTCATCGTGCGCGCCGGTTTCGATGATGCGCCCACTGTCCAGCACGACGATCTTGTCGGCGTGGCGTATGGTCGAGAGGCGGTGGGCGATCACCAGCGTGGTGCGGTTGCGGGTGAGGCGGTTCAGCGCCTGCTGGATCAGCCACTCCGTCTCGGTATCAACTGAGGAGGTGGCCTCGTCCAGGATCAGGATCGGCGCGTCTTTCAACAGCGCGCGTGCGATCGAGATGCGCTGCTTCTGGCCGCCGGACAGGCGCACGCCTCGCTCGCCGATAACGGTGTTGTAGCCATCACGGAGTTCGACGATGAACTCGTGCGCGTTGGCCGCCTGCGCCGCCTGCACGATCTCATCGACCGTCGCCTCAGGGCGGCCAAAGGCGATATTCTGGCGCACGGTCCCGTGGAAGAGGAAGACATCCTGCATGACCGAGGCCACATTGGCGCGCAGGAACTCCAGGTCGAGGCTGCGCAGGTCGTGGCCGCCGACGCTAATCTGCCCGTCCTGGGGATCGTAGAAGCGGGGAATAAGGCGGCTGACCGTCGTCTTGCCCGCGCCTGTCGCCCCCACCAGTGCCACCATCTCGCCGGCGCCGATCTCGAAATCGATATCGTTCAGCACCACCTCTTCCGACTGATAGCCAAAGGAGACATCGTGGAAGGCAACGTCCCAGCGGGAAATTTGCGGCTTGACCGCGTCCGGCGGACTGCTGATATCCGGTTGCACGGCCAGCAGTTCGAAGATGCGCTCCTGGCTTGCGCCGGCCCGGTGCAATGTGTCGCTGATGTCCGCCAGCTTGAGGAATGGCTGGTAGATATAGACCAGGTAAGCGATGAAGACGAAGAGGTCGGCGACATTCAACGATTCCGATAGGGCAAGGCTTCCGCCCACCCACACGGCTACAATCACGCCCAAGCCGCCGGAAAACTCGACGATTGACGAGGGCAGCAGCGAGATCCTCGTGGCGGCGCATATCCTGTCGCGGTAGTCGGCGGCCGACCGCGCGACCTGATCGGCCTGCGACTTTTCCTGGCCAAAAGACTTGATCTCGGTGATGCCGGAAAAGCTGTCCTGTACCTGGGCCACCAGCTCGGAGATGCCGGCCCGCACCTGGCGCCATATACCGCGAATCTGCCTGGTGAAGCGGTAGATGACATAGCCGCCGATCGGCAGCGGCAGCACCACCAGCAGGGCGAGCAAGGGGTGAATCCAGAACAGGACACACCACATGGCGATCGGAATGACGGTCGCCATCACCAGCTCGGGCACGCCGTGAGCGACGAAGTCCTCCAGCGTTTCGATGTCGTTGATGGAGCGCACGATCAGGGCGCCGGTGCGCTGGCGGTTGTAGAAACTGTGGGAGAGCTGCTGCAGATGGCGGTAGACGCGCGCCATCAGGCTGGTGGTGACGCCATAAGCGGCCACGTGCGAGAACTGGCCGTAGAAGTAGCGGCCAACGCCGCGCAGCACATAGACGATCCCCAACACGGCGGTCATCGCCAGCAGGCCGGAGGTGGAGCCGCCGCCGTCGGTGATCCACAGGATCAGGCGCCGCACCAGCAGCGGCGGGACCAGGCTCGTCGCGGAGAAGAGCAGCCCGCTGAGGACGGAGAGGACCACAAATTTACGCTGGCCCCCCAGGATATACCAGAGGCCGGTCAGGAAGCCCTGCGGTGGGTCGTTGGTGGACATGGCTATGAATACCCGATTACTGGTCTCAAATGATACCTGGCCTTCGAGGTTGCCGCAGCCACTAAAAACGTAACTACGCAGCCACAACTGATTTGCGAACCTGAATGAGATGAGGGAAGGTGTTTACTCTCTCCTCATTCTCTGTTTTTTGGGCGGTCGGGCCTTCGGCCCTCCCTTGTGCAGTGTGAGCGCCCCCGCAACGCCCCCCTACAAAAACATGCCTCATCCACCTTACGCCGTAATTTCAGCGGTGCGTCTCATCGAAGGTGGCGGCGGCCAACGAGTACACAATGAGACAGCCCGAATGGCGGCGTGACTGAAGGTCTGGTCCACACAGACACTGTATATGACTTAGTAGTTACCTAAAAACCAAAAACTGCCTACTAAAAACTGCCCTTCAATCACTCCAGTTCCCGGCGTAGCAGGCCGCGTTCCCGGTAGACGGTAGCGGCCTCCTCGACAAAGGCGGCAGTGGCGGCGGCGTTGAACTCGTCGCGCAGGCGCTGCGCCAGCGCCTCGTACTCCTCGAAGCTGCAGCGTCCGGGCCGCAGCATCTCGTACATCTCCAGAAGCGTTTCGTTGGGAACGGCGGTCAACTCGGAGGCCCGTTCCAGGTTCTGCGCCAACTGCGGGTAGCCGGCGTCGCGGGCGATTTCGGCCTGCGCCCGCAGCGTCTCCCCGCTGATGCTGTAGTCCTCCGAGGAGATATCTTCGGTCAGCGTCTTCTGCAGCGAGAGGTCGCGCAAGGGGCGCCCGCTGGCCGCGGTGAGCGTGTCGCTGCGGTTGGCGTAGAGGGGATAATCCCCATTCGAGGCGTGAGAGGCGTCTTCTCTCTCCTCTTTCCTTTCGTCTGTCATCTTGCTGATTCCTTGCGCTCAAAGTCGAGCAACGAGCAGTTCACTCACTCCTCTTCACTTACTCCTCGCCGTTACACATCCGGCTCCCAGCGGAAGTAAAGTTCCTGGGGGGCTTTCTCCGCGATATCTTCGATCTCGCGACGGTGCAGCAGGGCCGTCTTAACGATCAGGCGCAGGCGGGCGCCGTTGTCGACCTTGACGCCGACGGGCAGAGGGCTCAGCCCCTTGGCATAGCGGGCCGCGTTGCGCCCGATCGCCTGATAGATCTCCAACGTCAGGCTGGGCGACTGCGGGAAAAGCTCCAGGTTGTTGAGCGGCGCCAGCCCCCGTTTCTGGATGACGGTCGTGCCGCGGCTCTGGAGGCCGACGGCAATGCCGGAGCCGCTCAGTCGCGCCCCCGCATGGCCGATAGCGGCGCAGTCGGCGCTGTGATAGACCCGCACGACGCGGCCGTAGAACTCCTCCTCCGCCACACCGGTGAGCAGCGCTTCCAGCACCTCTTCATGGTCCAGCTCGCCAATCGTCTTCACCAACGAGCGGCCATAAGCCGGCCCCACCGCGACCACGATTTCATTGGCGGAGGCGCCCACCTTGGCCGTGCTGATCTCGGCCAGGTTGGGTAGCGGCTCCCCCACCTGCGCGTCGATAAAGTCGCGCGGCGACTTCTGCTGCGGAATGCGCTGCAACGCGTCCCAGGTCTCCCCTTCAAGGCGGTAGCCGGTGCCGGGGCCGGTGTAGTCATTGCGGTCGTTGACCGCGCTGATCACGGAGAAACCGTCTTCGAATATGGCCGACGGCTGCAGATAGTCGCCCGCCACCCGCTGACGGCCCATCTCGAGCAGATTGGAGGCCGCCTGTTCAAAGCCGCTGCGATGCAGCGCGCGCACCACATCGGAAAGATTGGCTGTACCCTCCAGGAAGCGATCGGCCGCGGCCAGATCGGCCACCATATCCCGCTCCGGCATATCCTCGCTGCTGTGGGCAAGCGCGGCTGCCTCCACCTCCTCGTCCCCGATCGGCGGGAACTCCAGCTCGGCGTAGATCGCCTGCAGTGCCTGCGCGGCCTGCCGGCGGGCGGCGACGGCATCGGCCTCGCGAACCGGGCGGATACCGCCGTTCACCCGCATGTCGCGCTGGATGACGGTCCAGTCATCGAAATCCTCGGCGTCAAAGTTGCCGCCGCCGAACATATTGTCCTGCTTGGGAATGGCGCTGTAGCCGGAGCAGATGAAATCGGTGCCGGGGATCAACTGCAGCATCAGTTTGGCCGTCTTGCGCAGCGCCGAATGCGAGGCGAGCGCGTCGTTGCCCGACGCGCATTCCAGCCCCAACATCGACGCCAGCAGGTTCTCGGCCAGCACGCCGCGCACGCCGCCGGGCAGCGCTTCCGGCAGGGCAATGCAGGAGATGGAGCCGTTCTGCACGCCCTGGCTGCCGGCGCCCTTTGTCACCAGCAGGCAGCGGGCCTCCAGATACAGCATCGAACACTGCTCCGCGTAGCCCATCAGCGCTTCGGAACCGGTGCCGGACGTGAAGCGTATTTTGATGCCGCGGCTGGCGTAGGCCGAGGCCAGAAAGGCTTTCGACCAGGGCGTGTCGTCGCCGTCGACAAAGGAGCGCTCGGTGCCGTAGACCGAAAGCGTCTCCGCGTAGGAGGTCAGCCCTTTGATGCCCAGCCGCAGGCCGAACGCCTCCTCGACCGCGCACTGGGTGAGCACGCCGCCGCGGCTGGTCTGCGAACCGACGAGAATCGCGAGCGCGTTGAGCGGCGCTGCACGCGCGACGCGCACCGTCGTCTCGATCTCGGCAAAGCCCCGCAGCGCGGCTTCGGCCGCGTCCGCGGCCAGCAAAGCCGGGTTTTCGCGCCAGTTGGTGACGTGGGCCTGGTTGGCCGGGGTCTTGCGCACCCGCATCTTGCCAAGGCCCATCATCATCTCGAGCACGTTCATGTGACGCACGATCTCGCACAGCTTGGCCGGCGTGCAGCCGTCAGCCAGGCGGCGGATGGTGGGCTGCGGCACGTTGATATCGACCAACATGCGCGCGATCTGATGTGAAGGGGTCGCCATCGCCTCTTCGGCCACCGCCAGATCGAGAGCGTGATCGGCGATGAAGCGGTCGAGCGCATCGAAATCGGCCCGGTCCTTGCCGTCCAACTCCACGACCTCGCCGCCTACGATGCGCAGCGAGGGCTGCGGGTCATAGGGACTGTCGGCAACGGTCAGCCCGGCCTCGGCCCACTCTTCGACGTATGTTTCGCGGTTGATGTCGCGTCCGGCCAGGATGGAGAAGCGGCGCGAGCCGGTATCCCCGTTGACGCTGCGGTCCGTCGTCGTTGTTGTGGTCATTCCTCGTCCTCAACGCCTTGTCCGAAAGCGATCACATAACCGTCGGGATCACGTATGGCGAACTCAAGGTTGTCGTATTCGTGCTGGAGCGTGAGCTCGTAAGCGAACTCGGCGCCATTGGCCTCGAACTCGGCAAAGAGCGCCCTCACATTGCGAACCCAGACATAGGCGTCCCAGAGGCCGCCCCGGGTCTCGTTGGGCGTGATCGTGCTGACATCCTCGACCTGCTTCAGCATGAAGATGAAGCCGTCGCGGTCGGGCATGGCGAATGTCGGCGGTACGCCCCACAGGTGGGGCCGCCTGAAACCGAGCACATCGCAGTAGTAGTCGAGTGATGCAGCCAGGTCGCGAATAAAGAAATAGGGGGAAGAGCCGATCAGGGTCGGGGCGTTTTCGGATGACATGTGAGATCTCCAGGGCAGCGGGAAAGATGACTGTATCGTTCAGACACGAATCAGGTCTTTTTCAATGAAGTGGCGGAGTAGAGGCTTTCTGTTGATAGCGCCGCGCGTGAGCAGTTCAACGTTGGTCTCCAGCAATTCAGTCAGATAATCGTGGAGATCGACGAACTCCCAGCCCAGTGGCGCGCTTAACGTGACCAGAACGTCCAGGTCGCTAGCCTCCGTCTGCTCGCCGCGGGCATAGGAGCCAAAGAGAGCGATATCTTCCACGTGGTATCGTTCTTTCAATTCGCGCCGGTGAGAACGCAAGATTGAGCGAATCTCCTCCAGGCTCTTCAAAAGCTCTGTCTCCCGCAGCAAGCCTCAGTCTGTCTCAAGCGCTCTTCCATCCAACCAAACAGATCGCTACTCAGACATCGAGTCGAGCGCCGCGCCGATGGCGTCGACGATCTGATCGACCTCGTCTTCACTGATGACCAGCGGCGGCGAGAAGGCCAGGCTCCCGTTCAGGGCGCGCGTGCGCACGCCGCGCGCCGCGGTCGCATTCTGCAGACTCGTGGCCAGTTCATTGTCCGGCTCTTTGGTCTCTTGGTCCTTGACGAATTCAACGGCGCAGAGGAGCCCCAAACCGCGCACATCGCCCACGTTACCGAATTCGCTCAACCTGGCCAGCCCGCTGCGCAGCCGCTCGCCCATCTCCGCCGAACGTTCGGCCAGCTTCTCATCCTCGATAATGGCGAGGTTGCGCAGACCGACCGCGCAGGAGGCGGCGTGGCCGGAGTAGGTGAAGCCGTGCATCCAGGCCTCATCCTGCGGCGCGCTGTTCATGGCGTCGAGAATGCGGTCGTTAATCTGGATGCCGCCCAACGGCAGGTAGCCGCTGGTGATGCCTTTGGCGAATGCCAGGATGTCCGGTTCGATGCCGTAGCGGTTGAGCGCGAACATCTCGCCGGTGCGCCCGAAGCCGCAGATAACCTCGTCGGCGATCAGCAAAACGTCGTACTTGTGGCAGATGGCGCGCACGAGGGGGAAGTAGTCCTCAGGCGGCACGAAAACGCCGCCGACGCCCTGCACCGGCTCGGCGATCAACGCGGCCACCGTCTCCGGCCCTTCACGCAGAATCGTCTCCTCCAGATCGCGCGCCGCAGCCTCGCCGACCGTCTCGCCCTCCTGCAGGTCGCCTTCGTAGCGATAAGGGTGAGGCGCGTGGCAGTAGAGGAAGTTGGGCACCAGCGGACCGAACATCTTGTGGTAGCGGGGCACGCTCGTGGCGCTGGTCGTGGCGAGGGTGATGCCGTGGTAGGACTCGCGGCGGGAGATGATCTTGACCTTGTCCGGTTGCCCCTCCCGCTTCCAGAAATAGCGTGCGGTCTTGAAGGCGGTGTCGTTGGACTCAGAGCCGCCGCAGGTGAAGAAGGTCGTCTTGAGGCTGGGATAAGCGTAACCGGAAAGCTTGTAGGCCAGTTCGCTGGCGGGCAGGTTGGTCATGCCGGCGAAGTTGGAGGTATAGGCCAGATCTTTCATCTGCGCGTAGGCAGCCTCTGCCAGCTCAGTGCGGCCATAGCCTACATTGACATTCCACAGGCCGGCCATGGCATCCAGGATCTTGCGGCCGTCGGTGGTGTGGAGCCAGACACCCTCGGCACGCTCGACAATGATCGGATTCTCGGATTGGGAAGGGTGATGCAGGGGGTGGAGCTGTCGTCTATCCTGTTCGAGCAGGGATGGCTTTTCCTGTATGGCTGCCATTAATTTCTCCTTGGGGGATGCCGTTCACCGGCTGCCAGCCGCGGCGCCGTTGGCAAAGGGCGTCAGATGGCGGGTGAAGTGGGTGTTCAGCACCTTTTCGTAGGCTTCCTCGTGGTCGGCGATCAGGCCGTGAATCTGCGGGCCGTAGCGGTCCAGATTGGAGCCGAATGTTACGTGCAGCAGCTGGCGGGCGTCGAACTGCTCGAGCAGTCCCGGCAGGTCTGCGTCGGACAGGTCGGCGTTGGCGGGCACCTTGTCCGGCTGGCAGTCGAGAAAGTAGGTTTTGCGATCGTTTTCGAAGCGGGCGCGCGAGTGGTAGAGAATCTGGCGGAAGAGGGATGTGTCAAGGTCAGCGATGACGCGCAGCGCCTCCAGATAGCTGGTGCCCGCGGTCTTGACATGCACCCGGTCCTCGGCGTATTTGGCGACCAGCGGGTAGATGCTGAACTTGTCGGAGCCGGTGTGGACGCTCAGTTTGTAAGCGTCGAAATGCTTGAGAATAGCCGCGTGCTTAACCAGCTCCGCTTCGAACGGCGCGGTGTCGCCGATATAGTCGACGCCCTTCTGAAACTTGCCGACAAAGCGGGGCGCAAGGCTGACGACCGGCAGATCCCGCCGCAACAGTTCGTGCGCCATGAAGTAGTGCTCGTAGATCGATGTCGGTGTCTCGGTCTCGTCCACTGACATTTCCAGATCATAGCGTGTGCCGCCCATCTGTTGATCGAGCGCGGCCGCGATATCCAGCGTATGAACGATGGCGCGGCCGTACTTTGCCAGCGCCCGCAGCAGGCTCTCTTCACTGAAGGTCAGCGTCAGTCCCGCCAGTTCGATGGGGGCGGCCAGATAGTCGACGCGCAGCGCGTCCAGGGTGGTATCGAGCCGCGCCCAGGGTAGGGCTTCGACCTTGGCGCGCAGGGCAGGCAGCGTATCGGTCTCGGCTTCATTGTCGACATGGTCGCTGGGATCGATCGTGTAGAAGGTGTAGCCGGCGACGACGAAAGCGGGCAGGTCGCTCACCAGCTTCACATGGTCGGCGTCTGCGCCCCACGGGTCGCGCCAGCCCATCTGCACAACGCCCCACATGGCGTCATCCACCACCTCCTGCGGCGTGCGCCCGATGCGGTCGTTCTCGCGCACCGACTGCTGCGCGAAGATCGGCGCGATGCCGGTACCCTGGACCGAGCGGATGTGGCCGGGCGTGGCCGCGCCCAACCGGTCACCGAAACCGAAGGATGTCTCCACGCCCAGCGGCACGGGATTCAACCAGGCCAGGCGGTCGCGCAGCGCGGCCGCGTTCTCCGCGGTCAGCGGGCAGACCAGCGTCCCGTTCGTTGTTTCGCCGCTGAAGCCGGCGGTATCGCCCTGCACGCATAGCTTCTTGTCCCTGCCGTCGCGTGCCAGCGCGTAGGTCGTTCCATCCTGCTCGATAACTGAGTACGGGTACTGTTTCATCTGTGTCATTGTGCGCGTTTCCACAGGCAGTTCATCAGATTTCAAAGAGGAGTGTGTACAGCACTATACATCCCGGCCAGGCAAGGCGCGCTCGGCACGGAGCTCCCTCTGCCAGGCAACGGGGTCGGGAATATCGGCAAATGTGCCTCTCCGTGCAAGTTCCATCAATTCCCCTCGTTTAGACGAAAATTCGGAATCCTTCTCCTCCGGGAATGTAATATAGACTTGCATGGCACCAGATGTTTCGGGAGGACATTCGAGCCACTCGATCTGGTTATCGCGAAGGATCGCCTTGTACGTGTGCATATCCCTAACCCAGGTACTACAGCGGACAATAGACCGCGAAATGTACACGCCGCGAACCAGCGGCTCCGTATCCCTTGCCGCTCTGTCGTTAGAAGGCTAGAATACACGAGAAGCAGATTCTACGCTACTCATAGCGGAGATGAACATAAGTGGTTCGTGATTAGCGGATAGAAGCATGGCTACTCACCATCCACGCCAATGTGGCCATCGATAACTGTAAACTTGAACAGGTGCTGACAATGCAAATCCATCTCCAATACGGCCAAGACGGCCTGACAGCCGAGCTGCCCACCGAAAACGCGACGATCATCCGTCCGCGCTTTGTCGAAGGACTGCCGGACGAGCAGGCAGCGTTCCAGGACGCGGTGCGGCGGCCTAACGGCGCGCGCCCCCTGGCGGAGGCGGTAGCCGCGCACGAGCGCGTTGCGATCGTCATCGCCGACGGCACCCGCCCCTTGCCTTCGGACCGGTTACTGCCATGGATATTGGCGGCGCTGGCGCATGTGCCCGAAGAGAATGTCACCATTGTCGTCGGCACGGGAACGCACCGGCCCAACACGGCAAAGGAGCTTGAGCAGATCGTGGGCGCGGATGTCTACCGACGGCTGCGGGTGGTCAACCACAACGCTTACGAAGAAGAGAGTATGGCCGTCGTGCGGCCTGGGCAGGACGGGCGCGGCCCGCTGATGATGAACCGGGAGTACGCGGAGGCCGACCGGCGCATCCTCGTCGGCTTTATCGAGCCGCACTTCATGGCCGGTTTTTCAGGGGGCTACAAGGCCGTCTTCCCCGGCGTGGCCGACCTGGCCTCGATTTTGCACTATCACCGTGCCGAAATGATCGGCCATCCGCAGAGCAAATGGGGCGTGCTCGAGGGCAACCCGACCCAGGATCAGATCCGGGCCAACGGGTCGGTCCTGCCGGTCGATTTCCTGGTGAATGTCACGCTCAATCACAAGCGGCAGATCACCCGCTTTTTCTGCGGCGACGTCATCACCGCGCACGAAAAGGGCTGCCGTTATGCAAAGGAGACGGCGATGGCTGCCGTCGACCGCAGCTTCCCACTGGTGATCACCACAAACAGCGGCTTCCCCCTCGACCAGAACCTCTACCAGTCGGTGAAGGGGATGTGCGCCGCCGCCGAGATCATCGAGGATGACGGCGAGATGATCGTGGCCGCGCGCTGCAATGACGGCTTCCCCGCGCACGGCAACTTTACCAAGCTGCTCTACGAGCACAGTTCGCCGCAGGCGATGCTGAAGACGATCTTCCGTCCCGGTTTTCACATGCTGGATCAGTGGCAGGTGCAGAAGTTCGCCGAGGTGGCGCTGCGGGCGCAGGTGGCGATTTACAGCGAGTTGGAGCCGGACGCCGTGTCCCGCGCCGGTCTCACACCGGTCGCCGACCTGAATGATCACATCAGTACAGCCGTCGCGGCTCTGGGGGCCGACGCGCCCGTCGCGGTGCTGCCAGAAGGACCGATGACGATCCCCTATCTTGTGTAGGCGCGGTGGTCAGTCCAAAAGCTCTTCGTTCAGGCGCAGGCCAAAGCCGGGCGCGTCGCTGGGGGTCAGATAGCCATCCACCGGCTGCGGCTCGTCCAGCCACAACTCCTCATGCGACCTGTTCCGGTTGCCTAGCACCAACTCTCCCAACGCTTCACACTCCGTCCCCGCGATAACATGCAAACCCCACGGCTCACCGCCGCGGTGCAGAATGACGGTGGCGCCGGCCTCTTGCGCCTGCGCAATGATGCGCCGCGTGGCGGTGATGCCCCCACACCAGGTCACGTCCGGCTGCCAGATGTCGAGCGCGCCGGCGCGGGCGATGTCGGCGAAGCGGTGGTGGGTGAAGTCGTGCTCGCCCCCGGCCAGCAGGATCGGCTTGATCTGCGGCCGTAGCGCGGCCAGCCCGTCCAGGTCATCCGGCGTCAACACGTCCTCGAACCAGTAGATGTCGTATGGCGCCAGTATACGCGCCATTTCGCGCGTCGTAGCGGCATCCCAGGCCATGTAACAGTCGAACATGAGCAGCGCGTCCGCGCCCAGATGGCGGCGGGACTCTTCCGCCGCGGCCGCGGCGCCTTCCAAAGTGGAGGCGTCCACTGAACGGCTAAAAGGCACCTTGTGGGCGGTGAACCCGCATTCCGCGAACCATGCCGGATCGTTGCCGGAAGCGTAGGCGCGAATGCTGGGCGCCGACATGCCCCCCAGCAGCGCGTAAACCGGCTGCCGCTCGGCCTTGCCGAGAAGGTCCCAAAGCGCGGTATCGATGCCGCTGAGCGCCATGATGGCAATACCGCCGCGCCCGTAAGGGATCGAGGCGTCGTACAGCTTATCCCACAGGCGCTCGATGTCAGCAGGGCTGTCGCAACTCTCGTCCAGCAGCAGCTCGCGCAGGTGGCGGTTGACGACTTCCACCGCGGCCACACCGCCGCCCCCATAGCCGTAGCCTGTGACGCCGGCATCGGTCTCAACGCGTACGACGATCTGCCACAGGTAAGGACGCCAGCCGCCCAGCGGTTGGCGGTAGTTGGGATAGACGGCGCGGATGTCGGTTATTTTCATTGGGAGGAGGTTTATGGGGTGTGTGGTGACTACGACCCGAATATCTCGTCCACTTGCAGACTGAACCCGGCAAGTGTGGGCGAAGTCAGCGTATCGCCTTCGCCGAAAGTGTCAACGACCTCATAGCCTTCGTCGCCCAGCAACAGAACTGTGATGGCGCCGGCGTCTGTACCCACTACCCAGTACTCCTTAACGCCGTGTTGCGCGTAGAGCGCACGCTTGTACCCTCTGTCCCGCTCGGCTGTGGAGGGGGAGAGAATTTCAACCACGAGGTCAGGAGCCCCCTGTATGTTATCAGGGGTGATGATGTGCGTTCTCTCAGTGGAGACGAACAAGAGGTCAGGCTGGACCACGTCGATATCCGAAAGGACGACATCCGTGGGGGAGTAATAGATGCGCCCTAGTCTCCTGGCCTTCACAAAGGCCATCAGATAATAACCCAATTCTGCCTGCGTTCTCTGGTGCGCTTCGTTGGGCGCGGGGGTCATCACCAATTCTCCGTCAAGGAGTTCATAGCGCTTGTCTTCGGGTGTAGTAAGGTAGTCCGCGTATGTGAGCTTTAACCGCGGCTTCACATCAATCATATGAGAACCTCCGGTTTAGATTCTTAGCCCGCTTCTCAAGGCTTTGCTTCAGTATAACAGATGATAGTAACGCCCAAATGCGGGAGGGCCAAGCATCGTCGCGCGCAAAGTTGCTACAGAAAGCGGGGCTGCACCGACGCAAGCAGCGTCTGTGCCAGCCGCCGCTACCCCTTCGACCACGGCCTGCGCTCCTCCGCAAACGGAAACGTCCCGTCGTACCCGCGCGGCTGCGACACGTGCCAGATCCCCTCATACATCGGCGTCACCTGGTAGTGGCAGACGACGTTGCTGCGCTCGATGTGCTCCTGGTGCTTGGCGCCCTGGTGGGGAATGTGATTGATGAAGATAACGCAGTCACCCGCCTTGGGATAGAGGATGACGTGCTCCTGCGCCTCGCACCAGGCCTCGAACTTGGGCCGGTCCATGGGGTCGAGGTGGGGCGGCTCTATCTTGTGTCCGTCTTTGACAAACTTCAGGTGGGCCAGGTCTGGGCCATTGTCCTGAAAGTAGAAGGTAGTGTTGATGCCGACCGGCTGCACCACAAGACGACCGTGGCCGAGATCGTGCTTTTCCTGCCAGTAACCGTAGAAATCGAGATGCCACTCCTGCAGATAGGGACCCGGGTTGATGTGCGCGCGGAAGCTGCGCAGCTGGCACTGCCGTCCCATCATCCCTTCCAGAATCGGGCGGATGCTGGGATGACCGACGAGGGGCGCGAAGGTATCCGGCTCACGGTCCAGGAGCGAGTCGAACCACATATTGCCGACATCGTTCAGCCCCTCTTCCCAGCCCATCGTGCGCGCATGGTTGATGCGCTGGCGGACGTGCTCGGTCTCTTCCGGCGTGAGCGCGTTTTCGACGGTAATGAAGCCGTCTTCTTCGAGTTGATCCAGCCTGGCTTCCAGATTGTCCATTCTGTGTCTCCTTGCGGGGTCCCGAACTGTATGCCACATTGTAGTGACTCTGTTTTCAGAGGGCAAGACTCCAGAATCCTGTGAAGGATCAGTTCTCAACAGGAATCAGGCTTGAACTTTCGGCAGAATTCATTGACATGGCCGAAAAGCCAGAGTAAACTCACACTGGGATATCTCTGTTCAGTGGCCAGCGGCTGCGTTGATACAATCTGGTCGCCAGTTACTCAGTTTGGAGTTGAGGTTGCGGCCTTGAAGTTATCGCTTTGAAGGGGCTCTGTCCCGGCAGGATGGGAAACTTATCCCGATGTGCCTGCGTATGTCCCACATCCCAACCCAACCATTCGCCGATGAGACAGATTGCTATCAGTTCAATATCGCTACACACCGGCTTGGCCTCCGGTCGTCTCCGATGACCTTCCAGTGCCTGGCTCATGTCGTCTACGAGCACATACACCCATAAACAGAAGTCGTCAAGGTACGCTAACATTCGGTTGGTCTTCCTGGTGAGATGCTTTGTTGGTGGCAAACTTCAAAGCTATCTCACCAGGGTACTTTTTTCGAGCGCCATCTAGCAAAAGGGCCTAAGAATCAGAAAGCCTGAACTGAGCGGAACTGTGCAACTGTTAACCAGCTTGGCAATAGGAGGGCAACGCCATCGTGACCTGTTCACTGGGCTTACACTGGCGCTACTCTCGTTCACTGCGCTGATGGCGTTGACATCTGAGTGGCCTACCGAAACTGACGACGCGATGTTTCATTTCTACCGCATCCTCACGGTTGGTGAAGCACTGCGTGACGGCGTCATCTACCCGCGGTGGTTTCCAGAATCCTCATATGGGTACGGCGACCCGCTTCTGAATTTCTACCCGCCCGCATTCTATTTTCTATCAGCATTTTTGCACGTGGCCGGGCTTGATGTATTGACAAGCGTAAGGTTTGTTATCGCTGTAGGATTCGCACTTTCTGCGTGGTGGATGTTTGGCCTGACAAGGCTTTTTACAACGGTTTGGCCTGCGATAATCTGTGTGATCTGCTATCAACTGTACCCCTATCGATTGTACAATCTGTTCTTCCGCGGGGCCTTTCCGGAGCTGTTCGCTTTCGCTTGGCTGCCCGCTTTCGCAATGTACGCGCTTCGAATTGCAACTTCACGCGGGTTTCACTCAATAAAACTCCTCTCGGTCCCAAAAGCATTGCTCTTTGAGGATGACAAGCGAAGGAATTCGCTCATTCTGGCCGGACTGGCATTTGCAGCATTGGTAGTTACGCACTCACTGACTGCACTGATGACCGCTATCTCGATTCTTGCTGTAGGTATTCTGTCCTTACCATTCCTGAAGGGCCGTAACGAATACAATGGCGCGGGCCGGGTATTCATCATCGTAGTCATCGCAATGGCTGGTGGCGCACTGTTGAGCGCATGGTACTCCGTTCCGGTCCTGGCTGAACTGAGGTGGACTCAGGTTGGGCAGGGATATACGATGAGCCACTGGAAAGAAACCTTCGGACTTTGGGGCTACATTTTTGACCTTGGTTTTCCAATGCAGTACGGAAACAGATGGGCGCCCGCCAGACCGGTTCCCGTTTATTCCATTCCTGTTGCCATCGCTGTTGCCTTTTTCGCCTTCGCGTCAAAAGAAGCGAGATTCCGCCTTTTTACCCTGGTTGCGCTTGTTACTACTATCTTCTCAGTATGGATGACGACTCGTGGAAGCGAGTGGCTGTGGCACGCTGCCGAGGGCGTACTCGACAAGCTGCAGTTCACTTGGCGATTCCTGGTCTTAGCTGGTTTCGGTACATCGTTGCTGGTCGCAGCGTCCCTTGAGGCCTTAAGGGTTGGGCGAAAGCTGCCAGGCTGGACCTACAAGGTGGCACTGGTCCTTTCAACGGCATTTGTCATCTATTATTCAGTTGGCGGCCTTAGTTACCCTACCGAAAAGGACGAGGACTACCCGGATCTCTCAGCCACTTCCCTCCGGCGCATGACCAACAAGTGGGACCAGCAATGGCCCAAAGAGTTCAGGCCCTCTTGGGTAGAGACCGACCCTCTCTTTCACGATGTTCTACCCGACGGCGAACTCCAGGAGTCAGAGTCTCTGGGCTCAGTGGAAGTATTGCCCACGCGTGCCGGATTCCTGCGGCAGGAATTCGTTGTTTCGGCAGAGCAGGACTTTCGTATTCTCTTTCACCAATATTTCTATCCTGCGTGGCAGGTGACGATAGACGGAGTGCGAGCGGCGGTCGAGCCTGCGGGAAGGCTTTCATTGGTGAGCGTGCAAGTTCCTGCTGGAAGTCACGAGCTCGTTCTCTATTGGGGCGCCACCCGAGCGGTCTGGATTGGCCGCACTCTAACGGCATTGGGCTGGCTGTTGGTGTTCCTCCTGATAATCTACCCTGTGGTTTCCAGGCGAAGAGGCAAGGGCGCAGAGACAACAGCTTCACCTCCTTACCGTGACTTTCTTCCTGCAGCCGCATGGCTTGTCTTTGGCGCTGTGATTGTAGTTGTGTCCTCCGGCATGACCTCGCGAACTTGGAATGTCACGCCGGTAAAAGCCAACTATGGTAGCCTCCGGCTTGAAGCCGTGCGCGATCCTCCCCCAACCCATGCAGGGGAAGTGGCGCCCGTACAGCTGTACTGGATGGTTACCGGCGCACCAACCCCGGTAAAAGCATTTGTTCACTTGGTAGACGAAACGGGCTTGAGCGTGACACAGGCCGACGTGAATCCCGGGGGGGATTACACCCCTTCTCATCGATGGGAAATCGGCCAGATCCTCACTTCGATGCACAAGGTTACTGTACCTGAGTCGTTGCCTCCCGGAAGCTACCGCATCATTGCCGGCTTGTACTATCCGGACAACGCGCACGAGCAGCTCAAGCCTCTGAATCTGGACGCGTCGAGGATAGAGATCGGCTTACTGGACGTTCTCCCCAGAAAAGAAGCTCCTTAGCGCTGAGTGATCGAGGTGGAATCGGTGGGGACGGTTCGCTTGGTCGCGTTCTCAAGCGATGGCGTGGGTAGGTGTCAAAGCAAAGTACAGGAAACCTTCAGCCCATGATCGCCGGGAGTCGCCAGGCCGTCTTGTGCAGTGGAGACGAAGAACATGTCGGGACGCACTACGTCGGTATCCGAAAGGACGACATCCTTGGAGGAACAATAGATGCGCTCAGTCCCTTGGTCTTCACGAAGGTCATCAGATGATAGCCCAATTCTGCCTGTGTTCTCTGGTGTGCTTCGTTGGGCGCGGGGGTCGCAGCTAGTTCTCCGTTCAGAAGTTCGCAGCGCTTGTCTTCGGGTGTAGTAAAGTAGTCCGCGTATGTGAACTCTAACCTCTTCTTCTCACCAATTATCCGATCACCTCCTGTTGGGATCTCCCAGTCCGTTTCTCAACTCCAGGCAATCGATAAACCAGATGAATGTACCGCCCAGGCTACCCCTTCGTCCACGGCCTGCGCTCCTCCGCAAACGGAAACGTCCCGTCGTACCCGCGCGGCTGCGACACGTGCCAGATCCCTTCATACATCGGCGTCAGCTGGTAGTGGCAGACGACATTGCTGCGCTCGATGTGCTCCTGGTGCTTGGCGCCCTGGTGGGGGATATGGTTGATGAAGATGACGCAGTCGCCCGCCTTGGGATAGAGGATAACGTGCTCCTGCGCCTCGCACCAGGCCTCGAACTTGGGCCGGTCCATGGGGTCGAGGTGGGGCGGCTCTATCTTGTGCCCGTCTTTGACAAACTTCAGGTGGGCCAGGTCCGGACCGTTGTCCTGAAAGTAAAAGGTGGTGTTGATGCCGACCGGCTGCACGACAAGACGGCCGTGGCCGAGATCGTGCTTTTCCTGCCAGTAGCCGTAGAAATCGAGATGCCATTCCTGGAGATAGGGGCCCGGGTTGATGTGCGCGCGGAAGCTGCGCAGCTGGCACTGCCGCCCCATCATCCCTTCCAAAATCGGGCGGATGCTGGGATGACCGACAAGGGGGGCGTAGGTATCCGGCTCACGGTCCAGGAGCGAATCGAACCACATATTGCCGACGTCGTTCAGCCCCTCTTCCCAGCCCATCGTGCGCGCATGGTTGATGCGCTGGCGGACGTGCTCGGTCTCTTCCGGGTTGAGCGCGTTTTCGACCGTAATGAAGCCGTCTTCTTCCAACTGATCCAGCCTGGCTTCCAGATTGTCCATTCTGTGTCTCCTGGCAGAGCTCCGTATCGTGGGCATATTCGTATGCGTTTGCAATTACAGAAAACTGAGGGCCAAACCCGGGGAATAGGATAGACCGAAATCACCGGCCTATGCCAGCATCAGGCGCTCCCCCTTGGGTTCCGGTACAGGGTCGCCAAATTCACGCGCCGTGTCGATCCAGAGTGCCATCGCCTCGTTGATGTTCTGAAGCGCAATTTCCTGCGTATCGCCGTGTGCCATGCACCCGGGAAGCTCTGGCGCCTCCGCCACGAATGTGTCGTCAGCATTGCTCCAGTAAATTATGACCTCGTACTTGTACATCACGCCTCTTCCAACTTGTACTTCAGAATAACCTCATGAATCTACTTGACTTGATAGGGCTTGGCATGGCTGCCGTCGCGTTGCAGATTCAGTCTCTCGGTCGCCCCTTCTTTTCTGAAGATATGAAAAACTACTCAGGCACAACTAATTTGCGATCCTGAATGAGGCGAGCAGATCTGTTTACTCTCTCCTCACTCCTCTATACTCTCTCTTTGCATTTGGGCGGTTGGGCCTTCGGCCCTCCCTTGTGCAGGGGCTGCGCCCCCGCAACGCCCCCCTACAAAACCATCGCTCACCGACCGTGTGTGCTCATTCCAGCAGTGCGGCTCCAGCAACCTGGCTGCCGCCAACCGAATACGCAATCAGATAGCCTGAAGGGCGGTAGAGATGAAGGGCTGGTCAAGACAGAAACTGTATATGGCTAAGTAGTTACAGATATGATGACTTCCCCGTACGCGTTCGACGAATCCCAATCTCAACAACAGGGCGCGCAACTCGTCAAATCGGATATTCGCATCAGAGCGGCCTTCGAGAATTCGTTGGCGAAGTCTTGTGCGTCTGCTCAATACCTTACACTCCCTACTGCATCAGTCGTGTCGATACAGTAGGCAAAGAAGCGGCTCTTGTCAAACCTATTCCCTTAGGAATGCCCGCGTGCTCAGACTACCGTTAACGAAGGACTTACTGCATCGGTCTGCATACGGCAGGCCAGCGGGCCATCACTTTCGCCGGCCTGGCAGTGGTCTGTCCTTCGCGTGCATGGTGAACCGTTCTGTCCTACCTCTTAGCTCACGTTTCCACTAGAGTGGCCAGGCGCTGTCAAAAACATGCCAGCACACAGGGCATACAATCCTTTGGGGCAACGGTTGACACAGCGGTAAACCACGAGTACACTCATCACCGGGATACCCCAATGCGTCTTGTGAACAACAAGCCTTCTCTCCACGGGTGCCCCCTTACACCACCAATTACGTCCGACCTTTCTCAAGGAGGCCACGATGTCCAAAGCACGAGTCAGTCTCGTCAACGGCGGGGATCGCCGCACAAACGTCTTCAACGCGCTGGACCTGGTGCGGGCCGATGTGGAATCCCGCCTGGCCGAGCAGGTGATGCTCAAGCCGAACTTTCTCAGCAGCGAGAACCAGCTCGCCTCCAGCCACGCCGACGCGCTGCGCGGCGTCCTCGACTTCCTGCTCACCACGCCCAATCCGCCGCGCGAAGTCCTCATCGCCGAGGCCGGCGCCCAGGACACGTGGGACGCCTACCGCAACTTCGGCTACCACGCGCTGGAAGAGGAATATTCGATCCCGCTGCGCCTGATGGATCTGCATCGGGAGACCGAATGGGAGTCGACGCCGATCGTGCTGGCCGACGGCAGCGAGACCATCGTGCGCATGCCCCGTACGGTACTGGACTGCCCCTGCACGATTTCGCTCGCCATTCCCAAGACGCATGATACCTGCGTTGTCACGCTGGCGCTGAAGAACATGATCATGGGCACCATCTACCGGCAGGACCGGGTGAAGATGCACGGCTTCAATACCCATGCCGAACGCCGCGTCCCCGAAGAGTCGCGCGCCATGAGCATCAACCTGATCCGGCTGGCCCGTTTCATGACCCCCGATGTCGCCGTTTTTGACGGCGCACGCGGCCTGCAGGGGAATGGACCCGGCGGCACCGACGGACTGGATTTCGGCATCGCCGCGGCGGGCACTGATATCTTCGCAGCCGACGCGGTCATCGCCAAGACGATGGGCTTCGAGCCGATGGAGCTGGGCTTCCTGCGCTACGGCCACGACCAGGGCATGGGCACTGCCGACCTGGACGAGATCGAGCTGCTGGGCGGCGTCTCTATCGCATCGGTGGCGCGGCAGTTCAAGCCGCACGAGACGACCGAGCTGCAGCTGCAGTGGCAGGTCGAAAATGCGGAGCAGCTGCTGGCGGCGTAATCCCAAAACAACGAGAAGAGAGTAAAGAGGCCGGGAAGAGAGAGTCCATTCCGGCCTTATTCCTCACTCTTAACGTTTCAATCTCTGACAAAGGCGGTTCCCATGCTTCCAATCATCGATACGCATCAACATCTGTGGGACCTGAGCCGGCTTGATATGCCCTGGCTGGAAAGCGCGCCGACGTTGAACCGCAACTATGTAACCAGCGATTACCTGGCCGCGACCGCAGGGCTGAACGTCGTCAAAACGGTCTACATGGAGGTGGACGTAACCGCGGCACAGAAGGTCATCGAGGCAGAGCATCTGATCGAACTCTGCGCTGCCGATGACAACCCGACCGCCGCCGCGGTGATCGGCGGTAACGTAACCACCGCCGACTTCGCCGATTACATCCGGCGCTATGCCGGCAGCCCCGCGATCAAAGGCGTGCGCCAGGTGCTGCACGGGCCGGGCACGCCGCAGGGCACCTGCCTGGCGCCCCAGGTCGTCGAAAATGTGCAGCTACTCGGCGAGTTGGGGCTCTGCTTCGACCTCTGTATGCGGCCCTCGGAGCTGGGCGACGGCGTAACGCTGGCGCAGCAATGCCCTGATACCCGCTTCGTGGTCGATCACTGCGGCAACGGCGACCCGTACCTGATCAGCGGCGTCCTGCCCGGCAGCGATGCAGGGCAGGCGGACTCCAACCTGACCATCGCCGACCATACCGACACCAACGACCCCTTCTGGCATGACCGGCAGCTGTGGATGGACGGCATCGAAGCGCTGGCCGCACTGCCCAACACGATCTGCAAGATCTCCGGGATCATCGCCCGCACCCGGCCCGGCTGGACCGCCGCGGACCTGGCGCCAGCCGTCAACCACTGCCTCAACAGCTTCGGCCCCGACCGCGTCGTCTTCGGCGGCGACTGGCCGGTCTGCTTGCTCGGTGCAGACTCTACCTACCGTGGTTGGGTGGAGGCGCTGAAAGAGATCATCGCCGACCGCAGCGAGACCGAGCAGCGCAAGTTGCTGCATGACAACGCAGCAACGTTTTACGGGTTAGTGTGACGGACGAGGCGGAATGCAGGGGCCGTGAATTAGAGGGGTCAAAGCGGAACCTGCACTAGCCGTGGGTTGCTGACCACGGGCTACGGACAACCCCATGGGGCTCGAGTGGCGGACACTTGAAGATGAGGAGGGCCGGCGCCAAGAGGAAGTTCCGAAGGTAGAGGCGCGGGCGCCGAAGCGCCGCAGCAGGCTGAGGCGTTTCTCGACGTCGCTTGTTCTGCTGCTGCTACTGGTGGTGGTCATCTGGGGCGTGCGCTATGTTTTTCTGAGACGATTGGATGCTATCGCTGCCACCGTCGAAGCTGAGGTGCTGGCCGTGCATGGAATCGTGCAGGAGGCCGAGCGCGACCGCGACAGCGCGCTCTTCGGCGGCATGATTTCGCCGGACTACCCCAATTGGGGCAAAACCCAGAAGGGAATGCTTCGCAGCGGAATACGCTGGGACCGGCCGTTCTTCGGCTTGGCCCTGGTCGGCGGCGCTGATGAGCAGGCGCCCACCGGCCAGGTAGTGGATGTCGCATTCACTTCTGATTGGGGGATGGCGACCGTCACTCTGGCCTTCCCTTACACTGGTGCTGACGGCTCGCCGGTGACTCTTCACCAGATCGTTACCTACCGGGACGAAAAGACCAGTTGGGTGCTAGTCCCCGCCTACCCTTCCTTCTGGGGTGAGAAACAGACGTTCACAGGCCGTTATCTGACGGTCGAATACCCGGAACGCGACGCAGACACGGTCGAGCAGCTGGCGCGCGAATGGGACGCTATGCTGGCGGCAGTCTGCGGAAATGTGGATGGTTTGCGCTGCCGCCGCAGCTGGAGACTGAAGGTGACACTGTCCACCGAGTCCGGCTCGCTCGCGCGCATGGCGGAGGGGGCGCCGTCCGGATCCCACTGGGATGGGATGTCCAATGCGTTACTAAAAAGCATGGAAGCTGACGGGCCGGGGCTGAAACTGCCGACGCCGAGCCTGATCGGCAGCCCGGTGGATGACGCCGGTTATCAGGCTGTACGCGCCGGCTACGCGCCGCTGATCGTGAGTGGAGGGATCGCCGACGTCGTTGGTTGGCGCTGCTGTGAAAAAATCGTATTCTTCCGCGCTTTACTGGACAAGCAACTAAGCCGGTTGGGGATTATACCGTGGCCTCTGGAGGCTGCCAGCTATGAGGAGATTTTGCAAGGTTCGATTCACGATGTGACGAACCTTCACTGGGTCTATCTCCAGCGTTCCTACAACAACATCACCCCATATATCCAGAAGATGGTCTATAGCATCGTGGACTTTATCCTTGCGTCCAACCCGCAGCGCTCGCCGGCCTCGCTGCAGCGACTGCTGTTCCGCTTCGATACCTATAGCCCGTGGCTGCTCAACGCCCTCCCGTACAACAGGAGCCAGGCAAGTCAGGGCAGCTACATGCGCTGGCTTCAGAAAGAGTGGATCCGGTATGCCGATCAGCAGTTGGCCGCTGATACGGCCCCAGCCAGAGCCTTGCCCGAACAGGACCTGCAACTGCTCTGCACGGCGGAACGGTTCAACGGCGCCAACCTGTACCGCTACAATCTGCAGGAAGGCGAATATGTCGAGGAGAATGGCAGCGGGTCGTTTCGTCTGATGTACTCCTTGCCGAACGATGACGGGGTTCTGCTGCAGAGATTGGGGGAATGGGGAGCGGCGGCGAGCGCCTCCCAGGTACAGATCTGGCGTGAGGGGAGCGCGCAGGATGTGACCTACCGGTCTGACAATGCCCCCCTGTATGCAGTGGGGACCAATGCCGGCGGGATGCTCTTTTACTCATATGACAACCGCCGGCAGTCGCCCTCCCGGTTCAACTATCTGAGTCAGGCGGAGTGCGACAAGGGCGCGTGTGCGATCCGTACTCTGGAAGGTATGCCTGCCTGGCCGCCTGACGGGGAGAGGACGGTTGTGGTGCGCGGGGACGGTGTGCTGTGGCTGGGAAACGAAGTGGGAGAAACGCAAATGGCGGTTGGGCGCGGCCGGTCGGTGGCGTGGCTGGACAACAGGCGGTTTGCCTTCATTCAGCCGGACGAAGGCCTGCGGGTGGATGAGGTGACGCTGCCGAATCTTGCGTTGAGAACGCTTGTGGAGATGGAGAGGCTGGCTGGCGCGCTGCAGAACGCGACCGATGCGACACAGATCACGCCTGTAGCGTTGGCTGCGCATCCGGCTTTCCCCGACCGGCTGTATATCGGCGCACGCGTTGAAGGCGGAACGGGCGCGGGGACCACCCATGTTTTTGTTTACGACCTTACCACAGACGAGATTACAAAGTTGCTGCAGGTCGACAATCCCCTTGAGCGGAACCGGTCTTTGCGCTTCTCCGCGGACGGGCGCTGGCTTTTCGTTCACAGCGTGGAACGAAGCCCCAACAGCTGGCATCTTCATATCTACAACAACCAGACGGGTGAAATCCTGAAATATTCGACAGAGACTTCGTTGGCCTTTCCGGGATATGATCTGTCGGCGGACGAGGCGTGGCTGGTACGTGTTGACGATGGATTCCTCCATCTGATCTCGCTGAATGGAGGCCGGCAGAGGCTGGTGGCGCACGACTTTGCCCACTGTTATGCAGCGGTGTGGGTGAACTGAATTTATCCGTAGTCAGTGGAGTGTTTTTGGTGACGGCCAGCCAGGAACACAGAGCCAGGGTAACTACAGAGCCGCATACAGTGTGTGTCTTGACAAGTTCTTCACCTTCGCCGCCATTCGGGCTTTGTGATGGCGTATTCGGTTGGCAACCGCCAAGTTGGTTGGGGCGCACTGTCGGCATGCCACGATGGTGGGAAAGAACCAGCACGGTGGGTAGCCAGAGGGGGGCGTTGCGGGGGCGCAGCCCCTGCACAAGGGAGGGCCGAAGGCCCGACCGCCCATATGACAATCATGAGGAGAGAAGGAACAACTTTGCTCCCCTCGTACAGGTTTGCGATTCAGTTGCGGCTTAGTAGTTACGAGCCAGGAATTATGAGAGGAGATCGAGAATGACGACCTACCGCTATGCTGAGATGACCTGGTCTGCCTGCCGTGAGGCGGCCTATTCCGGCAAGGTGGCGGTACTGCCGGTTGCCACCTACGAAGATCACGGCTACCATCTGCCGATCGACACCGATGTACGGCTTTGCACGGGGGTTTGCGAACGGGCAGTGGCGCGCATCCCGGATGAAGCGGTGCTGATCCCGCCGATCAGCCATGGGTACAGCCCGCATCACATGGATTTTCCCGGCACGATCACGATTCGCTGGGATACCTTTATCAACTATGTGCGCGATGTCTGTGTCAGCCTGGCCCACCACGGCTTTAAGCGCATCCTGATGGTGAACGGGCATGGCAGCAACACCGCGCCGGTGGAGATGGCCGCCCGTCTGACGGTGCTTGAAACCGAAGGCCAGACCCTGTGCGCGTCGGTCAACCACTGGGGCGTGCGTAAAGGCAGGGAGGAAGGGAATAAGATCCGCTCGTCGGACTTTGGCGGCACCTCCCACGCCGGCGAGTACGAGACAGCCCTCTATCTGGCGCTGGCGGAGGATCTGGTGCAGATGGACAAGGCGGTGGATGAGCGCTCGCCGCTGTCGCCCAGCTTCCAGACGGATCTGTTGATGGGCAAACGGGAGGATGGATCGGTCGCCAACCTGTGGCCGTATTGGAGTACGTTGACGGACAGCGGTGTGTTGGGAGATGCCACAGCCGCCACCCGCGAAAAGGGGGAGCAGTTTCTCGAGGCCGCGGTGGAGGGGCTGATCGAACTGGTTCGCGAGTTCCGCACCGTGGCGGTCAATCCCCGCAAGGATCACATTTCGCCGGAGAGCGATGGTCCCGGCCAGTAGCGGCCGGGTAGAGGTTGGCAGCGGCCCAGACCAGACATGACCGAACAATACCGGATGCGGCCCGCCGCGCTGGAGGACTGGCCGGGCATTGTGGCGCTCGACCAGGAGATCTTCGGCGCATACGGCGCGCAGGAGGAGCCGGCGATCATCCGCAGCCGTCTGGTGACCTTCCCGCAGGGCTGCGCCGTTCTGGAGGGGGAGCGCGGCGACGAGCCTCCGTTCATCGCCGGCTATCTGACGACTGAGAAGTGGGCCGCACTGCGCGAGCCCGCGCTGGACGAGGACCCGCAGGAGAGCCACCAGCCCGACGGCCGCGTGTTGAATATCACGACGCTGGCGGTGGCTCCGGCCTGCCAGAATCTGGGATTGGGCGCGCAGTTGCTGGACTGCGCCATCGACATCGCGCAGCAGGAGGGCTGTAGGCAGATTATCCTCGAAACGGCCCACGCCGAACGGTTCTATCTGCGTCACCGGTTTCGACGGACCGGCGTACGGATGGAGAGAGGGATCAGGATGGCGATCATGCTGCTGGACCTGCCAGATCGCGCCTCCAATGATCAGTGAGTTGTCGTAGCAGGCCGCTGGCAGCCGCAGGTTAAGCGGGAGGAGATATCACAACCCGCCGCGGCTTGATCTTGAAGATTACCCGCTCTTCCTTCCCTTTCATAGAGGCAGGCATTAAGCTACCGTAGTATTCGTCGGCGCCTACATAGAGCTTGGCGTGGGCATTGATGTTGGCGAAGTCCGGGTCGGGCACGATCTCCTCGACGACGCCGCGCACGTCGATCCAGCGGAATGCATCTTCAGGGTCCAATGCCATCAGGGCAACTTTGGGATTGGCGCGGACGTTTTTCGGTTTGCGGCGCCCTTCGGCCGTATTGACGAGGACGTGGGTGCCGTCCCACGAGCACCAGACGATCGTGTTTTCCGGCGCGCCGGACGGGGAGAGGGTCGTCAGGGTGGCGAAGATGGGGCCGGTCAACAGGTCAACGTGTGTATCGGGAATCTGTGCGGACATTGTTGTGCTCCTCAGATTAGTTGCGGTTAGGTGTCGCGTTGTTGTCCATCGTCACGCGGCATGGATTGGCTCCGCCGATTGGAGAATCGCCTTGCGACGGAAATGGTTTCGACTCTTTTCGACCGCTGAACGTTCCACAAGATCCACATCTCGACCGAAAATCCGACGCAACTCTTCCTCCATGCGTGCCATATCGAGGAGAGTGTGCCGTGCCTGCGGCTGAAACTGGATCAGCACGTCCACATCGCTGTCGGGGCCGAAGTCCTCACGTACAACGGAGCCAAATAGAGCCAGTTCAGAGACCTGCCAGCGCTGACATAAGCTGTCTATTTGTGACCGGGAAATCTGGATATGGGTGCTCATTTCAGGCAAAATCAGTGCTTGCAACAGGCGGCCATCACCGGGGGCGTATGACCCTCGGCGATCAAGGTCTCCTGGTCTTCGGAAAGCTCGATCCAGGGCATGAGCGGATCATCGGACTGGTGGGCCATCTCGCGGCCATTGATGATCGTCAGCGTGTTGCGGACTAGCTGCTGTCCTGGGCGCGGGTTCATGAAGACATCGTAGAACATGAAGTCCCCCTCGACGATTTCGAACAGCGCCACATCCGCCAGCGCGCCGGGCCGCAGCGTGCCAATCTCCTTCTCCAGCCCCAACACGGCCGCCGGCCGCTCGGTGGATGCGTGAACTACCTCGGCGAAATTCATACCCAGCGACATGAATTTGCTCAGGCAGGTGGGCATGTCGAACATCGGGCCGCTGACGCTCATCTGGTGGATGTCGGATGAGATTACGTCCGGCCGGTAGCCTTGCGCCATCAACGCCTCCGCGGTCTTGAATGAGAAGGAGCCCGCGCCATGGCCGATATCCAGCACAAGGCCGGCATCCCAGGCGCGTTTGACCGTGTCGCGCAGATTGCCTGAATCCTCGACAATGCGCATTGTGCCGCCAGTGAAGCAATGGGTGAGGATGTCGCCGGGCCGCATCAACTCCATCACACCGTCGATCCCCGGCGGACCCATGCCGATATGGGTCATCAGCGGCAGCTCGCAGCGGTCCGCCGCCTCCCGGGCTTTGCGCAGGGGGTCAAGGCCCTGGCCGCTGGTGGTGAGCTGGTCGATACGCGCCTTGACGCCCAGCAGCACGTCCCGGTTCAGGTCTACGATTTGGCAGCAGAGGTCGACATCGCAGTAGCCGGGGTTGGCCAGCTCCCACGTCTTCGCGGTCAGACCGATCGACGAGATGTTGAGCAGGGCATAGATGCGGGCCCGCGATTTTTCGATAATGAACTCCCGGAAGGCGAGGAAGTTATATCCCCCGGACGAGCCTACGTCGAGCCAGGTCGTCACGCCGCTGCGGGCCGCGATCGGGTCGGGACGGATGCCGTAAAAGCCGCAACCGTAGTTGACGTGGGTATGGAGATCGACAAGGCCGGGCGTGACGTACTGGCCGGCGGCATCCACGACGCGAAAGGCCGTCTCTTCAGGGATGTCCGCCTCGACCGAGGCGATGCGGTTGCGCTTGATCGCCACGTCCAGACGGCCGCTCTTCCCGCCGCCGGGATCAACCACTTCGCCGCCCTTGATCAGAAGATCGAATCGCATAGTCTCACCTTTCTCGGTTTCATTTTCCCGGTGGATAGCAACTGCGGTGGTCTGCGGCCAGCGGTTTGCGGCCGGAACCTGCGCTGGCGACTGGCAATCAGGGTGCGTCGCCAGCCCCATCTAATCCCCTTTCCCTGACATTGTCAAGTGGCGCGCGGAGAAGGCGATTCTCGCCACAGCTCAAAAGGCAACGTAGCCGCCGCAGACGGGAATGCACTGGCCGGTGACGTAGTCGGAGAGGTCGGTGACCAGGAACTCAACCACCTTGGCGCAGTCTTCGGGCATGCCCAGGCGGCCGAGTGGGATGTCCTGCAGCAGGCGGTCGCGCACCTCCGGGCTGTTGCGTCCACCGGCGACGGCGCGGGAGGAGAGCACGAAGCCGGGCGCGATGCAGTTGACATGGACGTTGTGCGGGCCCAGTTCCGCGGCGAGGACGCGGGTGTAGTGGACCACGCCGGCTTTGGCGACCTTGTAGGCCATGCCGCCGGGGTTGCGGCCGCTCCAGAGGCCGGCCTGCGAGGCGGTGTTGACGATCTTGCCGCTGCGGGCGGCCTGCATGTATGGCGCGGCGGCCTGACAGCAGAAGATGGTGCCGGTGAGGTTGATGTCCATGATGTAGTGGTAGTGATCAGCCGGCGCGGTGGCCGCGGTAGTGTTGAGCGGCGGATAGAGCATGCCGCCGGCGTTGTTGACGAGGATATCGATCTGCCCGAAGGCATCCACGGTCTGCTGCAACATTGCTTCCGCCGCGGCCTTGTCGGTCACGTCGGCCTCGATGCCCAGGCCGCGCCGGCCCAGCGCTTCCACCTCTGCGGCCACCGATTCGGCGTTGAGCGCTTCGTCATACTCCTGGGCGGCGTTCAGGTCGACGTCGTTGATCACCACGTCCGCGCCCAATTTGGCGAGATGGAGGACATAAGCGCGGCCGAGGCCGCGTGCTCCACCGGTGACGAGCGCGACTTTGTTTGCGAGTTTCATGGGGACTCCTTTCTATTGCGTATAGCGTATCTGGTTATCATGGTGACGCAAGAGCGCGCAGACGGCAAGCTCGATTAAGAGATTCGGACGGGGATTCATGGGGTCTGTAGGATGGGGGCATTTGGCCGAGGTGGTGACAGGTGGGTAAGATAGGCGTGGATGTCGCGCCTTTTCTTCTCCATTACGCGATGTACAATACGGGAATTTCCATATGATCGTAGATCATCTTGAGAATGGTGGCTGGCGAATCGTGTATTTGGGCGATGCGGCCAAGGTGTGGAATGCCGAAAGTTAGGGAAGCCATTCGCCTGGTAGAACGGGACGGCTGGCAACTTGTCAGGACTCGTGGCAGTCACCGGCAATATCGTCACCCCAGCTAGCCCGGAGCCGTGACCATTGCGGGGCACCCCAGCACAGACATCCCGATAGGGACGTGGCTGAGTATACTGAAGCAGGCGGGGCTCAGGGAGGGAAAATAATGAAACTCAACTACGCCGTTGTTTACGAGCGGACGCCAAACAACTACGGCGCCTATGTGCCCGAACTACCCGGGTGCGTCGCTACAGGAAAGGGTTGGCAAGAGATCCAGACAACAGTTCGCGAGGCTATCGTCTTTCACATTGAGGGTCTGATAGCGAGCGGCGATCCGGTTCCCGACCCTCAAATGTCGGTTGGTGATGCAATGGCCTACCATGTCACGAGCCTTTCCGACGCCGGGGAATCCGTCCCTGATCTGGAGACCACTTTCGGCATGGCTGAGGTTGAGATCACCCGTCCCAAGACGGCCGAAGCTAGTTGACGGAGAGCGGGGTCGCAGCCGCTGAGAAGGCATAATCGCACTATAGAATATGGATTGAAACGAGCCGTTCATGCAACATGACACCATCGCCGTCCTCGACTACGGCAGCCAATACAGCCAGTTGATCTGCCGCCGCGTGCGGGAGGCGAACGTCTACGCCGAGATGATCTCGTGGGATCGGGCGGCAGAGCGGCTGCCGCAGTTGAAGCTGCGGGGCATCATTCTGTCGGGCGGGCCGGCCAGCGTCTACGAGGCGGGCGCGCCGGCGCTGCCGGACATTGTGCTGGAGAGCGGTGTGCCGGTGTTGGGCATCTGCTACGGGCTGCAGCTGCTGGCCCATGCGCTGGGCGGCCACGTGGCGCCGAGCGCAAAGCGGGAGTACGGCTCGGCAGAGATCGAAGTGACAGGAAAGACCCGATTTTTCGGCGGACAGCCGCGGCAACAGCAGGTGTGGATGAGCCACGGCGACCGCGTGGAGCGGCTCCCGACCGGCTTTGAGACGGTGGCGCGCAGCGGGAACTCGCCGTGCGCAGCCATCGCGAACGAAGACCGTTCACTCTACGGGCTCCAGTTTCACCCGGAGGTTGTGCATACCCCGAACGGCTTTGCGCTGCTGCAGAACTTCGTCGGCCCCATCTGCGGCTGTACGGGCGACTGGACATCGGGCCATTTTATCGACGAAACTGTCGCCGGGATCCGGGCCCAGGTCGGGCCGGATGGTCGGGTGATCTGCGGGCTCAGCGGCGGCGTCGACAGCGCAGTGGCCGCCACGTTGGTTCACCGCGCCGTAGGGGAGCGGCTGACCTGCATCTTTGTCGATCACGGCCTCTTGCGCGCCGGCGAAGCGGAACAGGTGGTGGACACCTTCGAACGGCACCAGGGCATGCAACTGGTCGCGGTGGACGCCAAAGAGGCGTTCCTGGACGACCTGGACGGCGTGACCGAGCCGGAGGAGAAGCGCAAACGGATCGGCGCCCGCTTCGTGCGCGTCTTCGAAGAAGAGACGGACCGGCTGGTGGAGGAAAAAGGGAACGCCTCTCAGTCTTCGCACAAAGTATTTCTGGCGCAGGGCACGCTCTACCCCGACGTGATCGAGTCGGCCAGCAATGATGATTCGGCGAACGCGCGCACGATCAAGACGCACCACAATGTGGGCGGCCTGCCGGAGGATATGACCTTCGAGCTGATCGAACCGCTGCGGATGCTGTTCAAAGACGAAGTGCGCCGCATCGGCGAGGAGTTGGGCCTGCCCGAAGAGATCGTCTGGCGGCACCCATTTCCGGGGCCTGGCCTGGGCATCCGCATCCTCGGCGAAGTGACGTGGGAGCGCCTCGAGATGCTGCGACAGGCCGACCGCATCTTCCTGGACGAGCTGCGGGCCGCCGGCTTCTACCGCCAGACGAGCCAGGTCTTTGCAGTGCTCCTGCCGGTGCAGACGGTCGGCGTGATGGGAGACGGGCGCACCTACGCCAACGTGATCGCGTTGCGCGCGGTCACCACCGATGACTTCATGACGGCGGACTGGGCGCAGCTGCCCTACGACCTGCTGGCGCGGGTCAGCAGCCGCATTGTCAACGAGGTAGACGGGGTCAACCGGGTCGTATATGATATTTCGAGCAAGCCCCCCGCCACGATTGAGTGGGAATGAACGGCAGTGGGTAGTGGCTCGGGGTTCGTGAGGGCGCTGGCCGCGAAGCAGCGCGGCCACTGTCTTAGATGATCGTGCAAAGGCGTCCGGCGACCGTTGCCGAGCAAACGCTTTTTGTCCATCGGGGTGGAGAGAGAGGTCTACAATGCGCCCTCCCCGGATATGGGTCTGGATAGTCGCGATCGCCATAGCTCTTGCCGCGGTCGCCACTTGCGCCCGCCCGCAAAATTCCAGTGACTACTACTGGCGGGGCGTGGACAATTTCAAGCGTGGTTACTTCCGGGAAGCGATCGCCGACTATGATCAGGCTCTTCAGCTGGATCCCAAAAACGTCAGCGCCTATCGAGAGCGTGGTATCGCCAAGTTCTTCATTGGTCAACACGCGGAAGCAATCGCTGACTATGATCAGGTCCTGCGTCTGCAGCCCGACAACGAACAAATCTATCTCAATCGAAGCGATGCCAAGGCCGGACTTGGTCTATACCAGGACGCCATTGCCGACTTGAGAGCCGCTTTGGAACTGGCGCGGGAGGCTGACGACATCGACCTTATTGCCTTCATTGAAGGGAGGATTCAGGATCTTGAAAAAGATGAATGAAGGACAAGCCTCGTCCCTTCCAAAAGGGCCCTCCATGCTCGGCGTCAGCCCGGCTCCGCATATGCTGTTGGCGCCATCGCGTGATATGAGCATCTGAAATGGCTGGATTCCTGCGCTTCGCCCTCCCTCTCATCGCACTGCTCTCCATCTTCCCTCTCTATACGCGCTATAAGGCCGCGGCCGCGCCGATCGCGCCGGGCGTGCATCTGGCCAGCCTGGAGCTCAGCCATCTGAAGGATCCGGCGGATATTGAGACGGCCCTCGTCTCCGGCCTGGGCCAGCCGATTGCGGTCTACTATGACGAGACGCGCCTGGTACTGCGGCCGGAGGAGGTGGACTTTGCGGTCGATACGGCGGCGATGCTGGCTGAGGCACAACAGTACCTCGACGGGCCGGACTTTGTCGATATCGCCCTGCGCAAGCTGGCCGGGATCCCCCAGCAGCGCAGGGACATACCGGCGCGTTACAGCTATGATGCGCAGAAGCTGGCGATGTGGCTGTGGCGGGTGGGCGAAGAGCTGAATCATCCACCCCAGCCGGGGCGAGTGCTGCCGCCGCAGTGGAACTGGCGGACCGAAGGGGGAACGCGCGCAGCGGGTGAAGAGGAGAGTGACAGCCTTGCCCCCTACGCGACGCTGCCGGCCACTTTTGTGGGCGCGGCACAGCGCGGCTGGCAGTGGACATCCGGCACCGTAGGGCAGACGCTGCTGATCGACGAGAGCGCGCAACTGATTCTCGACGCGCTCAGCAGCACGGATGCGCGCACTGCCCACCTGGTGTTGCAGGAGTCGGCTCCGCTGCCGCTGACGATGGCGGAGTTGGGCCGCGAACTGGACGCATACACCTCCGACTTCCCCGGATTCGCCGCCATCTATGTGCAGGACCTGACAACTGGTGAAGAGGCCACCGTCGACGTCGATGTGGCCTTCTCCGGCATGTCGACGATGAAGATCGCCATCGCCAGCGAAGCCTACCGGCAGATGACTGATTTTGAGAACGAGGCCGTTGGCCAGTGGATCGACTTTGCGCTGGGCGAAAGCAACAACGCCGCCGCGAACCGGCTGCTGCAGTGGGTCGGGAGCGGCGATATCTATACCGGCGGGCGCCGGGTGACCGAGATGATGCGCGCCCTCGGCTTCACAAACTCATATATTCAGACCGGCTACGACGATAAATCGATCATCAGCAAGATCCCGACCGAGGCCAACAGCCGCACCGACTGGAACACGAACCCGGATACGCACCTGCAGTCCACGCCTGCCGAGTTGGGCCGGCTGCTGGCAGAAATCTACCGCTGCCAGGCAGGGGAGGGGCTTCTGATCGAGACCTTCGGCGGCGAGATCACGCCCGAAGAGTGCGCGGCGATACTCTTTTACGTCAGCCATGATGAATTTACCGAGATGGTGTGGGGCGGGCTGCCGCGTCCGGAGCAGAGTTGGATCATCCACAAACACGGCTTTGTCAACGAGGCGCACAGTGATCTGGCGCTGATCTGGGGGCCAAGCGGGCCCTATGTCATCGCCGTCTACCTGTGGCGCGCCGGCTGGATGGACTGGCCGACCAGCAACCGCACCATGAAGGAGATCAGCCGCATCGCGTGGAACTTCTTTGCATACAAGTCGCTAACCGAGGGGATAGAGGCGCCGCCGCCGTTGACCCTATCGCCTCCCCCCAACTACGTGCCCGTGAATACCTACAGCAGCCGCGCCGCGCTCAGCGGCCAGAGTGAGACCGGCAGCCAGTGACCCGTGTTCAGCAGCCGTACTCGCCACAGATGTGAGGACAGTTCTAATGTCTAATCGATCCGGAGAGGCCCTTGACGGGATTGTTGACGAGATTACACAACAGATGGAGCAGATCAGCCAGCTGCGGGATGGCACACTCAGCCGCAGCCGCCGCCTGATCCGGGACTGCGCGCACAGCATCCGCGCCATGCACCGCCATGAGCTGGCCGCAGCGGAAGAGATGCTGGCCGCTGCACGCCGCGACGCGCAGGCGATGGTGGAGCCTCTCGCCGGCCACCCGGAGCTGTACCACACCGGTTACACGCAGGACGCGTTGAAGGAGCTGGTGGAGGCCCATCTGCTCTACGCCTTTATCACCGGTGGCCCATTGGCAACGCCGGCTGAACTGGGCGTTACCGGGGCCGCCTACCTGAAGGGGCTGACTGAAGCCGCCACCGAAATGCGCCGCTTCGCCCTCGATCTGATGCGGCGGGATCGCGTCGAGGAGGCCGATCCCTACCTGGAGATGATGGACGAGATCTACTCGCTGCTGCTGACGGTCGATTTCCCCGACGCGGTCACCGGCGGCCTGCGGCGCCAGACCGACGTCCTGCGAGGCGTGCTGGAGCGCACCCGGGGCGACCTCACGACGGCGATGCGCCAGGAGAAGATGCAAGCCGCGCTGCGCCGGGTCGAGGAGCGCCTGGGGTAACGGCCGTTTTCAGTAACGTCTTTGTTGCGGGTATAGTCACAGTTCAGAAAGAAGCTTGGCGTCAAACGGAATCAACATGAGAAACTGAAGCCTGGAGAAAGAGAACAATGCAAAATCAACATGTCTTTATGGGCGACCTTACCCGGCGCGAGTTTCGCGAAGCGCTGGCAGAGGGCAAGTTTCAGACGGCGATCATTCCCACCGGCAGCATCGAGCAGCACCTCGAGCATCTGGCCATGGAGCACGACATCCGCATGGCCACGCATGTTTCTGAACAGGTGGCCCGCCAGCTCTATCCCCAGGTCATCGTCACGCTGCCGATACGCGCCGGCATCTCGGAGCATCACATGAGGCACCAGGGTACCGTCTCAGCCAAGCCGGGTCCGTGGCTGAGCGTGGTCTTCGACGCGGTGGAGAGCCTGATACGCCACGGCGTCAAAAATGTTCTGATCCTGAACGGGCACGGCGGCAACGAGGCTCCCATAGGTGGCATCATCGGCCAGTGGCATCTCTATTTCGCGGCCGAGGCGCCGGAGGCCAGTGTGCAGTTCCACTCCTACTGGAATCTGAGCCGACCGGAAGCCGAGAAGCTGTGCAAGGGAGGGGTGCCGGGCCACGCACAGGAGTACGAGACCGCGATGGCGCTGGCCGTCTGCCCGCATAACGTGCGCATGGAAGTGATGCACGACCAGGAGGACAGAAGCCCCCTTGACGCCAACGCGGAACAGGGCCAGAAGCTGGTCGACGCGGCCGTAAACGCCACCCGCCGCTACGTGGAAGAGATGATCGACGGCCAGCACCGCGCGGCCGTCAATCCTGAATAAGAGCCAGTGGTTGCCGGTTAGGAATCAGGAACTGTTCCAGCTTCGTTTAAGAAGGATCACCGCCCATTGCCGTTAAGGCCGCAATACTCGGCGGCGGTGAGGGCGTAGACCTGCGCGGCCTGCGTCAGGCGTGAGAGCGATACCCACTCCCCGTCCGAATGGGCCGTCTCATTGGAAGGGCCGTAGTAGAAGGAGGGCATGCCGCCCAGGTTGACGTACAGGTTGGCGTCGCCGACGATGCGTTTGCCGGTGATTTCCGCCTGCCCGCCATGCACGAAGCGGTGCGCCTGCGCGGCCGCCTGCACCGCAGGATCGTCGCCGGGCGTTTCAAACGGCTCCCTTTCGTGGATCATGTTGACGTTCAACTCCAGCTGGCCGGCCTCAGCGATAGGCGCCACCAGTTCGCGCAGCTCGGCCAGAGCCTCCTCCGCGTTGGCGCGCGGCCCCCAGCGCAACGTGCCGGTCAGCCGGCAAAGCACGGGCGTGCGGTTGAAGTAGTCGCCTGCCTCCACCGTCCCCACATCGATGCGCTCCGCCCCCGCCAGGGGATGCAGCCCGCCCCTGTCCAGCTCCTCCTGGTAGGCGGTGATGCGCTGGATCAGGTCGCCGAGGAATCGAATCGGGTTCTCGCCGAATGGCACGTAAGTGGTGTGGGTCCCGCCGCGCGGGGATGTGAGCTCGATCTCGAAGACCATGGTGCCCATACTCATCACCCACAGTTCGTTCCAGCCCTCGCCGATCAGAATCCTGTCGCCGCCGATGCGGCCGCTTTTCCAGTCCTCGATCAGGGCCAGGGGGCCGTCCTTTCCGGCCTCCGGCTGTTCGTGGCCGACGATGGCGGAGAGCCAGAGGTCGCCGGCCAGGGTAACGCCAACTGACTTGAGCGCCCGCAGCGCACCGAGCTTGGCCGCCATCGCCCCCTTCATGTCGGTGGCCCCGCGCCCGTTAAGCCGGTCCCCCTCGCGGCGACAGGGCACGCAGTCGCCGATGGGAATCGTGTCCAGGTGCCCGTTCAGCATCAGGCTGGGGCCATCTCCTGTCCCCGCCAGCCGCGCATAGATGTTGTAGCGGCCGTCCGTCACCCGGCGCTGGTCGACGTCAAAGCCAAGTTCGCGCAGCTGAGCAGCGTAGAATTGGCAGACCTCTGCCTCCTGCATCGTCACGCTGGGGATCTCCACCAACGCCTGCGCCTGCTGCGCGATCCACTCACCGTCGACCGCGTCTTTCAGGGCTGTCCACTGCTCCTGGTTCTGTGTCATCTGTATCCTCTGCTCTCTCTGGCTGCGTTGCGCGTTTAATTTGGGGCTATGATAGCATGGCCATTCGGGGATTCAAACGCGGAATGGCAGCGCTTCTTCTCGCGCGACGTAACAGGGTAAACATTTCTTCCCGATCGCGTTGACGGCGCTATTGCTTTTTCCAGGCTGCGCGCTGTCTCCTCGCGGTTCGCAAGTTAATTTAGGGTAACTACTCGGCCGCAACTGATACGCAACCCTGAACGAGGCGAGCAAAGGTGTCCTTTCTCCCCTCATTGTTGTATTTTGGGCGGTCGGCCGCAAGCGGCCTCCCTTGTGCAGGGGCTGCGCCCCCGCAACGCCCCCCTACAAAAACATGCCTCACCGACCGTGTGCCTTCTTCGCAACGTATCGGCTGGCGAGCATGGCGACGGCTATGTACCAGTTGCGTCACCAAGAGCCTGAATGGTTCCAAGGATGACTGGCTGGTCAACTACTGTGGCTTAGTAGTTACAATTTAGGCAGATTCCCCATAGAACAAAGAGCAGGTCGGATCAAGTTCTGATCCGACCTGCATCTTCATGTTTGATTGAATCTGTTCTAGCTAGCGATGCGAGGGGGCGCGCACACCAGTAATAACTGTGCGCTCAGGGCAGGCGTTCAAGCAACGATTGCAAGTAAGGCAGCAGGACGCCGAGCACGACGATGCCGAGGGCCCACTTAATCCACCGGAGATCATTCCTGATTCCGGCTATCTCTCCTTGCATCGCTGCATTGTCACTTTTCAGTTCGGATCTGACGCCCTGTATCTCCGTTTGCAATTCGGACTTGAGGGTTTGCACCTCCCCCCGCAGGTCCGACTTGGACGTCTGTATCTCCGTTTGCAATTCGGACTTGAGGGTTTGCACCTCCCCCCGCAGGTCCGACTTGGACGTCTGTATCTCATTTTGCAGTTCCGTTTTGACCGTCTGCACCTCTGTTCTTACCGTCTGCACTTCGGTTTTGACGTCATGCACAGCGGTCTTAACGGCTTCCACATCGGCTTTTGTCGCCAGATGCTCGTAGGCGCCCTCGATGCGGGCGATCCGTTCACTCTCGGTTGCCATTGTCATTGCCGTCTCAATTCAGCTACATCTTTCGGATTCGGGGGTTTTGCGGCCCGGGCATTGTGTAATCTGTCCCGTGCCAGGGTTCTGGCGGCGCCCATTTTTGGGGCCAGCGTGTACCCGTGTTCAACAACTGTCAGAAGTATACTATACACGCCTGGCCTTGGAAAAGCGCAATTAAGTGCCCATTTGGGAACGGCCTAACACAAAAAATGTGCCCCAAACAGGGTCAACGACCCACATGGGACCGAAATCAGTCCATGTTTCAGGGAAGAACGCAACGCGGCCCCGCTAACGCCCACTCGCGGCCAGGCTCCCCACAGCATCCTCAAGCAGGTCGATCTCCTCCTCCAGAATAAAGAATGGGACACTGGCGCGCACGCCGCTGTGGGCGATGGTCAGCGGACGGAGGATGATCGGCTCTGGCCGGCGCTCGCGCAGCGCACAGGTCAACTCATCTCCGTCCCAGCTGGCTACGGAAAAGGCGGCCAGGGCTGCGGATCGGTCGGCATTGAGCGGCATGTAGTGCGTGACGCCGGGGATTGCGGCCTTGGACAGTTCTCGTTTCCGGCAGCGAGTCCATAAATCCAATTTTCACGCGGCGTCTGCCGGCTATCCGGGTGTACTGGCTGACGTTCAGATGGCTGGCCCCGAGAGCTGCGCCACTGGCCGAGGCGTGCACCGGCGCCGCGCCGCAAACAGCCGATGAAACCGTCCCCACGCGCTGAATGGACCGAAACCGGAACCCTTAAGTTACCAAATCTGGTCCAAAATAACAGGACAAATGCTGTACATTTCGGTTATTTTTTACAGTCAGGGGACCGAAGATATTTAATAGATTCGAATCAATCCCCTTCCAGAAGGTGCCCCGATCCGGCCACAGTTTCCCTGGAAAAGGCCCATGAGGCGAGGTCGTCCTGGCTGCTCCCTTTCCTGCAGTCAGGCCTCTTTGCGGCAGACTCTGCACGCCAGAATCTGTCGGCTAAGCCACGGACATTGCGATTAAGCCATCGACATAGCGATGGAACTGTACCAGCGGTCGGCCAGCCGTATTCTGGTCATATGGGAGAGGGAGGCACAGTGTTTGCCTGTCTTTTCGAGAAACTCACCGCGAAGGAGCAGATTCGATGCAGCCGTCGGACACGCGTACGTCTTACTTCCCTGGAAATGCACGGAAAGTCCTGGTCTTGTTTGTGGCGCTGATGCTGGCATATGCAGTGATTGTGCTGACCGGGCGCCAGCCGGCATTTGCGCAGGACGACACGAAAGCGGTCGGCACGGTGCGGGTTGAAAGCACCGTACCGGGTCAACTGGATGTGTCGTGGGATGCGCCGGCAAATACGCCCCGCGATTACAGGATCAGCTGGGCGCGCGTGGGCGAGAACTTCAAGACCTGGACAGACGAGTCGGGCAATGCCTTCCCGACGGAGCCTTCGTACACGATCACCGGTCTTGACGAAGGTGTGCGCTACAAGGTGAAGCTACGCGCCCGCTACGACGAGGGCGGACCCGGAGGGTGGAGCGAACAGGTTGAGGCCGTGGTTGCGTCTGCGCCAACGGCAACATCGACTGCAACGTCCACCGCGACCCCC